>Ga0224508_10002134_pt1 | contig 17175 bp, 15 predicted proteins | sample SF_Jan12_sed_USG_4_FD_170157 | JGI IMG/M metagenome (GOLD analysis project Ga0224508, IMG submission 170157) | Sediment microbial communities from San Francisco Bay, California, United States - SF_Jan12_sed_USGS_21 | ecosystem: Environmental > Aquatic > Marine > Sediment | place: USA... | reverse complement strand
CTAGGCAGGGTGCCGGTGGCCATGATGAACTCAGCGGACTCGCTGAAGCCGACCATCATCGCCCCGCGATCGAGACCGGCGGCGAGCTGACCCTCCCAGTAGGCGGCGCCGGCGGCGTCGGCGGTCCGGCCGAGCACGTTGTTGTACACCAGCTCGACGAACTGGCTGTCGGGCAGCGACCCGTAGGCGGCGACGAACTCGGCCGAGGCGGCGAATGATGCGGCAATGCTCTCCAATGAGGCGCCACCGGAGCGAACACTGGTCCAGTAAGCGTCGCCAGCCGCATCGGGGAACCGAAGAAAGAAGGCGACGTACAGGCGGTACACCTCGTCGTCTGCGGTGCTCGCCGGGGCGACCGTGCCGGTCGTGACGATGTACTCGGCCGATTCGGAGAAACCGGTCATGACCGTGCCCCGGCTCACGCCGGCGGCCAGCTGCCCCACCCAGTAGGCCAGCCCCGCCGCATCGGCCGGTCGGCTCAGCACGTTCTGGTAGACCAGCTCGACGAACTCCGAGTCGCTCAGCGAACCGTACACATCCACGAACTCGGCGCTCGCGGCGAACACATCGGAGATGTCGCCGAGCTGCGCGCCACCGGCACGCTGGCCCTGCCAGAACCCGAAGCCGGCCGCATCCGGATCGCGCTGGAAGTACGCCTCGTACAACCGTCCCAGCTGGCCGTCGAGCGCGACCGGCCGGACGACACCGGCCGAGATGCCGACCGGGATCGTGTACCCATAGTCGCCCGGCCCGTGGTTGTTGCTGGCCCGGACCCGGAACTGGTGGACGCCCTCGGCCACCGTCGTGACGAGGCTCGTGCCGGTCGTCGAGCCGACGGCCAACCACGTCACCCCGTCCAACGAGCGCTCGACCTCGTAGCCCGTGATACCGGTGCCCGACGCATCGGACCAAGCGATCGTCTGGGTCAGGCCAGATCCCTGGGCGGTCACGATCGACGGCGCCCCTGGCACCCCCTGGAGGGTGACGGCCACCGAGGCCGCAGTTCCATCGACGCCTCCGGCGAACGGAGTCACGGTGAGCGTGTAGTCGCTGCCGTTCTGCAGGGCGGTGATCGTGGTCGCCGTCGCGGTCGCGGCCACGGTCTGGGTCGAGTCGAGCGTCACCCCGTCACGCCACGCCTCGATCCGATACCCATCGGGTGGCAGCCCGACCACAGCGAAGTCGGTGGTCCACGACAGCGTCGCTTGGGCGCTTCCCGGCACCACGGTCCCGAGCGTCGGCGTCGTCGCCGTGACCGCCATGGGCCAGCCCATGCCCGCCATCACGCCGAGCACCGGCGCGTCGAGCACCCGTTCGGTCTCCTGCACCGTGATGCTCGGGGTCATCAGCGCACCCGGCGTTCCGGCCGGGATGGCGGACTCGTCGAAGTGGGAGAAGCTGCTGCCCTCCTGCCAGCCCGCCGGCACGTACAGCTGCTGTTGCAGACCGGCGCTGATGTCGATGTGGAGGTTGCCCGACTGGAGCAGACTGTTCGGATCGGATGTCGACAGGAGGCTCTCGCCGTTGTGGGTGACCGCCTCGTCGAACACGAACGACGGATTCTCCAACGTCGGTGCTGGCCCGGGATCGTTGCTGATGCTGGCCGAGCCCAGAAACCCCAAGCCGTGGCCGATCTCGTGGAGCACGACGCTGTACAGATCGACCTGACCGGAGGTCGGGTTGCCGGTAGTGCCGATGTACCAGTTGGCCGTCGAGTTCAGGTTGACGGTCAGCTCGGGCGTCGCGGCACCGTTCACGTCGGTGCCGAGCAGCGTATTGGCCAAGCCGGCGGCATAGTACGACGACGACGGCAGTGACGCCGAAGCGTAGAGGCCACTCGGACCGGCGGAGCCGAGCAGGCTCGGACTCCCGAGATCTCGCCAGATCACTGCGATCTCGACCGGACCGGCCATCGATGTGGCCAGCACATCGTCCCAGTCCTGGGCGGCGGCGACTATTACCGCCTGAACCGACGACGGCGCGGTATGCGTGCTGTCGAAGGTGACCGTGAAGCCGCTGTTCGTCATCGCCGCCTGGGGCCAGGAGAGCACGGGTTCGGCCACATGCCTTGTCATCCCCTGGTCGAAGTCGTCGTGGATGGCACTCAGCTGGTCGAGGAGCTCGGGATCGTCGACGGGGATGGTCGGGTCAACCGACTCGACCACGATCGGGGCAGGCATCGACGTCAATCCGGGCTCGACATCGGCCGCCGACGGGTCGGCGACGAGGGCCGATGCGATGATGGTCAGGACGGCGACGACTCCCCCCGGACCGGCCCTGCCCCTGTCCCTGCCCCGGCGGACGTTCATCGGCGGGCACGTGCCGGTCGAGGGGCCATGGCACTTCTACGGCGCGCCGCCGCGACAAGTTGAGAATCAAACGACCCGCTTCAGCCGGCCAGGAACCGGCTGCGCTGGCAACCGTCGGTCAGTCAGGGACCAGCTCGGTCGCCACCTCGGCCGCTGCCTCGATCGTGCGGTCGATGTCGGCGTCGGTGTGGGCCAGGCTGGGGAAGAGGGCCTCGTAGGGGCCGGGGGCGAGGGCGATTCCCCGACTCAGCATCCCATGGAAGAACCGGGGGTACAGGCCGGTCTCGGCCGATGCTTTGGCGTCGTCGTAGTGACGGACCGCGTCATCGGCGAAGAACAGGCCAACGAGCGGACCGACCGCGGGTACTTGCACCGGTACGCCAGCCGCAGTCAGGGCCTCGGCCAGGCCGGCCGCCAACCGCTTAGCCGTCGCCTCGAGCGCCGAGTACCGCTCGTCGTCGAGCTGGCGGAGGGCAGCTAGGCCGGCTGCGGTCGCCAGCGGATTCCCCGACAGAGTGCCGCCCTGGTAGACGGGACCGAGCGGAGCGATGTTGGCCATCACCTCGGCGCTGGCGCCGAATGCACCGACGGGCAACCCTCCACCGATCACCTTGCCGAAGGCCCACACGTCGGGCTGGACCCCCGACCAAGCTGTCGCACCACCTCTCCCGAGACGGAAGCCGGTGATGACCTCGTCGAAGAACAGCAGCGCGCCGACTCGATCGCATTCGGCTCGGAGCCCTTCGAGGAACCCGGGTTCGGGGGCGACGACCCCCATGTTGGCTGCGACCGCCTCCACGGCGAGCACAGCGGTGTCGGCGTCGAGGGTCGGGACCGTGTTGTATGGCGCGACGACGGTGTCGGCCACCGCCGACTCCGTCACCCCGGCCGACCCGACCAGGCCCTGATTGGCCACGCCCGATCCGCCGGCGACGAGGAGCGAGTCGACGTGACCGTGATAGCAGCCTGCGAACTTGACGACCTTCTTGCGGCCGGTCGCGCCCCGAGCGAGGCGGATCGCCGACATGGCGGCTTCGGTGCCCGACGAGGTCATCCGGATCATCTCCACACCGGGTACCCACTCGCACACCAGCTCGGCCAGTTCGACTTCCCGGCGGGTAGGGGCGCCGTACGTGGTGCCAGCGGCGGCGGCGTCGGTGACCGCCGCTACGACCGCCGGATCAGCGTGGCCCAGGATCGAGGCGCCGTAGCTCTGGACGTAGTCCAAGTACTCGTTGCCCTCGGCGTCCCATACCTTCGAGCCTTCCCCCCGCTCGACGAAGTACGGGGTGCCGCCGACCGAGAGGAACGCCCGGACCGGCGAGTTGACCCCGCCGGGGAGTACTCGTTTCGCTCGCTCGTAGAGCTCGTTGTTGGCCGCGACTCGAGCGTCGTCGCGAGCAGTGCCTTCGTCCACGCCAGACTCCTCAGCCGTTGAGTTTCTCGGCCACCTCGGCCGCCAAGTAGGTCAGAATGAAGTCGGCCCCGGCCCGCTTGATCGAACCGAGCAGCTCCAAGGCTGCAGCATCGCCGTCGATCCAGCCGTTGGCCGCGGCCGCCTTCAGCATCGCGTACTCGCCAGACACGTGATAGGCCGCCAGTGGCACGTCGACCTCGACTCGGGCCCGGGCGATCACGTCGAGGTAGGCCAGCGCCGGTTTGACCATCACCATGTCGGCCCCCTCCCCGAGATCGAGGCGGATCTCGGTGAGTGCCTCTCGACCGTTGCGCCAGTCCTGCTGGTAGCCCCGCCGATCGCCGCCGTCGGCGATCGTCACGTCCACCGCCTCGCGGAACGGGCCATACAGCGCGCTCGCGTATTTCGCCGAGTAGGCCAGGATCGAGGTGTCGGTGAAGTCCTCCTCGTCGAGGGCGTCGCGGATGGCGAGTACCTGCCCGTCCATCATCCCCGACGGAGCGACGATGTCGGCCCCCGCCCGGGCCTGGGCCACGGCCGCGTTGGCGTAGAGATCGAGAGTGGCATCGTTGTCGACCCGCCCGGCTTCGTCCACGATCCCGCAGTGACCGTGATCGGTGTACTCGTCGACGCAGAGGTCGGCGATCAGCACGATGTCGTCGCCGAAGGCCTGCCGGCACTCGGTGAGGGCGACCTGGACGATCCCGTCCGGATTCCAGGCCTCGGAGCCGACGGCGTCCTTGACCAGCGGGATCCCGAACAGGATCACCCCCGGCACGCCCAGGTCGACGAGCCGCTTCACCTCGTCGAGAAGCGACGGCACCGTGTGCTGCACAACCCCTGGCAGGGAGGCGATCGGTTCCGGTGCGGCGATCCCCTCCCGTACGAACAGGGGGGCGATCAGGTCACTGACCGAGAGCTGGGTCTCGGCGACGAGACGTCGCATCGCCGGGGTGGCACGGAGGCGGCGGGGCCGGCGCTGGGGGAATGACACGATGCTACTTCCTTCACTCGCTCGTCTTCACCGCTGCGATCCTCGATCGGCGGTCCGGCTTTCGGGGTCGTCGGACGATCCGCTTCCCGCTTCGATCCCGTGCACGGGCGACGGCCGATCCCGTGAGGGCCGACCCGTCGATCCGAGCGTAGCGAGCAGAGCCTCGATCAAGCCCTCCTCGCTCGACGTCGTCGCCACGACGAGCCGATCGAGACCGCGATCGCGGGCCCGTTCCCCCGTGCTCGGACCGATGCAGACCACGACGTCGGGCACAGCCGCTTCGCCGAACCGGTCGCAGAAGCGGTCGACGATCGACGGGGCGGTGAACAGCACTGCGTCGGCGGCGGCGACCGCCTCGTGCTCCCCCGGGGGCGGCTGCGGCTCTGTCATCCGGTAGGCGTCGACCCGGTCGACGGCGTAGCCCCGGGCCTCGAGCCCGCACTCGAGGGTGTCGTCGGCCGCCTCGTTGAGCGGGACCAACACGACCTCCCCGGCCCGGGCCGGCGGCAGCGAAGCAGCGAGATCGGCGGCGGTGGCCCGTGGGGGAACGACGTCGACCTCGACGCCGGCGTCGGTGAACGCAGCGGTGGTCGCCGGGCCAACGGCGGCCACGTGAAGCGAGGCCGGGAGCGCCCGATCGCCGAGCTCGGCGAGCACGGCCCGCACGCCATTGGCCGACGTGACGACCAACCAGTCGTAGGAATCGATTGCCTCGATCGCACGGCGCAGGGCCTGGCCATCGTCGCTCGGGGCGTCGCGTTGGTGGAGCGGGACCGATACGGGCTCGGCCCCGACCGACTGCAACCGCTCCAGCAACGATTCGGCGTCGGCCACGGCCCGGCAGACGACCACCGACAGGCCGGTCAGAGGTTGCTCAGCGCCGGTCACCGGGCCCGGCGGCGTCGCCGCCACGGAGCCGTTGCGCCAACGCAGCCCCCGGATCGGCCCCCGGTAGCTCTACGACCTCGCCCCGTAGCAGAGCGCCATTGCGGTCGGGCGCGAGTACACCGCGGATCGTCAGCTTGCCATCGCTGCCGAGCTGGGCGTTCGCCCCGGCCGGGAGGTCGCAGTCGCCTCCGAGCTCGGCGAGGAACGACCGCTCGGCGCCGACCACGACGCGGGTCGGCTCGTGATCGATCGAGGCCAGCAGCTCCCGCATCCGCTCGTCGATGGCTCGGCACTCGACGGCGAGGGCGCCCTGGCCCACCTGGGGCACGAAGCTCTCGGGGTCGAGGTCGTCAACGACGTCGGGCTCTTCCCCGAGGCGCTCGAGGGCAACGGCAGCCATCACGATGGCATCGTGGTCGGCCAGACGACTGAGGCGGGTCCCGATGTTGCCTCGCAGCCCGGCGACGTTCAGGTCGGGGCGCACGTCGAGCAGCAGTGCCCGGCGGCGAGCGGAGCCGGTGGCGACCGTCGCACCGGAGGGCAGATCCGCCAAGCGTGCTCCGACGAGGCAGTCGTGGACCGTGCCTCGCTCGGGGTAGGCGCCGATGACGAGCCCGTCGGGGATCGTCGCCTGGAGATCCTTGGCCGAGTGGACGGCCAGGTCGGCCCGGTCGGCGAGGACGAGCTGCTGGATCTCCTTGCTGAAGGCTCCCTTGCCGCCGATCTGGTCGATGGAGCGGCTCAGGTCGAGATCGGCCGCGGTGTCGATACCGACCAGCTCGACGTCGAGCCCAGGGTTGGCCGCCTGCAACAGCTGGGCGACATGATTCGCCTGCCAGAGGGCGAGCGGGCTCCGGCGGGTCGCGATGCGGACGGTCACGAGAGGTCGAACAGCTCCCGGACGGCGTCTGCCAAGCGATCGCCCTTCGCGGTGCCGGCTGCGCCCTTCACCGACACCGTCGGTTGGTGGAGCATCTTCGCCACGATCGAGCGTGACAGGGCCTCGATCGCCTCCCGGTCCTCGGCAGGCATGGCCTGGAGCCGGTGAGCGTACCGCTCGAGCTCGCCGGTCCGGATCGAGTCGGCCCAGGCATGGAGGCCACCGATGAGGGGCGCCATCTCGCGGGCGCTGCTGGCCGCCCGGTAGCGGTCGAGCTCGGCTTCGACGACGGCTCGGGCGGCCTCGACGTGGGCTCGACGCCGCTCGAGACCCCGGTTGGCGTAGCCCTGGAGCTCGTCGAGCTCGACGAGCTGGACCCTGTCGACGTCGGCGGCCTCGGCCGGGACATCGCGGGGGATGGCGAGGTCGAGCAGGAGCAGGTCCCGATCGGCCGCTGCCGACTCGATGGCCTCGAGCGGGATGACCGCTCCCGGCGCGCCGGTTGCGCTGATCACGATGTCGATGCCGTCGAGAGCCGCGGCGAGCGAGGCGAACGGCACGGCCGTGCCACCGAGCTGGGCGGCGACCGTTGCGGCCTTGGCGTCGGTCCGGTTGGTCGCCACCAGACTCACGCGGTGCTTGCGGCACAGCGCGGTGGCCACCGAGGCGCCGAGCTCGCCGGCGCCGACCAGGAGGACGGACGCACCGTCGAGCGTCCCTCGCCGTTCCTCGACGAGGGCCACCGCGGCATGTGAGAGCGAGGCGGTGCTCCGGCCGATGTCGGTATCGGTCCGCACCTTCTTCCCGCTCTCGATGGCCCGCTGGAACAGCAGGTTGAGGACCGGGCCGGCCGCGCCCTCGAGCCGAGCTTGCTCCCACGCCCGGGCTGCCTGACCAAGGATCTCGTGCTCGCCGACGACGACCGAGTCGAGCCCGGCGGTCACATGGAAGAGGTGGCGGGCGGCGTCGTCGTGGTAGTGGGCATAGAGATAAGGATCGAATCGCTCCGGCGCCAGCCCGCTCAGGAGCGCTATCGCTTCCCGCACGTCCCGGAACCCGTCGTGGAACCGCTCGGCGTGCACGTAGAACTCGGTGCGGTTGCAGGTGGAGATGACGACGGCCTCGGTCACGACGTCGCTGCGCGATACCTCGGCGAGCGCCTTCGGGATCTCGTCGGCGGCAACGATGAGGTCCTCGAGGGTCGCCAGCGGAGTGGTGCGGTGGTTCAGGCCGATGGCAACAACCGTCATCGTTGACTCCAGGCGAAACGGACGACGCTCCAGTGTCGCGGTTCTCGACCATAACCGGCGACCCGATCAAAAGTGACACCTGGCACGCCCAGCCCGAGGCGGGGGGTGGTCCGCTCGCTCATCGGACCTCCAGCGGCACGCCCGTACCGGTCGAGGTGCCGACACCCCGCTGCTGGTAGAAGCTGAGGATCTGCAACTCGGTGGCGATGTCGACCCTGCGCACGACGACCCGGTCGGGGACGATGATCGGATGGGCGGTGAAGTTGAGGATCGAGCCGATCCCAGCCGAGACGAGGGCATCGGCGACCTCCTGGGCTCCGTCGGCGGGGGTGGCGATGACGCCGACGGCGATGCCTAGCTCGGCCACGGTGCCGGCGAGGTCGTCGAGGTGGCGGACCGGGATCCCGGCCACTTCGGTGCCGATCTTGGCCTGGTCGGTGTCGAAGAGGCACCGGATCGGGAAGCCCCGCTCGGTCAGGCCGGCATAGTTGGCGAGCGCTCGACCGAGGTTGCCCGCACCGATCACGGCGACCGGCCACTCCTGGTTGAGCCCGAGCTCCACGCTGATCTCGAAGACGAGGTACTTGACGTCGTAGCCGACGCCCCGGGTGCCGGTGATCCTCAACGAGGCCAGGTCGCGTCGGACCGTCGCTGGATTGACCCCGACCAGCTCGGCCAGGTGATCGGAGGAGACGGTGGCGGACTCGTCGCCTGCTAGCTCGATCAGCGCTCGCAGATACGCCGGCAAGCGGCCGACGGTGGCCGCAGAGATCTCGCTCGAACTCACATCCCGAGGCTAGGGAGGGGCCATCGATTTCACAAGTGCACGAACTCGTGTCAGGCGGGCACCAAGGGGGGCCGTGTCCTCAGCGAAGCTCCCGGCGACGGAGCTTGCCGATGACACCGACCGGCATGGTCTCGCGGACCTCGAACCGGTGCGGCACCTTGTACCGGGCCAGCTCGGACCGGCAGTGCTCGGTCAGCCGGTCGTCGTCGATGATCGCCCCGGTGCGGGGGACCACGTAGGCGACGAGCGTCTCGCCCGTGGCTTCGCTTGGTTCGCCGATGACCGCGGCCGCGTCGATATCGGGATGGCGGGTCAGGGCTGCCTCCACCTCGGCGGGGAACACGTTGAAGCCCGACACGTTGACCACCTCTTTGAGGCGATCGACGATGGCGAGGTAGCCGTCGTCGTCGACCACGGCGACGTCGCCGGTGTGGAGCCAGCCGTCGGATCCGTGGTTCTCGCCTGGCTCGATAGCTGAGCCAGCGGTAGACGAGTCGCCGTCGGGGCCTCTGCCGGCGTACCCCGAGGACACCATCGGCCCCCGGACCCAGAGTTCACCCGGGTCGCCGACCAGGACATCGGCGCCCCGCTCGTCGACGATCCGGCCTTCGACGCCGGGAACGAGCCGACCGACCGACCCGATCGGTGCGTCGGTGCCGACCGACGAAGCGACCATGGCGCAGGTCTCGGTGAGGCCGTAGCCTTCGTCGAGATCCAGTCCCAGCCGGTCCCTGACCTCGAGTCGACAGCGGGGCGGCAACTTGGCCGCTCCCGACAGGGCGAGCGTGACGGTGGCGTAGCGGTCCGGGGTGACGCCGGGGCGATCGGCGAGCGACCGCCAGAGCGTTGGGGGGCCGGCCAGGATCGTCACCCCGTGGCCGGCGACGAGCTCCTCGACCCGCTCGGGTGTGGTGTAGTCGTCGAGTACGATCGTCGCGCCCACCGCCAGCCCCAGGTTGACGACCGCATTGAAGCCAAAGACATGGAACAGAGGGATGACGGCGAGCACGACGTGCGGCGTCGACGTCAGATCGATCAGCAGCGACTCGACTGCCAGCAGGCTGGCCTCCAGGTTGCCGTGGGTCAGCACCGCAGGTTTCGGCATGCCCGCGGTGCCACTGGTGTAGAGCAGTGCCGCCGGTGTGTCGCCTTCGACCGCAGCGACAGGCACCGGAGCCGCCTGCTCCAATCGGTCGAGCGGCAGGGTTGGCGGTGGACTATTGGCAGTCTGGAGCTCGACCCATGAGCGACCGGCCCGGGGGGCGACGATGGCGGCTGACGCTCCGACCGCTTGCAGCTCTCTCGCCAGCTCGGCTGGCGGCGACGCGGGGTTGAGTGGCACGACGGCCGCCCCCGCCCCGACCACGGCCAGGTGGCCGATGACGAAGGTGGGCGAGTTGTCGGCGACGAGGACGACACGATCTCCGTGACCGACACCAGCCTCGGCGAGACCACCTCGCCACCGAGCGACCCGAGCCCGCAGCGCGCCATAAGTCAACGTCTCCTCGCCGCTCACCAGCGCCGCTCGATCGTCGGGCTGGCGCTCGGGTAGGCCAAGCAGGCGGTCGACTAGGTTCACGCCGGCGATTTCAGCACACCTGGCGACCATTCGCCGCCCTCGCCGCACGCCTACCCCGACCACGGGGCGGCGAGAACCAGGGCTCCGGCCCGCAACCGAGCCGGAAACTGCCAACTGCCGGCGCCGGCGCCTTCTCGGCCGCCGACTCCGGCCCCCGGCCGGGTGAGGATGAGGTAGCTTTCCACGTTGGGGGTGGTCGGGCCCCATTCCTAGCGTGGGCCCGGGCAGCGTCGGCAGGTGGGACGGTACCGAGCGGAGATGGCAGCGGCGTGGCGAGGACGGGCCATACGGCGATGAGGTCGGCAACCCAGCACGTGCCAATCCTCGACAGGAGCCGCAGCCGGCTCCGCCTGCCGATCGAGATCCTGCCCGAGGCGCTGCGCCAGGCCAGCGGCGAGGGGCTCGCCAGTCCGGTGGCGACCGTCCGGCTGGAGACGGGCGGCGTGATCACCGACGGGCAGCTGCACCCTGCGGCGGAGGCGATGCTACAGGTGATCGCCTCGGCTTCGATGATGGTCGCAGTCGATGTCCAGCGCGAGGGCGACTCGAGCATCACGACGATCTGGGCCACCCCAAGCCGGGCCGTGGTGACCTCGACGCTCGACCCCGATCTCGTGGATATCGAACCGGTTCGGCTGGCTCGGCTCCCGGAGACGCTCTCCGACGTGATTCTCCTGTCCCGACCAGAGACGATGCACGAGCGACCCATCACGGTGTCCACCCTCGTGATGGCCCGGGCCGACGAGGCCCGAAGCAGCCCCGATCACGGAAGATCTTCCCTGTCCGATGCGGGTATCGCTGCCGAGGACGTCGAGCTCCTGGTGGCGTTCCAGGCCCCGACGACCCGGCGCTGGCGGATCAGTTCGACGTGGGCCAGTGACGGCGGACAGCGAATGGCCGAGCTTCGTGGCCTCGACGCAGGACCGCACGGCCAATGGCTGATCGAGATGACCGGCCACAAGAACCAGCCCGGCGAGATGACGTTCACGCCGCAGGGTGACGGCGACATCCTCCGAGCGCTACGAGAGGTGTTGCCCCGCTACTGGGTGGGCACGGCCCTCAATCCCCGCCGGACCGGCTGAGCCCGGGGCGACCTCGCCGCTCAACCGCACGTCGCTGCCGCCGATGGAGGTCGTGCGGCAACTCCCGGAGGGATGGCTCGAGGTGCGAATCAGCTCAGTGCTCGTCGTGGTCGCGGTCCTCGGCATGCTCGTGCCAACGGGTCCGGTGGAGGCCCGTCCGATGGCGGCGAGCATCACCACGTCGCAGGCCGACGAAGCGATCTTTGTCGAGCTGATCAACCGGCACAGGGCCGCCAACGGGCTCAACCGGCTACGGGTCGAGGCGGAGTTGACGGAGGCGTCCCGCCGTTGGAGCGGAGTCATGGCCTCGGACGGTGTGCTCCGCCACGCTCCCGATCTGTCGACCGGGGTGAGCGCGAACTGGGAGGTGCTGGGCGAGAACGTCGGCGTTCACGTCGTGCACGACCTCGACGCACTCTTCCGGGCGTTCGTCGACAGCCCGTCCCACCATGCCAACCTGGTCGACCCACGCTTCGACGCCGTCGGGGTGGGCGTCGTCCATGCCGACGGCAAGGTGTGGACCACCCATCGGTTCATGGCGGTGCGAGGCGAACCGGCAGCGACCTCGGTTCCCCCACCGCCGACGACCGCGCCACCGACCACCGCACCACCAACCACCCGGGCACCGACGACCGCGCCGCCGACGACTGCGCCGCCGACGACCGCACCACCGACAACCGCACCACCGACAACCGCACCACCGACAACCGCACCACCGAGCACTGGCACGCCAACCACCGGCGCACCGACCACCGCGCCATCGACTCCCCCATCGCCGACAACCGCGTCACCTACCGCCGTGCCGCCTCTGGGCGCCTCCCGATCGGCAGAGACAGCAGCGGGTTCGGCCCCTCCTCGACCGGCCAGCGTTTCACGGCCGGTCGCACCCCCGGAACCCTCGACCGACTCGGGGGCCGGCTCCCCGATCATCGATCCGCTCGATCACGCATTGCTCAGGGCAGTGCTGATCGACCTCGCTCGCTCCGGCATCTGAGGCGACCGGTTCGGTCAGCGGGTCAAGAAGAAGATCTGGAGCGCGCCAGCGCCAAGGATGGCAAACAACAGCAGCGCGATCATGATCACGGTTCTCGGCTTCACGACGGCTCCTCCTCGGGCCGATGCCTGGTCGGAGACAGGCTGACCGGCGCCTCGACGTTCGGCTGACGACCTTCGACCGGCTCCAGCACGATCTCGTCGGCCTCGCCGATCCCGAGCGACACCGCCGCCGATCCCCGATCGATCGCGATGGTCAGCAGGCCGTAGGAGTCGACGATCAGGCCGACGCCGCCCATCGGAGCGTCGGCGAAGGATGACACGCGATTGGCGATACGGGACTCGTCGCCGCCGGAAACCCGTACCGTCGGCGGCCACCCGTCGAGCTGGCCGGGATCGACGTTCAGCTGCACGTTGCCGAAGGTGTCGATCCAGAGGACCTCGGCCCGGATCGATCCATCGGTGTGGAGTTCGCTCACGGGCAGCACTCCAGGAATCAGCTGAGCCGGATCGACCGACGTGCCGAGCTCGCTCGGCGGGACCCCGTTGCAGAGGTGGGCCGCCACCGGGCCGAAAACGTCGCGGCCGTCGAAGGTCGGACCGGGCGACGCCAGGTGGTACTCCGGATTGTCGAGGGTTATGGCCGCGGTCGCACCACCGACCATAGCCACCGCCGGGGCGAGGAGACCATTGTCGGGGCCGACGAGGTAACTCTGACCGTCGCCGACCTCAACGGCAACGGCCCGACGCCCGGTGCCGACCCCGGGATCGACGACGGCCAGGACCACACCGGGCACGAGGTACTGGGCAGAGCGGGCGAGGGCCAAGCCTCCGGCCCGAACGTCGTACGGGGCGATGTCGTGAGTGATGTCCAGCACGGCCACGGCCGGCGCAATCGACCGGACGACCGAATGGACCACGCCTACGAACTCGTCGCGGCGGCCGTAGTCGGAGAGGAACGAGATCGTGTCGAACCGCTGGCTCATAGCTGGCTGCACCCTACCGGCGACCCACCGTGCGGGAGGTGCGACCGAGCCCGCTGGTGCTAGTCCCCCAGCTCCCGGGAGCGCTCGGTAGCAGCAGCCACGGCGTCGATCATCGCGGCCCGCACACCCCGCTGCTCGAGGACTCGTAGCCCGGCCGCAGTGGTGCCGGCCGGGGTGGTGACCCCGGCCCGCAGCTCGGAGGGAGCCGTGCCCGATTCGACCAGGAGCTTGGCCGCGCCGTAGAGGGTCTGGCCGGCGAGCGTTGCCGCCAGCTCAGCGGGCAACCCCGCCGACACCCCGGCGTCGATGAGCGCTTCGGCGATCAGGAACACGTAGGCCGGTCCCGACCCCGACAGCCCGGTCACTGCGTCGAGGAGGGGCTCGGTCACCACGACGGCGGCGCCGACTGCGCTGAGGACCTCGACCGCCCACGCCACGTCGTCGTCGGTGGCGGCGGTCCCGCCGGCCACGGCCGCCGCACCGGCCCCGACGAGCGCCGGCGTGTTCGGCATCACCCGGATCACCGAAGTGCCGTCCGGCAAGGCGGCCTCGATCGAGGCGATGGTCACCCCGGCCGCTATCGACAGCACCCTGCGGGGGCTAGTTAGACCAGCGCAGACCTCGGCCACCAGATTGGGCTTGACGGCCAGCACCGAGTCGACGTCGGCCACTGGCGCCTCGACCACCTCGACGCCGGGATAGGCAGCCGCCACGGCGGCCCGCTGCTCGGCGACCACCTCGACGATGGTCAGCTCGTCCGGAGCGGCCCAACTGGCAGTGAGCAGCCCGCCCACCAGCGCCTGGCCCATCTTGCCCCCACCGATCATCTGCAGCTTGGTCACAGCGCCGAAGGGTATAGCCCTCAGGTCGTGTCGGCCGAGAGGCACCCGGCGTCTCCGACGCCCACGATGAAGGTGACGGGGATGGCCGTGGCCGAGCGGGTGGCGACCATCGGGAGCTTCCCCAACCTCCGCCAGCCACCACCCGCTCGACGCAGTACACGATACAATAACAAACGAGCGGAAACAACCGATATCTAGAGAAGGAAAGGGGAGCGCGCCGACTAGGGGATCCGGGACGCGAAGCCGATGCGGAGCGCCGGGCGGAAGAACTGCTCGACCCAGGCGTAGAGCGATCCGAGCACCCGGTCGAGCTCCGCATCGGTGATCCAGGCGTTGTCGAGCTGACCGCGGAGGTAAAGCGCGTCTTCCTCCCCGATGACGAACGAGGCGCCGTAGAGCTTGGCGTTGCGTCTCAGCAGGTGCGCGTAGAGCTGGGCGGCGTTCTCCTCCGGTGCTGGCATGAAGTGCGTCTCGTAGACCAGCGTTCGCTGGCGGAGGTGGAATCTGATGGTGAACACGTCCTTCTCCTCGCCTCGCATTCGCACGAACCACGAGCGCGGCCCGTCCACGTCTCGCTCGACCCCGAGCACGGCGGGGTTCTCCGCCTGCTCGTGGACCAGCCAGCGGTCGATCGAGGCCTGGACTCCAGCGAGCTCGTCGGGTTCGGACGGGAGGGTCACCGGCGGGGCTCCTCGCGTTTCGCCGGCCACGTCGGTCGATCAACCCCTCGACCCATGGGCCCCACGGCCACGGTCACTCGCATGGGCTGAGCGCCCGCGACCCGAGGTCGTGGTAGAGCCGGCGCAGCCGCAGCGCCGAGCGGCTCCAGGTGTAGGTACGGCCCCGGGCTGCGGCCGAGATCGACAGGCGACGGGCGAGCACCGGATCAGCGAGGATCGCGTCGACGTAGGCCGCATAGTCCTCTGGATCTCGGCTCTCGACCAGGTAGCCGGTATGGCCGTGCTCGACGAGCGTTCGGAGTCCCCCGACCGCGGAGGCGACCGTCGGGACCCCGCACGCTGCGGCTTCGAGGGCGACGAGGCCGAACGACTCGGATCGGCTGGGCACGACGCACGCGTCGGCGGCCCGATAGAAGGTGGACAGCAGATGGTGGGGCTGGGGCGGCACGAAGCGCACCCGAGCTCCGAGCCCGTTGGCGGCGATGAGTCCCCGAACGCGCTCGACCGCCCCCTCGCCCCCGGTGCCGCTGGCTCCGCCGACGATCCAGAGGCGGGCGTCGGTTCGGTCGAGCCGGGCGAGCGCCTCGACCGCTACGTCCACCCCCTTCAAGGGCTGGATCCGGCCGACGAACAACAGCAGCGGCCGATCGTCGGTCTGCAACGCCCACCGCGCTCCCGACTGACTGCCCGGTGAGAAGAAGGCGTGATCGACGCCCGGTGGCACGATCTCGATCCGCTCCGCATCGGCACCGTAGTAGGTCACGAGCTGTTCGGCTTCGGCGGTGCAGTTCGCGAGGACCGCATCGGCGCACGACATCACCTCGGCCTCGGCTCGGGCCCGTCGGTCGGGTTCCGGGTCGCCGAGCACGGCCTTGACCCGGGCAAGGGTGTGGAACGTGGTGACCAGTGGCAGGTGAAGCCGCTGTTTGATGATCCGCCCGGCGACGCCCGATAGCCAGTAGTTGGCGTGCACGACATCGGGTTGGAAGTCGACGAGATCCTCGACGACCCAGTCGGCGAACGCCTCGACGTGCGGCTCCAGCTCATCCTTGGCCAGCTCGTAGGGGCCGGCCGGCACGTGCACGACCTGGAAGCCGGGTTCGACGTCGACGTGCGATGGCAGTCCGGGGTGCCAGGCTCGGACGTAGACCCGGCACGAGAGCCCGGCCGAGGCCAGCGCCGATGCGAACTCTCGTACATAGACGTTCATGCCCCCTCCGTCGCCCGTTCCCGGCTGGGCGAGGGGGGAAGTGTGAAGCGACAGCACGGCCACTCGGCTGGTGCCAGCAGCAGGAGACATCTACACCTCCATCGCCCCGTCTGCGACCTCAGCCCCGCCAGCGTCGTGCGCGCCCAAGGAGTCCGCTTCGGCCTCGGGTTCGTCGCCGCCGACCGACTCCTCGGCAGACTGGTTGCCCGCACGGGCTGCGACGAACGACCGGTAGACGCCGAGTAGGGCCTTGCGCTGATCCTCGGTCAGCTCGGCGGCGCTGCGGATCGCGGTCTCGAGGTTGGCCTCCGGAGGCTGGGCGTCGGCATCGAGCATGCCGGCCTGGATGTACATCGTCTCCGCCGACACCTCGAGGGCCTGGGCGATCTGGAGGAGGATCTCTGCCGAGGGCTTCCGCAGCCCCCGCTCGATCTGGCTCAGGTAGGGATTGGAGACCCCGGCGAGGTCAGCGAGGCGCCTGACCGACAACTCGGCCAGGTTGCGCTGCTCACGGATGAAGCGACCGATGTCCCGCCGAGGTTCGGTCATGGTCTCAATTCAACAGCGAGTCGATCGACGCCTCGCCGTCGCGGTACCGACGAGCGATCTCGTTCTGGATCGCGTCGATCCGCTCGTGGAGCCGGCGGCGTGTCGTCGAGAGCTCGACTTCGAAGGCGCGCAGGGTGTCCATCAAGGAGGCCAGTCTGTCGCCGTCGAGGCCGTCGAGGGAAGCCAGCTCCGTCGGGGACGCAGCGGCATCCAGCTGACCGACCAGGGTTTGGGCGATCGTGCCCGGCTCGTGGATCGCCACCAGCCGCCCTCCTGGAGCCGAGGTGGTGGTGTCGGCGGGCGGACCGGAGTCGGTCAGGATGTCGGGCAGGTCGAACAGCAGGCCGGAGACGTCCGGCTCGGCGTCGGACGCCCCGGAGCGTCGTCGGGTCTCGTGGCCCACGATGTCGAGCCTGCCTTGGGCGACGCGGCGGACGAAGGAGACGTCGCCTTCGGCGGCACTGCAGTCGGTCCGCAGGACCCGCAGATCGTCGAGGGGAACAGCGGTGACATCGGGGAGGAGGTCTTTGGCCAGGAGGTGTTGCAGATCGGCGTGCACGACCGTCAGGGTACCGGCGGGCAGCGCCCGGAGGTGCCCCGTCCGCTGGGCGGATCAGAGGCTCGACGATGTCGGTGCGGTCTCCAGCAGCAACAACCACAGTGGGGCCGCCAACAGGTAGGAGTCGAGACGCCGGAGCGCCGGGGCCCACGCATCGCCTCGAGGCAACA
>Ga0224508_10002133_pt1 | contig 17176 bp, 15 predicted proteins | sample SF_Jan12_sed_USG_4_FD_170157 | JGI IMG/M metagenome (GOLD analysis project Ga0224508, IMG submission 170157) | Sediment microbial communities from San Francisco Bay, California, United States - SF_Jan12_sed_USGS_21 | ecosystem: Environmental > Aquatic > Marine > Sediment | place: USA... | reverse complement strand
GTGGATCAACCTGTTGACCGACAGCGGCCCTGCGCTCGCGCTCGGCATCGATCCGCTCGACCCCGCGGTGATGCGACGTCGCCCCCGGAGCCGACAGGACCGGCTCATCGACCGCGACATGATCGTGTCGATCGGCATCATCGGTCTCACGATGGCGGTCGCGACCCTCGCGATGCTCGACGCCAAGCTGGCCGGCGGGCTCATCGAGGGGTCCTCGGATCTCGACACGGCTCGAACGGCTGCCTTCACCGTCTTGGTGCTCGCGCAGCTGTTCAACGCCTTCAACACCAGGTCCGACCATCGCTCGGCCTTCCGGCTGATGACGTCGAACCCCTGGCTGCTCGCCACGATCGCATTCTCGCTGGCCCTCCAGATCCTCGTCGTGCACTGGTCGGTGCTGAACGAGGCCTTCAGCACCGCACCGCTGTCGCGGGAGGACTGGCTCTGGAGTGCGATCCTCGCCAGCTCGGTCCTGTGGGTCGGCGAACTGCGCAAGCTCATGGCTCGAACCCGTACTGTCAGCTCATGAACCGAGGCACGGACCGATGACACGAACCACGACCATTCGAGCGACCGACTGGGAGAGCGACGCGCTCTTGAGCGACGGCGCGCTCGTCCACCTCCGGCTGCCGCGCCACGACGACATGGCCGCGGCCCGATCGTTCTTCGACGGCATATCGGCAGAATCCTCCTACTTCCGGTTCTTCTCGGCGCACCGGCCCTCCGACGAGGAGCTGGCCCGTCATGCCCTGGCCGAACACGATCGAACCACGGGGCTGTTGGCCGAGATCGACGGACGAATCGTCGCCGTGGCCAGCTACGTGGAGACCGCCAAGGGCGGGAGCGCAGAGGTTGCGTTCGCCGTCGACGACATGCACCAGCATCGGGGCATCGGCACGTTGCTGCTCGAACACCTCGCCGCGATCGCCCGCACGGTCGGAATCACCCGGTTCACCGCCGCGACCCTCGCCAACAACAAGAAGATGCTCAACGTCTTCCGGAGCTCGGGATTCGAGACCCAACGGTCGCTGGACGCCGGGGTGTGGGAGCTCGAGCTGACCCTCGACGTCGATGCGGCTGCGACCGAGCTCATCGCCGACCGTGAACACGTCGCCGAGGCCCGGTCGGTCAAGGGGATCCTCTCGCCCGAGACCATCGCTGTGATCGGTGCCAGTGGTGAGGAGGGCAGCGTCGGTCACGCCCTGTTCAAGAACCTGCTGAACGGCGGCTTCCGGGGCGCGGTCTTCCCGATCAACCCGCGGGCCCGCAGCGTGCTGGGGGTGCGCGCGTATGCCTCGGTCCTCGACGTACCCGACACCATCGATCTGGCGGTGATCGCGGTCCCGGCGCCCGTCGTGCCGAAGGTCCTCGACGAGAGTGGCCAGGCGGGCGCGCACGCCGCCGTCGTCGTCACCGCCGGGTTCGCCGAGAGCGGCGTCGACGGCGCGGGCGCCGAGGCCGAACTGGTGAGGATCGCCCGGCAGCATGGCATGCGCCTCGTGGGCCCGAACTGCATCGGCATCGTCAACACCGACCCCGACGTCCGCATGGACGCGACGTTCTCACCCGTCGATCCGGTGCGAGGATCGGTCGGGTTCGCGAGCCAGAGCGGCGCCATGGGCATCGCCGCGTTGGCCGAGGCCCACCGCCTCGGGATCGGCATCTCCTCGTTCGTCTCACTCGGCAACAAGGCCGACGTCTCGGGCAACGATCTGCTCCAGTACTGGGAGTCCGACCCGGCCACCACTGTCGCGGCCCTCTACCTCGAGTCGTTCGGCAATCCCCAGAAGTTCGGCCGCATAGTGCGACGGTTCAGCCGGACCAAACCACTTGTCGTCATGAAGAGCGGTCGGACCGATGCCGGTCGGCGGGCGGCGTCGTCCCACACGGCGGCGATGTCATCCGATGACGCCCTGGCCCAGGCCCTGTTCTCCGAGGCGGGCATCATCCGCATCGACACCCTCGCCGAGTTCTTCGACGTCACGCGCCTGCTGGTGCACCAGCCGTTGCCGAAGGGGCGACGGGTCGCGATCGTGGGCAACAGCGGCGGTCCCGGCATCCTCGCCGCCGATGCGTGTGTCGCCGCCGGCCTCACCGTGCCCCAGCTCGCGCAGGAAACCCAGGACGCGCTGCGTGCGGTGCTGCCCAGCATCGCAGCGGTGTCCAACCCGGTCGATCTCATCGCCGGCGCGCGGGGCGACGAGTACGAAGCCGCCCTGCGGCTCGTACTCGCCGACGACGCGGTCGACGCCATGATCGTCATCTACACCGACCCCATGATCTCGAAGGCGACCGATATCTGCGCCGCCGTGACGGCCGCCGTCGCGGCCGGTGACGACAAGCCCGTCGCGGCCGTCTTCCTCGCCGCCGACGTCGGACCGCTGATCGACATCGAGTCGTCGACCGGCAAGCGTCGCAGTGTGCCGGTCTACGAGTTCCCCGAGGCGGCTGCGGTCGCGTTGGGCCGAGCTGCATGGCTCGGTGCCTGGCGGGCCCGACCACCGGGCACGATGGCGACGCTCGACGGCATCGACACCCGCGCGGCAGCGGCGGTCGTCGACGGGGCCATCGCCGCGGGCGGCGGTGCGGAGACCTGGCTCGACCCTGAGGAAACCACGGCAGTACTGGCCGCCTACGGCATCGACGTGATCCGGTCTGTCGACGTCCGGTCCGCGGCCGAGGCCGCAGCGGCGGCGACCTCGCTCGGCACACCGGTGGCACTGAAGGTCACCTCCCCGAGCATCCTCCACAAGTCCGATGTCGGTGGCGTGGTGCTCGGAATCGAGACCCCCGACGAGGCGTCGACGGTCTACGACGACCTCACCGGACGCCTCGGCGACGCCATGACGGGCGCGATCGTGCAGCCGATGGCATCGGAGGGGGTCGAGGTCATCGTCGGTCTGCTCCAGGACCCCACGTTCGGCCCCGTCATGATGTTCGGCACCGGTGGGACCACCGCCGAGCTGTGGGCCGATCGGGCCCACGCCCTGGTACCGGTAACCGAACAGCGCGCCGCACAGCTCGTCGGCGAACCCCGGGGCGCGGCGCTGCTGCACGGCTACCGAGGTGCAGCGCCGGCCGACCTCGCGGCCCTCGAAGAGCTCGTGCTACGGGTGAGTACCCTCGGCGAACAGCTCCCCGGCATCGCCGAGCTCGATCTCAATCCCGTGATCGCCGGGCCCGACGGCTACGCAGTCGTCGACGCGCGGTGCAGGGTCGCCGAGCCACCCTCCCGCGACGAGCCCAACGTCCGACGCCTCCGGACCGGAGGCTGAAGTGGACACGACCGAGCACGCCACCAGCGGATTCCGATGCCGTTCGATCCTGGTCGGCACCGACGGCTCACCGGAAGCCGCACTCGCCGTCGACTGGGCGGCCGGGCTCGCCCATGCCCTCGACGCCACCGTGACGGTCGTCCACGCCCTGGCGCTCATGGATCACCTCCCGGGCCAACCCGAGACGATCTCGGTCGACATACGCGACTCGCTGCTGACACTGCTCGAGACCGAGTGGACCTCGCGCCTCCGCGAGCTGGGTGTCGCCCACGAGTGCGTCATGGAGGACGGTCCGCCGTTGCTGGCCATACCGCGCGTCGCCGCTCGGGTCGGCGCCGATCTGATCGTGGTCGCGAGCCACGGGCGCGGTCGCTCGACCGCACTGCTCATGGGGTCGACGAGCCATGGGCTGGCGCAGACCTCGAGCCTTCCCCTCGTGATCCTGCCCGTGCGGGGCGACAACCCGATCCAGCCCGGCCCCCGGTAGATCGCCGGCTCGAACCTTCCCGCCGACCCGGCGCCCAAGGGGTCGAAGGACCCTAGCTCGGCCGAGTCGGACTCAGCAGTGTGGGGACATGACATCCAGCCGGCACGACACCGGTGGCGGTAACGGTGACGGGCTGGGTGGCGGGAGGGGTGTCCGGCTCGCCACACCGGCGGGCCGGATACCCGCGCTCTGCGGGTGACGATCCTCTGGGTGATCGTGCTCGTTGTCGGCCTGGCGACCTCGGGGCTCGCGGCCGACAAGGCGCTGCGCGCGGCCGAGACACTCGGGCAGCAAGCCGGGTTGTCCCCGTTCGTGATCGGGCTCACGGTCGTCTCGATCGGAACCGATCTCCCGGAGATCGCGAACAGCATCTCGGCGGCGGCCGCGGGAAGGGGCGACCTCAACGTCGGCGACTCGACCGGATCGGCGGCAACCCAGATCACGTTCGTGCTGGGGCTGTTGTGCCTGTTCACCACAGTACGGACCGACCGCACGTTCGTCGTCTCCACCGGCGTGCTGACCGTCGGCGCGCTCGTGGGCGGCGCCGCGCTGATGCTCGACGGCGAGCTCTCCAGGCTCGACGGCATCGTCCTCATCATCACCTGGTTGGTCACGACCTACATCGTCGGGCACACCTCTCATAACGATCGGACGTCCCAACCGCCCCTGTTCACGCCCGGCGTGCTCAAGGAAGTGACCCAGACGCTCATCGCGCTCGCGGCGGTCGGCGCCGGAGCGGTCGCAGCCGTGACGGCCTTCGGTGCGCTCACCGACGCGCTCGACATCCCCGAGTACGCAACGAGCTTCTTCATCCTCTCGCTCGGCACGTCGCTCCCCGAGCTCATCGTCGACGGGCGCGCGCTGCGCCAGGGCAGCAGCGCGCTCGCGCTCGGCGACCTCATGGGATCGTCGCTGGTCGACGCGACGTTGTCGCTCGGTATCGGCCCTGCCCTGTTCTCGACCGAGGTGTCGACCTCGGCGGCGCACGGCACGTTCATCGTCGCGGCCGTCGTTGCCGCCGCAGTCCTGGTCCTGCAGTCAAGGAGTTCTCACCGCTGGCCATCAGGGCTGATCTTGATCGCGCTCTATCTGGGGTTGGTCCCGCTGCTGATCGCATGATCGCCCGATGTCACCGGTGGCACCTCACGAGCCGAGTGCGAGCTCGGGTGAGACCTTCGTCGGACGGATCACCATGACCGGGCGAGTGGCTCGGCGTACAGCTTCCATGCAGACGCTGCCGAAGACCGGCCGGGGCAGTGCCGACCTGCCGTGCGTCGCCATGACCAGGGCCGATGCGTTGTGTCGGTCGGCGCAGTCGACCAGTGCCGCGGCAGGCTCGTCGCCGTGGATGATCTCCCACCTGACCGACGGACCGAGCCCTTCGACGAGGTCGTGGATGTAGCTCGTCTCCGAGACCCGTTCGCCGCGGGCTTTGAGCCGTTCGACGTGGTCGGTCACCGACGACGGTACGACCTGCACGACCCAGAGCTGGGCACCGAAGGCCGCGGCGAGCCCGATCGCCACGGGGAGTCCCCGTTCGGACAGCGCCGAACCGTCGACACCGACGACGACATCACCGTCGATCGTGTCGAGACCCATGTGCGGTCCGATCATCATGATCGGGCCTCCCCACTCGTGGGCCAACGTCTGTGCCAGCGACTCGGTCCGCTCGCCCGCGGTCGCAGCACCGGACACCACGACGAGGTCGGAGGTCGCCAGCGATGCGGCGAGCGCAACGGCCGGGTCATGGGCCGCCGCGATGATCTCGTCGCTGACATCGAGGGCGGGATGGGCTGCAGCGAGTGTTCCCCGCGCAGCTTCCACAGCCTGGCCCGCGCTCATGGTCACGGCATCGTCCGCCGACGGGTCGAGCGAAACCAGCTTGATCGGGAACGCCCACCGCTCGGCCAGGCGCGCCCCGACCGCAACGCCGTGATCGTCGTGTTCGTCGAGCATCATGAGCACCACGATGCGGGTCAGGGGTGAGCCGGTACCGAGATCGACCGGTGCGTGGGTTCGGGTGTCTTCCATGCCAGCTCCTTCCGGGTCGCTGACCTCACGACAACAGACGGTCCGAGGCCGGACCAGGGTCCAAGGTCAGCACCTGCCCGGCGCCAGGGGGCTGTGGCTCAGCGCCGGAATCGGCGGACCTGGCTGTCGCTGTGGCTGCGCCGTACCCATGGCTGGTCGCGTGCCTGTTTGCCGGGCGCCAGCGCCGGAGCGTCGACGTCGGGCACCGGGCCGAGGTGGCGATGACCGGGTGCGTGGGCCGGGTCGTGGCGTCGCCGCGCGAGCAGCCCGATGGCGACCGCTCCGACTGCTGCCGCCGCGGCCATCTTCGTCGCGCGTGATCTGTCGTTCATGGCTTCCCAATCGATTGGCTTGCGGTGACGGGTTCGCGGTGCGGGCTGGTTCCGGTGGGTGAACCCGGTCCCAGGCCATCGGGTTCGTCGCCGCCCTGATCGAGACGGAACGGCGGGTACTCGTCGGTCATCAGTGCTGCATAGGCGACGACGCGGTAGATCCATCGGTTCAGGCCGACGACGAGATCGCCGAGCGAGCTCGGATAGCGGCCCGTGAACAACAAGATCAGCCCGGTGACCAGCACCAAGAACGCCAGGATGCCGCCCGTACCCGCCGGGTCGAACCAGAACCAGCCGGAGTCACCGACGATCCAGCGCAGCGACCCGCCGAGCAACAGCGCGACGATGAGGTAGTGCGGGATGGCGAGCAGCCACCACTTGACGAGCACGAGCCCGCGGGAGAGCCGGGTCGGGTAGGTGACGTCCAGCGTCGCCGGATACTCCGGCTCGCCAGCCAGTCCGAATGGCGGGTATCGATCGGTGCCGATGCCGCCGATCGTCGCGTAGTAGGTGACGCGCCACGACCACCGCAACACGCCGACGTTGAAGTCGAAGAGTCCCCGGGGATACACACCGGTGAACACGATCGACAGACCGGCGATCGCGGTCGTCACGATGAAGGCCAGCCAGAGGAAGACGAGGACGATGAAGTGCGGAATGGCGAGGAGCCACTTCACCAGCCACAACCAACGAGACGGCTCGGGGTCGACCCGCGCTCGTAGCGACACTGGCCCGGCCGAGGGCACGGTGGACTCGAGCGGTGCGACCACAACGAGTGCTTCGCCCGCCGCCGGCGGCTCCCCGTCCCGTCGTCCACCGGTCGCCCCCACCACGATGAGGGCGACGGCACCAGCTGTGATCACAGTACCGAGACCGAGCAGGATCACGGCCAGCGGAAGGACGAAGTCGGCCTTGACCCCGACATTCACGTCGGCTCGCAGCGCCGACGTGCCGTCGGCATTCATCACGACGACCGCCCACTCACCACTGCGGGCCTCCCAGAGCAGCTCCTGGGTGCCACGCCCACTCGTCGACGACAGCCAGAAGGACTCGGTGGTCGGCTCGGCGGCGGCCTCTTGTCCCGATCGATCTCGGTACACGGGCGTGAGGCCATCGAGCTCGACGATCTCGTCGTGGGCGACACCGGCCAGGTAGCGGTCGACATCGGTCTCGGGGCCGATCCCGACGAAGATGCTTCGCTCTCCGTCGGCGCTGGTGACCCGCAACCGCACATCGACATCCAGGGCGTCGAGCAGCCAATCGGGCGATCCGGGCTCGGCCTGGAACGTGAGGTCCTCTGCGGTCACCGCAGCCGTTTCGGTCTCGACGCGGTCGAGGGTCACCTCGAAATACCCGTCGTCTCGGGCGAAGGCGTAGGCCAGGCCCAGACCGCCTCCGCCGATGAGCATTCCCACACCGGGCAGCAACAGGAGACAGCCCATGACGAGCGCAACGACGCGGCCTGGTCTCATCCCGCCTCTCCTTCCATCACTCCTCGTGACGAGGTCCATGATCCGCGCGACGCCGGATCGTGAACAGAGCCCAACGTCCCCATGCTGAGGTCGCCGGATCGGCCGTGAGGATGGTCTCGACCAACGGTGCACCTCGTCCGGTCCGGGCGGCGGCCGAGGACATTCGGCCCTACTGTCACCGGCGATGGAAGCGCGAGTGTCAGATGGCGGGGCGACGCGGGTCGTCCCCGGAGAGAAAGGCGAACGTGAATCATGACGAAAGAAACGAGCGGCACGGATTCCGCGGTCGCAGTGAAGACCGCTCACGTCCCGTCGAGCGCGGTCGACCCCTTCGAGAGGTTCGGTCTCGGTGAGATCTTCACCCGCTGGCCGACGTGGCTCGGAACACACTGGCCGGACCGGCTCATGGGCGACACCGGCGGCTTCAGGGTCGAGGAGTACATGGATGACGACGAGCTCGTGATCCGTGGCGAGATCCCGGGTGTCGATCCCAAGGAGGACATCGAGATCGCAGTCGACAGTGGCCGACTCTGCGTTCGGGCGGAACGCGAGGAGAAGTCCGAGTCCCACGATGGCGGCTACCGGTCCGAGTTCCGCTACGGATCGTTCGAACGGATCCTGACGCTTCCCGAAGGTGCCGAGCCGGACGACATCTCGGCGACGTACACCGACGGGATCCTGGAGGTCCGCGTGCCCGTCGACAAGGACGCCTCCACCAGCAAACGAATCGCTGTCACGCGGGGCTGAGCCCCGCCCATGCCGAACCGGGCGGATCGTCAGTCGGTCGCGTGCGCCCGCGCCACCAACGGGATGCAACAGAGGTCACGGGCGGCGATCACCGGTTGGAACCATTTCCCGGCCTCGATCGCGAACTCCTCGGGATCCTCGTATCGCCCGGAGAAGTGACTGAGCACGAGCAGGCCCACGCCCGCCGCGGCGGCGAGCGTTCCGGCGTCCTCGGCCGTCATGTGGCCGTGCCGGCGCGCGAGGTCGACATCGCGTCGGAGGTAGGTGGACTCGCATATCAACAGGTCGGCTCCCGCAGCGAGCTGCCGGGCCCCGTCACACGGGCTGCTGTCCATCACGAAGGCTGCGGCCGGACCGGACCGAGTCTCGCTCACCTCGTCGAGCGTGACAGTGCGGCCCGCGCTCGTGATCTCGCCGGCCCGCCGAAGCCTCCCGATGTCGGCGCCGTGGATCCCGAGCGCATCGAGACGCCCGGGCAACAGGTGTCGTGCGGGCGGCGCCTCCACCCGGTAGCCGATGGCAGGTGTCGGATGTTCGAGGGCACGACACGACAACGTGAAGCCGGGCGTCACGATCGGTGAACCGACGTGTATGGGCTCCCGGACGAGGTGCAGGTCGAAGTCGATGACCGAACCTGCCAGCAGATGATCGACATAGACGTCCGACCCGGCCGCATGGTGCAACACGATCGGCCGGTCGGTCACCAGGGCTCGGGTCTGCAACAGCCCGGGGAGCCCCAAGCAGTGGTCCCCGTGGAAATGGGTGACACAGACTCGTGAGACCTGGGCCGGGGACAGGCCGGCGAACAGGAGCTGGCGTTGAGATCCCTCACCGGGGTCGAAGAGGATCAGCTCGTCGTCCCATCGCAGCACGTACCCGCCCTGGCTCCGATCGCGCGTCGACGCCTGGCTGGCCGTGCCCAGGACGGTCAGCTCGAGACGCATGCCGCGACCGCCGTCTCGACCGACGAGTCGTCGGTGTCGTCGGTGTCATCGGTGTCGTCGGTGTCATCGGTGTCGTCGGTGTCGTCGTCGAGCCATGGAATCCGACGGCTGATGCGGCGGCGCCGGGCCCGCTCGAGCGCCAGACCGAGCAGCGCGACGACGGCTCCGATGACGACATCGAGTGCCCAGTGGTTGGCAGTCGCGACGACCGCGAACGCCATTGCGATCGGCATGAGAACCGCACCGGTAGCGGTCAGCGGACCCCTGGCGAGACGCCACCAGGTCAGCCCGACCAAGAGGTTCCATCCGAAGTGCAGGCTCGGGACGGCCGCGAACTTGTTGACGAGAGCGGGGGGCTGCAGAATCCGGTACGACTCCGAGTGGGCAGTCACCGTGTCGAGGTACTCGGCGCCGAACAGCCGGGGCGGCGTGACCGGAAACGAGGCGAAGATGACCAGCCCGATGGCGCCCGAGATGAACATGGCGTTCCGAAGCTCGAAGAACTCGTCTCGATGCGCGATCGCCAACCACACGAGAGTCGCGATCACCACCGGCCAATGAGCCCAGATGTAGATCCAGTTGGCGACGTCGAGGAGGATTCGATTGTCCAAGAGGAGGCTCTGGATACCACGCTCGACGTCGAGTCCGACCGTGCGTTCGACGTCGATCACCCATCGGGCGTTGCGATTCGCGGTCGTGATGCCGCCCTCGGTCAGACCGCGGACACCGAAGTAGGCCAGGGCCGCCAGTGCTATGAGCACGATCTGGCGCAGGAAGAATCGGAGCGCGGAGCGCATATCTTGTGCCTAGCGGCGGCGGACCAGCTGTGGCAGGGCACAAGGTCCCGACCAGGTGCGGGGCCGGTCATCGCCCGTCGGCGGCGGGCCCCAGTGACCTTCGCCCCTTCCGTCACGATCGCACCGGGCCGACGATTCGGTCGTGCAGGAGCCGAGCATCGAGACCATGGCGCAACTCGGAGCCGACGTGGTCGGTCCCGGATCGGTGGTCTCCCTACGCGACGTGTCGAAGCGATACGAGGTCGGTGAGACGATCGTGACCGCGCTCGAGACGTTCGATCTCGATGTCGCGGCGGGCACATTCGTCGTGATCCTGGGGCCGTCGGGCAGCGGCAAGACCACGCTGTTGAACCTGATCGGTGCGTTGGACACCGTGACCGACGGGACCGTCCGTCTCTCGGGCCGCGACGTCTCGAACGCGTCCCGGCCGGAACGGGCGGCGGTCCGACGCGGGACCGTGAGCTTCATCTTCCAGACCTTCAACCTGTTCCCCGGGCTGACCGCGCTCGAGAACGTCGAGTTCGGCGCCGATGTCGCCAAGCGCGCGGACGCGACGACGCGGGCGCGAGCAGCGCTCGATGAGGTGGGTCTGGGCGCCAGGCTCGACCACTTCCCGCACCAGCTCTCCGGCGGTGAGCAACAACGGGTGGCCGTCGCTCGGGCGCTCGCGAGCGGCAACCCCGTCCTCCTCGCCGACGAGCCGACGGGTGAGCTGGATGTGGCCACCGGCAAGCAGATTCTGGAACTGCTGGTGGCCTACGCCGGCGAGGGCACCACCGTCCTCGTCGTGACCCACAACCGAGAGATCGCACGGATCGCCGATCGGGTCATCGAGCTCAGCAGCGGGCGCATCGTCAGCGACGGCGCGCCGGTCGGCGGCCCGGTTGCCGTGGCCGATCTGCAGTGGTGAGCCGCGCCCGATCGGGGCATCGGACACCGATGCTGGTTCGCTGGACGTGGCGCGACTTCCGTCGACACTGGGTCGCCGTCGTGGTGATCGCGATGGTCATCGGCATCGGCACCGGCGTGTTCGCCGGGCTCGGCAGCACCGGCACGTGGCGCCGACTGTCGAACGACGCGAGCTTCGACGCCCTCGAGATGCACGACCTCAGGATCGCGCTCAGCCCGGGGACCTTCGCCGACGAGGGTCAGCTGGAGGCGCTGGTGCGGTCGATCGAACACCCCGAGCTCGTCGAGAAGACGAATGAGCGGCTCCACATCGCCACCCAGGTCGATGCCTCGACGGCCGATGAGACGATTTTCGTGGCCGGCCGCCTCGTCGGGCTCGATCCCGACCGGGGACCCGACATCCTGTGGGTCGACGAGGGGCGGGCGCCGGAGCCCGACACCGGTGTGCTCGAGGTCAAGTTCGCGAACGCGTTCGACCTGCCGAGCGAGGGCACCGTCGAGCTCGCCGGCGGCGAGACGCTCGCCTATCACGGGCTCGGGAGCCTCCCGACCGACTTCTACGTCTCGGGCGAGCGCGGGGATCTGCTGGCGCAGTTCAACTTCGCCGTGCTCTACACCGACCTCGGTACCGCACAACGGTTGGCGGATCGACCGGGAGCCGTCAACGACGCGGTCATCGGACTCGTCGACGGCGCCGATCGCACGGCTGTCCAACACGAGCTCGAGGACGTTCTGGCGTCTGGCTCCGGGTTCAGCGCGACGATCACCACCCGCGACGAGGACGAAGCGTTCCGGATCGTCTATGCCGACATCGAATCGGACCAGCGATTCTGGAACGTGTTGTCCGGTCTCGTGCTCGGCAGCGCGGCCCTCGCCGCGTTCAACCTGATCAGCCGAGTCGTCGAGTCACAGCGCCGCGAGATCGGCGTCGGCATGGCGTTGGGCGCCCCGGCTGCGAGGCTCGCGATTCGTCCGCTGCTCATCGGTCTGCAGACCGCCGTGCTCGGATGTCTGATCGGCATCGGCGTCGGGGTGCTGGTCGGTGCGGCCATGCGCAGCCTCCTCCTCGATCTCGTGCCGCTTCCGGTCTGGCGGACACCGTTCCAGTTCGGGAGATATGCGCAGGCGGCGGCGCTGGGCCTCATCGTGCCGATCACGAGCGCGGCAGTGCCGGTCGTTCGCGCGATCCGGGTCGAACCCATCGACGCCATACGCACCGGGCACCTGGCCGCCCGTCGCACGCCAGCGACGCTGCGCCGCGTCCGGGTTCCCGGGGCGAGCCTGAACCAGATGCCGCTCCGCAACTTCCTGCGGACGCCGAGACGGACGATGCTGACAGCGCTCGGCGTCGGCGCCGCCATCACCGCCCTGGTGGCTGTGCTCGGCATGCTCGACAGCTTCGGGCGGACGATCGAGATCGGCGACGACGAAACCTCCCAGGAGCACCCGGACCGGATCACCGCGTCGCTGGACACGATCCATCCCGTCGACGGCGCGGTGCCGGCTGCGGTCCGAGAGGTCGCCGGCGTCGACCACGTCGACCTCGGGATGCAGTTCCCCGCGACGATCTCGGCCGGCCCCGACGAGATCGAGGTGCTGGTCGAGGCCATCGACTTCGATCGGGCGCGCTGGACTCCCACGCTGACCAGCGGCTCGATCACCGGGACCGGGAACGAGATCGTCCTCGCGAAGGACGCGGCCGGCTCTCTCGGCGTCTCCGTCGGCGACACGATCTCGGTCACACATCCCGCGAGGGAATCGGCCACGGCCTATTCGCTACGGACGACCGAGGTCGTCGTGGCGTCGCTGCACCCGAACCCGCTGCGGATCTTCGCCTACATCGACCTCTCGACGGCCGATCGCTTCGGGCTCGCCGGGCTCACCAACGTCGCCCAGGTCTTCCCCGCTGCAGGCGTCGACCGGGCCGAGGTCGAACGGACCCTGTTCGAAATGAGCGGCGTCGCCTCGGCCCAGCCGGTGGCTCGCACCCGGGAGGTCTTCGAGGACGCGATCGACCAGTTCACCGCGTTCCTCGTGATCACCGAGGTCGCCGTCTTGACGCTGGCGTCGCTGATCGCGTTCAACTCCACCCGGATCACGCTCGACGAACGCACGCGTGAACACGCCACGATGCTGGCGTTCGGCACCCCGGTTCGATCGGTCCTGGCGACCATCATCAAGGAGGGAGTGCTCGTCGGTGCCGTCGCCACGGTGATCGGCATCATCGGCGGCTACGCGACCCTCAGTTGGATCATCAACGTGCTCTTCGCCCAGACGCTGCCCGACCTCGACGTCGTGACCTACGTGTCTCTGACGACACTGTCCGTCGCCATCGTCATCGGGCTCGTCGCCGTCGCGCTCGCACCCGTGGTTATGACCAGGAGACTGACCCGCATGAACCTCCCGGACACGCTTCGCGTCGTCGAGTGAGGGTTCGGGGGCCGAGGGACGCGTCGCCCGCGATCTCTCCCGTGACTCACATCGACCGGTGGTGGTCCGGTGCCGAGCTATCCGCTGAAGTCCTCAGGCCGAGATTCGATCGATCACCATCGGGGACGGCGGACCCGGTTCGGGTGCGATGCCGATCGCACCTTCGAGCGAGCGGCTCGCCTGCTCGAACGTGGCCGGATCGTCGGTGTGGAGCTCCAGCACGGGCTGACCGGACTCGACCTCGTCGCCCGGTCGGGCCAGACAGACGACGCCTGCGGTCGGGCTCACGTCGTCCTCCTTGCGGGCACGACCTGCGCCGAGCATCCATGCCGCGACGCCGACGCCGCGGGCGTCGAGTCGCGTGATGAATCCCGCCGACGGGGCGTCCACGACCGACCGGTGCGTCGCCTCCGGGAGCCCCGCACTCAGGTCACCGCCTTGTCCGGTGACCATCTCCTCGAAGACGCTACGGGCGGCGCCGGAGGCGAGGACGGCGCCAGGATCTGCGTCGAGCCCCACCAGCTCGAGCATCTCGTCTGCCAGCGCAAGACTCACCTCGACCACATCGGCGGGGCCGCCACCGTCGAGCACGTCGAGCGCCTCCCGGACCTCGAGCGCGTTGCCGACGGCCCGCCCGAGGACGTCGTCCATGCGCGTGATCAAGGCGTGTGTGGCGACCCCGTGACTGTTCCCCAACGAGACCATGGCCGTCGCCAGTTCGCGAGCCGACTCGACGTCCGCCATGAAGGCTCCCGAGCCGACCTTGACGTCGAGGGTGAGCGCGCTCGTGCCCTCGGCGAGCTTCTTGGACATGATGGAGCTGGCGATGAGGGGGACCGACTCGATGGTGCCAGTCACGTCCCGCAGCGCGTACAGCTTGCGATCGGCCGGCGCGAGATCGGCTGAGGCACCCGCGATGACGGCCCCGACGCGGGTGAGCTGGTCGCGCATCTCGTCGATCGTCATCTCGGCTCGCCAGCCGGGGATCGCTTCCATCTTGTCGAGGGTCCCGCCGGTGTGTCCGAGGCCACGTCCCGACAGCATCGGAACGGCCGCCCCGCAGGCCGCGACGAGCGGAGCGACGACGAGAGAGAGCTTGTCGCCGACGCCACCGGTCGAGTGCTTGTCGACCGTCGGCCGATCGAGGCCAGACAGATCGAGGCGCTCGCCCGATTCGATCATCGCCGTGGTCCAGCGGGCCAGCTCGTCGGGCTCCATCCCGTTGAGGTAGATGGCCATGGCCAGCGCGGCGGCTTGTTCGTCGTCGATGCCCGCCCCGGCGGCGTAGGTCGTGATGAACCAGTCGATCTGCTCGCCGGTGAGGCGCTTCCCGTCGCGTTTGGCGATGATCACGTCCAGCGCTCTCACGCCGACGCCTCGGGTGGGAGGTCTCGCGGCCCGAATGCTCGGGGCAACAGCTCGTCGAGGCGGATCGGCGACTCGTCGGTGTAGAGCATCAGCGTTGGGCCGCCGGCCTCGAAGAGCAGTTGACGGCATCGACCGCACGGCATCAGCACCTCGCCGTTTCCTGCCACGACGCAGACGGCCACGAGGCCTTCGCTCCCCCGGCGATGGAGATCGGAGACGAGGCCACATTCCGCGCACAGCGTCATGCCGAACGACGCGTTCTCCACATTGCACCCGAGGACGATGTCGCCCTCGATCGTGAGGCCCGCCGCACCGACGTGGAGGCCGGAGTAGGGGGCGTAGCCACGTTGTGCGACGTCGGTCGCGGCCGTTCTCAGCGCGGTCCAGTCGACCGTCGGTTCAGCACTCATGGGGATCGCTCGGCAGCCACGACGTGACGGTAGCGCCTCAGTCGTCGTCGTGGATCACCATGAAGCTCGCCTTGGCATGGGTGGCCACACGGGTCGACACGCTGCCGCGGATGAACCGTGTCGCTCGACCGAGCCCGCGACTCCCGACGATGATCATGTCGGCGTCGACCTCATCGGCAACATCGAGGATGGCGCCCGCGGCGTGGCCGGAGATGAAGTGGCCCTTGTGGTCGATGCCTCGTTCCTCGAGTATCGACGTCGCGTCGTGCAGGTGCGTTCGCGGACCCGACAAGATGTCGAACGAACCCCGGAACTCCTCGGGCATCGCGTCCAACAACCTGGAAACCTCACCGGACGACGGTGCCTCATAGGCCGTGACCACATGGACGACGCCGTCGTCGGACACCAAGTCGATGGACACGTCGAGCGCTCGACGGGAGTTGTCCGAACCGTCGAACCCGACGACAATCGTTCGTACCTTCACGACGATCTCCTTCCCAGTACTCCACGCTCATCTTCGGCCCGGGTCCAGGTGCACCCCAGGGCCAAAGGTCACTCGATGCGCCGCCCCGGGGGCATGTGCCGAGCTGGACCGGGACCTCCGACCCTGCCCGAATCCGGCCGTCCCGTGAACGATGGGGCCATGGACGGATTTCTCATCGGTCGCGTGCGGGGCATCAGCATCCGGCTGAACTGGAGCGTCGTCGTGATCGCCGGGCTCATCACGTGGTCGCTGGCGGACTCGGTGCTCCCGGAGTGGGCCGAAGGTCACAGCGAGACGGCGTACTGGATCGCCGGCGCCGTGAGCGCGATCGCGTTCGTCGCCGCCCTCACCGCCCACGAGCTCGGTCACTCCATCGTCGCGCTCCGTGAGGGCGTCGAGGTCAAGGGAATCACGCTGTGGCTCTTCGGGGGCGTGGCAATGCTCGGATCGGAGCCGAAGACGCCCCGAGCCGCACTGCGGATCGCGGCGGCGGGCCCGGCGGTGAGCGCAGCGCTCGCCGTCGTCGCCCTGCTGATCGCGCCGGTGTTCGACGGGCTCGTGCAGGCTTCGCTGCTGTGGTTCGCGGTCATGAACTTCGTCCTGGTCGTGTTCAACCTGCTCCCCGCCTTCCCGCTCGATGGTGGCCGCATCTACCAGGCGTGGCAGTGGCAACGGACCGGCGACGAGGTCGACGCGACCGAGCGGGCGGCGGCGAAGGGCCTCGCCATCGGCGCAGTGCTGGTCGGCATCGGCTTCATCGAGGTCATGATCGGTTCGGTCGTCGGCGGCGTGTGGATGATGCTCATCGGCTGGTTCGTCCGCGAGGCAGCTCGAGCCGAGATGCGCCACATGGCGGTCGACCGCCCGCTCGGCCTCGTCTCGGTCCGAGAGGTCATGACTCCCGACCCGGCGACCGTCGCCGCGGCCACGACGATGGACGACTTCGTCTCGGGCGTGTTCTCCACCGGTCGACATGCCGCCTACCCCGTGACCACCCCCTCGGGCGATGTCACCGGCATGATCACGCTCAATGACGTCCGGAAGCTGCGGCGGGGTGACAGTGCCCGCCCCACGGTCGGCGACGTCGCCAGACCGATGGACGATGTCGTCGTCGTGGCCCCGTCCGACTCCGTCAGCGAGCTGCTCCGCAAGATGGCCGCACGTTCCGACAGTCGCGCCCTGGTCTTCGAACGCGACGACCTCGTCGGCATCGTGTCGCCGAGCGATGTGGCCCGATTGGTCGCGGTCATCGAGCTCGCACCGCCGATGCCTCCCCCGCCTCCCGAACCGCGACCGGTTCCGAGCGATGGACAGTGACCTTGGGCCCTGGGCCGGCGAGAGTCGGCGACGCACGATCCGAGGAAGAAGACGATCTCGGAGACGTCAGGAGCGCCGAGCGCGATCCGAACGAGCACGGAAGGGACGGCATCATGAAGCGTGTTGGTGAGGTCATGAGCACCCCGGCGGTAACCATGAACAGCAACGACGTG
>Ga0224508_10002132_pt1 | contig 17178 bp, 18 predicted proteins | sample SF_Jan12_sed_USG_4_FD_170157 | JGI IMG/M metagenome (GOLD analysis project Ga0224508, IMG submission 170157) | Sediment microbial communities from San Francisco Bay, California, United States - SF_Jan12_sed_USGS_21 | ecosystem: Environmental > Aquatic > Marine > Sediment | place: USA... | reverse complement strand
TACGGCCTCTTGCAGCAGGTGTTGTTCGATGATCCCTCAGGCTTGGCCTCGGCGATCGCGCTGATCTTCGCGGTTGCCATGCTGCAAGGCGTGTTCGCGGTCTGGCGGCTTTCCAAGCTGTCGAACACGCTCCGTTTGATCGAGCGTCGCATCACATCCAAGCCCGATCTGCCGACGAGGCTGCCGGATGGTCCGGTCAGGCGCTATATCGAGGCGCTCGCCAGGCGGCGCACGCCGGCGGCCGGCGATGCGCCGGACATGTTGTTGGATGCGTTTGCCGCCGAGGTGACGGCGGGTCATGGTTTCGGCTGGTTCGTGTCCGACGTGTTGCTGTCGCTCGGCCTGCTCGGCACGGTGATCGGCTTCATCGCCATGCTGACGCCAATCGGCCAGTTGGAGAGCGGTGACGAGGCGGCGTTGAAGGCGGCGCTATCGGCGATGAGCGGCGGCATGGCGATTGCACTCTATACCACGCTTACCGGACTGATCGGTGCGGTCTGGCTGAAGGTCCAGGGCTTTTTGTTGGACAGCGGCGCGGAGGATGTCATCCGACGCATGCAATGGGTGACCGAGCTGCATGGTAGGCGCGATCCGGCGCGCGGCGCGCTGTTTGCCAATCGCTCAGCACTTTCCGCATTGATCGACGAGACGGAGGTGGCCCGTGGCTAGGCGGCGCCACGGCGAACTCGGCTTCACCGACCTTTTGTTCAACGCGCTTCTCGGCTTCGTGGTGATGTTCGTCCTCGCCTATCTCCTGATCAACCCGGTGGCTGAGACCGGAGCGGTCGACAACAAGGCGGAATTCCTGGTCACGCTCACCTGGCCCGATGGCCGAAGGGAGGATGTCGACCTCTACGTCGCCGATCCCGATGGCCGCCTGGTCTGGTTCCGCGCGAGGGAAGCCGGTCTGATGCATCTGGATCGCGACGATCTCGGCCTCGGTAACGACGTGATCGAGATCGGCGGCAAGAAGGTGGTCAATCCCGTGAACCAGGAGATCGTCTCGATCCGCGGCATCGCATCCGGCGAATATGTGGTGAACCTTCACCTCTATCGAGACGACCGCGGAATACCGGTGCCGGTCAAGGTCAAGGTGGAGAAGCTCAATCCGAAGGTGCAGCTCATCTTTTACGGCGACGTCGTTCTGACCTACCGGGGCGAGGAGCGCACCGCCGTCCGATTCTCAGTCGGACCGAACGGCCGTGTGGAGGACGTCAACCAGCTGGCGAAGGCAATCGTTCCCCATCGGCGCCATAGGCGACAGGCGACAAGCGCGCGTGCGCCCGAGGGCAGCTCATGACGGCGGACCTGCTCGGCATGAGCGCGCCGGCCCTGGCCCTGACTGGTCTTTATGCGGCGCTCGCTTTTTTGCTGCTTAGCCTCAACTTGAAGAGTGCTTGGTCCTGGCCAGTCAAAACATTGGCGACCGGCCTGGCGCTTCCCGCGACCCTCGGCGCCTTCCTGACCATCCAGGCCCAGCTCGGCTGGCCAAGCCATGCCTCCCTTCCGGTGCATTTCCAGCTGCATGCCGCACTGATCGAAGAACCTGCAGCCGGCGATGCCGAGAGCGGCGCGATTTTCCTTTGGCTCACGCCATGAAAAGCGAACGAGGAGGCAGACATCGATGCCGCTGTCCTATCCAACCGACGCCCCAGAGCTTTCGGCTTGCCTTATAGTCGCGAGCTGCACCAGAAAGTCGAGGCCATGCGCGAGCGTCTGGCGCGCGGTGAGCTGGTCACCGGTCGACACGAGCCCGGCAGCGGCTGGGATCGGCGCTTCGGCGAACAGAACGGCCAGATCGACCTCCAAGCCCCCCCTCCCCCGCCCTTGCCGGCGAAGGATGGGCAGTTGGCCGGATGATTCAATTGGCGCTACAGAGGCCCTACGAGCGCGCGGGCAACAATTCGACATCAACAGGGCCGGTCGGCGAGAACGTCCCATCGCTCACCGCACACCAGGCATGATCGGCATCGTCGCCGCCATCGACGAGGTTGAGCTCCTTCGGGATCATGCCATCCAGGACGTCTACCGATCTCGCACCTCCGGCAAACCCGGTCCCGCGATACTTCAAGATCGCCTCCTTTCGAACCCAAAGCCGGAAGAAGGCTTCAACCTTCTTGGCAACAGCCGCACCGACCAGAAAACTTCGCTCTGCTTCGGTGAAGACGATATCGGAAATTCCATCAAAATCCGGCCGCATCGTTATCTTCTCGACATCGACGCCGACCATCGCCTCGCGCGCGATGGCCACCATAACCAAGCCTTCGGTATGGCTGATACTGAAGGTAAGATCATGCCCCCAATGCTTCGGTAAATAAGGACGACCTCGGTCAAGACGGAGCGCAATCCGGGAAGGCGGCATGCCGGTTTCAGCGCTCAGCAGTCGACGGACGAGCAGGCGTCCGGCGGTGAAGGCGAAGCGGTCTTCTGCAAACAGATAACCCGCAGCGCGTCGCCGTTCCTCGGTGGTCAAGTCGGATGCATCGAGCGCGCCGAGCGCGTCGGTAGGTCCATAGCTGAGCCGATAGATCGTCGCTCGCCTGGCCCGGAGCTGGGACTGGGCCGGAAGCTCGACATCGACGAGATGCGCCGCGCGCGATGTCGGTTCAGGACGTGCCGGCTCGGCGGCCATCGTCCAAGAGCTCGGCATCGAAAGGGGCGCGTAACGTCGATTCGGACGCCACTTCGGAGCGTTTCGACAGCAGCATGCCGACCCGCGCACCGGGAATGCTGGATGCTAGCATGAGCAGATCTCCGGCTTCGATGCCGCCGGATCTTTCGCGATCGACCAGATTGATGATCGGATCGGCACCGAAACAGTGAGCCTTGTCGGCGATATTCTCGAAGCAAAGTTGGCTGCGCGCAAAACCGCCCTGCTGCTCCTTCATCGCGACGACCGGCGTGTAGATGTTGCTGTGCATCAAAGCTTTGACATCCTCGATCGCGAGGGGAAGCCTGGCCGTCAGCCTCGCGGTCACGCGTCGGGTCAGATCGGCACTGATCTGTCCGGTCTCAGCCATGGCGTCGATCTGGGAGGCATACGCGCTGTCGAGAATCCGATAGCCACCATTGCCCGAGTCAGGACGGGAAACGATGCAGCTCGCGGCACCGTCGCTGAACAGAGCGAAGCTCTTCAGGCGTTCGTGATCATGCTCGAAACGGTCGGCGGCGATGACCAGCACGTTGTTGTGCATGTTGCTGCGCACCAGCGACTCGGCCAGCCTCAGCCCGGACAGGAGACATGTGCAGCGCCCGAGCGTGATGCCGGCGACGAAGATATCGTGGTCGAGCCCGAGACCTTCGAGGTAGCGGCGCACCAGGGCTGCGTGGGCTTCGGTGTCGCCCTCGAGTTGAGTCGCGCAGATCAAGAGCGCGCTGACGTCTTCAGTCCTGACGCCTGCCAGCCGCAGTGTCTCCCGACCCGAATCGATTCCTAGAGACGCTGCGGCCTGGTCGGTGCTGTGGAAGCGATCGAGGCCCCAGAGAGCGAGGTCGTCGATCATCTGGCTTGCCTCGAAGAATGTTGAGAGGCCTTCGATGTCCGCGGCCATTCGGCGATGCTCGCCCAGAACGTAGTGCGGAGCCAGCAACACAGGATCCGAGGTCAGGGCCTTCGGGTCGATCGCGTCGGCGTTGGGCATCGCCAGCCTCCCATTTTCAGATGACGAAGTCTTCGGCTACAGCCTGGCTGAGCCTGATCCCCCAGCCCTCGAGCCGTGCGAGCCAGCGCCTGGCGTCGCGAGCGTTCTCGATCGGGAGGTGCAGTCCAGGCTCGGTGCGCCCGTCGATCAGGTCGAGGACGGCGCATGCCGCCGTGGACGATACACAGCGCGCCATGGCGCTGTCGCCGTCATCGCCGACGACGTCCATGCCGTACTCGCCCTGCCAGACCCGTCGGCCGTTCTGCTGCAGGGACAGCGAAACGTTGAGCACGACCCGGTCGCGATCCTTGGGCCCATAGCGATGATCCTCCGCCAGCTCGGCGGCCAGAGCGGCGATATCGTCGTCGGTGCCGAACTTCACGGTCCGAAACACGTCCTGCCAGGCCGCCTACCAGCCGCGCAGTCGAAGCGTGCCCCGCTCGAAGGCGCTGACTTCCCAGCTATCCGGAAATCTGTACTGGGCGAGAAACGGCAGGCTGTCGCGATTTGGATAGGCTTCGAAGAGTTCGCAGCGGACGGCGATCGGCCTGGTTTCCTCCCAGGGGTTCGAAGCCACCTGCACCACCGAGTCGCGGACGAAGCGCGCTTCCGAGCGAAGGGCGCGCAGCACGCCGACCGGCGCCCAGCTGAAGCGATAGCAAAAGTCGTTCGGTTTCTCGGGAAAGCCGCCGCAATGGGAGTGGAAGGTTGCGAGAACCGGTTGCCTGCCCACCGCTTCGAGCGCGCTGTCGACGAGGAGATGCGCGGCCAGATGGTCGATACCCGGATCGAGGCCGGCTTCCATGACGACGGCGAGGCCTTTCGCCTTGGCCGCTTTCGCCAGTTCGCGCACCTGGTCGTCGATATAGCTGGTCGACACGAAATGCGCGCCGGCATCGATGGCCATGGCCAGAAGATCACCGTGCATGGTCGCCGGCAGCATCGACACGACGATGTCGCCCGGCCGCAGGGCGGCGGCGAGCGCTTCGCTCGTCAGGGTGCGAACGTGGATCTCATTTTCGAGTCCGAGACGCCGCGCCAGATGCTCGGCGCGGTCAACCGTGCGGTTCCACAGACAGACGCGGTCGGCGACGTCGCAGATCCGCGCCAAACCGTGTCCGGTGGAAAGGCCGGCGCCGATCCAGTGAACGGTGCCGCTCCGGCGGGATCGATCAGACATGGTGAAGCTCCTGTCTTTATGGACGATCGGCGGTTTGGCCGAGGGCCCGGTGGAAATGGAACAAGCTGGTTTCCCAAACGCTCTTCGGATCTGCGAGAGTGAGCAGATGTGGTGCTAGAAAGGAGGAGAAATGTTCACTGCTTTCGCGCGGCAGGAGAGACGGCAGGTTGTCGATGGCGATGATGTCGAGATTTGATCCGTCGCCCGCGCAAGCGACGGACAGCACTGGCCGTGCCCAGTTCGAGAGACAGCGATAGATGGGCAAGGCATTGGCCGAGGAGCCGAGATCGCAGGTGACGTCGACCACCGTGCCGAGCCGCCGAGACGGTCTGGCGAGATCGTTCGGCACGAGAAATGGTCGCGCCTCGCCATGAATGCCAACGGTGTTGATCAGAAGGTCATGTGCAAGCAGCGCATCGATATTGAGATCGGCTGTTTCGGCGATGTCCCAAAGGGTGGCGTCGACTTTGGCGGTGGCGAGAGCCGCTGCAGCGCCTCGTCCGCAGCGCCCTTTGGCCCCGATCACCAACGCCCGAAGCGGTGGCCTGCAGGCGGTATCGTCGCTCAGGTCGCGATCCAGCCGATCCTTGGCGGTCGCGGACAGGGGACCGATCGCCGCCCTGCCGGATTGGCGGGCACGTGCCTGCAGCACGCCGAGTGCTGCGCCCATATAGCCAGCCCAATGGCCGAAAGCCGCCAGGCGAACGCCTTGATCGTCGACCAGATATTCGAGATCGAGCAGCTTCCCTCCGCCATGTCGAAACCGATCGAGCAGCCGATCGGCGCCGGACTGCCCCTTGTAGGCGTGGCCGAAATAGATGTGACGGTGATGAAGGCGTTCCGGAGTTTCAGGCAGTTCCTTCAGGCCGAGAATGAAGACCCTCGAAGGAGCTTCCATCCAGCTCGATGTCGATACCAGCTCGCAGCCGATACCCTCGTATTCGCTGTCGTCGAAGATCCGGCGTGCCGATCGCTCGACGGTGAGGTCGATGCCGGCCGCGATCAGGGTCGCGGCATCAGTCGGCGTCAGCGGCGTGCGGTGCTCGTCGGCGCGTGTCTCGGCGCGAAGCCAAAGATGCACACGCCGGCCGGCTTTCGATTTCATGGACGAAGCGCCCATCCTAGGCCACCGACCGGGATCGACGGAGCGGTATGTCGATCGTGATCGGCGTGCGCATCGACTTCGCGATGAAGCATCGATCATGCGCCATCTCGTGCAGCCCAAGCATCTCCTCGGCACTCGGCGGCGCGCCTTCGAAGGCCACCTCCGGACAGAGGCATATCGAGGTCAGCGCGAGAGCGCCGTCGTCGTCGTGACCGAGGACCGCCGTCGGTGCATCGGCGTAAGCGTGCACCTGAAAGCCGGACGCCGTCGCCAGGTGGAGAAAGAACAGCATGTGGCAACTGGCGGCAGCAGCGAGGATCGCCTCTTCGGGATCGACATGCGCCGGATTGGACATCGGCGCCGGCACGATGTCGGGCGACGATGATGCGTCGATGACCGCACCGCCGTCGAACGACCAGCGATGCTCCCGACTGTAGTCCGGATTCGATCCACCATCGATCGGCCGGTGCTTCCACGCGATCTCACAGGTGACGTTCATCTCGATCGGCTCCTCGAAAAGTTGAAATGGCATCGAAATCATAACACCAGGGTCGTCATCTCTTCGGCCGGTTGGCGGATAGACTCGGCGAGCGACCGGTCTGCGCCTTCCAGCCCATGCCCGCGCTCCACGAACTGCGCGAAAGAGGCGTAGCCGGCCCAAACGCGCTCCCACTCTTCCTGCACGCGCTTTTGGCCGAAGCGATGTTTGACCTCGTCCAGATGGATATTGACGATCTCGGCCGACTGCTGGGCATGGCCCGAGGACACGTTGTCGATCGACAGGTGCGCTTCTTCGTAGATCGGATCGAAGCCGTGATGCTTGAGCTTTTTATTCTCGTGCAGCCTAAGCTCGCCCAGCCCGAACATCTCGATGCCGAGATTGTAGCCGACGATCTCGGGATAGTGGCTGTCCGGAAACAGGGCGAGGCAAAGCTGATGGACGGCGAAACCATAGAGCTCGTCGGCTATCTCGTTCTGATCGAGAAAGGCGTCGTCGCGAATGTGGGGGAGCTCGACACCCATGCTCTCGAGGACGCGGTAAACCAGCGTGATGTGGTTTTTGCGTAGATCACCTAATCCCATCTCGTCGGCGTAGATCATGAGGAGCTTGTTGTCGCTGGATCGGTCGAAGCGGCCGACATTGCCGATCCGATGCGCCCAGGTGCCGTCGATCAGGTTGCCGAGCGCGAAGGTCAGTTGCCCGAAGACCACCTCGTCTGCGGGCGGAATTGTGTCGAGCGGTCGGTAGGGATTGACCAGCTTCTTCCAGTAGATGTCATCGACACGATCGAGCAGCGCTTCCGGCGTGTAGACGAACATCGAGGCGTTGGTGTATCGGCCACCGCCCTCGATCTCGAAAAGCGCGCGTGCCTCCATGAGACCTCTCTGCGCACGCGCTTTGGCGATCCCGCGCGTGTTCGGGAAGTTTTCGATGTTGACGAGACGAAAGAACAGCTCGCGATCGTCGAGTTCGGGCGGATCGGTGAGGAGCACGTCCCGCGGCTGCATCGATCGGATGCACGCCAGCCAGGCTTCGCCCCGTGCTCGGTCGGGAGCAAGCGTGGCCAGAACGATTTCGTCGTCCCGCGTGGAAGACGCGCTTTCCGCCCAGGCTTTGAATGCAGTACTTTCCGCCTCGGTGAAGACGCCGAACATCGGTCCGCCGAACTTGAAAGCCTTGACGAAGGGGCAACTCCCCTGCCGGTTCGGCCGAAGATGGAAGCTCGCCTTGAACGCTTTCATAAAGCCCGGAAGGTCGAAGTCCGGGTCGTCGAAGATGTCCGAGAGCTTTTGCCCACCGACCCGCACCTCGCCGTGCTGCCGGCCGGCGAAGGGTGCATGGCGTTTGATGATGTCCGCAACCTGCGAGTCCAGGCTCTGTCCGGCGGCCAGTCCGGCGACCTCGCAGAGGAGGGAGACATGGCGACGCTCCAAGTCGATGCCGAGCGCGATCCCGCGGATCAGGCGTTCGCGAAGATCCGACGCCGACGGATCACTCTCGATCTCGTCGAGGAAGGCCGTGACCACGTCGAGAAGATCGGCATGGCTGAACGGCGTCTCGGTCCCAAGGATGGCGTCGTCGATCGCAAGCGCATGGACGGCATAGTGGATGCCGACCACCTCCGGCAGATAGTTGGCCGGAAACTGCGCAAGCGAAAGATAAAAGCTCGCCGATAGAAGGCTTTCGTCGCTGGATCCGGCCTTTTTCGCAAAATGACGATCGAGGATCGGCGGCAGCGCCAGACCGGCCCGTTCGAGGGCATGGCGGCGTGCATGGCTTACGGCATTTTCCGGCGATCCGGCCCCGAGCCAGGCGAAATGCTGACCATATAGGAGATTGGTGACGATGCCCGGCTGGGTCGCCGGCTGAGAGATGGTATCGAGCCAGCAACCGATGATGAGCGAAAGGGGCGCGCGTTCCCGAAGGACCGCGAAACGGGCGCGCTCGTGTCCCCTTGTCGCGACGGCAACACGCTCTCGAATTTCATCGGCCAACGACTCGACATGACGTCGAAGCCGATCGAGACCGGGAGCCTGTCGATCCGGCGCCAGAGCATCGCGTAATGCGGGGTCGACGGCCACCGGTTCGGCCAGAGTCGCATCGAGGATCTGCTTTGCGGCATAGATCGTCGCCTCGCTCTCCTGATCGGCGAGGAGGCGGTGGAACATGGCGGCCGGATCGCCCGAGAGGGCTGCGGCCGCCTGTTCGCGGGCGCCTGGAGAAAACTCGAAGCGCTTGCGATTGACACCACTCAGCATGGTATTGATGGCTTCCACGTCGATCCTCCATTCAAGTCGGCTTTGCCGCCTTCATCATCCTGTTTGTATCTCCGACCATCAGCGGATGGCCGCTCCGACGACACCGAGATCAGGAATCCGGGCGTTGACCGAGCGCTGATAATTAGGTGCGCGCTCGGCGAGCGCCCCGGCGTCGAGACCGGCGGCCAGAAGCGCGCCGATCACGCCTTGGGCGATCTGAACCGCCAGCGCCCGACCTGGGCATCGATGGTCGCCATGGCCGAAGGTGTAGATGCGAGCGTCCTGCCGGTCCGGCCTGAAGTCATCTGGATCCGGGTTCACGGCAGGATCGCGGTTCGCGCCTGCCAGGATCACGAGAATAGCGTCGCCTTTCTTCACATCGGCGCCGGCGATCTCGCTGTTTGCGGCCGCGAAACGGCGCGTATTCTGGATTGGCGCATCATGGCGAAGAGTCTCGACGGCGATGGCTTCGAGAAGTGACGAATCACCGATCGCCGCCCTCAGGATCTGCGGATGTCGTCCGAGCGCTACCAAGATGTTGCCGACGAGACCGGCGGTGGCATCGTAGGTCTGCGACAGCAGGCCCAGCAGATTGGCGAGTGCTAGCTGCCGATTTGCGCCGGCGCTATCGGCATCGATCACGAGCTCCTTCGCGAGCCCCGTCCCTTCCATCGTCAGCTCATCGAAGAATGACATGAGCGAGGCGGCAGCATGCTTGGCCATCTCGATCTCGTCGGTCGAGCTCAGCGGCGATATGCATTTGACGAACCGACCGGTCCAGGCGTCGACGTCCTCGAGCGCGTCCGCCGGCGCACCGAGCAGGCTCGCGACCGTGTAGATCGGTGCCCGGAAGCCGAGATCGCCGAGCGCCACCGCCTCTAGCCCGCCGGCCGCCGCCATGAGGTGCCGGGTCCAGGCTTGGGCGAGGGACGTGGTGGTCTGCATGTCGACGCGGGCAAGATGCCAGACGATCGCCCGCTTCACGGCCGTCCGCTCGGGTCCGTCGTTCATGCGCACCAGCCGGCCGAACACGGCGCCTGCCGGCGAACCTTCGATCGCGGGCGGCACTGGCTGATCCAGAGGCCGCACGCGGCAGTCGGGATCAGCGAGCACCGCCTCGACCAAAGCGGCGCTGGCAGCGATCCAAAGATTGCAGCTTCGCTCGAAAGGCATCGATGCCTGCTTGCCGAGCTCCGCGTAGTAGGGATAGGGATCCGGCGCAATCACCGCGCTGATCGGATCGGAAATCAGCTTATCGTCCATCTTGCCCATCACGTCCGTTTGACTCTTTTTATTGTTGCCGTTCATGAATGACCCGCCATCGACATGCGCCGGAGTGACGGCAGCTCGTCCAGCTCCGATGCGATCGCGTCGATGATGAGGTCGCGATTGTCGTCGTCATCGAGATAGAAGTGCCCGCCTTCGAATGTCCGAAACTCGACCTCCTCGGTCGACTCGAGGGCCCAGCCTTCCAGATTGGCGGGCGCCGTGTGCTGATCGCTGCTGCCGTTAGCGACCAGAATAGGCATGGGAAGACGCCGTCCAGGTCGATAGCGGTAGTTCGCGACCAACCTGAAGTCCGATCTGATGATGGGGGTGACGATGTCGAGGACGTCGTGATCGTTGACGATCTCCGCCGGGATGCCGCCGAAGGCCCGAATCGCGTTGATGAAATGCAGGCCGTCCAGCGAGGCCGCCTTCACCACCTTCGGTGATGGCAGCAAGGAAGGCGAGCGACAGGCGGAGGCTACGAGAAGCCTGGGAGCCCTGCCGATCTTGACGAGACGACGCGCGGTCTCGAAGGCAAGCAGGGCACCGAGGCTGTGGCCGAACAGGGCAAAGGGTACATCGGTCAGCGGCATGAGAGCCCTGGTGACATGATCGATGATCTCACCAATTTCCTGAATTGGCTCGTCGTCGATGCGTCTGCCGCGGCCGGGGTATTGTACCGCGGCAAGGTCGATGGATGCGGGGAGACGCTCCCGCCAGGTCATGAACGAATCGGCGCTGCCGCCTGCATGCGCGAAGCAGAACACGCGGCCGGAAGGATTTGGTGACAGTGCTCCCAGGAGCCAGGTCGAAAGTACGTTTTTCATGGACCCAAGCCTTGGTTAGATGTGACACGACAGAACGGATTCACCAATGATAAGCTTTTGAATTTCAGAGGTTCCTTCGTAGATTCGAAGTGACCTCACTTGCCGGTATAGCCGCTCCGGCAACGAGCCGCGGATGAGACCTCGCGCGCCGTGAAGCTGCACGACGCCATCGATCACCGTCTGCGCCATCTCGGTCGCATGCAGTTTCGCCATGCTCGACCGGACGGCCCAGTCGGTGCGGCCGCTGTCCAGCGCATAGGCAGCTTGCGCCGTCAGAAGATCGGCGGCGTTGAGCGCCAGCGCCATGTCGGCGAGCCGTTCCTTCGTCAGCTGTTTCGCACCGAGCGCTTCATCCCCGATCCTTGATGCAGTCGCATGGCGGATCGCGGTCAAGACGCTGCCCTCGGCCATCCTTTCCAACCAGAAGCGACAGGCATGTCACCCCGGTCTTCATCGACGCATCACGGTGATTCACGACCGTGAGCCGTCCATATTCGTGCATTCGAGTACAAGGAGCCAGAAAGACGATGACGAACAGTGCACGAAAGTCGGAAGCTTTCTTCGGATGGGCCGTCGTCCCGGCGGCCTTCGTTCTGGCGATGTTCGGCTGGGGCGTCGGCTTCTACGGACCGCCCATCTATCTTCACTCAGTGATCGAACGCACCGGATGGCCGCTGTTACTGGTTTCGAGCGCGGTGACCCTGCACTTTCTGTTCGGTGCATTGATCGTCGTCAATCTTCCGGCATTCTACCGCCGCTTCGGCGTTGCGAGCGTCACCATAGCGGGCGCCGTCCTGCTGGCGATTGGCATCTTCGGCTGGTCGATCGCAGCGTCGCCCTGGCAGCTTTTCGTGGCGGCTTTGCTCAGCGGTGCGGGCTGGGTGGCCATGGGCGCCGCCGCCATCAACGCGATCATCTCGCCCTGGTTCGTTCGGCAGCGCCCTGCAGCCCTGTCGACCGCCTACAACGGCGCCAGCGTCGGCGGCATCGTCATGTCCCCCTTGTGGGTGGCGCTGATCGCCGCTCTCGGTTTCGCCATGGCATCGGTCCTCGTCGGCATCGCCATGGTCATAGCGGTCTGCGTGCTATCGCTTCTGTTCTTCGCGAAGACGCCGGAATCCATGGGACAACAGCCCGACGGCGCTGCGGCCGCCACCGTCGAGCAGGCCCATGCCTCCGGTTCGATCCGCTCCGTCGATGGCAGCACTCTGTGGCGGGATCCTTCTTTCCTGACCCTGGCCGCCGGCATGGCCCTCGGCCTTTTCGCCCAGATCGGTCTGATTGCGCATCTGTTCTCCATTCTTGTCCCCGTGCTCGGCCAGCAGGCGGCGGGCTTTGCCATGGGTCTGGCGACCGCCTGCGCCATCGGCGGACGGATGATCGTCGGCTTCCTCATGCCCGAGCATGCCGATCGGCGCCTGGTCGCCAGCCTCAGCTACGGCGTGCAGGTGATCGGCTCGGTGGTCTTTTTGATGGCGAACGGTAATCCGGCCATGATGCTGCTCGGCGTCGCGCTGTTCGGATCCGGCATCGGCAACGCCACCTCCCTGCCGCCGTTGATTGCGCAGGTCGAGTTCAGAAAGGACGACGTCAAGCGCGTGGTGCCTCTGATCGTCGCCATCGGCCAGGCGACCTACGCTTTCGCGCCGGCCGCTTTCGGTCTCATTCGCGTGGTCGACCCTGCGTTTCTCGGCTTCGGGCAAAACCACACGGCCCTGTTCTTCATCGTCGCCGCAGCCGCACAACTGCTGGCTATCGGTTGTTTTCTCGCCGGGCGAAAGCGCCTGTTTTCGGGAGCGGACCTGACGGACCGGGTCAGCCCGTGACGCCGCGCTCAATGGTCGAACGGAAACCCACCATGTCTGATGCGCCATCGAAACCGTCCTTTCACGATCTCCACCATCGGGACGACGCCTTCATCATTCCCAACCTCTTGGACATTGGCCCGCCTTGCCTTCGGCGAACTGATACGTGCTGTCGGTGAAATGCGCCAAGACGGAACCTTCACCTTGGCCGAACGGACGGCGGGCTCCTCGGAAATCGAGCGACTGTTATCCTCACACCTTTGATCGGCGGAGCATCCATATCCACGGTGGGAGACGATCCCGTCAGGCGCAGTCGGGGTCGTGTCAGGTCGGCGCAAATGGAGGGAAAGTCAGTGAAAGCGAAAATGTTCTCGGCGATCTTGATGTTCCTTGCCTATTTAGGCGTGATCGATGCCGCCGCTCGCGGAGAGGAACCGAAAGTGGTCTCTACGGCAAAGGAGCGGTTAAGCAGCAAGGCTGCCGATCAACAGCGCGTCAACGATTGCAAAGTGCCGGCGAGTTCCAGAGGCGACAGGAGGCGGCCTGCGGAATGCACCGGTACGAAGTAACGATTGGGACCCTCCTGCGATTTATTCGGCCTAAGAGCCCGTTCGAAAAGTTATCGAATGATTTCATCGTCTTGCAGTCGTGGTCAGGGGAGGAAGAGGGCGTTGAGCGATGCGGCGCATCGGCCGAGCCCGATGACGAAGCCTGAACCGGCTGCAAGACGACCCGAAGGGTGGCCTTGTCCCCGGCACCTGCGTCGTCCCTCGCCGCTTGCGGTGCGGCGCACCGCGGCGCGACGAGCTCCTCGCATCTGCTCGTGGACAAGGCCATGAAATCACTCGATAACTTTTCGAACGGGCTCTAAGAGCCGCTGTTCGACAGCCGGCCGTTGATCCCGACAGGTTTCCCCGCCAAGGCCAACAGCGCGCCGTCATCATCCGTGGATAGCCGAGCGCCGTCGAAAGCAGCGATCACCTTCTTCAGCTTGATGGCTGGCAAGGAAAACGGCAGCAGCGTAGTGTCGGACATCGTGGATGTAGCTTGCTCGGGTTGGTCGAAGGACCTGGATGAACAACGAACTCTTATGATCCATCAGAACCTTGAGCTATATCCACCCCCTCCCGACGAGTAATCCGGGATCGTCGGCAGGGGTCGGCGGGGTCGGCGGGGCCGACGGCCTTGACTTGGTCGGCAGGGCCGACGGCCTTGACCCGGGAGGTGTCCCATGACGGAAAGTTTGCCGAAAGTCGCGCAATACAAGCCCTACTACCACGAACTCGTCAAAGGCCGGACCTATGCTTGGTGCGCCTGCGGGCTTAGTCGCAAGCAACCTTTTTGCGATGGCTCGCACCAAGGCACCGGCATCGAGCCGGTCCGCTACCGCGCAGTCGAGGACGGCGAGGAGGTGCTGTTCTGCGGTTGCAAGCACAGTCGCGAAAAACCTTTTTGCGACGGCGCGCACAACAACCTCCTCGGCCATTCCGGCGAGGACGATCCGCTGAGCGAGGCCAATCACAAGATCAGGATCGTCGGGGTCAACGACGACGGCCTCGCCATGCTCGATGGCGGTTGCTACGTCACCAAGCTCGACCGGCAGCGCTATGCCGACATGGGCACACTCAGCCTCTGCCCGATCATCTCAGCGGCGCGCGGCGCCCTTTACCAATCGCAGTTTCATGGGCGTGCGGCGAGCGGTACGTCGCCAGTTCTCTGCTTCGGCGATCGCCACGTCATTTTCTTCGTCACATCGGGCGATCTGGTCATTGAGATTGGCCAGAAAAAATTCGAAACGCGCAGCGACTCAGGCGTCTATGTTCGCCCGAACGAGGCCTTTCGCATCGTCAACCACGGAGAAACCCCGGTCGACATCTTCGCCGCCGTCTGTCCCCATGCCGAAGCGCCGATCGAGCTCGACCATATGCCGACGGCATTCGATGCAAGCTGTCCCGAACGACGCGTCGCCGTCGACCTCGCGGCCAAGCAGGCGATGGGCGAACGCTATTTTCAGATGCTGGTGGACAAGTCGATCGGCTCGGATGTGGTCACCCAGTTCATCGGCGAAATCCCCCTCTCCAAAGCCCCGCCGCACCGCCATCTCTATGAGGAATCCCTGATCATCCTGCGCGGTCAGGGCTGCATGTGGACCGACACCAAAAAGGCTGATGTCGCGACAGGCGACGTCATCTTCCTGCCGCGAAAGCAGCTGCACTCGCTGCAATGCACCGATCCGGGAGGCATGCTCGTCGTCGGTGTGATCTATCCCGGCAACAATCCGACCATCAACTATTGATGCTCGAACGCGGTCCAGTACCGAGCGAACTGGGATTGGCTCTGTAAAAAAAGTGGTTTCAGGCCTCTGTCTTCCAGACAGAAAGAGAACATCAAAAGTGTGCCAGAGACGTTCTTCAAAAGAAAAAACAGTTTCAACTGTCGCTTTTGAACCCACCGGCTTTAGAGCCAAGTCAGATCAGGTTGGTTCAGTTTGCCGTCCTCGGCCATTCACGCCCGTCGAGAACGAGATCGGACTTAACCGCTTATTAATCCCCTGTTGCTATGCCCCCCATGGTCCATGCGATCCTGGGAATCCGCCCGCCCGCCCAAAGAGGTGGGCGAGGCTCGGACTCCCAGGATCGCATGGACCAGCAAGACAGGCTCATGATAGCGTTATCTGGTTAAGGAACAGTGAACGCGGGATGATACCGGTCTTCATCGGTCAAGACTTGAGGTGACTGGTACGACTCCGCTGGACAAATTTGCTGGTCTTGCTGCTGCGGATTCTATGCTGATCGTGCGTCAAGCGGCCTAGCTATTCCCGGTGTTGGATCACCGCATACGTGTACGCTTCAGGACTGTCTTTCAGGGGGTTTCGTGATGACCGGTCTCTCGCACACTGAGGGCGAATCCAACACTTCGGCGGCGCGGGCTGCATGGTCGGCGCGGGAGGATGACGCGGCGACCCGCGATCTGCTCGAGCGCGATGCCGAGGCCTTCCTGCACCAGTCCCTGTCGTCGCCTTGCGTGTCGACCATCGCGCGGGCCGAGGGCATCTGGATCGAAGATACCGCCGGGCGGAAATATATGGATTTTCACGGGAACTCCGCCCATCACATCGGTTATGGCCATCCAAAAGTGGTCGCGGCGATCAAGGATCAGCTCGATCAGCTCAGCTTTGCGCCGCGTCGTTTCACCAATGAGCCCGCGGTGGCGCTGGCGGAAAAGCTCGGGCGGATCACGCCGGGCGATCTCGGAAGGGTTCTGTTCACCACCGGCGGATCGGACGCCAATGAGGTGGCGCTGAAAATCGCGCGCGCCGCGACCGGAAGGTTCAAGACGCTGAGCTTTTGGGATGCTTTTCACGGCGCCGGTTTCGGCGCTGCGAGCGTCGGCGGCGAGGCGACGTTTCGAAGCCATATCGCAGGACCGCTTCTGCCGGGCACCGAGCATGTGGCGCCGTTCGCCTGCTACCGTTGCCCCTATGGCCACGCCGGGCCGGACGTCTGCGGCCTCGCCTGCGCCAAGATGGTCGACTATGTGCTGGAACGTGAAGGCGACGTCGCCGCCGTGATCGCCGAGCCGATGCGCGCCGTGCCCTATGTGCCGCCCGAGGGTTTCTGGCAGGCGGTGCGCGCAGCCTGTGATCGTCACGGCACGCTTTTGATCTTCGATGAAATTCCGACCGGCCTCGGCAAGACCGGTCGGATGTTCGCCTTCGAGCATGATGACGTCATCCCCGACATCGTGACCCTGGGCAAGTCACTGGGCGGCGGCATCCTGCCGATCGCCGCCTGCATCGCCAGGCGCGATCTCGATGTCTGCGGTAACTTCGCCATCGGCCACTACACCCATGAGAAGAACCCGGTCACGGCGCGCGCGGCCATGGCGACGCTGGAGGTGATCGAGGAGGAAGGCCTGGTCGAGCGCTCCGCCGAGCTTGGCGGCTACGCCATGGCCCGCCTCTCCGACAGCCTCCAAGGCTGCCGTCACGTCGGCGACGTGCGCGGACGGGGGCTGATGTTCGGGGTGGAGATCGTCGAGGATCGCGCGACCAAGGAGATGGGCCGAACGCGCGCCGAGCGCATCTACTATGCCTGCCTCGAAAAGGGCCTGAGCTTCAAGATCAGCCAGAGCTGCGTGCTGACGCTCTCGCCACCCCTGACCATAGACCGAAAAGACCTCGATCACGCGCTGAGCATCGTCGAATCCGTCGTCCAGGAGCTTGCGGCGTGAGCCAGGATAAGTGGTCACACCAACTAGTGGGGAGTCCTGATCCGGAAATAGCGGGAACATGTACAATAAGTGGAGGTGGAAGCCTCCCAACCTGCTGCAATGCAACGCCTCATAAAGAAAGCCCGGTCGAGGCTGATAGGCTTCCCATTTCGTTCTTTTCTTTTTCGTGCAAAATGGTGGCAACGAACAATTACCAAAAAACTTAAAGGAGAACCGTTTTGGATCATCTAATATATCAGTACACTGCTGTCCAAAACGTTTCCGGTTGGGCAAATTTGTCCTCATTCTAGAAGGCACGTGCGGGCGTGAGGGCGGGATTTTGAGTTGAGGTCTCCCCTTGGTTTGTGATGGTTGGCTG
>Ga0224508_10002131_pt1 | contig 17181 bp, 14 predicted proteins | sample SF_Jan12_sed_USG_4_FD_170157 | JGI IMG/M metagenome (GOLD analysis project Ga0224508, IMG submission 170157) | Sediment microbial communities from San Francisco Bay, California, United States - SF_Jan12_sed_USGS_21 | ecosystem: Environmental > Aquatic > Marine > Sediment | place: USA... | reverse complement strand
AGGAAGCGGGCCACGTTTGCCTGACCGTATACTCCAGTGGTGGCTTTCGTCAGCTCGGAAACGCGCACGGCCCGGTTCATGTCCCTGCTGACATGAAAGGCATCAAATGGCGTGTTACCAAAAGCCCAATCGAATACACGCTGGTTAAAAACTGGGGTGCTGTTCCCGTGCCTTATGACTGGGCGCAACTCTATCAAGGATTGCAAACCGGTGTTGTCTCCGGTCAGTATGTTGCTACACCCTGGCAACATGTGGCCAAGCTGCAGGAAGTGGCTAAGTACTTCACTGAAATCGGTGGATCCTGGTCTGGCAACCAGTTGTCCATGGACAAGCGGCAGTATGACAAGCTCAGCGATCAGGAAAGAGAATGGCTACACACCGCAGCAGAAGCCTTTGGTAAACATGTTCAGAAGCTTGATCGTGCCTGGGTAAAATCTGGTGAGGAAGCGATCAAAGCCGAGATCAAAGAGTGGTACGTCCCGACGGACGAGGAAATGAAACTCTGGAGAGCCGGTGCCGTCGACGCATGGTTAAATGCCAAGGGTACCTTCGATCCTGCAACTGCAGAGCGGGTGTTGCAGGAACAAGGCTTGACAGATTTTATTGCCACACTGAAGGAAGCAGGCGCCTTGTAATGGCAGTTGGCTTTCAAATGCACTAGCAGATGGCGCGGTGATCACCGCGCCATTTGTTTTTCTGTATGATCGATAGCAAATAAAGCTTCCCGGCTTTGTGTCTGGAACCCAGGTAACCTCGAATTAACTGACCATGGAAAGCATCTTACTTCTAGTTGTTCTCGTGGTGCTTATCTTAATGGGAGCGCCGGTTGGATTTACCCTGATCCTGATTCCTGTTGTCTATATTCTGATCACCGACGCGGCCCCGCTGATCCTGATCCCAAGTCAGATGTTCAGCGCAATTGACGCGGTACCGTTGACGGCCATTCCTTTTTTTATGCTGACTGGTGAACTAATGACCAGCGCGACGATTACCGATCGCCTGGTCACATTGAGCCAGCGCCTCATTGGACGTATGCGCGGAAGCATGGCGCAGGCCAATGTCCTGGTTAGCATGTTTTTCGCGGGTATGAACGGATCCGTGGTCGCCGATACCGCGACCGTCGGTTCGCTACTGATGCCGGCGATGAAGAAAGCGGGCTATCCAGCAGCATTTGCGGCTGGCATTACCGCGGTCAGCTCCACTATCGGCGGTATTATTCCGCCCAGTATCATGATGATCGTGCTTGCCAATGCCGGCGGTATATCGGTCGGGGCGCTGTTCGCCGGGGGAATTATTCCGGGGATCATGATCGGCGGATTGCTTATGGTGATTAACTATTTTCTCGCCGTTAAGAACAACTACGAGCGCAGCCAGGAACCCTTTAGCTGGGGGGCAGTTTACACGGCGGGAAAGCAGGCCTCGTTTGCGCTATTGATTCCGATAGTGTTGGTCGGCGCGGTCGTCGGTGGTATAGCCGGGGTGGTCGAGGCAGGTGCGTTGACAGCAACCATCGCATTGCTGGTCGGTCTGTTCGTCTACCGTACAATTACCTGGGATAATTGCAAAGGTGCCTTCGTTCGCGCCTTTCGCAACAGTGCCCTGGTGTTTATCATCATTGCGGCCTCGGGGCCATTCAGCTGGTTGCTGACATCGTTGGGTGCGATCGCTGAGCTCGAAGAATGGTTGTTGAGCTACGCCCACAATCCATTTCTTTTTGCACTGGTACTGGTCATCTTTATCTATCTGCTGGGCATGGTCATGGATTCCGCTGCGAACATTATTATTGTCGGGCCGGTGATCATAGATGTCATGGTCAAGGCGGGTTACCCGGACGTGCAGGCCGCGCTGGTTTGCGTCGTCGGATTCCTCATCGGATCTGTAACCCCACCGCTCGGTGTCGCCTATTTCACCGCGGCGGCAATCGCGAAGGCAAGGCTCGAAAAAGTCGCACTAGCGATGCTGCCCTATCTGGTCGCATTATTTTTCTTGCTGTTCCTGCTGGTCGTCATCCCCGATTTTACTATGTGGCTGCCGGGCATCATGGGCTTCACCAGCTAGATAAGGGAGGAAACAGCAATGGTTAAATTCCTGGTAGCGCTCGATCTGTGGATACGTAAAATTCTGACGGTCTTTTGCATGCTCATGTTGTTCATGATGGTGGCTTTCACCGTGTACACCGTCATCATGCGCTATGTATTCCTGAATCCTCCAGTGTGGGGCGACCTGCTGACTGTGTTGAGCAATATCTGGTTCGTGTTTATCGCGCTGGCACTTACGGTACGGGAAAAGGAACAGATTGCCCTCAATCTCATTTACACACGTTTACCGACGCCCGCTGCTTTTGCCATCCAGCAGTTGTGGACCGGTATCACTTGCGCGCTTGGAATTGTGATTACCGTCTACGGTCTGGAAGTGGTGTCGAAGATGGGTGGCAAATACTGGGAAATGTGGCACTTCGCGTGGGAGAACGGTAGCCTGGTATTCAAACCTAACTATATGCCGAAAAAATACGCGGTGATGATCCTTCCGATCGCGGGGACACTGGTTAGCCTGGGTGCCCTGGTCGCCATCATAGAAGATACCGTGCACTTCAAACAGGGTAGATTTGTGGTCTCGGATGACATAGACATCATGGATGGGGGTGGTGAGTAGCCGTATAAAAGCTAACTGCGCTCGATTTGCGGTTCACCTGGATGGATAATTAATACTCGGGAGAGGGTGAATTTTTCATATGCCCGTTACCTGGTTGTGTGATATGACAAATGGAAATTTTCTCGCGTGCCTTTGGACACTGACCCACCTTCGGTACATTGCAGTGGTAGAAGTCAAAAACTATCAATTTTTGATGGTAAAAAGGTTGTAACTATTTGTTGTAATAGTTTAATTAATCTAACGAAATCAGCAGCTAATCTAAGTAGTTCGATTCCGCCCCTGGCGCCATTTTCTTTGTTTTTCAATTGGTTATCAGCAAACCGATAGTAGCCCAACTTACCTCGGATGTACCCGAGCATTCCGGATTCATAAGCGATCAACAGAGCGCGGCGTCTCGGAGAGCAGCATTTCGCGTACCTATTGCGCGGATTCGGACAATGGGAAATCTCGCCGGGTGATGATGCAAAGCTCTCGTTCGACTTTCGGATTGGTCTGCCTGCGAAAGACCAGGGCCGGATGCATATGGCTAGGCATCGCGAGCAACGGCAGGACCGTGATTGCCAGCCTCGCTTCCAGTATTCCGCTGAGAGCGGCCATGGTCAGGGCCTCGTATTCCGTGAACTAACGGACTCGAGGCACCCCTCGATCGCGTGTTTTTGCCGAGAGGATGATCCGGTGGGTAGACCAGCCCAACGGGATCGAGAGTCAAGGGGAAAAACTTGAGTTCGGAGTCTTCCTCCCAGCGATTACTGATGCCGAAATCGGACTCGTTGTTAAGCACCTGGCGCTGGACTCCCCTTGCGTTGTCATCCCGCAGTATTACCCGTACCCCCGGATTGGCGTCCTTGAATCGGGCGAGTATCCCAGGCAACAGGTTAATGGTGAGTGACGGCAAGACCGCAATGCTCACCTTCCCGCCACGGCGCTCGGCCGAGGTCTTCAGATCGGAAATGGCGCGTTCGAAATCGGCTACCAGACGCTCGGCGATGGGCAGGAAATCCTCGCCATCGATGGTCAGGTTAACCCGCCGCGTGGTGCGATTGAACAGGCTAACACCTGAGAGAATAGGGGACAGACCACGTTTTATTGACTAGGCGTATCCTAAGAGCAAACCTTGAATATCATAACTTCAAGGGCGTAAAATGGCACTAACCGGTCATCGAATCTGCAAAAGTAGCGGCAATATATCGGTAACCTGACGGCTCAAAATCAACTGGATTGGTTGGTGGAAAGGCGTAGTGATTGAGTGTTTAGATGTCTTATTGATGCAAATCAACTAAAAAAATAATAAGCAATATATAAAGTAATAATGGATAACAATTTCTAGATACTATGCCAATCTACGATTTCAAATGTAACAGTTGCGGTCATGAATTTGACATTGTCGAATCTTTCCAAGAGCATGACAAACACGAAGAAAAGTGCCCTAAATGTAAAAGTAAAGATATTGAGCGTGTACTAAGTACAGTTAGTGTACAAACGTCTAAAAAATCCTGAGTCTTAAGATATACCTTAAAGGCGTAAGAAGAATAAACGACTCTTTACCTAAATCCAGTGGTATTGGACAGCAGTACACACGGGTGTCGAGCCCGCTGTCTCCCCCTTTTCCTGAATAACTCATAAGGGCACTTTCCAGTTATTAGATCGGACTTTCCAGATATCGGCTTGTCGGCGATATGCAGAACTAAGTGGGTGTGCCAATTTTGTGCCCTATTGACTGCCAAAAACTGTCACTTACTGGCACAAATGGAAACGGGAAGCGCGTAAGTATCTGATTTTATTAAGTAAAGAATTTTAAATTACAATTGAAAATTCTCGTGTCGATGCCGAACGCGGACCCCCGAACGCGGACCGCCGAATGCGGACCAGTCCGATTCCGCCCCTGGCACCATTTCAGTCCCTAACAGACTTTGAATAGTGCCGATCAGGCCTGGAAAAATAGACAAGGCTAGACTCCGGGATCTATATTTCTGCAATGTCCGTGATCCCAATAATAAACGGCCCTCGGTTTCGCAGCGAATGGAGTTGAGCCAAATCATATAGCGTTAATTTCGCATGCTTATACTGTCAACAGTAACCCGTTAACCAAGTTGACCGAAATATGCTTACCTTGGCATCCAATTTAGAACGCAGTGCACGGCTTTTTGGTGACCGTGTGGCTGTCGTGGACCCGGAAGGATGTTTCTGTTGGACAGAATTCGTCGATCGCGCAAGGCGTTGCGCAACGGTGCTCAGTGAATCCGGTCTGAGAGCGGGCGATCGTTTCGCTATTATCAGCCATAACACATTTCGCCAGGCCGAATTGATGCGGGGCGGTTATTGGACGGGGCTGGTGCCGGTGCCGATTAACTACCGTCTGGCGCCGCCTGAGATTGCCTATATCCTGGATAATGCCGAGTGCCGACTGGTTGCCGTTGAAGAGCCATTCGCAACGCTGATGGCAAATGCAGAAATGACGCCATGGGCGGATCGGATGTTGTTGATCGAGCCGATGCAGTACGAACAGCAGCTCGATCAGGCGAAGGCCGCAGCAATGCACGAGTCGGCTGAAACGGATGATGCCTTGCTGGTTTATACCGGCGGCACAACAGGTCGGGCCAAGGGAGTACGCCTTACCCACGCCAATATCTTGCTCAATGCGCTGCAAATCGGTTTCGTGGCGCGGCCACGTAGCGATGATTTATTTCTGCATGTGGCACCCATGTTCCATTCGGCTGATTTGCTGGCCACCCCGTGGGTAATGGTCGGCGCGGCTCATTTATACCTGCCGGATTTTTCCGGACAGACAGCCCTGCAAGCCATCCAGGAATATCGCGTGACCTGCTGTGTGCTGACGCCGACGATGATTATCATGATGTTGCAGCAGCCGGATTTCGATCGTTATGACCTCAGCAGCTTGCGGCAGGTGATTTACGGCTCTTCGCCGATGGCAGTGGAATGGATTCTTCGCGCACTGCAGAGCTTCCCTGGCGTGGAATTTATCCAGGCTTATGGTTTGACCGAGGCTGCGCCGCTGTTGACCATGCTGGGGATGGCCGATCATCGGCAGGCGTTCGAGAGCGGTGACCACCGGCTTCTGCAAAGCGTTGGCCGTCAGCTTCCTGCCGTGGATATGAAGATTGTCGATGACAACGACTGCGAATTACCGCCGGATGCGCCGGGTGAAATTATCGTGCGCGCGCCGAATGTCGCCAAAGGCTATTTGAAGCGGCCGGAGGCGACGGCTGAGGCGTTCCGCGACGATTGGTTTTATACCGGCGATATCGGGCACATGGACGAGCAAGGTTACCTTTACTTGCTCGATCGCAAGAAGGACCTGATTATCACCGGCGGCGAGCTGGTTTATTCGCTGGAGGTCGAATCGGTGCTCTACCAGAATCCGAAGGTCCAGGAATGTGCCGTTGTCGGCATTCCGGACGACGCTTACGGTGAAGCGTTGCTGGCTGCTATCGTACCGACCGCCGGCGAGTCGCCGACGGCCGAGGAATTGATCGAGCATTGCCGCGACCACATCGGTGGTTACAAGATTCCTCGCCGTTATGTATTTCTCGACGAACTGCCGAAAAGCGCGGTCAACAAGGTGCTGAAACACGAGCTGCGCCGTATCTATTCCAGGGCACCCTCGACGGAGAAAACGGCATGAATATCGAAGGTCGCAAGGTTCTTGTACTGGGCGGCGCCGGCATGGTCGGCGTCGCGGTTTGCCGTCGTTTAATGCGGCATCATCCAGCAAGCCTGGTGGTCGCCGCCCGGCGGGAAGCCAAAGCACACGGCGCTGCCGAACGATTGGCGGCGGACTTCGCGGATAGTGACACCAGGATTATCCCGATCTGGGGTGACGTTTTCCTGCGCACCGAATGGCGAGATGCCGGGGATAACGCGCGCGCGGTGGTACTTGCCGACCCGGACAGGCGCCGGCGCCTGATTCGCGACACTCTGGATCCGCTAAACGATGATATCCGTACCTCTTCTTTTCTAACCCAGCTCATTTCCGGCACCGCCCCGGGGCTGGACGGGATCGGCGCGGACGCGGTAATCGACTGTATGAATACGGCAACCGCGGTCAGCTACCAGAACATCTACGATGCGGCTTCCCGTCTCGCAGAGCTGGCCGCTTCCCCCAGCGATGCGGGATGGCGCACGCAGGCCGAGGGCCTGATTGCGTCGCTATACGTCCCCCAGCTCGTGCGGCACGTACAACTGCTCTACGAGGCGATGCGCAGGAACGGGACCGAGGGATACGTCAAGGTTGGCACTTCGGGCACCGGCGGCCTGGGATTCAACATCCCCTTTACTCATGGCGAGGAAAAGCCGTCGCGACTTTTGCTGACCAAGTCGGCAATGGCGGGCGCGCAAAGCCTGTTGACTTTTTTGCTGGCAAGAACCCCGGACGGACCAACTGTTGTCAAGGAAATAAAACCCGCGGCCTTGATCGGTTGGCGGGCAATCGATTACGGCCCGATCCGCAGGCGCGGCCGGGACATCGATCTCTATGATTGCCCGCCCGAGTCGGCAGTATCGGTAACGGACGAAGCCAGCCTGGCGCCCGAGGGTGAATTCGGGTCGGATTGCGGCGAAAAACTTCAGGGAGTTTATATCGATACCGGCGAAAACGGCCTTTTCACTGCCGCCGAGTTCGCGGCGATCACCGCCCCGGGCCTGATGCAGATCGTGACGCCGGAGGAAGTGGCGGAAAACGCGGTACGCGAACTTGTCGGCGGTAACACCGGGCGTGACGTTATCGCCGCTCTCGATGCATCTGCGACGGGGCCAAGCTTTCGCGGCGGTCATCTGCGTCAGGCGGCCCTTAACCGCCTGGCCCGCCTGGAAGCGGAACATGGCGAGGCCGTCGCCTTCGAAATTCTAGGCCCGCCACGGCTTTCCAAGCTGCTTTATGAAGCGCATCTGCTCAAGCTGACCCTGCAACACAGTGACGCCATTCTGGCAGAAACACCGGCGGCAATGGCCAGCATCCTCGAAAACATGGTACGTGACAATGAAGCCCTGCGCCGGCGTATTCTCTCGATCGGCATTCCAATTCTGATGGCGGACGGGGTCAGCCTGTTGCGAGGCCCGATTATCAAGTCGTCCGACAGTTATTATGGCTGGGTCGACTTGACCCCGAAGAATATGAGGGTTTGGCAGGCCCGGATCCGGGCCATACGCGCAAGCGCCGAGTCAGATCTCGTCGCCGAGAGCTCTTCGTCAAGTGATCGGCTGCTGACACCCAGCCGGGAATGGGACTCGCAAAAGGATATTCTCGACATCGGCGAAATCGTAGCCTGGATACTCGATCGGGAAGAGGGTGGCCGGCGCGAGAAAGGCTGACTCGATTGCCTGTTCCCGTGACAGCGGTTGTAGGTTCCCGGTTAGCAGAGGTCTTTTCACCCGCGCATGCTGCTGCGACGAAAGCGGCTGAGTGGATTTCGCAGCGGAGGTTAGATGAAAACAAAATCTCCGGGAATGATTAAAGGCTAATTTTTACAAACCTGCCAGGCTCTAGAAAATTTGAGTGACATTGAACTTGATTCATCACCCCGATGAGGCAAGTTTACTGTCACCAAATTTTTTTAGTAAGTAATTGCCTTTACTGATACAAATCAACCGACCCTCAACGCCGTTGCTTAAACTTTTGCTTATGCGGATAAAAATATGCTGGAAACCCTGTAACAGCCGATGCATATGCTCAATAGAGGGTATGTTTATTGTTAGGTAGGATCATCGAATTGGCGTAATGCGCAAGCGAAATTGATTAATGTCAGAAATTTACATTACGACACTATCAGCTCCATCCCCCGCCTGTCAGCCGGTGGAAATCGTTGAGCGCAAGGGGCAAGGGCACCCGGATACGGTTTGCGATGCGCTGGCTGAAGAGCTGAGTCGAACGCTATGCCGGTTTTACCTCAATAATTTTGACTTCATTCTGCATCACAACGTGGACAAGGTGTTGTTACGGGGTGGGACGTCACGAGCGGTTTTCGGGGGAGGGCAGGTAACACAGCCGATGGAGATATTCCTTGCGGGTCGTGCGACCTGTGAATACAAGGGCAAGCGAGTGCCTGTTGATGAATTGGTAGAGGCAAGCTGCCAGAACTGGCTGAAGCCCGGCTTCCATGCTCTGGATTACGACAGGCATGTCAAGATTCACTCATTGATCCGACCCGGTTCGGTGGAGCTGGTAGATCTGTACTTGCGCCAGCAGGAATCCGGGGTAGCGCTGGCCAATGATACTTCGTGCGGCGTGGGGTACGCCCCCCTGGACGACCTGGAGCGTATTGTTCTCGAAGTTGAAAAACACCTGAATTCGGAAACGGTCAAGGCAGCGCACCCCGCAATCGGAGAGGACATCAAGGTGATGGGTGTTCGGGATCGGGACACCATCAGGCTTACCATAGCCTGCGCCATCATCGATCGTTTCGTTGCGGATGTGGATGAATACATGGCTTGCAAGGCGGTAGTCGCCTCGCTTGCGCAGGAATCTGCGAGCCGGATTACGTCAAATAATGTAACGATTGCAGTGAATACCGCGGATGATATATCAAGCGGCAGCCTCTATCTCACGGTAACCGGCACTTCAGCGGAGGCTGGTGATGATGGTGAAGTGGGCCGTGGTAATCGGGCCAATGGTCTGATCACTCCTTATCGGCCGATGAACATGGAAGCGGCTGCGGGGAAAAATCCGGTGACACATGTCGGTAAGCTCTACAACGTCGTTGCCCAACGGATTACCGATGCCATTATCGAGGAGCTGGCGGAGGTCGAAGAAGCCTATTGTTACCTGGTTAGTAGTATCGGTGGACCGATTATGGAACCCCAGGTGGCGGATCTGCAGGTACGTTTAAAGCACGGTGTAAGCCTCACAACCATGCAGGCGCCCGTCAGGAAAATCTTCGACGATCAGTTAAACCAGATGATTGTCATACGGCAAGAGCTCGTGGATGGTACCGCTAAAGTTTATTAGGCTTCGATGCCTGCATTTCTTGGTGCTGTTGTTGCCTGGCCTCATCAATGCGGGGGAATCGATGCACCGGGAGCTGGAAAAGTCTGTCTGTGGAATCAAGGAGCCCCTTGTTTTCTGGTTGTGGAGCAGTATGGCGGGCAGACCCGATTCAGGACGTATTGGCGATCTCTCAAATGTAGAAGATATCTCTTTTAAGACCGTGGATGGCCGCACGCTGCGAGGATATAAACTGAAAGCCGTTGCATCCGGGCGCGATGTGGATCATGCCGAGGGTTATCTGCTGGTAACGCAGGGAAACGCCATGCTCGCGGATCAGATTCTGCGAAGCTTTACGCGCTTCGCAAGTGCTGGCTTCGACGTCTATATCTTCGATTATCGCGGCTACGGCAGATCGGAGGGTAAGCGCCGGCTAAAAGCCATGGTCAACGACTACGGTGGGATCATCGATCTACTCAATTCCCGACCCTATTCAACCGGTCTTTTTTACGCCATGTCTTTTGGTGGTATTGTGCTGTTAAACGCACTCGAGGAAAGGCGGGCGGATTTGATCGTAATCGATTCGACGCCCAGCAGACTATCGGGCTACGGCTGTCCGGAAGCCTATGATCCGGTCAGCAACTTGCCGCAACAAGCCCCCAATTTCCTTTTTGTTGCCGGAGGACAGGATTCTGTTGTCACCCCGGACATGTCCAGGGAACTGATCCAAACGGCACAGGAGCGAGGTGCAGTGGTATTGAAAGACCCGGAAATGGCTCATCCTTTTATGGACAGGAACCCGCTAGTCAGTGATCGGCGCATGGAAGCTATTGCCGAATTCCTGTTACGACGAACGGCAGCCGGTGAAGAGTGACTGGGTATGAAGGTTGAGTGTTACGCCGGATATCGTGGCGAGGAAACCCCGAGGCGCTTTTACCTCGGTAATCGCTGTGTCGAAGTCATGGATGTACTGGATCGCTGGCTCGATCCTGCGCATCGTTACTTCAAACTTTTAGGAGATGACAACGGCATCTACATCCTGCGCCACTCGACCCGCGAGGATACATGGGAGATGACCCTGTTTAACAGCGGTACCAGAGACAATTCCCGTCTTTCTTCGACCTGAGTAATGGTTCGTAACAGCGAAGAAACATACGTCGATTATCGGTAGTGAGATAAGAGGTCTATCAAATTCCTGATGCATCATGATCATACCAACCCCTGAAGATGATTTTCCCCGGTTGACAGCAGATCCGGCTGACATCATCGCATCGGTATTTTCGCAGGACCGGCGCGCATTGCTGTTTGGTGCACCCGGAACAGGCAAGTCTACGCTGGTGACCCGGTTGGCGGAACAATTTGCACAACTGCGCCGCGGCTGCTGGTGTATCAGCGCCGATCCAGGATCGCCGCTGATGGGCGTACCAGGCGCTGTAACTCTGGGCCATTGGCAGCACGATGGCTGGCTGACGGTTGAGTATTTTGCCCTCTGTACTCTGGATGCAGGTCGTTTTCGATTGCCACTGGTATCAACGCTACGCCGCTTGACAGAACAATTCCGCGATGGGGTGATTCTGGTGGATGGACCGGGTGTCGCGCGGGGCGTTGCAGGCCGCGAACTGCTCGAAGGTCTGGTGGAGGCCACCCGGGCCGAACCGCGATTACACCAGGAGCTTGCGGTACATCAGGGTGTCATTCGCGAGGATGCGGGGTTTCGGATACGCGCGGTTTTTACTGGATCATCAAGGCATAGAGGTGGTGGCGTATGCCTTTGAACCCGACAAGCAAATCAATGTACGCAAGGATCGGCTCGTGGCACAAGGATTGAAGCCAGGCCCCTGGTTGGGAGAGCTCAAGCAGCAATTGCTGCGCGGTAACGAAACTGCAGGTATTCGTCTTCCAGATGGCAGTGACGCGACGGTCGCGGCTCTGGCCGCAGAGTTACTGCTCCTCAGCCCCGGTAAAAAGCTGGTATATGCCACCGATCTGGCCGACACGGCTGACAATCGCAAGCGTCTTATCGACCTGGCGCAAAGGGCCCATACCTTATTGTGTGAAGCGCCCTTTGTCGAAGCGCAGGCCGAGCATGCCTTGCGCAATGGTCATTTGACCACAGTTTCCTGTGGCGAAATCGCGATGCAGGCCGGTGTGGCACGCCTGGTGCCGTTTCATTTTTCACGCCGCTATAGTACTGATCCACGACAGCTATACGATGAATTGAAAACAGCCTGCAGCCGCTTCGTCATTCCACCGTCAATGCGGTTGTTTGATGCCGCAGACACTACGCCTGGCGAAGATGAGGTTGAACTCGATTAAACTCACCGGGTCACAAATTAAGATAAATGGAAAATGGTTGTTATTAATGATTAAGCGGCATTTTATAGTTGAAGCAGGAGGTTGCCATGCGCACTCAGTCACCTGATACGCTCGCAGCAGCCTTGCGCTATGCCCATCATCATTGGTCCGTAATTCCGATGCGGGCGCGTGACAAGCGCCCGTTGATCAAATGGCTTGAGTATCAACAACGGCGGGCAACGGAGGATGAAATCAATGAATGGTATCAACGGTGGACAACGGCAAATGTAGGCATTGTGACCGGTGCGATCTCTGGCCTGGTGGTACTGGATATCGATCCCCGGCATGGTGGTGAGCAAAGTCTTGCGCAGTGGGAGACGGCACATGGTCCTTTACCGATTTCCGTTGAAGCCAAGACTGGTGGCGGAGGCCGTCATGTCTACTTTAAACATCCCGGCGGCATAATACATAACCGTGTCGGCATTGTTCCCGGTATCGATCTGCGAGGTGATGGTGGCTGTGTGGTAGCCCCTCCTTCCATTCATAGCAGTGGAAATGCCTACACCTGGGTGAGTGGGCATGAGCCGGACAAGATTGTGGCAGCCGAGGTGCCAGAATGGTTGCTAAGACTCTTGCGTGGTGATGCTAAAAACCCAGGGCATAGCCTGGAGCATTGGCGTCAGCTGGTCAGGGAAGGTGTTGACGAGGGCATGAGGAATAATACGCTTGCCTCCTTGTCGGGACATCTGTTCTGGCATGGCATCGATGCGGATGTCGTGATCGAACTGCTATCGTGCTGGAATCGGATACGTTGCTCACCGCCACTGGATGACGACGAAGTCGTTCATACGGTACTGAGTATTTTCCGTCTGCACCAACAGGGTTCATCTGAGGAATTGCCGCCAACCGAGCCGGGTGTCAAGCCGGCCTAATCCATATTCTCTGGCAAGTTCAAGTGTTCGCCGGTATTCGCCTTCGCTTAATGGCCGATCGAGGGGCGGGTTTTCATCGGACCGATAACAAGGTCGGTATTGATCCATCAGGTTTAAATAGGTGTCTTTTGATATCTCCTCAGCGAGGAAGGCGATGACCGCTTTACTGCCGGCAAGATTGTTGGGCAGCACCAGGTGTCGAACCAGCAATCCGCGTCGTGCGATACCCTTCTCGTCCAGCCGCAGATCACCAACCTGGCGATGCATTTCTTTAACAGCGGCAAAGTTTACCTCGACATAATTCCGAACTCTCGAGTATTGACGTGCGATGCCGGAATTGCCGTATTTCATATCCGGCATATAGATATCGATGATCCCGTCCAGTAATGCCAATGCCTCGGGGCTGTCGTAACCGCCCGTGTTATAAACCAGCGGCAAATGTAATCCCTGTGGTGCGGCAATTTGAACCGCGGCGATAATTTGCGCCACCACGTGGCTGGGTGTGACAAGGTTGATATTGTGGCAACCCTGTGCCTGCAATTGCAGCATCATGTCGGCCAATGTTTGCGGGGTCACTTCGTGCCCCCGGCCTTTTTGGCTGATCTCCCAGTTCTGGCAGAATACACAGCGCAGGTTGCACCAGGAGAAGAATATCGTGCCCGAGCCACGGGCCCCGCGCAGCGGGCCCTCTTCGCCGTGATGGGGGCCGAAACTGTTCACCACAGCCGCTGTGCCTGTACGGCAGACAGCGCCCTTGATGGTCCTGAAACGGTCGACATGGCAATAGCGCGCACACAAATCGCAGTCGGCCATATGTTGATACGCTTGCTCGGCCCGTGCCGCCAGCTGGTTGTCATGTAATAGCGCCCGATAAGCGGGTTCAAACATTTGCCGGGAGTCAGGCTGGTTCATTCATTTTCTATGCTAATCGAGTTGAGGCTGATAAGGTTATCGTAATTACCTCTTCCAGCACATCTGCGCCATTATATCCAGGAACCTGCCGCCATGCGGGATGATGAATGCATACAGTTTCTGCAGTGGGCGTTGCCAAAACAGCGGATGCGCTGGCCCGGCTTTCGCAAAGTCCGTGGTCAGGTATGCAAGCGTATTACCCGGCGCATGGCAGAATTAAGTATCGACGAAATTTCAGATTATCGTGACTATCTGGCAGAGCACGAAGCTGAATGGAGTGTTCTCGACAACCTGTGCCAGGTGACGATTTCCAGCTTCTACCGTGACCGGCAGATGTACCTGTTTCTCGCCCGGGAGGTGTTGCCGGATCTGGCGCGGTGGGATCTGCGACAGGGTGAGGATTACCTGAGGGTCTGGAGTGTGGGCAGCGGATCGGGCGAAGAGCCGTTTACGATATCGTTGATCTGGCACTTACAGGTGCAATCGCTATTCCCGGGCCTGTCGCTGCGCCTGATCGCCACGGACGCCAATCCCGTGATGCGGCAGCGTGTTGCCGATGCCTGTTATGCTTACAGCAGCGTAAAAAATCTGCCGGCAGACTGGATTGATACGGCATTTACCCGGGAGGCGAAACGGTATTGCCTGAAACCAGAATTCAGGGACGGTATCCAGTTCATGCCTCAGGATGTGCGGCAAATAAATCCAACAGAAACATTCGACCTGGTGTTATGTCGAAATCTGGTGTTCACCTATTTCGACGAAGACCTGCAGCGTAACATCCTTGACCGCATGCTGGGCGTGTTAAAGCCGGACGGAGCCCTGGTGATCGGGATCCATGAACGTTTGCCCGAAGGCGTTGGCGGGTTCAATGAATGGTCAGCCAAATTACGGATTTATCGTAAGACCAGCTGAAATCATGCCCTTGATACGCGTACTACAATTGCAGTCTCTGTGTTTAATGTGATTTCCCGAATTGGGAAAACTCGTAAGTCAGGAGTTTTTGATACAACTTCTCCTCGAAATTGTTCGCTTTCTCGAGCTGCATTCTTTGGAGGTATTTTTGATACGGTTTTTGATCGACGGGAATCATAAAGGCTTTCAGTATGGTTGCAATCATTCTCAGCGGATTCTGTTTTTTCTTTTTCAGAATTTTAAGCGCCCTGCCAACGAATATTTCCTCTTCGGTAAGATCCGTGCCAAAGGGAAAGGCATTAAACAGGCCTCTCTCCTTGTATTTTCCGAGTTTGCTTGAAATCTCGTCGGCATGGTTTTGTTTGAATGCTGCGCTTAATGTGAAATCGCTGCGGATTTTGCCGTTCTTTTTCGCCGTATCGACAAGTCTTTGCTGGAAGCGTGAGTCGGTAATATTAAGTAGCCGGTGAATAATTTCCTGGTCGGATTTGCCGCGCAGGTCGGCGATGCCGAATTCGGTGACCACGATGTCACGCAAATGCCGGGGTATCGTCATATTCCCGTAATTCCAGACAATGCTCGAGGTTTCACCCTTGCCGGTTATCCGCGTGCTGCGCAAGTTGAGAATGGAGCGTCCATCGGGGAGCTCTTGCGCCATGGCCACAAAGTTGTATTGACCGCCGACCCCGCTGATCACGCGGTTATTTTCGAGGCCATCGCTGACCGCCGAACCGTTCAGTGTCATCATCATGCAGGTGTTGACGAAGCGGGCATCTCTTCGATGCAGGCGGTCAATTTCCTCGTGCCCAAAGAGTTGATTGATACCTTGCACACTTTTCATATTGATCAGCCTGCGGTCTTCGTCACTTAAATATCTTAGCCAGTCGTAAAATTTCTGGCAGCCGAGGAAAAAGCCACCGTGAATGACGTCGGCATTCTCTAATTTATCGCCGAGACAATAGTCGTAGATACGTTCCCGGTTATCGAGATCATCCAGGTCATTCGAAAGCGCTTCACCTTCCGGGGTCATGATTTCGCCATCGGCGTAAGTCAGGTTGCGCCGAAAAACTCCAAATTTCTGCAGGTAGGCGAAATCCGCCTCGGTTATCGTCTTGTGTACTCCCTTGCGCATTAAAATCAAATCGAGCGTTTCGGGTGTTATCGTTTCGTCGATCTTGCCCTCGTTGATGAGTCGCTGGATGACCAGGTCGTCATAAACTTTACGCTTGATGATGCCGGCCTCGAACAATTCCATGAAACCATCGACGACCATCTCCGACGCGGCAAAAAGGCCTTCGGAGAACGGCGCGGTGCCGCCGATCTTGTCGATGACGGCGCCAAATTTTTCGATAATGCCGAAGTCCTTCAATAGTTCCTGGTAAACGTCGTTTTGCTGGTGGCGCAGCAACAGCGTATACACCAGCGCGTCTCCGATGGCGCCGATGCCGACCTGAAGTTCGCCCCCGTCGCGTATCAGCGTGCTGATGTACAGCCCGATCAGGAAATCACGGTCGCTGACCGCCATTTTCGGCGGGCCGAAAATTTTGAACTCGAGATCCGCGTTTACCAGCACGAAGTCGAAGGTGTCGCGGTTTACCAGGGCATCGCCGAACATGAACGGCAGCTTCTGGTTGACTTGAGCTGCGAGCGCGAACGGGGTGCCGTCGTCCGAGTAACGCTTTTGCATCAGGCGAATGAGATCGAGGGTGACATCCGGGTTAGAACTCAGGCTATAACATTCCCGGCCCTCGAATGTGCCCTTCGAAACCATTTGCAATAAGACATTGACGCCGGCGTCCATCATGTCACGTGCGACGTGCGTGTAATTGCTGCAGATATAGTTTTGCTGGGCATAGTCGTCGTGCAAGAATCTGCCCGCCGGAAAATAGAATTCGAGAATGTCGACATTGGGTGGCAGTGTACCCGCCTGCCTGTCTTGTTCGTAATCGAGGTCCGGATAGTCGCCGAAAACACGCTCGGCCATTGGCCCGAAAAAGCGTTTTTCGAGCAGGCTTTTTCCTTTCGGTTTGTCGAGGGTTAAAGCGGTAAAGATTATTAGGCTCAGGTCGGGATTATTCTTCACCCGGTTATACAATGCGTTTAACAGATGATTGGGCTTGCCCGCAGCCAATGGAGTCCCAATCACCAGATCTTTGCCCACTTTATCGATAATTCGGTCAATAACTAGTTCAGGATTGTCATATCTCACATTTTAAGCCTCCATAGTTAAGGATATCTCCAACTACCAGAAAATTTATTGCGTTGGATCAGGATTTTGCGCTGAATTTCTGAAGTCGTCCCTATCGCTATAACATGACTTTCGGGGTAGGTGCATCATGCGTACCGGGTCGCATAGGTATACGCGAGAATCGAAATAAAGCAGTTTTATGCGCTCGAAGTTCTATACGAAAGATCCACTTCTCCGCAATGTGCCAGAATATGTCGGTGCGCGGCCTCTCTGAGATTTACGGCGGCAGTCCAGCTATCACCCGATCCCGCTTCAACCTCAACATCCGGTGTTATTGCCTTCCCCACGGTAAA
>Ga0224508_10002130_pt1 | contig 17183 bp, 13 predicted proteins | sample SF_Jan12_sed_USG_4_FD_170157 | JGI IMG/M metagenome (GOLD analysis project Ga0224508, IMG submission 170157) | Sediment microbial communities from San Francisco Bay, California, United States - SF_Jan12_sed_USGS_21 | ecosystem: Environmental > Aquatic > Marine > Sediment | place: USA... | reverse complement strand
ATGGAATACTACTTCTTTGAAAACAAATGGTTTGCCGCCTTCGTCAGCCCTCAAGTTGGCTGGTATATCCATCCAAGAAACCATTTCGCCCTGTTTATCGAGGGAAATATTGGGGCACGATTTACCGCCCGGTTCGGATTGTTCGGGGAAGTGCTTGGCGGGCTAGGCTACTTTCATAGGTGGACAGCCGGGGGCAGGGTCTACAGCCGGGATTCGGACGGAAGCATCTCATCAAGATTTGCAGTCGGTTCAGCCAAATTAAAGGTTAACGGAAGACTCGGTTTTGGATGGGATTTTGCGAGGAACAACCTATTGCCCATCGCGGCATTTGTCCGCGTCGGCGTCTTTGGTGAATATCCGTATAACAATTACATGCTCCTGCACGGCAGTTTTGAAGCAGGTGTAATCTACAGATTCTGAGCGCGCATCACATGAGACATAGAACAACATCTTTCATCTCTGTCTGTCTCACCTGCATCCTGCTGCTTTCATGCTCGGAGTACTACCAGGATGGCGACTGGTTCTACGTCCAAAATGAGGGAGCGGTCATGCCTGTCTGGGTAAGAGGCAATGTCAGCTCCGGCATCTTCATTGTTTTCCTCCATGGCGGACCCGGTGAAAGCGCAATAGTGGAGCGTATTGCGGCCGGGCATGATTTGCTCGAAGAGCACTACGCAGTCGTATACTGGGATCAACGAGGCTCTGGAATTGCGCAGGGAAATCCCTCGCCTGCAACATACAATCTTGATCAATTCGCCGAAGACGTGGACCTCGTGGTTGATGTGGTGAAGCACAAATACGACGTCAACACCATGTTCATGATGGGGCACAGTTTTGGCGGCATGCTGGGAACCGAATATCTTTTGGACGACACTCGGCAGGACAAGATCGCAGGATGGATCGCCATCGACGGTATTCACAATTACCCACTGCAATGGGAACTGGCTATCGAATGGGTCGTTGAAAATGCGAACCGCAAAATTCAAAACGGGGAGAGTACATCCCGCTGGGAAGGCGAATTAGAATGGTACAATACCTTCCCGGACCCTCCGTATACGGAACTGCCATTTGAAGGTGCAGATGAAATAGCGAGGCACTCCGCTAACGTGGCTGATCTTAACGGATGGTATTACGACGGAAGCTACCCCGAAACAAGACGGGAATACGTCTTCGCTTCACCGATCAGTATGGCGTACCTTTTCAATCCGCCTAGGCTGAGGGATCATTGGGGCGAGTGGTTTGAAGATCGTTCGCCGGAAATGTTTAAGATCACCATCCCTTCAGTCATCCTCTGGGGAAGGCATGATGGCGGCGTTCCCGTAGAACTGGCGCCGGAGGTCTACGATTCCCTTGGAACACAAGCCGAAGAGAAGGAAATTGTAATATTTGAAAACTCCGCTCATCACCCCCATGAGGAGGAACCTGAATTATTCACCCAGGTGGTCGTTGAATTCATCGAGAGGGTAGTTGAATGATATCGGACCATCTTGTCCAACCAACGGCCTACTTGCGCAGAACTAGCTCGTAATGTCGCCAGGGACGCGAACCGGAGAGGGCGGTTGTAGTTACTATCTGCCCAGCCGCACGATCGGCGAAGTCGCTAACCGCAAGCAATCACTTGTCTTAAGTAGTGGAGGCGGTGGGAATCGAAAACTGCGGATTTCGGTGGGGATCAGGCAAGTACAGGGAATCACAGGAAACCGGATCTCGAGGCACCGGAATCAAAACACGAGGAAAAGCAGTTTCGGGAAACCGTTTTGCCAACCAGGCCTGATCACTCCCAGGCATTGAGCATAGCCTGGATAATCTCTTCGTAACGATAGTACACGACTGAGTGACCCTCGCCTGGATAGATCGTCGGCTCGCCGCAGGACGAGATACGTGTGCACACGTACTCAGCGATTGCCGGGTGTACTCCTCCGTCCTCCTCGCCATGGATCACCAACACCGTTGGCGCATGAATTTCCTCGAGCTCGAATGGCCAGTTCAGGCGCTCAATCGTGAAGTCGTGCGCCGTCCCTTCGGCACCCTGGCGAAGCGCCTCGAGCATCACGGCACTGTATTCGCGGCGTGCGAAAAAGCGTTTGTCCTTTGCTGACATATTCGCGTCAGCGGAGCTCTCAGCCAAGCCGGCAGGGTCCCGGAAGATCAGGACACGCATCATCCTGAAGAGCGCTCGCATTAACCACGGAGCATGTCTTGCGCTCCAGATGAGCAGCTTGTTGACCCTAGAACCGCTGAAGGTATCCCCAATCAGCACGCTCTGGGGAAGGTCGCCACTTGCGTAGGGGGCCTCTCCGGCCACGATGGCGGCCACGGTGAGGCGCTGAGGAATTCCGTAAGCAACCGCGGCTGCATACGGACCTCCGGAGCTCCAACCGAGCACGGCAAAGCGGTCAATGCCGAGTTGGTCCGCCAGCTCACTGACATCCTTCGGCCAATCGAGATACGTGCGATCCTGTTGGAAGTCCGATAGCCCGTGACCAGGCCGGTCAGGGGCGATCATGCGGATCCCCAAGTGCTGGTTGAGCTCGTCAAAGAGAAGCCCCTCGAGACGCGAGCCGGGACCCCCGTGGAAGTAGAACACAGGGCGGCCTTCAGGGTCCCCGGTGTCCAAGTAGGCCAAGGTGCGCCCATCTGAAAGCTGTATCGTCTTCCCTGCCGAGCTGAAAGCGAAGCCCTCCGCCAGTGAAGGCTCATAGAGAGACAGGCCGACGACCGCGGCCACGACTATAAGAAATATCGCTACGATCGCGATTGAAAGAATGCGGAGCAATCGTCCGACCAGCATGCTTCCCTCTTTGTCTTTTTCATCTGTAGGTGGGCCGCCGTCTGATGTTATACGGAATCGGCGTCTCACAGGTGCTCATACGAAACTGACGTCTGCATTTTGCCACACTGGCAGACTGGAAACTCGAACAGGGAGAAAGGGACGGAAGAACGGTGTGGGACAAACGCGACATGGTGCGCGCCGGCGCTGCGATCATCATGACGATGGTCGGTTGGGGACTGATCCGGCTTATCTTCCCAGCCCTCGACTACTATCCGCCTGAGAGCATCACGCGCGTTCTCGAGCCCAGCTGGGTCACGACCGCCGGAGTCCGCAAAGCCGCGATGTTCGTCTACGGTTTGTTGGCACTCGTCCTCATGGCGGTGTTCTTCAAGCCCGTGCAGGAGCGTTGGCCAGGGCGCGGCGCCGTCAAGGGATTGGTATTCGGAACGGCGCTCGGTGTCATCTGGTCATTTGGCTTCCTCGGCGGCTGGGCGTTTTTGGGAACCACGCTTCGCGCGGAGCTCCTGAACAGCGTCGTGGATGCTCTTCCGTTGGGGGTCGCTGGATGGCTCATCGGCTGGGCGATCGGACGCGATGTTCCAAAGTCGGAGCACAAGATGTCGAAGCCTTGGCTGGCTGTCTTTCTCGTAGCCATCGGATTCGTGGTGCTTCACGCGTTGGGAGCCACGTTTTTCGCCGACCTTGTTGGGCCGGCGTCACCCCTGTTGTTCGTCCCGACCACACCGCGGCAGTTTGCGCTGCTCGTAGGGCTCGGAATCTGGGTCGGAGGGATGTATCTGGTTCTCCACGCAGGGCTGCCTTTCGAAAGCACCTGGGCGCGGGCTGCCTTCTTTGCCTTCGGTGTCTTTGGCCACAGCTGGACGTGGTTTCATCTGTTCATCCCCATCATGGACGTCGCCGGCGCTCTGTCGGTGGGATTGCTCGTCGGTCTGATCGGGGCGGTCGGTGTGTTCGTGGGCGCACTTGGTTACGAATGGCTAGCTCGTGCAGCACAGCCGTCGCAAACCTCTGAGACTGCGGGGATCCTCGTGCCGCCGCCGGTGCCGTTGGTGGCCGCCCTGGTGCTGGGGCTGGTGCTCGACTCAGCCGTGCCGGCTGATCTACCGTTCGAGACACCGCTCTGGGCAAGGTCGATCGGGGCGGTCGCCGGTATCGTCGCAGGGGTGCTGTTGATCGCCTCGGCCTACAGGCTTTTCCGTCGCGCCGGCGTCGACGCCGACCCGTACCGGCCGACCAGCGGCATCATCTCGTCAGGGCCATACAAATACTCGCGCAACCCGATGTATGTCGGCCTGATCCTGATCTATGCTGGGCTCGCAGCTCTGTTCGGGGGCCTGTGGTGCTGGCTGCTCCTGCCAGTGGCTGTGCTGGTGCTCGATTTTGGGGTGGTGCGCCAAGAAGAGGCCTATCTCGAACGCCGCTTCGGCGATGCCTACCGTGCCTACCGCAACCAGGTGCGGCGGTGGCTCTGAACGCATGGCTACCAGACCAGTGGCAATAGCCGGTACCGGGTCTCGTGGGCATATGCCTCGTAGCCGCCGAGCTCCTCACGCAGGAGGCGATCTTCGTAGACCGTACGGACGATGAACGCGACTGCCACGACGGCAACGGGCACGAAGCACCAGCGCGAGCCGAGAAGCAATGGAATCCCCGCGGTTAGCGCAATCGCGCCGGCGTAGCCGGGATGACGCACAAAACGATAGGGACCAGAGCTGCAAACCCGATGACCGCGCTCGTGTTGAATGCGCACGGTTGGCTCGAAGAACGCATTAACCGCCAAAGCCCACACGATGGTGCCAGCACCTACCGTCCAAAGCGCAGCCCCTACGACCAACTCCATCGCTGAGTGATGGGTCCAGCCCAAACCGCCGACCTCGAGACCAGCGATGATCGGAATCGAAAGGGAGGTTGGGATGTACACAGAAAAGAAGGCTCGCTCTCGGGTGCTCATGGGATGACGCACGCCGCGGGCGTTAACGACATCTGGATTGATCCTCGTAAGCAGCAGAGCGGAAGTCACTTTGGCTGCTGCAAGCAGCCCTCCGTAGAGCCACGCGTTCAACCATCCGAGGCTTCGGGCGAACCCAAGGGCCAGGGCCAACTGAACGACCGCCGCCATGTGATCGCGGGCCAGGTATCGCTTGCCTTCGGCGGTCAGTTGTCCGAGTTGCCGACGAGCACGACCTAACATTCGGCACTGGCCTCGCGCTTGGGGACCAACGCGTCGAGGACCTCCCCGACGTGGTCCACGATCCATAGGTGCCCGGCACCCGGAATGAAGGTCGCTTTGCAGTTGGGAATGGTCTGGGCGAGATATCGGCCCATCGCGGGCGGAACACTTGGGTCCTCTTCGCCCTGCCAGAGGTGCACCGGGATTTTGATATCTTCCAGCGCAAAGCCCCATGGTCGCCCGTGGTTGATGACGAGCTCGTGCGCCGAGCCTGCTCCTCGTTGCCTCAACGCTTCGGCAAAGCCTGCGGCCAGGTAGTCCCGTATCTCTTGTCGTTCGACCAAGGCCTTGTCGACGTCCGCCATCTTGTAGACGAGCCGTTCGACGAGACGATCCGTTCGAGCGAGGTGGGCCAGAAAGGCCATGTTCAGCCTGATCAGTGGCGGCGCATGCCGGGCGACAAAGAAGAGCGTCCGGTTGGTTCGGCTCATTTCCTCGGTGACGCCAGGCACGTCCGTGGGACACGGGCTACTGACCACGCCAGCCGCAGTCAGCCGCTCGGGAATCTTCCAGGCGCAAGCGAGGGTCGCGGGCCCTCCTCCCGACACGCCCAGAACGGCAAAGCGATTCAGTCCCAGCGCGTCCGCCAACTCGCATACATCGTCCGGCCAGTCGAGCAGCCGGCGACCCGGCTGGAAATCCGAGCGACCAAAGCCCGGGCGATCTGGCGCGATGAGTCGCAAGTGGGGGCGGAAAGGGGAGCCGGGAATGAGTCCCCAGGAAAGCCTTGAAGATGGATTCCCGTGAAACAGCATTACCGGACACCCACCCGGGTCGCCATACTCGGCATAGGCGAGCTCTCGACCGTCACCGAGGACGAGGGTCTGGTCTTTCTGAATCATCTCTCGAGAAACTCGATGATCAGCTTCGTGACCGTCTCCGGTTCGTCTTCCTGTAAGAAGTGGCCGCATGCGGGTAGCTTCACGAAGCGGGATCCCGCGATGCGTTGGTGGATTCGCTCGCCCAGAGATAGCGGAAGAAATGCATCCTCCTCCGCCCAAACGATCAACGTGGGCTTGTCGATTGTGCGAAGGTTGTCCTCGATGAACTTCAAGTCTTTCGTGGAGTCGGCTCGGAGGGTGCCCAGGTAGGTCTCGTTCACCTTGTCGGGGCTTTCGTCGGCCATGTAGTACCGGTGGAAAACCTCGTCTGAAATCCGCGACTTGTCGACGACGCCCGCTTCCAGACCGGCTCGTGTGATCGATTTCCCACCCAGCTTCATCACGATTTCTCCGATGGGTCGGAGGCTCGCCAGCTTGGGAAAGAGACCCCAGTCGGGGAGATCGGTGTCGAGGAACGTATTCAGGATGACGAGTCGTTCGAACTTGTCAGGATTCCGCAAAGCGTACGTGACGGTGACGGGGCCGCCGAAATCATGGCAGACCAGAGTGGCCTCCGTAATCGAGAGGGACTCGAGAAACGATTCGAGCAGGCCGGCGTAACCGGAGATTGAATAGTCTCCGTTGGGCGGAGGGTCGGAGAGACCAAAGCCGGGGAGATCAAGCGCGATGACGCGGCCATGCGAGGAGAGCTCGTCGATCATGTCGCGCCACAGAAACGAGGACGTCGGGATTCCGTGAACCAACACCAACGGCGTTCCCTCTCCCTTTTCGATGTACCGGATGCGTGTCCCGTCGATTGAGACCTCGTGCATGGGAATGTCCTCCAGTGGTGGCGGCGCCTCTTCACCGCACGCAGCCAACACGATGGAAAGCAGGACCGCGAGCTTCGGTGGGGCGACTTCGCTCATTGGTGCTCCCCAAACCCCCCCAAAAGCCGAGGAATCCAGAGAGACAGCTAACAACAAGAGCAGCGCCGGGTCAATGCGTCTGTGGGTGTGCCGTATATGCGAACTGGATCGGCGAGCTGGAGGGATTCGACTAGGTCCACAAGTCGACCATTGCCCCGATCCTTCAATTGACTGAGCAGTTCCAGTTGAGATAGGTCGATTTGCCCTGGGGCGTGATAGGAACCGGAACAAGCGACATGACAAATCGCGGCGCTGAGATATCGCCTCTCGCCTACGCAAGGACTGCGGGAATGTTGGTTCTGATCATTCTCGCATGTGCCGGCGTCGGGATGATGTATGTACCCTCGACGCTGTTCGTCCCCGGGGACGCCTCCGCCACGGCCACCAACATCAAGGCTTCGGAGTGGTTGTACCGGCTCGGGATGCTGAGCGATGCGGTGCTGTTTCTCGCTGAGATTGTGTTGGTCGTGGTTCTCTATCGATTGTTCGAACCGGTCAGCAGAACGCTCTCTCTAGTCGCTGCCTACGCCAGGCTGACAATGACCGTGATCCAGGGAGTCAACTTGCTCAACAGCTTCGCTGTCCTGCTGGTTCTGAGCGGCGCAGGCTACTTGTCCGTATTTGAACGAGCGCAGTTGGATGCGCTCGCGATGCTCTTTGTTGAGGCGCATGGACAAGTGGTCTTCATTTGGGAGGCGTTTTTTGCGCTTCACTGCTTTGTGCTCGGCTATTTGATCTACACCTCGCGCTTCGTCCCCAGAGCGCTCGGCATTTTGATGGTGTTGGCCGCCTTGGCGTACTTGACGGAGAGCATCGGGAACATCCTCTTGCCGCAGTACGCTGATGTGTATGCCGCCATCATCGGCGTGGCGGCATGGATGGGCGAGATCCCGTTCTTCCTCTGGCTTCTCTTCAAAGGGGTGGACGAACAGCAGTGGCACGAGCGAGCGGCCACCGCGGGTCAGAATGACGGATAAGCAGACAATCCTCATTGCTGGTGCGACCGGATCCATCGGGGGAGGTGCTGCGGTCGCCTTGGCACGGCGTGGCGCCACAGTCGTCTTACTGGGGCGCAGTCGCGACAAACTGGATGCCAGGGCCAGCTTGGTCCGCAAGGCTTTGTCCGAAGCCCGGCTCGACTACCGAGATGCCGACGTTGAAACGTTGGTCGTCGACCTATCTAGCATGGAGTCCGTCAGAGACGCAGCGGCGGAGGCCACCCACCGATTCCCTGTGATCAACGGTCTGATCCTTTCCGTGGGCGTCTATGTCGAGAAGGGTCCGAACATCCTGCCTAGCGGTGATGAGGTGATGTTTGCGACGAACGTGATGGGGCCGTTCTTGTTCACTCAGCTATTGTCAAAGAGGCTGGAGCAATCAAACGGATTGGTCCTTCATGTGATTGCGCCATTCCACAAAGCGATCGACTGGGACGATCTCCAAAGCATCAGCAATCACCGAACGATGACGGCGTTCAACAGGACCAAGACCTGCAACCGGGTGATCGCTGGGGAGTTGGCCCGACGATACGCAGGAAGAGTCTCCTCCGTGGCCTTCGATCCTACGTTCGTCATCGATAAGTCGGACCCGGAGTTGCGCAAGAGATGGCCATCCGGACTCACAGGTCTCTTCTGGCGTTTGATGACAATGCTCCTTGCAAAGCCGACTTCTGTGGCCGGCGAGCCGATCGCGAACCTGATGCTTTCGCACCGAGATCGTAGCGCGATCAATGGCGCCTTATTCCAATTGGACAAGCGCATCGACAAGCCCGATGACGCGATGAATGACGAAGCATTGGGAAAGAGGCTGTGGGATGCGTTGGAACTGCTGACGGGAAGCAAACCCCACGACGACTAGCTGTCATGAAGTCAAAAGACCGCGAGCTGGGGTGCGCGGCGCCCAAGCCGAGCGCGTCGAGCTTGGTTGACAGCCCGACGTCACGGTTATCAAACTGAACCACGGGTCTGGCAGAGCTCTTGTGGGAAAGGGTGGCTTTGGGAAAGGGCACCCAATGCCGTCCACACCTCGCTCAGAACGTTGCCGAAATTCGAGGGTCTGGCGCTGAAGACAGCTGACGATGGCCGCTCCGTGGTCACTCCCATGATCGCTGAGTTTGCTAACCGCAAGCAATCATTGTGCTTGTTTGGTGGAGGCGGTGGGAATCGAAACCTGCGGATTTCGATGCGAATCAGGCAACTACGGGGAATCACAGGAAACCGGATCCCGACGTACCGGAATCAGAACACGGGGAAAAGCACTTTCGGGAAACCGTTTTGCAAGTGGCAAAATCACTCACGACACGACGCAGGGAAGGGCGGACGTGGGAGACATGCCCACCGCCGAGACCTTGGGTGCGTTGGCCCGCAAGGTCTTGTCGAGCTCGAGGCATGCCGAATCGCGTGAGTTGGCGCGCGCCGTCTTGGAGCTCCTTGCACGTTGGGGGCGTACCAAGTGACGACCCAATCAAACGACCGAGTCGAGGCAAGGAGACCGAAATCTCGCCTCGTGTCCTTTCGGGTCGATGAAGACGACTTCGCACGCCTCGATGCCCTTGCTCGACACACGAGCTTGAAAGCCTCCTTCGTAGGTCGCAAGCTCGGCAAAGCTAGGCTGTGCAAGCAGCTCGGGCCGTTCACACCGCCGATGAGGAACTCGACTTCTTGGACAAGAAGGCTTGCCACGATGGCGCCGGGATTCTGCGTCGTGCCTGGATCACCTGCTCAAATCGTGAACTTGAAGACGCCCATCAATCGATGCGCGTGGCCCCGCTGCCCGTCCAGGTTCCTGCGTTGTCCGAAGTAGTACTCGCACGCGATCGCAAAGCGAGGGATCGGACGGAACGCGAGGTTCACCACCGTGTAGATCGAGCTCTTGTAGCTGTCGGGGGGCTCGATCGCGAGGCGTTGGACCAGGACGTAGCCCGCGACGAACGCGGAGTGCCACCGGTCCGCCCACGAATGCTCATATCCGCCCCATACGGCGAGTTGTCTGCGCGAGAGGATCTGCTGCGTCGTGTCGTCGTAGTAGCCATCCTGTCCACCCAACGCCTCGAGGTCCTGGATGTAGTCCCCGCCGGCGGTCCCATAGGTGACCTGACCCACCAGGTCATCGCTCGCGACGTGTGGGTGCTTGGCCTGGGAGCCGGGGATCAGAAGCTTGAAGGCTATCGCTCCGCTTCCCGTGTATTGCGAGTCCTTGCCTCCCCCGGCCGTGCTCTCCGCGATGAGCTGCCTTCCAAGCGCCATGAACGCGAAGTGCCCCCACCCGTAGTTCAGATCGAGCCGCGCAACGATCTCGGGCCAGGCTTTCAAGCCCACCCCGTTCGTTACCGAGGTCTCAGGGTTCTCGAGCGCAAACGTGAGGATCAACTTGTCGGGAGTCTGTTTCTCGTCCGACTTCACGATCCCGTAGGAGTAGCGCACCATTTCCGTGCGGCTCGCCGTCATCGCATTGGGGCCCTCGAGATCGAAGATGTCGGGCCAGAGTTGATTGTCGAAGAACGTTCCGTACGCGCGCCCGAAAAGAAGCCCACTAAAGGTGAAGTACGCCTGACGCAAGCGCGGCGTGGGAGTGCCTGACTGAGTGTTGTTGAAGTCCATCGACAAAAAGACATTCACCCAGGTGTTCTTGGCCCTGGCCCGCGACTCGAAGATGAAGCGGGTGCTTCGGACGTCGAATTCGGTATTGGGCGTGAAGTCCGTCGGCACGGGAATGAGGGAGGGAACGAACTCGCCGCTCGGCACGCCCGCGTTTTGGAAATCATGGATGAGATTCAGCTGGATGAAACCACCAAACCGAAACTCGACCGGCATCCCTGGCACCGGTATCCAACCCGGGTGGAGCTCTTCGCCAGCGACCCAGTTCCTCGGGTCCCGTGCGAGCACCTCGGTCGTCGATGCCTCCCACTTCTGGTCCCGTTTGTTGGCGCCCCATTGCACCCACGTCTCTTCTCGGGGAGCTTCAGGAGCGTCGGCATCCTCCGACTTCGTTGTGTCCTCCTCGTTCGGCGGCGGCGCCTGCTGGCCCTGTGCCGATACCGGCTGCCACAGCGCGAAGCAAAGGCACCCGCAGGCGATCACCCGACGACGGAGGAGCCGGGTGGCACCGCCCTCGTCGATCGTGGGGGTCCGAGTCGCCTGGTGACGTTGCATCAATGGGTCCGTTTAGAGCGAGTTTTGTAGACCTTGCCGTCCTTGATGATGAGCTTGAGGTTGTGCTTTGCCTCTTCGATGATCGACACGTCCTGGATGAAGTTCTTGCTAAAGACCACGAGAAAGCTCAGTTCTGCACTTTGGCCCGAATGGGCTGTCCGGGATAGACGCCTTTCAAGACCTTCGAGTCCCTCACCACCACGGTGCCGTTCACGATCACATAAGGGATGCCGGTGGCCGGTAGTGCGCCTTGCTTGATCGTCGAGTTATCCCTCACCGTCTTCGGGTCGAAGATCGTGATGTCCGCATCGGCGCCCACCTTGATGCGCCCCTTGTTTGCCATCTGCGCGACGCCATTTTCCTCCAGAAACTTGGCTGGCAGATAACTCATCTTGCTGATGGCCGTCATCAGCGGCATCAGGTTCTTTTCCCGCACCATGCGAAGCACGATCGAATGCGTCCCAGCGGCCCGCGGGTGACCCTGCACGTCCTCGTAGGCCAGATCCCAGTCCGTGGCCATTGCCCCAGTTTTGCTCACGGTCATCGGGAAGGCATCACTTCCGACGGTCGACCCAGGATGAGCCAAGGCCGCGAGCATGTCCTTCTCGGTGGCGCCGTAGAACATCACCGACGTCCCGGGGTTTTGCTTGACCAGTTGGTTGTAGCGCTGCTTGGTCAACGGCTTGAGCGTCGCGGTCTCGATGATGTTCTTGTAGGTACGGCCCATATTGGGTCCGTAGTTGTCCGGCTTCAGGTAATCGGCCCCGACGATCGTGGCTCCGAAGTTGTAGGGATAGATCTCCGCAACGACGGACAGACCCTTGGCACGCGCATCATCGACCATGTTGAGCGCGTCTTTGGCGAGGCCGAGCGCCTGCTGGTGCAGGTGCTGCAACATGAGACCGCCCCCGTGGATGCCGACGTTCGCGATGAATTCCTCGAACCCGAGGATCCCGGTGGTGGGTGGCTGCTGGCTCGAGAAGCGGCCATGGATGAAGACCGCCCTGCCGTACTTCGCAGCAAGCCTCTGCCATGCCGTGGTCTCTTGCGATGTGACGCCCTGGACGGCGTAGCCGACCGGCGCCCCGATGCCGAGGGCGCCTTGCTTGAGACCTTCTTCGAGCATCCGATTGATCTGCGCGATCTGCTCGTCCGTGGGGACGGTCGTGGACCACTTCATATCGACGAAGGCATGCTCGTCTTTGGCGAAGATGTCGGTCGTGATGAGGCCCGTCTTGGAGTCATACTTGGGATTGAAGACCTTTTCCCGCACGCCCAACGTCGACACCGCGGCGCCATAATTGGTTTGCGATTTGCCTTCCATGGTGTCGTAGAAGCGATCCACCGGGGCGGCACCGACCTCGAGGTCGAGCGGTGTCGTCACGCCGTCACGCAGCAGGAGCTTCTGACCAAACGGGTGGTCGATGATGTGGACGTGCGTGTCGATGAAGCCTGGGGCGACGACGTGGTCTTTCGCATCGATGGTCTCGGCGCCCTCGATGGTCTGCTCCGTCACGGCGACGATCTTTCCGTCTTTGACTCCCACGTTGCGCACCGCATCCAGCTTGCTCTCCGGATCCATCACGCGGCCGTTCAGGATCACGAGGTCGAGGCTATCTGGAATGGCAGCCTTCGCGGGGGCCTCGGCCTCACCCTTTTTCGGCACCGCGTCTGCTTTGTCGGCAGGCTTTTCGGCAGCGGGTTTGCACGCGTCGAGCAATGCGACACAAATCAAAGCGATAGCACTGTAGCGTCGAGTCATCTGCATACCTCCTTGGGGAATCGGAAGCCCCGCCTACTCGCTTGTGCGTCTGTTCTAGAATAGGATAATTTCCTCGTAAAAAAGGGAGGATAAAGATCTATGAATAGCGGATGCAGAGTAGGCAGAATCATGGCGACCTTGCTGATCGCGCTGGGGCTCTCTGGCTGCGCGCATAGCGTTCGCGGTACAACGCTCGCGGCGAGCGCCCAGGATTTCGACCTGGTCATTCTCAACGGTCGGGTCATGGATCCCGAAACCAAGCTCGACGCTACGCTCAACGTCGGGGTGAAGAACGGCAAGATCGCCGTCCTTACGGAGAACGAGATCAAGGGCAAGCAGACTGTCAACGCCAAGGGATTGGTCGTCGCGCCCGGCTTCATCGACACCCATTACCACGCCCTGGATGAGCTCGCCGTCAAGATGGCGCTCCGCGACGGTGTCACCACCGGCATGGACCTTGAGTGGGGCGCGCTGAACGTGGATCAGTGGTACGCGGCCAAGGAAGGGAAATGGCCGATGAACTACGGTACCAACGTCAGCCATGAAGGTGCGCGCATGATCGTCCATGACCAGATGGAGATCAAGGGGCCGGCCGATGCCACCAATGCTTTCAAGCTGCGCGCCGATGCCGGCAAGGACGGTGTGATCGGCTGGTCGGAAACCCGCAGTACCACCGAACAGATGAACCAGATCACCAAGATCCTCGATGAGGGTCTGCGCCAGGGCGCGCTGGGGGTCGGATCGACGGTCGGCTACATGCGCACGGGCGTGACCACCTACGAACTGTTCGAAGTGCAGCGCACCGCAGCCCGGTATGGGCGGCTGTCAGCCTTTCATGCCCGTTTCCACCCCTCATCGCAGACCCCAACCGAGGCCCCGCTCGGCTTTGACGAGGTGTTCACCAACGCCTATCTGCTCGATGCGCCGCTGCTCTATCAGCACGACAACGACTACGGCTGGTGGGAGATCGAGGAAAAACTGCAGATGGCGCGGGCCAAGGGGCTCAATATGTGGTCAGAGTACTATCCCTACGAGGCAGGTTCGACATCGGTGGGTTCCGAGTTCATCCGTCCTGAAACGTGGGAAGAGGGCATGGGTTATAAATATGAAGAAACCGTCTATGACCCCGCCCAGGACAAGTTCCTGAGTAAGCAGGAATACCTTGAGATGGCCAAGAACGACCCGGGCCACGTCGTTATTCTGTTTTCCCCCCCGCGCAAGGAGTGGCTGCCGTACTGGCTGAAGATGCCGCACATGACGGTCGGCGCCGACTCGATGGTCTCCGGCCTGGGCTGGGATGACGATTATCGCAAGTATGCCGGACACCCGCGCACCCCGGGAACGCACGGCAAGGTGTTGGAACTCGCGCGCCAACATGACGTGCCGCTGATGTTCACCCTGGCCCAGTTCAGTTACTGGCCGGCATTGCATCTGGGCGATGCAGGGGTCGAGGCCATGAAGGTGCGTGGCCGCATGCAGGAAGGCATGGTCGCTGACATCACCATCTTCGATCCGGACAAAGCGACCGACAATTCCACGTACAAAGCGGGCGAGCAGGGTCTCCCGACTTCCGGAATCCCCTATGTGATCGTCAACGGCCAGATTGTGGTCAAAGACTCCAAAGTGCTGAAGGTCTGGGCCGGACAGCCCATTCGGTTCCCGGTGGAAGAGCGGGGGCGTCATGTTCCGGCCAGCAAAGAACAGTGGCTTAAGGTGCATGCGTTGGATACCGGCGGCGTGATGTTTGACGACAAACAATAATTTACGGAGGGACTAAGAGAGTGAGTCAAAAAAATACGAACGCCGTAGCGACCATGACCAAGATCAGTCCGAAGTAGGTCAGGGGAAAGATCCACCGACAACGGTAGTCGATCCGATCACCGGCCTCCGACCTGCCCGCCTGATCCAGCTTGCCGACCACCAGGTTAATGACGACCGTCGCACACATGATCAAAAAGCTCAGGCTCAAGAAACCCTGCATCAAGGTCATGTAGGAGATGTGCGGTGAGATCTCACTCACGACAAGTTGATAGGCGACCACGGTCAGGATGCCGATAAAAGAGACATTGATCCGATCCCCCAGCGAAGATCGGTCCATCCAGAAGACCGACCATGAGAGCATCACAATCAACATAAGAGGCACAATGACGAGCCGGACCAGAAAAGGGGACTTTCGCTGCACGTCCATGCGCACGACGTAGGCCGAAGCGATGCCTTTGCGCCCGGCGTAGGAGGCTTGGCGATCCCGTGTCGACGCGCTGACGCTTCGCAGTGTCCATTGGGGTATTTGCACGAGCTCGCTCGACGTGCCGCGCTTCTCTAACTCGGGCTGCAGCACGACCTCGCTCGCATCGAAACCCAGCACTTCGAAGATGGCGTCCAACCGCTGCCGGTCAAACGGGTATCGCCTCAACTGGAGGTCCGCCTCCCCAATGGCGTTCACCGTTTCGACCAGGGTGATCGTGCCATCGGGCTGCACGCGGAGCACGGTCCCCGGCTTTTCGTAGAGCCCCGATTCGTTGACGAGAACCACTTGGGGGAACCAGCCAGTGAAGACTTCGTTGAACTGGTAGGCGCCCAAGTAGACCTTCTCGTCGACTCCTGCCTCGACGGGGTCGAAGGCGTGTCGCTGATCCTGCCATCTCAGCGTGAGAACACCATCGAACTCAAAGGTCTCTGCCGAATCGTCGATGTCGTTGATATCCCGCAAATGGAAGCTGGCTCGAACCACCACAGGGCCGTCTCCTATCGGAGGACCGGTCAAAAAGGGTTCTGCGCTTGCGGTTGGTGGAGACGCGGTGCCGGAAGGGGCCGGCGCATCAGCCGAGGCAACGCTTGTTGCACCCATCATCAACGTGATGGCTATCGGAGCGACCTTATGCATTTTTGCGCTGCCTCCGAGCCGGGTTCGGCCGAGAGCCTAGTAAGTACAAACGCCCTTTGTTTCGACTATCGGCTCAGTGGCTGAACCCCGATGCCTCTTCCTCGCGCCAGATGATCCATCCGACACCGAGCGGTGACAAGCCAAATTTGTGAACCGATGCGTTGATCGACCTCACTCTTGAAATGCGGGCAGACAGTCGGCAGATAGTCGACATAAACTCTCCTCGAGAAGGCACTCGATCGAAGCGATTTGGTCGTCGAGCTCGGGCCGAGGCAACTCGCTAGGAACCGTCTGCATCAAGAGCGGTCGTTAGTGGAGGCGGTGGGAATCGAAAACTGCGGATTTCGATGCGAATCGGGCAACTACGCGGAATCATGGGAAACCGGATCCCGAGCTACCGGAACCAAAACACGAGGAAAAGCACTTTCGGGAAACCGCTTTGCCAACTGGCAAAATCGATGCCGAGGTCACGCAGGGAAGGGCGGACGTGGGAGATGTGCCCACCGCCGAGACCTTAGGCACGTTGGCCCGCAAGGTCTTGTCGAGCTCACGGCACGCGGACTCGCGTCGCTTGGCGCGTGCCGTGATGCGGTTACTGGCACTCAACGAAGCTTGATCAGCCGATCTTTCCAGTATCCCGGCTTTCGAGACAGATGTGCGACGGCGAGACGGACCCAAGATTGTCATGCGTTGCTGACGCCTGAAGCGACCCTCGAGGCCATCGCGCACCTCATCGCCAACCGAGTCGCTTGAGGTACGCGCGCGCTTTCCTCAGTCTCCCTTCAGGGTGATCGTAACCTTGTCGATCATCCCCGTGAACTTGCTACTCGCTCGCGTGTAGTCCTCCGAAACCGGAGTTTCAGAGTCCACGCCTACGCCGGCCGTTTCGTCGGCCGAGAAGACCGCGAACTCGGTCTGCTTGACCTTGGTGGAGCCCACGGACTCACCGTTGATGTACAGCGTCGCGGTGCCGCCCGCGCCAGGCTTGCCGCCGTCGTAGGCGAAGGCCATTTTCACGGTCGACTTGCCCTTGGGTAGCGTCGAGCTGGCGGTTGCGGTGTACCGATCGATTCCGAGGTAGTTGTACATGAAGGTCGGTTTGCCGTCCTTCACGTACAGGCTCCAGCCGCCGAAGCGCCCACCCTGGGCCACGATGACACCGTTGACCGGTTTGTCTCCGCTCTTGATGTCGGCGACGATCTCGAACGACGTGTTCTTGACGTTGATGAAGTCGTTCTCGAGCAGGCCGTTCATGCCTTCGTAGAGTGTCAGGCTCTTCCGACCGAACATCAGATCTGGCCGCCCGGCCAGCTTCGGGTTGAAGAGCTCCTGCCGCCGGTCGTCAAGGGGCAGCACCTTGTACTTGACCGCCTCAGCGAGAAAGACCCGCTGCAACTCGTTGAGGATGTCGGGATGTTTCTTCGCGAGGTTCTTGGACATGCTGAAGTCCTTCTCCACGTGATAGAGCTCCCAGGTGTCCTCGGTGAAGCGGTTCTCGACCTTGCCCCACGGCTTGAGGTGCACGGTCCCCGCGAACCAGCCGTCGAAGTAGACGCCGCGGTTGCCGAACATCTCGAAGTACTGGATCTGGTGCCGGCCCGGCGCACGGGGC
>Ga0224508_10002129_pt1 | contig 17193 bp, 15 predicted proteins | sample SF_Jan12_sed_USG_4_FD_170157 | JGI IMG/M metagenome (GOLD analysis project Ga0224508, IMG submission 170157) | Sediment microbial communities from San Francisco Bay, California, United States - SF_Jan12_sed_USGS_21 | ecosystem: Environmental > Aquatic > Marine > Sediment | place: USA... | reverse complement strand
TCGATGATCGTGCCGGCGAGCTGCTCGTCATCTTCATCCTCGACGAACACGAGCGCGGCGCGAATCAGGTCGGGATCGGCAGCAGGATCGGGCCGCACGCCTTCCACTTCGAGATCGGCACCGATGACGATTGCGTCTGCGCCAATTGGCCCGTCGGCGTTGAAATACTTGGTGCCGTCCTGGAGTTCGACCACGACGTCGCCATTGTCATTGATGACCATCAGGAACTGGTTGTCGACTGGCGCGCTGACCACGTTGCCGCTGGCCTGCTCGGCGTCGCCGAGTTCGACGATCAACGAGTCGAGTTCGACGTCGGTGTCATCGTAGGTATAGCGACCGATGACGACGACCGCGTCGCCGACCATCAGTGCACCGGTATCGGTGAGCAGTCCCTGGTCGTCGAATACGCAAGTCTCATCGCCGGTGTTGACCGTGACACACTCATCGGGTGTATCGGCATGGCACAACACGAAGCTGCCCGAACCGTCCGTGGCGATCTCGGCCACCGTGCCTTCGAGGCGCGCGAGCTTGTCGGGCAAGCCGCCGTCCATGAAGTTGGCTTTGACTACCGGCCGGAAATTGTAACGACCGCTGTTCCCGGCACCGACGATGTGGATGGACTTGTTCGCATCCATGTCGATCTCGATCAGCAGCGTACGGCCGGGTAGTACGGCAATACCATCGGCATCAAGCAAATCGATTTTGCCGTTGGCCGGCACGCGCGGGAAGATCGAATCCCCATCACCATGCGGTACGAGTTCGAGGTTATCGATAATCAGGCGAACCTTCGTGTAATCACCGGCCGGCACTTCGCCGAAAACGATAGGTTCACTGAAGTTAGTCAGATCGAGCAGGTCGATTTCGCGATCGCCCTGAAAGAGAACCTGTTGCCCGTCATCGCCGCCAATCAGGAGGGCTTCAACAACGTGTAACTTGATCGCGCTGAAGTCATCGGTCGGCTTGTCGGTGAACAAAAGACCAACGGTACCCGTGGTTGCCGATGGTGCTCCCTGGTTATCGGGCGTCGAGGTGTTACCGCCGCCGCCACAACTGGTGATAAATAAAGACAGAACGAGCACCGCTACGGGCACCCGCGTGGATCCTGGAAAACGTGAAACGCTCATAGTCCCTCCGGCGTTCCGGCGTGACGCTTATATAAGGAAACGTCCGCCAGACTTTTTGTAGTAACTGTAATTAGAAGTATGCGGCCTAATTTACTCGCTCAGGGGATCGCCGCAACTGTCGCCGGAATGCGACATTTACATAACGCGAATTGTTGTTTTCCCTAGGGCTGGATGCGGTTAGTCGGCATGTTCCACCTCAGGGCGGATCCCTGTATTTCGCGACCAGCTCTGCTGCATTGATGAGCTGTCTCGTGTTGTTGGCCGGCGCCCGAAGGTGGCCGAATTTGGTCGATTCGCAGGACTTTCCCTTGGTTCGGCCAAAGATCTTGTGCAGCCAGTTTTGAAACCCGCTATCCGACTTCTTGTAGGGAATAGAATAGAACGGCTTGCGCTCGCAGGAGTTGTTGCCTCGATATTCACAATAATCGTTATAGGCCATCACCGTTTGCGCTACCGGCCAGCGCCACCGGGTCACCGGGTACCCGTAACCGCAGAAGTTGTCGACGCCGCCGTTCTCATTGAAGCGTTCATGTTTCATGCCGAGCAGGTGGCCAATTTCGTGAGCAAAGCTGGATTGGCCCAGCGCGCAGATTTCATCGACGACAGCGAACGCCGCGTTCTCCTTGTACTGATCGCCGTACAACTCGATAGGGTACTTCGGGTAATCCGGGTGCATCGCATAGCCGCAGAAGTCCAGGCCATTCTTGACGATCATCACGACGAGGTCGGCCTTTGCAGCGTCGCGCTTCGCCTGAACGGTCGTATCGTTCATTATGTATTGACGGATGCTTTCGAGGGTCGTCCAGGCGGGAGTTAGTGGCGGAGTTACGCAATCGAACGTGACCGTGCCAATCGCATACTCGCCAAAAATGAGGACAAGGTTATCGGTGTAGGCTTTGGCCTCCAGCTTCAATGAAGCCGAGTCACAGACGGATGCGTAATCGTGCGTCGACTTAAGCGCCAGCACCGTGAACTCGGCCGGGACGAAGCTGAGGTCGGCATAGGGTTCACCGTCAAAAGGCTCAGCCGTATCGCCACCTCCCGCCGTAACGAAAACTCTGCCCGAAAACGGCATGAAGGCATCCGGATCAAAGCCTCTTTGCCGGTGTGCAGGACGGGGAGAGCGTTCCCGCGGAAACCGATTGGGGTCAAGCACTTGGATTACGGACAAGCCAGCGCCTGCGGGCCGGATCTCCACTACCTCGCGCTTAGCGTGCACGGTGCCACGGGCCTGCTCAGCCGAAAAAACCAGGGCCACTCGACTGAGGTCATCGGACCGTATACGGCCACTGACATGACGTGTTCCTGTTGCACCACCGATCAGGCGTATCTCCTCGACTATTACCGTGTAGGTAACGTCCGGCATGAACTCCAAGTCGACCCGAAACGGGGTCGTGTGCGCAGGATCAAGTATGAGGGCTATTGCATCGCTATCGAGCGTGACGAAGCGTTGCTGCCCCGGCACGAGCGGTCGCCCATTCGGGTCGGTAGCTTCTTCGGCCGCCCAGTCTGCAGGTTCGGTTTCGGTCTCGAATAAATCGATGGTTCTTTTGATTCTGCTGCCGTCGATCTGGAGAAAGTCCTGGGTCATCGCCACTGTCCCGTAGAGGCCCAAAATCAAGACGGCGATTAGGGTGGCAAGTCTCTTGATATTGTGCATGACAATCACCTCTATTTCAGGGCCGATTCGAGATCAGGCAATCGTTGTACCTCGGATCGAGGCAGTCGAGGTCACCGTCATCACGGCATTGCAGGAAATCCACAACGCATTGGTTGTACCGATCCACCAGCTCAAAAACGGTGTCCCAGCAGTCGTTTGCAGACTCCAGGATTGCTCCGCGTAGTGCATCAGCGTAATCGTGGCCGCCGGTCAATGGCGCATCATGGCCGCCCGTTAATGGCGCATCGTGCCCTCCTGTAAGTGGTGCATCATGCCCGCCAGTCAGCGGGGCATCGAAAGTCGGGTCGCCCATTTCGTTGCCAGCTTCGAGTTCGTCATCCATCAGGCCGCCACCCTCTTCTGGCGTCACCTGATAGAGATGTCGCAACCGGTCGAGCTTGACCTCACAGCGCAGGTGATCGTGCCGTACATCTAACAACTGACGTTCGCTAACGGTGAGACCTTTGGAACCAAATACACAGGCACTCAGTAGTAAGGATGACAGCATGACGCCTGCTCCAAGTAACTTGTTCATTGTTATTCTCCCGTCTTACTAAATTCGCTCACTCGCGGTTTATCAGGTCTTGCGTTCCCCCGCGAGCAATTGGATTTGGCCACTCTCCCGCACAACTCTGAGATCAGGGTCCGCCGCTGCAATCTCTCTGGAGTATCCCATGGACAGGGCCTGTTCCAATTCCTTGATCGCACGTTCCAGGTCGCCGGCGTTGAGATACACCTTGCTCGCAAAGTAGTGAATTCGAGCTGTCTCCGGCTGCAACTCGCCGGCGCGCTCAATGGCCTGGATCGCGGCGTCATCGTCCCCGGTAAAACTGTAGTAGAGACTCAGGTAACGCAAAGCCTCTTCATTGGTCGGATTCAGCTCTACGGCCCGGCTCGCATAGCGCATCGCATTACTATAGGCCACCGCGGCCTCATCGGCTGCGCCGCGCTGCCGCTGCGCGTCGCCCAACCGGCCCCAAAGTCGATAGTCCTCCGGCGCTTCGGTGATGGCCTGCGCCTGCATGTCGGCGGCCTTGTCGAACTCGCCGGCGTAATACGCCGCAAGGCCGATGTTGCTCAGGACGAGATTTGATGGCCGGACCCGGACGGCATTCTCCCAGGACTCGGCCGCGGCAGCGTAATCGCCCTGCACAAACTGCGCTGACCCCAGGTTGTTGTAAGCCAGTGCATTGTCCGGATTCAAAGCGGTCACGCGGTCAAAGTTGTAGGCCGCCTCGGCATAGCGGCTGTTGGCATAGAAGAAGTGGCCCAGTGCGTTGTAGCCATGCCAATAGCCGGGCTCGATACTCGTTAGCTCGCGGAGTCCTGCTTCGGCGCCCTCCAGGTCCCCGGCTGCCTCGAGGGCGAGGGCATTACCGTAGATCGCGTCGTAGTGTTCGGGGTCGAGCGTTAGCGCCATTTCAAATTCGATAAACGCCTGTTCCAGGTGACCCGATACCCGATATAGATTGCCAAGCGCTGTGTACACCTCGACCAGGTTGCCATCGAGTACCAGCGCACGATTGCAGGCTGTCTCACCCGAATCAAAGTAGGCTTTCTCGCTGCCGGAAGAGATGAACCAGGCGAGATAGGTATCGCACAATCCGGCATGCGCCCGGGCGAAATTGCCATCGATCTCGACCGCATCGGTGAAGAATGCCTTTGCCCGCTCAAGCGTCGTGGCACTGTGCTCCTGTCGCAACTCGGCGCGTCCCTTCAGGTACAGCATGAACGACCTGCGATTGATGGCCGCGTCGCGCGCCATCATCTCCTCGCCGCGCGGGGTCATCGCCGTCTTCAGTTCGGATGCGATTTCACCCGCCACAGTGTCCCGTATACCAATTACGTCCGGCTCATCGGTGTCATAGGTTTCTGACCAGCGATGCGTCAAAGACTGGCCATCGACGAGCTGCACCGTGATACGAATCATGTCGCCGGAACGCTGTACGCTGCCCTCCACAATGTTGCGCACGTTGAGAGCAGCGACGATTTCGGTAAGCGGTACGTCCTTATCCTTGTAATAGAACGATGCCTTTCTCGACGTTACATCGAGATCTTCGGTCTGTGCGAGGAGGTTCAGGAGCTCCTCGGCGAGACCGAATCCCAAGTACTCGTCGTCGACGTTGTCGCTCAGCATGTCGAAGGGCAGCACTGCGACGGAATTCTCAGGCGTGATTATCTTTAAGGCGTCCGGCTGAAACTCCCTGTAGAGAAGAAAGCTCACGGCAACGAGCAGGGCGACAATGATGATCATGTCGACTCTGCGACCACTCGCTGCCATTGGCGCTGGCCCATCCGGAACGACAGGCATGTCGAGTACCAGGCCTTCCGGTGTTCGCTGGAGCGTCCAGGACAACGCGATGACGATCGGTAAACCAATAAAAGCCATGATCACGAGGACGCGTAACATCGAGGGTGCCATGTCGAAGATGCCGCCAATGACCGTGACAACCTCAATGAATAACCAGGCAACTGCGGCATAGGCCAGGCTCGTTCGTACAACGTCCCGACGTTTGAGTTCGTCCCAGAAGCTGCCGGAATCTGTTGTGCCTTTTGTTTCTTCCGGATCGGGGGGCTTCGTCGCGCCCTCGACATGCACCGGCGCAACGAGCCGGTAGCCACGACGTGGAATGGTTTGAATGTATTCAGGATGATCGTGGTGATCACCGAGCGCATGACGGAGTTCGGCTATGCAACGTGTAAGAGCTTCCTCGTGGCCGCTGTCATTGCCCCAGCCTGCACGCATAAGCGATTCACGCTCAATCAGCTCTTCCGGCGCTTCGACAAGACGCAGGAGGATTTCCATGGCCTTGGGAGTGACATGCTCGCTACCGTCCGGTCGTCGGATAATGCCGAGCCTAGGATCGACCGAACAGCCTCCCAGGCGAAACCCGGACTGGAATATCTCGGACACCGCATCACCGCTAAACTGCTCTTGTAAAGAAGCATAGCAGGCAGAGTCGCTGATTGTTTGTCATTTGGATTAAAAAACGCAGTATTTTCGGGCTGTTACATGGCGAGCGTGAAGTTTTATCGCCGTGATGTAGCCGCGTACGCCCTTTCTCTCCGAGTACAAGCTCAAAACAGTGATTCCGGTCCTTTACTGATCGTAGATTTCAGGTAGAAACAATAACTTACACTGCCATTAAGGCGGCGTTCAGCTTTCTTGCTGTATTGAGGTTGTTGCTATGCGCTCATTTATCACGATTCTTGCCATTACTTTGCTTACCGGATGCGCCTCACTGGGCGCCGGTGGAGATCGAAATCTCACGGCAGGCACCGTTCAACGCCAGGTATACATCGGCATGTCGGGCGCGGAAGTGGCCGAAGCGCTGGGTTCACCGAATATCGTTACAACGGACGAAAACCGTAACGAAACCTGGATCTACGACAAGATCTACACGCAGGTAAACGAGTCTGAAACGCGCGGTGCCACCGGCACACTTCGCTATCTTGAAGTTTGGGGGCCCATTGCCGCCACCTCAAAGACCAACCGCAAGACGAGCAGCCAGCGGACCTTGACTGTTGTTATCAAATTCGATGAGTACGACAAGGTCCGCGATTTCGCGTATCACACATCGCGATTCTGATCAGGCCAGCAATGGCACTTCGAGCATTCCTTCTGCTTCCGGTACTTGCACTGGCCGCCTGCGAGACGCTGCCAAAGGATGCCTTCCGTCTTTCCGAATCGGCACTCGAGACTCGCGCCATGCAAACCCGGGAATACACGGACGTCTCCGACACGGCGATACTGTCAGCGTCCACCGCCGTACTCCAGGACATGGGCTACGCCATCGATGAGATCGAGCAACCGCTCGGTGTTCTGTCCGCTTCGAAACGTGCCGATGCCACCACCGGGATAAAAGCGTTCGGGTCACTCGCACGGGATGGTGTGAGGTGCATTTTCACGTTCCTGCAAGCTTGCGACGGCAAGCACTACAGCAAACTTGACGATGTGCAGGAAATACGCCTCACCTTGGTTTCCCGCCCGCAGCTCGAAAACGAAGATGACGTCGCCGTTCGCATTACGATCCAACGCGTTATCTGGGATAAGAAGGGCAGGTTGTCCGAGCAACAAACCATCACGGATAGCGAAGTCTATGCTGCATTCTTCGAAAAGATGTCCAAAGCCGTATTCCTCGAACAGGAAGGTGTTTGATGAACATTCGCTGGGTTTTCTCTCTTTCGCTGTTTTTCCTCGCTGCCTGCGCCTCCCCTAATGTGGCGATTACCGACGGCGGCAGCCAGGTCCAGATACGCCAGATCCAGACCCGTGAGTACGACACACTAAACAAGCGCGACACGATGCGTTCCGTTCTCGCAACCTTGCAGGATCTTGGTTTCGTCATCGACAATGCCGATTACGACCTGGCAACCATTTCCGCAACAAAACTGCAGGATTACCAGATTCGCATGACCGTGACTGTTCGGGAACGGGAATCAAAGCGCCTCGCAGTCAGGGCAAGTGCGAGATTCAATCAAGATCCAATCGAAGACCCGCTTGCCTACCAGGATTTTTTCGCCGCACTGGACAAGGCGATATTTCTTACGTTGCACCAGGTCGACTAGGCGGGGGTGATGTAGTATCGATTGCATGCCAAGCGGTCGACCCTACCTCTCTAAATCCAAACTCATCGCAGCCTGGCAGTGCCCCAAGCGGCTGCACCTCGAGAAGCATCATCCCGAATACGGTGAGGTCTCGTCCCGCACCGAATCACTCTGGGAGACCGGCCACCAGGTCGGTGCTATAGCACAGCAGCTCTACGGCAAGGACGACTCGGTCGAGATCGAGTTCAACTTTAAAACGATGCTTGCCGAAACCAGGCGGCTCATTGAGCGCGGCGCCGACTTCCCAATCTTCGAGGCCACGTTCCGGCATGAGAACGTCCTCGTTCGTGTCGATGTCCTGATACCCGACGGCGACGGCTGGCGCGCGATCGAGGTCAAGGCTTCAACGTCCGTCAAGGATTACCACGTGCTCGATTGCGCGATCCAGGACTGGGTCATGCGCAAGTCCGGCATCAACGTTACGTCGATCTCGCTTGCTCATATCAACAATCAATTCGTCTACGAGGGCGACGGCGTGTATGACGGGCTGCTGGCCGAACACGATCTCACCGACGAGGTGCGCACATTAGAGCCCACCGTCATCGACCTGCTCGTGGGCGCGCGGGACGCGATCGCGGGCCAGATTCCCGACATCCCCGTCGGCACGCAGTGCACCAGCCCCTACGATTGCCAGTTCATCAACCATTGCTGGCCGAATGACACCGAGTACCCGATCAGCGGTCTTGGCGGCAGCAAAGCGAAGCTTGGTAATTGGGTAGCGCTCGGTCACTGCGATATCCGCGATGTCGATGTGGGCGACATTACGGCCGGCACGCAGCTTCGCATTCACCACGTCACTTGCCAGGGTGAGCCCGAAATCCTGCCGGGCGCGAAAGCGGCGTTCGATGCGCTAGCGTACCCGCGTTACTACCTCGACTTCGAAACAATCGGTCCGGCCGTGCCGTTCTGGGCGGGCACGCAGCCCTACAAACCAGTGCCGGTGCAATGGTCCTGCCACATCGAGGCGGAGGACGGCACGCTCACGCACCGGGAATTTCTCGATCTCTCGGGCGCAGCCCCGATGCGGGCGCTCGCCGAAGCATTGCTTGGGTGCCTGGGCGAATCCGGACCCGTGTTGATGTACACGAACTATGAAGAACAGGTCATTAATAAACTGATTGATTTCTTTCCGGAGCTGGCGGAGCCGCTGGGCAAAATCGTCGCCAGGCTTTACGACCTGCATCCCGTTGTCAAAGCGAACTATTACCACCCCAAGATGCTGGGTTCGTGGTCGATCAAGGCCGTGATGCCGACCATCCGGTCGGACATGGACTACGCCAAGCTCGAAGGCATCAAAGAGGGCACAGGTGCCTCAGAAGGATTCATCGAGGCGATCGATCCGGACGTCACACCGGAACGCAAGGCCGCACTTGAGCAACAACTGCTGCGCTACTGCAAATTCGACACCGAAGCGATGGTCGAGATCGTGCGGTTCTTCACCGCGGAATCTACGTAGTTCGTTTACGTGGCCAAACGCCTATAATTGATGCGATGTCTCATTCCCGGGTGCTGGCCCAAGGAGACGCCCCATGAAACCGGAACAACGCCTGCACGCAATGATGGAGGCGATCGGCCTCGATCCCGACACCGTCAAAGACACTGATATGCCGGTTATTGCCAAAGAACTGCACGAACGCTGTGCTTCCTGCAGGTCGGATGAAGCGTGCGACGAATGGCTGCAAGGCGTGAAAACGGGCGATAACAGTTTTTGCCCGAATTCGCCGATGTTTGAGATTCTCAAGAGGTACGGCGGGCACGCGAGCAGCTAATGGCGCCACATTCGAGTGGCGGACCGCGCCGCGACCGATTTTTCTCGCTGGAGTGTCTAACCCAATACATGTCCCGATGAAGGCGGCAGCCGCGCTCGGCTGTCCTGCCGTGGGCCGACGTGTGTGGGGAGACTCTCAAATGAAAAACTACTTGGCAATTAATACGTTACTGGCCGGACTGTTGCTGGCGGTGACCCCGGTGGCGATGGCCGACGGTGACTTCTCGATTGGCGTTTCAGCGACGCGCGCCGCCGTTGACGTCAACAAGGATGGCCTCGACGTCAGCGGGGATGCCACGGGCTATCGATTGTTCGGCAGCTACATGTTGAACAAGAACTTCGGTATCGAGGCGGGCATAAGCAGCCTTGGGGAACCGGATGACAGTACGATTCCGTCGAACATGCACGTGGAAACCGAGATTTATGATGTGTATGCCGTGGGTAAGTACTATGCCTCTGAGAAACTCAGCTTTTTTGGCAAGGCGGGGTTTGCGTCGTCGCGCACGGAATCCGAGATCGGTGACGATGATGAAACCGAGACCAACCACAGCAGCACGGATCTCGCGCTGGGCCTGGGCGGGCAATACGACATCAGCGAGCGCTTCGGAATTCGCAGTGAACTGGAGTGGCTGGACAACAAGGCGGCCGGTGCCGAACGGATACTCTCGCTCAGCGGCGTATGGCGTTTTTAGTAAAAATATTACTCATAGGGGAATAGAACCATGAAAACGAAACACCACCTGCAGTGGGCTGTAGTCGGCTCATTTTTGCTCGTTGGCTCGACCGCATGGGCCGATAAAGAGATTCCGTTGTCTGAGGTGCCTGATGTTGTGATGCAGGCAGCGATGGCTGCCGTCGAGGGCATCAAATTCAATGAAGCCGAAGTCGAAGAGGAAGACGGTCAAACTGTCTATGAACTCGAAGGCAAGGCCAACGGCGTCGAGTATGAGGTCGAGGTATCTGCCGACGGCAAGGTACTCGAGGTCGAAGAAGACGACTGAGTAAACTCGTCGACCAACATCGCTACTGGATCATAAGGTCCCGCAGCAGTTTGAGTTGACGCTCCTCCTCGACGAGTTCGCCGTCGTGGTAGAGCATCACCAGCTGCAGCGGGACATTGTTCCAGGCTAACTGGGCGACGTTATCCGGGCTGATGCTGTGTCGGCCAAGGGTCTTTTCGGTGGGCCAGTCTATCGACGGGTAGGACACATAGGCGAGTTCGGAGCAGACGATCTTGTCGGTCGTGTTCACGTCGAAATTGAAGTCGTACTTCTTGCCCAGCTGGCGAAACGCCAGTAGCAGCGCCTCCTGTTGCAACGCTTGTTTGTTGTCGTCGTCGAAGATCGGCCGCAGTATCGCAATGTCATCGACGTTCATGAAATGTTCGAGCGTATTCAGCTGCACGCCATTCCGGAGCGCCTCGATGACCTGGTTTCGGTCCTTGGAATCGGGATCCGAATAGGAGCTGAGCAGCCCCGCATACTGTTGCACGATGAGGTCGTCCCAGACCCCCGCATCGATAAGCTCAGCCTTGGTGCCGGTCCAGATGGCGACGTGCCCGAAATGTCCCGGAATGAACTTGTCCGTGAGCCGGAACGGTGTCTTCTCGAGGATGATATCGAGCGGCTGCAGCACCGACTGCAGGTTGCGCTTCGCATCCTCGTCGCCGTAGAGCTTGCCCTTCCTCGCCTCGTACATTCCCACGGTGTTGCCGAACAGGCCGCTCAGGACGTCGAGACCGTTCTCACCAGCCTCGGCGATCGTGTCACCGGTCAGCCGTTCAAAGGCAATAAACTTGTTGGTCGCGATTTCGCCAACACGGATCTTGCGGACATAGGCATACGACGGACTCGAGTCAATCAGCTGGCGCAGGTAAGCGAAGTCTGAGTCTTCGTGCGCATCGGCGACGAATAGCTTCTCCGTCTCGTAAAACTCCAGGGCGCGTCGGGCGCGCTGGCGGACTTCGATGGAATTTGCGGCTAGTGTTGCTTCGGCGAGTTTGTTCGAGATCAGGCCAAAACCCATATCGGGATCATTGAGCACCCGGCGCAAGCGCTCATCATGTTCGAACAACGAGACGCCGAGCAGGTAGTTGTCGTACAGCGTCAGAGCCGCGCCCAGTGACAGCATCAGCCCCTTGAGCCGCAGTTCACGCGAAATATCAAATGCCCGGAGTAGCTCCAGATCGGCATCGACAGCACACTCGTAAGATTGGGCGATCGAGTACAGGTCCTCGCGCAGGTCGAGGTAATACTCCGAGCCGCTTTTCAGCGTGAGCAGGTCGCGGCTTGTGAGTGGGCTGTCTTTGTCGCCCCGCAGCCGATTCGCAACTTCCAGCATCTCGGAGCGGATAACGAGACTCTGCTCAACCAGTAATTGGAGGTTTTCGTAGTTCTCCTGAAATACCTGGTCGGGCGCAGTGCCCGCGGCGAGGACGTCGGCGAGCGCATCGAAGCACGCAATCTCACGCTGGGCCTCGTTGTAGGACATGCTCACGAACATGTAGGTAGCGCCAATGCCCGCAATGACGACGAGGGTGATGCTCAGTTTCAGCAGCAAGGGCAAGCGCGGTTTGGGCATTAAGGTTCCAATTCGTCAGGTCGATCGAGTGACGCCGTCGGAAATATACCGCGATATGCGATTAGCGTCTGCCCATTGGTGCTCGTTTTTTCGGCGACGCCGTTTGCGACTTGCCCTAGTCGTGAAGCGGCGTGTGCGTACTCGTATACCGTTCTTCGCCGGAGAGCATAGTGCAGGTGAATATCCGCGTATTCTTGTCCTGCTGGCACAGTTGGTAGTAGATCGGTTGCAGGAAGTCGCCGCCAACGAGCGGAATTAGTGCATTGCGCGCATCATGCGTGCCGCCCATCACCAGGTTGCCGGCATCGTCGCGGGAAACGACAGTCGGCACATCCGAATACGACGACTGGTACGACCCAAGGCGTGGATCGTCCGTGCCGATCGGTCTTCCGTCGGGTTTCAGTTCTGGCCAGGGATTGATTTCCACCTTACCGGTTGCGAGGTCTGCAATTGCGGCAGCCCAATCGGACGGCACGGCGTAGCTGTTGCTGAGACTAACCACAATGACGTCGTCTTCGGGCCGGTACAGCGCTTTCGCCACGAAACCCGGTGACCGGCCTTGCGACAGGTAGCCGCTATCGTCCTCGCCCATCACGATGCCGCGCAACTTCGCATTGACGAAATCCTGGCGAAATACGGCGCGCATGAAAGTGAGCATGTCTCCCGTCGTTGAATACAGTGAGCCGCCGCCGGGCCTGCTCTCGATCGCGTAATACCGCGTATGCCGCCGCTCGCCGGGGTGCAGCCCGGGCTCGTAGCCTGTTGCCTTTTTCGGCACCGGTGTGCGCACGTCCGTTACGTGGCCGCTGTCATTCATACCCAGCGGCTCGAACACCGTCGCATGCAGTACTTCAGACAAGGTGCCTTCTCCGGCAAGCTCGAGAATCTTCGCGAGCACGGCGTAACCGCCATTGCTGTATGCCTCATCGGTACCGGGCTCGAAGTCGAGCGGTAGCTCCGCCAGACGTTCGACGATTTCGTCAATGGTCAGCGATTGGGTGCCGTCTCCCCAGGGCTGGCGGTTCGTGTGCGGAATCCCCGACGTGTGCTTGACGAGGTGCTCAATCGTGATCTCGTCGGCACGCGGAAAACCGGGCAGGTAAGGTGCTATCGCTGCGTCAAGTGCGAATACACCACCCTGAAGCATTCGTGCCACGGCCGCATCGGTGATCGTCTTGGATACGGAGGCGAGGTGAAACCGTGTAGCGGCGTTATTCGGCACCTGTTGTTCAACCTGCGCGTAACCGAATGAGCGCTCGTAGACGACGTCGCCGCCGATATCGACGATGATGTTGCCGTCGAACATTGCGAAATCAACAAACTGCTGAACGAAAGCATCGATTGCGCGTTGCCTGTCAACGGCCAGAGTGCCGGCTGATGTCGGCAAGCTCGCGATGGTGAGAAAAAGCAGTAATAAACCGCGCCCGGCCATGATGGACCCCCCGCATACCCCAATTACACAGTTATAGCCGAGCAAGGCACAAAAAGGTTACACGAGGCGTGCATGACAGATCGGATTTCAGGTCACGCCGTCGCCAGTCAGTCGATCGATTTCGGCCTGGAAAAAGGGCTTCCAGTCTTCGGGCGCCATGTCGCGCCCCTTGGTAAAGCTCTCGATCGCCTCCGCCGTGCGGCTGGCGCCCGCCAGAATACCGCCCAGCGTAAAATAGACCGCGGGTGATTCGCCGTTCATCTCGATTTCGAGTTCGATCAGGCGCACGGCACTGTCGGCGTCGCCGTCGCGCCCGAGGCGCTCACCCAGGCTCGTCAATCCGCCCGCGCTGAAATCGTACGAAAAGCCACCGTAGTACTGTTCTCGCAGGCTGCGGTACTCGGTAATGGCGGCGTCCACACCGTCAGACTCGATCTTGCCGAGCATGATGTCGCGCAACATTACCGGCCGCGGCTGACGTCGATGACAAGTGATGCACTCGACCTCCAATATGGGCTCTTCACGGTCTTCGATGTCGTTGAGTCCGGGCAGGTGCTCAGTATTGAGTGCCATGACCATCTTGATCATGAGGCGCGCCTTTTCCTTGGTAGGTTTGTCGTCGGCCGGGAAGTCGAACGTCGTCAGGTCATTTCCTTCACCGACATGGCAATGCTGGCAACGTACGCCGAGGCTTGTCGCAAAGCCGCGCATAAGCATGCCCAATTGGCGACCCTTGGTGCCTTCGGGCAAGACCTGCAGGTTTTCCGGTTCTTCCGGCCACTGAAACTGCTGAGCGCAGGCTTGACTGCCGACCGCCGAAAAAGCCAAGAGGGCGACAACGCTGCACGACAACAGCGTTTTATAGTGGATTCCGCGTCGGTTACTCACTGGACTGCTCCCCCGGTCAGGACTCCTTTAATGCATCTCTATGAACAATGAAAAGCACAGAGGTTTCAATTATCTGATTTGTTCCTCAGGTGCTATCTACCACATTGTGAGGTTCCTGCCGGTCCGGCAGGCGGGGCTACCAAGATGAAATCTGTGATTACTGGTAGCCCTTTGCCTGCAATTTGAATAACCGCGCGTATTGTCCGTTCTCGGCGAGCAATGATTCGTGATTGCCCTGTTCCACGATCGCACCGTCGTGAATGACGATGATCTGGTCGGCCGCACGGACCGTTGAGAAGCGATGCGAGATCAGGATCGTCATCTTGTTATGACTCTGCGATCGAAAATGTTCGAAAATGGCTGCCTCGGATGGCGCATCCATCGCGGCGGTCGGCTCGTCGAGGACCAGGATGTCGGCGTCGCTGCGCATGAACGCGCGTGACAGCGCAACCTTCTGCCACTGCCCGCCCGAAAGCTCACGGCCGCCTTTGAACCAGCGGCCCAGCTGCGTCTCGTAGCCATCGGGCAGGTCTTCGATGAACGGTGCTGCCATGCCGGTCTCGGCGGCTGCCTCCCAGCGCTCCGCGTTGTCGATGTGGCGTATGTCCCCGGCACCGATATTCTCGCCTACCGAGAACTGGTAGCGACCAAAGTCCTGGAAGATCACACCGATACGTTGCCGCAGCGCATCGACATCCCATTCCTGCAGGTCCAGCCCGTCGAGCAGGATCTCACCTTCGGTTGGTTCGTAGAGCTTGGTCAGTAGTTTGATCAGCGTCGTCTTACCCGACCCGTTTTCGCCGACCAGCGCGAGGCTTGCGCCGGGGCGAATCTGCAGGCTGACATTGTCCAGTGCTTCTTCAATCGAGCCAGGATAACGGAACGACACATTGCGAAATTCGAGCCCGCGCTCAGGCTCCGGACCGTGTTGCGCCTCGCCGACATGCGATGCCACGGGCTGGCCGAGATAGTCGTAGAGATTCGACAGGTACAGGTTGTCCTCGTACATGCCGCTAATGGCCGACAAGCTTGCCGCGACCGCCGTTTGTCCTTGTCGAAACAGCACGAGGTACATGGTCATAGCGCCGAGCGTGATACCGCCGTTGATCGTCGTAATCACGATCCATGCATAGGCGCCGTAAAATGCGGCCGTCGACAGCAACCCGAGCACAAATCCCCAGCTGTCGCGACGTAGCGTCAGGCGCCGATCCTCGACGAACAGCTTGTTGAAGATGTCGCGGTAACGCTGCAGGAGCCGCGGGCCCAGCTGGAACAGCTTTACTTCTTTGACGCCGTCCTCGCGGGCGATGACCGTCTCCAGGTACATCTGCATGCGGGTGTCCGGCGAACGCCAGCGGAACAGCCGGAACGCGTCACCGGAAAACTTCGCTTCGGCAAAGAACGACGGCAGGCCGGCGCCGATCAGGATCACGACCGCCCAGGGCGAGAATGCGAACAGCAGCACCGCGTAGCTGGTCAGCGAAATCGCGTTCTGCACGAGCCCGAAGGTACGGGTCACGAGACTGAGCGGCCGGCTCGATGCCTCGCGCCGCGCCTGCGTCAGCTTGTCGTAGAACTCTGAGTCCTCGAAGTTCGTCAGCTGCAGGGTGAGCGCTTTTTCAAGGATCATTACATTCACGCGCTGGCCAAGCAGGGCACGCAACAACGATTGGCTCACCGATATGCCGCGCTGGCTCGCCGCAACAGCAATGACGACCAGCGCTTCGAGCACGATCAGCCCTATCACGTAACGCGTGTCCGGGTTATCGGCTGCCATTGCGGCCACCACACCGTCGACAATCAGTTGGCCGATATAGGCAATGACTGCCGGCAATACGCCGGCCACGAGGGTCAGCAGCGCCAGTGCAATTGTAAGCGGCCGGCTCGTCGTCCAGACCAGCTCCAGAGCCCGGCGACTGTAGACGAACACGCCGAGCGCGCGCGTGAAGAAGCCGACGTTGTCTTCGGGTTCGTCAGCCATAACGGGGCAGCTGCGACACGGCTATAGCTGACCGGATGCGTCCGGGCCGTGTTTGGTCAAAAAACGATCCAGGTTGTTCGCGAATTCCTGCTTGTCGCGTTGACTGTATGCAGCAGGTCCACCGCCCATTTCAACGCCGCTTGAGCGCATGGTATCCAGGAAGTCACGCATGTTGAGTCGCGCCCGGATGTTCTCGGTAGTGTGCATCTCACCACGAGGACTCAGCGCGTGGCCGCCTTTCTCTATGACTTCCGCCGCCAGCGGAATATCACTGGTGATCACGAGGTCACCGGCTTCCAGGCGTTTGACAATTTCATCGTCGGCGACATCGAATCCTCGCGGCACCTGTAGCGTATTGATGTTGGCCGACGAGGGTGTATTCAGGGCCTGGTTCGCAACCAGCGTCAGCTGTACACCGGTCCGATCTGCAGCGCGGAACAGGATTTCCTTGATGACAACCGGGCAGGCATCGGCATCAACCCATATTTTCATCAACTGTTTCCCCTGCGCCGGGCGCGCCTCGCGAAGCTGCATGCGAGTATAGATCGGGTTGTGATTTGCCCGCTAATTATTGGTGAGCGTTCGCCCGGTTCTGCGGTATTGTGTCACCGGATATGAGCCCGTTTACCCTGCATTTGCTGATGGACCTGCTTGCGCTGATTTCTGCCGCCATTGCCGGGTACCTTTTCTACAAGTACGAGTTCCCCGACGACTATAAACATCCCGCGGTCGCTGGCTATCGCCATTACCTGTTCACACTGTCGGTGGGCGCTCTGCTGGGTGCGACGCTGCTGGGAACGCTCAATCTCTGGGTGTCCGACGTCGCCGGAATCGGGCGCAGTATTCTCGGCGGCATACTCGGCGGCATCGCCGCGGTCGAGTGGTACAAGGCGCGGCATGGCATCCAGGGTTCGACCGGTGCCGCGCTGGTCGTACCCCTTGGCATCGGGATTGCCACCGGCCGTGTCGGTTGCTTTCTCGTCGGGCTGCAGGACTACACCTATGGCACGGCCACAAGTCTGCCCTGGGCATGGGATTTCGGCGACGGGGTGCTGCGACACCCGGTGCAGCTGTACGAGTCGTTTTCGATGACCCTGGCCGTGATCGTCTTTGCGTTCGTGTTGAAATATCGGCCACAAGATACTGTAAAGT
>Ga0224508_10002128_pt1 | contig 17200 bp, 15 predicted proteins | sample SF_Jan12_sed_USG_4_FD_170157 | JGI IMG/M metagenome (GOLD analysis project Ga0224508, IMG submission 170157) | Sediment microbial communities from San Francisco Bay, California, United States - SF_Jan12_sed_USGS_21 | ecosystem: Environmental > Aquatic > Marine > Sediment | place: USA... | reverse complement strand
TGAACTCGCCGCTCGTACCATTGGTGGCGAATGCAGTAGGCTGTTCGAGTACGCACTGGGTCAATCGCTGGAAGAAATTGTTATCAGAAGTTCTATCGGAGAAAACATTACTGATACCGGCATTGATGAGGCAGCAGGAGTGTTAATGCTGCCAGTGACGCAGGGCGGGGTGTTACGCAGGGTGGAAGGTGTTCGCGCGGCTGGACAAGTTAAATACATCGAACAAGTCATTATCGATGTTCGTGCGGGGCAGGAACTTATCCCCTGGCCGGAAGGAGGCGTCTATCCAGGATTTGTTTTTGCACGGGCCCTGACACCGGAAAAAGCAGAAACAGCGTTGCGCGCTGCACACGCGCAGCTTAACTTCGTCGTCGCACCTAAATTATTGGTGAGTATCGCAGCTTAGATTTGTCAAATTATCTGGGTCAGATTATCTGGAAGGTGCCAGTCAGTTAAAACAGAAACAACCCGCCTATTGTTAACAAGTCGATGTCGTCATCACCCGTCGTGGCCAAAGCTTCCAATTCAATATTTACGCGGACTGCCTCAGTGACTATGCGGTAGCCCAGTCCACCACCAAAGGCGAAACTGGTTTCCGATTCCTGTACACTTCCGATCAGTCTTCCTGAGGAATTAACCTCGGTACGAATGGCGCCCAGTTTACCTTTAAAGAATACATCGCCGGAGGTTCGATAGGCGAAAAACAGTCCCGCGGTGTCTGCTTCGAAATCCCCAACTGTACCGAATTCGCCAATACCACCAAAATCACTTTCGCGTCCAATACTGCCGTTATCCGAGTTGGTAATTTCAAATTCTATTGCAGCCGATCCGTTAAATCCGACCGGACGTGCAAATTCGTAGCCAACCGTTAACCCAAAGGTATCAGCATCACGAAAGCCAGCCGCTTTGACATCAACCCTGCCATAATCCAGTCCAACCAACCAGCTACCATCGGCGGTTTGACCGAAGTAGGTCACCTGGTCCGCCTGGGCAGGAATTGCCGTCAAGCTGGTGAGTGCAAAAATAATACCTAAGTGTTTGAATTTATTTGGCATACAAATATCCTCGCGTTGCGATATAAGGCAATGGGTGGTGTATATATTGATTAAATTATCAGGGGTGGAACGCTATCAGGTATCCATATTAATCACAACGCGATTATAGCCTGAATTTTTGCCGGGGTGGGACAAAGAAAAGTTGGCTCCCCGGGACAGACTCGAACTGCCGACAAGGTGGTTAACAGCCACCTGCTCTACCAACTGAGCTACCGGGGAACAGAGCAGGCGAATCCTACTGACCTGTTCTTAGCGGGTCAAGACTCGCGTTACCCATCGCATAAATATTCGAGAATCATGTGCAAACCAATTCACTGCCGTCGGAACGGGTCAGCGCGTAGCGCGGACGCCCCGAGTAATAAAAAATGATGGCCCGTGGCGCCGCATTGCCCAACCCATCGCAAAAGGTAAACGTACCGTTGAAAGTGCCCGTGCCATCGGATTTGAACCGGATACCCGTACTATTCAGTGAACCAAATGTTATGTCGATATTTTGGTGCATCGCCTGTTGAATACGGAGTATTTGCTCGTCCGTATCTCTTTGATTGTTTTTATTAATATCGACAAAAACCATCCAACCATCGTCCCAGGCGCCGGTGTTAATGCAATTTTCGCCATCCTGACTGCGGCCAATGAATATAGACCTGGATCGGGTAATCGCTTCTGAGCGGGATAGTTGCAGGTCGGCGAATAGCGTATCCACGCCAACCGCCAGTCGTTGGCGTGCCATCATGGCCCCAAAAGCGGGAACCGCCATTGAAAATAAGATACCGCCAATGGTTAAAACAAGCATGAGTTCGACCAGGGTGTAGCCATATTGTCGTTTTGACTCTGGAACAATCCAGCAATATGACGGGGAAGTGGCGCCAATAACATCCATGTTTATCTCCTTTTGATTAGCAATTTTTGATTAGTAATCTGTTATCTGTGTATCAGCTTACCTCCCCTATTTATTCGCGGCTGTGGAAAATTTCACATTTTGTTCTTAGTTAACATTACTTAACAAAGTTAACTCAAAACCTCCGTCATTCGATCCATGGCTTTTTCCAACGATTGCATATCCGTTGCAAAAGACAGTCTGAGATAACCCGGCGCACCAAAAGCGCTGCCGGGTACGACGGCGACGTCACCCTCGATGAGCAATTTTTCGGCCAATGCCATATCGTCATCGGCATCGTCAGTTGCTTTGATCGCACCGCTGACATCCGGGAAAGCGTAAAACGTACCGTTACAGCTCAAACAACTCACACCTACCATTTTGTTAAGTCTGCCAACAACATAATCATGCCGTTCGTGATAAGCATTCACCATGGTTTCAATAGCTGACTGGTCGCCGTTCAAAGCCTCAGCTGCCGCTGCCTGGGCAATCGAAGCTGGGTTGGACGTACTTTGCGACTGAATCTTGTTCATGGCTCTAATAATCGGTGTCGGACCCGCAGCATAGCCAATGCGCCATCCGGTCATGGCATAAGCCTTGGAAACACCATTAATCACAATAGTGCGGTCATACAAATCAGGACAACCGTTGACGATATTGCAGAAAGGGTCTGCACCCCACAAGACGTGTTCATAAATATCATCACTTAGAATCAGTATTTCGGGGTGTTCCAGCAACATCTCGCCCAATGCTGCCAGCTCATCTTTACTGTATACCGCACCGGTCGGATTCGACGGGCTATTCAAAATGATCATGCGCGTGCGTTCGGTAATGCTTCTTTCAACTTGGCTGGGGGAAAGCTTGAAGCCCTGCTCAATACCCGCCGACACGATTACCGGCTCGCCACCGGCCAACGCCACCATGTCTGGATAGGATACCCAGTAAGGTGCGGGTACGATAACCTCGTCTTCGACATTCAACACCGCAATCAGTAAATTGAAAATACTGTGCTTGGCTCCAGCGGAAACAATAATTTGTTCCGGTGCGTAACTGAGTGCATTTTCTCGATTAAATTTATCGATAATTGCCTTTTTAACCTCAGGCGTTCCATCAGCTTGGGTATATTTGGTCATGCCTTTGTTGATCGCATCGATACCCGCCTTTTTGATATGATCCGGTGTATCGAAATCCGGTTCACCCGCCGTCAAACTGATGACATCTTTGCCCGCCGCACGCAGTTCACGTGCTCGCGTGCTGAGCGCAATCGTTGGAGACGGTTTTATTCTTTCCGCTGCATTGGACAATTGATATTTCTGCATCTTGAAACCCTGGTATGGATACGCCACCACGTATTGAATAACACGCTTTCGTTTATATGAAATTAGACCTGAATCATGCGGCCTTTTAATCTGATTAGCAACTTCGAACCGGCAGGCGATCAACCGGCGGCGATCACGGCGATGACCGATGGCCTGGCCGACGGTGAAGCGTATCAGACTTTGCTCGGTGTTACCGGTTCAGGCAAAACATTTTCCTTGGCGCACGTCATTCAAAATGTGAACCGTCCGACATTGATATTAGCTCCAAATAAAACGCTGGCCGCACAGTTGTACTCGGAAATGCGGGATTTTTTCCCACACAATGCGGTGGAATATTTTGTGTCGTATTACGACTATTATCAACCTGAAGCCTATGTCCCCAGCAGCGACACGTATATCGAAAAAGATGCCTCTATAAACGATCACATCGACCAGATGCGATTGTCCGCCACTAAGGCACTGTTGGAACGTGAGGATGCGATTATTGTCGGCACGGTCTCGGCTATCTATGGCCTGGGCGATCCCGCCGCGTATCACGGGATGATTTTGCACCTGCGCGAAGGATTGATTATTGACCAGCGCGCCATATTACGTCGTCTGGCGGAATTGCAATACACCCGAAATGACATTGAATTGTCACGCGGTACATTCCGCGTGCGTGGCGACATTATTGACATCTATCCCGCGGAATCCGAACGATTGGCGGTCAGGGTGGAATTGTTTGGTGACGAAATCGAAAAACTGTCTTATTTCGATCCCATCACAGGCGAAGTCGATGAACGCCTGACTCGTTTAACCATTTATCCCAAGTCCCATTACGTTACCGCGCGCGAAACCATTATTGCGGCAATCGATCATATCAAGGACGAATTGCGCGAACGCCTGGCCCAGTTACGGCAGGCGGATAAATTGCTCGAAGCACAGCGGCTTGAACAACGTACGCTGTATGACCTGGAGATGATGCAAGAGGTCGGTTATTGCACCGGAATTGAAAACTACTCGCGCTATCTGTCCGGTCGTGCGCCAGGCGAGCCACCACCAACCTTGATCGATTACCTGCCGCCGAACGCATTATTATTCATTGACGAGAGCCATGTTACCGTTCCCCAGCTCGGTGCTATGTATAAAGGCGACCGGTCGCGTAAGGAAACACTGGTGGAATATGGTTTCCGCCTGCCGTCGGCCATGGATAATCGACCGTTACGGTTTGATGAATTCGAGAGTTTGATGCCGCAGTCGATATTCGTCTCCGCGACGCCTGGACCTTATGAAGAAACTAAAACGACCACCGTGGTTGAGCAAGTCGTCCGACCTACCGGTCTGGTCGACCCGGAAATCGAAGTACGGCCGGTGGCGACTCAAGTAGACGATTTATTGTCCGCCATTCGTGAACGCACGGCGCGCCAAGAACGCGTATTGGTCACTACATTGACCAAACGTATGTCAGAAGATTTGACTGATTACTTATATGATCACGGTATACGCGTGCGTTATTTGCACTCGGATATCGATACTGTCGAGCGGGTTGAGATACTGCGTGATTTGCGCGCCGGGAAATTCGATGTTCTGGTCGGTATTAACCTGCTCAGAGAAGGGCTGGATATTCCCGAAGTATCGCTTGTGGCGATATTGGATGCGGATAAAGAAGGTTTTTTGCGTTCGACACGTTCTCTGATTCAGACCATCGGCCGTGCAGCACGCAATATTCACGGTACCGCTATTTTGTATGCGGATAGGGTTACCGACTCTATGCAACGCGCTATCGACGAGACCACGCGACGGCGTGACAAACAAATCGCGTACAATTTCAAACACAAAATCACGCCCAAAGGTGTGGAAAAGGCGGTCAAAGACATTATTGACGGAGTTGGCCGTGACCAACGCAGCCGTTACGGCCGTAAAGCGCCAAATAAGGATTTGCTCAAGGCGGCGGAGAATCCGGGAGAATATACCGACCACGATCCAGCCAAGCTCGGTGCTTTGATTCGTAAACTGGAGAAACAAATGTTTACTCATGCGAAAGACCTTGAATTTGAAGAAGCCGCCCAGATACGTGATCAGATTACCAATCTGAAACACCGTGAACTGGGTCTCGGTGCTAATAATCTTTGAAATTGAATGAATTAGCGTGTTGTGTTAATTTCCGCGCGGTATCGGCAGGCGCGTAGCTCAGTGGTAGAGCACTACCTTGACATGGTAGTGGTCGGTGGTTCGATCCCACTCGCGCCTACCATTTTCTTTACGTTCACTCCAATCACATTGAAACCAGATTTATTGACTCATCGCGATATGCCTGACCATTCGTTGAGTACCTAAAAGTCATGCCACAAGTAACATTACCTGACGGCAGTGTCCGTTCATTTGATAAACCGGTCACCGTTGCCGATGTTGCGGCGGACATCGGGCCTGGGCTGGCAAAATCCGCTCTCGCGGGCCGGGTCGATGGTCAACTGGTGGATACGGCCTATTTAATCGAGGCAGACGGCACTCTCGCAATTATCACTGGCCGCGACAATGAAGGGTTGGAAATTATTCGGCATTCGACCGCCCATTTACTCGCTCATGCGGTTAAAGAATTATTCCCAGATACACAAGTGACCATCGGACCGGTTATCGACGATGGGTTTTATTACGACTTTGCCTACAAACGCAGTTTTACCGAAGATGACCTGCGCGACATCGAAAAGCGTATGGAAGAGATCACAAAACGTGACTTGCCGGTCAACCGCAAAACCATGTCGCGAGATGAAGCCATTGCGTTCTTTCGCGAGCAAGGCGAAGCATACAAGGCCGAGATTATTACGGACATTCCTGCTGACGAGACTCTATCACTATACGAGCAGGGTGAATTCGTTGATTTATGCCGTGGCCCGCACGTTCCCAGCACGTCGAAGCTTCAGGCGTTCAAATTGACCAAGGTCGCGGGTGCTTACTGGCGCGGTGATTCGAAAAATGAAATGCTGCAACGCATTTACGGCACCGCATGGCCGGATAAGAAACAACTCAAGGCTTACCTGAACCGTCTGGAAGAAGCGGAAAAACGCGATCACCGCAAGCTTGCCAAACAACTGGATCTGTTTCATTTCCAGGAAGAATCTCCTGGCATGGTGTTCTGGCATCCGAAAGGCTGGGCATTATTTCAAGCGGTCGAACAATACATGCGCAGCGTTTTACGTAAATACGACTACGGCGAGGTCAAGGCGCCGCAAATTCTGGCACGCGAATTATGGGAGCGATCCGGTCATTGGGAAAAATATTCTGCCCACATGTTCACCACGGATTCCGAAGGCCGTGACTACGCCATCAAACCAATGAATTGTCCAGGTCATGTGCAAATTTTTAATCAAGGCTTGAAGTCTTATCGCGATTTACCATTGCGTTTGGCTGAATTCGGCTCCTGTCATCGCAACGAATTATCCGGCGCATTGCATGGCTTGATGCGGGTGCGTGGATTTACCCAGGACGATGCCCATGTATTTTGCACCGAAGAGCAGATTCAGCAGGAAGTTTCGACACTCATCGAAATCATATTCGAGGTATATGCACACTTTGGCTTCAAGGATATCACTATTGAACTATCCACTCGCCCTGAACAACGTGTCGGTAGCGACGAGATCTGGGATACTGCGGAAGAAGCGTTAAAGCAGGCACTAAAGGACAAGCAACTCGAATTCGACGTTCAGGAAGGAGAGGGTGCATTTTATGGGCCCAAGATTGATTTTTCGTTAACCGATTGCATTGGCCGGGTTTGGCAATGCGGCACGGTACAACTGGATTTTTTCATGCCGCAACGACTGGGTGCGGAGTACGTCGCCGCGGATGGCGGGCGTAAAATCCCGGTGATGTTGCATCGAGCCATCCTCGGTTCATTAGAGCGATTTATCGGGATTTTGATAGAAGAATTCGCCGGTAAATTTCCAGTCTGGATGGCGCCAGTGCAGGCGGTCGTGATGAATATTACCGATCAACAGGCCGAATATGTGTCAGAAATCCAAAAAAGCTTTAAAAAACAGGGATTCAGAGTCGAATCTGACTTGAGAAACGAGAAGATCGGCTTTAAAATCCGCGAGCACACTTTACAGCGTGTACCCTATCTTTTGGTAGTCGGAGACCGGGAACTGGAAAATCGGACTATTGCCGTGCGCACACGTGATGGCGAGGATTTGGGAACGCTCACCATGGAGCAGTTTTCCGAACAACTTGCGGGTTAATCGTGAAGCACGGTTTTGTTGTTTGATTACTGTGTTATAAACCTGAATAGGAGAGAGAACAGAATTTGAGTATGACAATTAGAGGAATGCGGCGATAGCGGCGGAAAAGCTACAGCGCGTTAACGAAGAAATCGAAGCGCAACGCGTACGCCTGATAGGCGCTGATGGGGAACAAGTTGGAGTGGTCACACGCGACCAAGCACTGGAATCCGCGGATGAGGCAGGCCTGGATCTGGTTGAAATCTCGCCGAATGCCGATCCACCGGTATGCCGGGTCATGGATTTCGGCAAGTTCCGATACAACGCAAGCAAGAAACGCCAGGAAGCACGCAAGAAGCAAAAACAGATTGTCATAAAGGAAATTAAATTTAGACCCGGCACGGATGTCGGTGATTACGATATCAAGTTACGCAACTTGAAGCGTTTTCTCGAAGAGGGAAACAAGACCAAGGTTACAATGCGTTTTCGTGGCCGGGAAATGGCGCATCAGGAATTAGGCCTGGAGATGCTGCAAAAAGTCCAGGCAGACCTGGAAGAGTTCGGCGTCGTAGAGCAGGAAGCGAAGCTCGAAGGCCGACAAATGGTTATGGTGGTTGCACCAAAGCGTTAGATTGTTTGCGATAGATTATTGAATTAACCGGACACGACGTGGCCGGTAACGACAACGGAGACAGGCAAATGCCTAAGATGAAGACAAATCGAGGAGCCGCTAAACGGTTCAAGCGAACCGGTTCAGGCAAGTTCAAACGCTCGCAGGCGTTTTTGAACCATATCCTTACCAGTAAATCGACTAAACGAAAACGCCATTTGCGGCACGGCCTGATTGTTGCCGATGCCGATCAAGCAACGCTCAAGCGTATGCTTCCCTATAGTTAACGGAGAGTTTTAATGCCACGAGTTAAACGAGGCGTGACCGCCAAAGCACGCCACAAAAAAGTATTAGAGCAGGCCAAGGGTTACCGTGGCGCTCGCTCGAAAGTTTTCAAAGTTGCCAACCAGGCCGTCAATCGGGCTGGACAATATGCCTACCGTGATCGCCGCCAACGCAAACGTCAGTTTCGCGCCTTGTGGATTACGCGTATCAATGCAGCCGCCAGAGAGTGTGACTTAAGTTATAGCCGTTTTATGAACGGATTATTAAAATCAGAAATCGATCTGGATCGAAAAGTGCTTGCGGACATCGCTGTATACGACAAAGCGGCTTTTTCGATACTCGCCGATAAAGCCAAGACCGCACTGGCCGCCTGATACCTGGAATACAATCGCTGGACTAATCGAGTTCAGACTTAACAAATGCGGGTGAACGAACGCACCCGCAATCAGGGGAAAGGCTACGCCTTTCCTCTTTTTTATTGAACTGAAAATGAGTGATTCTGACCCACAATCGCTGGAAAACGTTGTTGCCCAGGCGCTAGACACGCTGGTTGGTGTTGAGAGTGTTACCAGACTTGACGAATTCAGGGTTCAGTATCTGGGTAAAAAAGGTCTGGTAACGGAACAACTCAAACGTATTGGCACGATTCCAGCGGAACAACGACGCGAATTTGGCCAACAGGTGAATGCCGCCAAGCAGACACTCCAATCAGAAATAGAACAACGCCGAGACGCACTCGAAAAAGCGGATACCGAGCAGCAACTGGCACGGCAAACCATTGATGTTACCTTGCCAGGGCGCGGGCTGGGCGTAGGCAGCATCCACCCCATCACCCGCACTATAGAACGCATGCAAGCGATCTTTGGCGTATTGGGTTTCGACACGGCGGAAGGGCCGGAGATCGAAGACGATTTTCATAATTTCGAAGCGTTGAATATTCCTGCTGACCATCCAGCAAGGGCCATGCACGACACATTCTATGTCGCGGACAATGTTGTTTTGCGTACTCACACGTCGCCGGTACAAATCCGCTACATGCAAAACAAGACGCCACCACTGCAGGTGATCGCGCCGGGCAGGGTGTACCGTTGTGATTCGGACATAACCCACACACCCATGTTTCATCAGCTTGAAGGTTTAGCCGTCGATACAGATATCAGCTTCGCCGATCTAAAGGGCGTACTGACCTATTTTCTGCAGGCTTATTTTGAAACCGATCTTGACGTGCGTTTTCGCCCGTCGTTTTTCCCGTTTACCGAACCGTCAGCGGAAGTGGATATCAGTTGTGTATTTTGCACAGGCAGTGGCTGCCGGGTATGCAAAAAAACCGGCTGGCTGGAAGTGTTAGGCTGCGGCATGGTGCACCCGGAGGTATTTCGCCACACGGGTATCGATAGCGAAAAATTCACCGGCTATGCATTCGGTCTGGGTGTCGAGCGATTGACGATGTTGCGTTATGGTGTCGACGATCTGCGCCTGTTTTTCGACAACGATATCGACATGTTGAGTCAATTCGCATGATGCTCAGTGAAAAATGGCTGCGCGAATGGACATCGCCCAGGCTCGATAGTCAGGCGCTGGCGGATCGGTTGACGCTATCCGGTCTGGAAGTGGCCTCCATTGATCCCGCCGGCGAAACACTGCCTAAAGTTGTGGTTGGGGAAATTACCACCATGACGCCACATCCACGTTCCGATAAATTAAAAGTATGCTCTGTTGAAGTAGGCCGTCCGCGGAATCTGCAAATCGTATGCGGCGCGGCAAACGCGATTCAAGGCATGAAATCCCCCGTTGCTTTGATTGGCGCGGTGCTGCCGGATGGCAGCAAAGTCGCCAAAAGCCGAATTCGAGATGTGGTGTCTTCAGGTATGCTGTGTTCAGCGGCTGAACTGGGTCTGGAGCAAACTTCCGATGGCATTATGTCACTTGATAGTAATACCACAGTTGGAAAACCCGTATCCGACGTACTCGGATTTGACGACAAGATATTTGATATTGAGTTAACACCTAATCGTGGTGATTGTTTAAGCGTACTGGGGATCGCGCGTGAGGTATCAGCAGCCTGCGGCACCAGACTGCGTTGGCCGAAACTACCCAAACCCAATGCCACCAGTAAAGCGCGTATTCCTATTCGTATTAAAGCCGGTCGTGATTGCCCACGCTATATCGGACGCGTTGTCGAAAATATCGACATGAACGCACCTACACCGAACTGGTTGAGTGAAAAGTTGCGCCGCAGTGGTGTGCGCAGCGTTAACTGCGTTGTCGATATCACCAACTATGTCATGTTGGAGTTGGGCCAACCCATGCACGCATTTGACCTGAATCAAATAGATTCAGGAATCGTAGTGCGCCACGCGGAGGACGGCGAGTCACTGACTTTACTCGACGATACAAAGGTCAAAATGGATGCAGAGACTTTAGTTATCGCTGACCAGGGTAGAGCGATCGCCCTGGCCGGAATCATGGGCGGTGCAGGTTCAGCAATTAACGACAAAACAAAAAATATTGTATTTGAAGCGGCTCATTTTCGCCCGCAGATTGTCGCCCGTAAAGCACGTGAATTCCGTATGCACACCGACGCATCCCATCGTTTCGAAAGAGGAGTGGACGCCACTTTGCCGGAAACCGCGATCCATCGTGCAACGGAACTCTTGCTTGCTATCGCCGGCGGCGAAACGGGGTCGGTAATCGAAGCGAAGCACGAACGTTATTTACCCAAACAAGAACCGATAGTTTTACGACAGGATCAAACAGAACGTCTGCTTGGCATGAAGGTAAATGCCAAGCGTGTCGAGAAAGTGCTTACCCGCCTGGACATGAAGGTGCGTGCAAACAAAAACGGGTGGCGGGTTGTTGCACCTGCACATCGATTTGATATCAGTGCCGAGCATGATTTGATCGAAGAAATCGCCCGTATCGACGGCTATGATGCGGTGCCGGTGCACCTGCCACGAATCGGGGTTTCACCGCCAGCCCAAAGTGAGTCAGTCCTGCCCCCGCAACGTATTCGCAAGCTGATGACAGACCGGGACTATCGTGAAGCGATCACCTATAGTTTCATCGATAAATCCCTGCAAAACGCCGTTGATCCAAAGATTAAACCCGTGTTGCTGGCTAATCCTATCGCGGAAAACATGGCAGTTATGCGCAGCAGTCTGTGGCCGGGTCTGTTGCAAGCCCTGTCAACGAACTTTAATCGCCAACACCGTCGAATTCGTTTATTTGAGATTGGGCATGTATTTTTTCATGCCAAAGACGGGTATCGCGAAGAACAACGTCTGGCCGGAGTAGTTACAGGATGCGCATTGCCCGAACAATGGGGAATCGATTCAACGCCGGTTGATTTTTTTGATCTTAAAGGCGATGTGGAATCGTTGTTTAACATCAGCGGTAATCAAAAACAATTCGTTATGCAAGCTGCGCAACATCCCGCGTTACATCCCGGTCAAACGGCAGTTATAAAACTTGGAAAACAATATGTAGGAACTATCGGTTGTTTGCATCCTGACTTGCAGGCACAACTTGATATCGATCAACAAATATTTTTATTCGAAATTGCATTTGACGCGATATCTACACACGAAGTAACAACTTACACACCGATCTCCCGTTTTCCGGCAGTACGCAGAGACATTTCTTTGCTGGTAACAGAGCAAGTCAGTGCAAAAGATTTGTATGACTCGATTTCCTCGGCAGGAGGGAAAGCGCTGGTCAAGTTGCATCTTTTTTCCATATATCGCGGAGAAAGCATTGATGCAAGTAGAAAAAGTGTATCTTTTGGCTTGACGTTCCAGGAATCTTCGCGCACCCTTATGGACTTGGAGGTTGAGCGGATAATGAAAAGAATTTTAGAAACGCTTCGCAGCAAACACGGAGCAGAACTGAGAGAATAGTGGGAGTGAACGAATGGCAGTAACCAAGGCAGACCTCGCAAATACATTGTTTGAAGAATTGGGTTTGAATAAAAGAGAAGCTACCGAGTTTGTAGAATTGTTTTTTGAAAAAATTCGCGTTGAACTTGAAACAGGATCGATGGTAAAACTTTCCGGCTTTGGTAACTTCGGTGTGCGTGATAAAAAATCACGACCTGGACGCAATCCAAAAACCGGTGAAGAAATTCCTATTTCAGAACGACGTGTCGTTACATTCAAAGCCAGTCAAAAATTAAAAGAGCGTGTAGCGAACAACTCGGACAGATTACAACTACTGATGCAAGATAAACAGGTGCACGCCTGATGTTGGACCCGGCAGAAACTGAACTCCCGGCGATCCCAGGCAAACGATATTTTACAATTGGCGAAGTCAGCGACCTGTGCGCGGTAAAACCCCACGTTTTGCGCTACTGGGAGCAGGAATTTCCTCAGTTAAAACCAGTAAAACGGCGCGGTAACCGGCGCTACTACCAACGACATGAAGTACAGCTGATTCGCAATATCCGTCGGTTGCTTTACGTTGACGGCTTTACCATTAGTGGTGCGCGTAACAAGCTGCAAAATGGCCAGGACGATGGTGAATCCCTGGTGGACTCCGGAGCGCCGGGCGATCTGGTGCGCAGTCTGCTCAACGAGTTAGACGATATCGCCAATTTGCTGAAGGAATAGCCCCAAACTTTCGAATTCCTCATACTTTCGGGGCGTGGCGCAGCCTGGTAGCGCACCTGCATGGGGTGCAGGTGGTCGGAGGTTCAAATCCTCTCGCCCCGACCAACTCATAAATTTATTAGCGCTTCGTCGTTCCGAGCGTTAGCTACGAATCCAAATGTCAGTTGTAAGTTATCGGTTTTCAGTACTTAGTTATATTCTTGCGTAACTGATACAAGCAAGTAAAACGGAATTTAGTCGCCGAAATTATCCGTACCTTACACCAGCGATCTCAAAGCAAACGATAATCTAAGTTTTGTTATGCCTGCGCGGGTAAAAATTATCCAATGCAGGGGAGCAAGCACTTGATGGGCCTAAGGATGGAATTGAGTTTAATGATCCAAGATTCTGTGGCCCTGTAGCCGGTAATTGAAATAAAATGCCGGTCTCGAGTCATCAGGTTACGGCACTGTCGTGAAATCCGGGCGTACATTCAAACGAGGTATTAAATGAAATTTCAATTAGTCGTAAATATGGAACGCATGACATCGGAGATGAACATGCAGGAGGTCGAACGGCACACCCTTGAGATGGTGCAAATGGCGGACGAGGGCGGTTTTGAATCCGCCTGGGCAGCCGAGCACCATGCGCTTGAGATGACCATCGCACCCAATCCTTTTCAAATTCTGACTTGGTGGGCGGCGCATACTTCGAGAATACGTCTGGGTACCGCAGTTGCTGTCGCCGCCTACTGGACGCCAATTCGTCTTGCCGGAGAAGCAGCCTTACTGGATTTATACAGCGCCGGCCGATTGGAATTTGGTATCGGATCCGGTGCCTACCAGCGTGAGTTTGATCGTATGCATCCCGGTCTGAAGCAATCCGATGCATATCGTTACGCCCATGAAATGCTGCCTGCCGTTATAGCACTATGGCAGGGTGACTATGCCCACGACGGTGAGTTTTGGTCATTCCCCGAATCCACATCGGTTCCAAAGCCTTTGCAGCAACCCCATCCACCTATCTGGGTAGCAGCACGGGCGCCTGTGACATACGAATGGGCGGTGAAAAACGGTTGCAACATCATGTCCTGGGCGTTGACCCGGCCGTTTTCCGAGGTGCAGGAGTACATGCAACGTTTTGAAACGGCGTTGGCAAATAATCCAGGTGTGAAGCGGCCGATATTTTCTACCATGCGTTACACGGCAGTTTACGACAAGGAGGATGGCTGGCACGCGCCGGTTGAAGCCGCGCTCGGGCAACTCGGTCAGTTTCAGAACCTGTTCCAGAATGCTGGTGGCGTGAAGAACGGCTTTCCGGAAGGAATCGATTTAACTGCTGTGGAATCCAGGGATGAGTTCCAACCGGAGGTCTTGCGTGAAAATCTTATATTCGGCACACCGGATGAAGTCATCGCGAAACTAAAACGCTATCAGGATTTAGGCGTAGATCAGTTTACTTATAGTGCAAGCTACGGCCTTGGTTTGGCCGAGCAAAAACGGTCACTGGAATTATTTATTAATGAAGTCATGCCGGCTTTTGCTTAAATAAGAACTGGAGTCAGTATGTCACAAACTGTTGAAGTCACGCGTTCAGGTCATATTCTCGAAGTTCGTTTAAACAAACCCAAGGTCAATGCCATTGACGAGGCCATGAGTCGCGAAATTAGCGAGGCATTTGCCGAACTGGAAAACGATAACGATCTACGTGTTGCAATTCTTACGGCAGAGGGTGAAAGTATATTTTCCGCCGGTTGGGATTTGAAATCCCTGGACCGGGGTGAAACTCAGCTCGAAGAATGGTGGGAAAGCGGCGAGTACGGAGCCGGGGGATTTGCCGGATTAACGGAAAACTGGACGTTAAACAAACCGGTCATCGTTGCATTAAACGGTCTTGCTATCGGCGGTGGATTCGAACTCGCGATGGCGGGCGATTTAATTATCGCCTCGGAACATGTCGAGTTTGGTTTGCCTGAAATGCCATTGGGTATTGTTCCTGACGCTGGCGCTTTGCAGCGTTTGCCACGACGTATTCCCTATAATATTGCTATGGAAATGTTTTTACTGGGCAGACGTATGCCTGCGCAGGAAGCGGCACACTATGGCCTGATAAACAAAGTAGTCGCGAAAGAAGACCTTATGAGCACGGCAAAGGATTGGGCCAACCAACTGGCGCAAGCCGCACCACTGGCTCTACAAACCGTAAAAGAAGTCTTACGTGCAATTGAGTGCGAACCCCTGCAAGCCACATTCGAAAAAATGCGTGTTGGCGACTTACCGATTTATCACAGCATGTTGAAGTCAGAGGATGCTCAGGAGGGGATAAAAGCATTCGTAGAGAAACGCAAGCCCGTTTTCAAAGGCCGCTAGTAAAATCAATTAAGCTCGATGCGAGTTCCGGCTGATGAAGTTAAAACCATCACCAGCATTGGCGGCGGGCCGATTGGCGGTGGTTGGACAGCACATTTTCTGGCACGTGGTTACGACGTCATCAGTTATTTACATGACCCGGAGGAAGAACAATCCTTTCGCGCCATTGTGCAGACCGCATGGAAGAGCCTGCAGGAACTAGGCTTAGCCGAAGGTGCTTCGCTGGATCGGATGACCATTACTTCTGATTTGCCGAAAGCTGTTTCCAACACTGAATTTATCCAGGAAAGCGCACCTGAGATTCTGCAGGTCAAACAAGATTTATACGCCGAGCTTGGAACCATGGTCACGCCCGACGTGGTTATTGCATCAAGCACTTCAGGACTGACCATGACCGAAATTCAAAGCCGCTGCAAATCCCCTGAACGAACTGTGGTTGGTCATCCTTTTAATCCACCTTATTTGTTGCCTTTAGTTGAAGTTGTAGGTGGTGAAAAAACCACACAAGATGCGATTGCCTGGGTGGAGCAATTTTACAAAATTGCAGGCAAAGTACCTCTGGTTTTGAAAAAAGAAATTCCGGGATTTATTGCTACACGATTGCAGGAAGCATTGTGGCGCGAAGCCCTGCACATGGTCGCTCACGATGAAGCAACGCCTGAGCAAATTGATCTCGCATTGATTAACGGTCCCGGCCCACGACTCGCTTTAATGGGTCAGTGCATGGCGTTCCATGTCGCCTGTGGGGAAGGAGGTATGGCAACTAATCTCGATCAATTTGGCCCGGCTTTGAAATTGCCCTGGACACGTTTGCAAGCACCGGAACTCACTAAAGAGTTGCGCGATGCGATGGTCGATGGGTGCAACGAAATGGCGGCGGGCAAACACTTCGAGGAAATGGCGGCTGCGCGGGATCGCGGCATCGTTGCTATTCTGAAAGCAATTTCGCAACAACAATCCACTCCGCAACAGTAAGGCAATGGATATCGAACTCAACCACGAACAGCAAATGCTGCTCGACACCGTACAAAAGTTTATGTCGGTGGAGCTCCATCCTCATGAAGAGGAAGTTGATCGCTTGGGTCAAGTACCGATGGAACTGGGCCGACACATCGAACAACGATCAAAAGAAGCGGGATTGTTCGCCGCTAATCTGCCCGAAGAAGTCGGTGGCGGCGGCCTGGATTACAAAAGCATGGCCTTGATCGAACGCGAATACGGTAAAACCAGTCATGCGCTGCATTCCTGGATTGCACGACCGACAGAAATTTTGCTTGCGTGTAATGACGAACAACGCGAACGTTATTTGTTGCCCTGTGTGGAAGGCGACAAGCGAGAATTGTTTGCCTTGACCGAACCGGAAGCGGGTTCCGATATCATGTCCATGAAATCTAACGCGCAGTTACGCGATGGTCATTGGGTATTGAATGGCTCGAAACATTTCATTTCCGGTCCGGTAATGCCGGATTTTGCCATTGTTTTTGCTGCCACAGGCGAAGATCAGGCTTCACGTAGAAAACGCAAACGCATTACCGCATTTTTGGTCGATGTCGGTATAGACGGATTTGATATTCAGGAAGGTAATCGTTGCGTCAGTTATCGCGGATACCAAACGTTTCAACTCAGTTTTAATGATGTACGACTAGCACCCGAGCAAATTCTCGGCACGGAAGGTAAGGGGTTGGAGTTGTCCGGGCAATGGTTGGGTATGGGGCGCATCTGGGTGGGCGCTGGTTGTTGCGGCAAGGCGGAACGGTTGTTGACTTTAGCCGCGGAATGGGCGGCACAACGCAAACAATTCGACCAACCCATTGGGCGTTTTCAAGGTATCGGTTTCAAACTCGCGGATATGGCAACTGAACTCAAAGCCGCCGACCTTATGGTGATGAACGCAGTCGAAAAGGCCAACAAA
>Ga0224508_10002126_pt1 | contig 17209 bp, 16 predicted proteins | sample SF_Jan12_sed_USG_4_FD_170157 | JGI IMG/M metagenome (GOLD analysis project Ga0224508, IMG submission 170157) | Sediment microbial communities from San Francisco Bay, California, United States - SF_Jan12_sed_USGS_21 | ecosystem: Environmental > Aquatic > Marine > Sediment | place: USA... | reverse complement strand
GTTTCGTATAATGTGCTCAGTTGATTCTATATCAGTAAACTCATTTTCAATTAGAGCAATAGTCAATTTTTCCAATTGGTTCATGGTAGGACAAATAGCAAATACAGATCCGCTTCCTTTTAGCATTTGTCTTACTTGTGGAACTACAACCCATGGATCACCCAAATCAATGAACGCTACATCCATATCCTCCAAAGGCATCTTTTTTGCAATCTTTAGATCCATATTATGCTGTGTGACATATTTTGAAACTCCTGCTTTTTTGATATTTTTTTCTGCAATTTTCATGAAATTTTCATCAACATCAAAAGTGTAAACATGACCCCGCGGTTTTACAATATTTGCAACAAAAGAAGTGAGGGACCCACTACCAGTTCCAATCTCCAAAATTTTTTGGCCGTTTCCTATTCCAGATCTTGCAACAATGTAGCCGATATCTTTAGGATATACAATTTGGGTACCGTGACGGATTTTCATAACATAGTCATACATGGTAGGTTCCAAAAGATAGACATACTTATCCTTGTTTGTAATCAATCTAGAACCGTATTCCTTACCAATTGCATCAGAATATTTGATTACTCCGATATGAGTATGAAATGATTCTTTTTTAGATATTTTTGCAAGCCATTTTTTTGAGTTGTTATAGAAGAACAGTACGGGAGAATTGTTCTTTATTATGGCCATATAATTTGCCCAAAATTTTTAGATAAGAATCTACTGATCAAATTCAAAGTGTTATTTACTTTAGAATCTCAAGAATTGTGCTGATGATTATATCAACGGGTTCTCTCTGATTTCCTCAAAATTGATGAACGTTGCCGAATTATGAAGCTGTTTCTTATTTCATAAAGAACAAAAGTTCAAGCTTCCAGACATGCCCGCTAATCTGTAAATCAAATGTAAAAAGGAGATGATTTTGTGTTTAAAAATTTAACAAAAAAGTTATTTTTTTTGGCTCCAATTTTTTAACAAAAACATAGTCTTAACAGAGTCTATGAGTCAAAGACATCTTACGGTGTTAGCTGGAAGAGCCCAATGCTCACATAAACTAGTTAATGCATTTCAGAGTCTCCACAGTAAAGGAGACTGACTTTTTTTCCAGGATAGCAAAAAACGACTATTCTAAAATTAAAAATTATTCATGGCGAAACACCACTACAAATAGTATTTTAATACCAATCATAACATCTATGTAAATTGACAGAATTGAAAGTAGAAGGTTCAGGCGGCTACATAATAGCTGACTTGACAGATGAACAAGCAAAAAAAGCAGATTTAGGAGTCGGTAAATTATTTTTGGCTCCAATTGGGAAGATTGAGACAGAGAAAATGTCCAAACACTACTGCAAGGTTTGCGAAACTGAATTTGACAATCCGCCAAAAGTCCACCTAGAAGAAAGCAACAATGAGGAAGTTGCAGACAATTTGATTCTAGTGGAGAGAGGACAATACACTTGTGAAAAATGTAGTGCCGTTATTGGAGAATACAGAGTGTTTAAGAAAAATGACGAATCAGCGGATATTGGAAAAGCAAATCCATCTGAATAATTCCAAAATTTTTATCATTTTTATCAATCTAGAAAATGCGCATTCATTAAATAAAGCAAATTTTTAGAAACAATATGTCAAATCAAAAATGCGTATCATGCGGAATTGGTTTCTTTTCCCCAACGGGTTCAGATAAATGTTCCAAATGTGCAGGAAACGAATCACAAGGGCAAGAAAGTCATGATTCCTGTGGTTGTGGACACAGCCATTAATTCCTTTTTTTATGTAGCATGCATATATTGAACAAATAGCAATCAAACTTATGAGAAAAACATCAGATCAAATGAAAGAGTTGGTTGAGGATTTTATCAAAGTTACAAATATCAATTATGAAGATCAGACAGAGAAAATTAGAGAAAAAAGCAATCTCATTGATTGGCAATTTCATGTAGGAACAAATGTGACAGTTAGTAAAAATGCAAACAGAGAAGATAGAATACATGTTAACATAAACATGAGATTTTCATCACAAGATGCAAAATTATTGGTAATGAAAAACCCATCATTTTCCAAAGCAATCATGGAGATTAGTGAAATTTGTACGACATGTGGGGTTGGCCATCAATGGATAAAAAATAATGAAGACATAGTGGGTCTGGCAATATTCTCACATGTAGATGAACAAAAACTGGATAGAATTTCATTTCATAACACTTGGGACAACGTATCAAGAGTATCAAGTCATGTTCAAAAAATACTACGTTCAAATTTTAATGGTTTTTCAGCACAAAATAATTCAGCGGATCAGACAATAGACAAATCAATGTACGGATAAACACTGATAAACATTTTCAACTGGTTTGATACCGAAATGAACATACACTAGTAAATTACACCACAAAACGAAATGATTTCTTTTGTTCATAGAGTTCTTAGCGAATACCGAATAAAAATTGCAAAAATTGAAACACTTGCCAAGATCATAATGACCCATCCAGAGCCTAAAGGAGAGGAGGCCAGAGGAGCTTCGGAATTTCTAGATGTCCTAATCAATGAAACGGATAGATTCTATGAAAATAATAGTGAAATTTTGTCAAATCATGGAAAAAGGCCTCATGATCGTTCCCTACTAGAAGAGACAAAAACATGGAATGAGAATATTGAACGTTTTTACGAGAAAAATCCACGTAGAAGGCCCAGAAATTAATCAAACATTAATTTATTTTTGAATTCATGAAAATTTCAGATGCATTTCAAATTAGATGTCAAAATTACAAAATAAATTTGTCCCTACACCAAATTTGTAAAAAGTGTTTAGAGTAAAGGCGATTTTGGAAATAATTCTTTTAGCCCATCTAAAGTTAATTGTTGTAAAATGGGCTGTCCAAACTGATAAGTTTCATCCCATGCTTTTTTTAGATTTGTTAGTTTCTCCTTGAATATTGTTTTATTTTCCTCAGATAAATTAGGTTCCTTATCAACTTCAAGAATCAATTCATCTATTTTAGTTTCAAAATTTTGGACGTTTATTTGTCCAATATGGATTTGACTAAAAGATTCAACATCAGTTGATCGTTGAACGAAATTAGGATGAGCACAAGTTTTCCCCAAAGAAGTAATTGCATAATGTATGACGCCGTCAGATGAACCTCCATGTCTCTCAACTAATAATGAAGGTTCTTCTTGTAGAAGTTCAATGATTCTAGAAACATTGTCTGAGTCATCACAAAGGAGTCTATTCAAATCAGATAAGGTGTAATCGCAAACGTAAAAAAGATTCAAGATTCGTTTTTTTAATTTGCCATTCCAGAACAAGTCATTACCAGATTTTTTCAGCAGATGCCCATATCCAAAAACAGCAGGCACTGCTTCAATAAATTTGCCTTCTTCCAAATATCGAAGTTTGGCTTCAAGTTCATCATTGTCAGTTAGTTTCGGATTATTTTTCCTGATATCGATTTCTTTCAAATAGTGAGATTCACTTTGCTTCAAAGTCCACAAGATCTCCACATCAATTTTGTCCATAAGTACACTTATGATAATACAATATTTGGTTATCTAAGAATCCCAGCCAGATCTGCCATTCGCAATCCCAAGATCCTCGTTTTACAATCTTCAGTAATTCTTTCAGATTCAAACAATCCTTCTCACATATCATTGCCAAATTCATTTTTGATAATCATGGTTTTTCTTTTAATTGTGATATAACGAGTAATAACGACTTGAAAATTGCAAAATACAATACAAAAGAAAATACATTACTTGTAGGATTTCCAAGTAACGGTCTTGTAGGCACTTTTTCTGTATCTTATCTCATACACCATCTTAAGATGAAGCAGATTGGAGAGATTGAAATACCAGATCTGCCCTTAACATTATTTGTAGAAGAAGGAGAGATTTTATCGCCAATCAGAGCTTACAACAAAAACAATCTTTTTGTAATTATCTCAGATGTGCCATTTAACCAATATTTGGCAGAAGAATTTGCACTTGCAATTAATGAATTTTGTAAAAAAAATGCAATTAAAAAAATCGTAATTGTCAGTGGAATGGAAACAGTTAACCAAAAAAAGGACAATCCAAAAATTTATGGATTGGTGACACACTCCACATTAGATGGTTTACTATACAACAATCAAATTTCAAAATTTTTAAATGGTTCAATTTTTGGAACCGACGCTGCCATAATTTCAGTTTTTAGAAAAACAAACATTCCCGCACTTGTTTTGTATGCAGAATGTCATCCCTTTTTTCCAGATCCAGAAGCATCAATTATCGCAATAGTTACACTTGCAAAGATTTTAGATGTCAAAATAGACACACGAGATATTGAAAATAAAATAGACAAACTTCGAATTCAGTACAGAAACTTGATGAAAGAAACTGTACAGACATTACAGCAACAGCAAGAAAAGAAAACAAGGACTCCACAGATTTACAGGTGATCACATGCGTAATGGTGATGATTTCAGATTTGCAGCAATACCTCCGATAATCAATTCATTATTTGACGATATTGAGCATAGGATTCTTTCTCCACTTTCATGTCTAAGAGAGTTTGACAATCACTGGATGTTGGAATTTGATCTTCCACTTGTAAGCAAAAAAGACATCAAGGTAACCTTTGATGAAGACACCATCAATGTAGAGGCAAAACTCAATGAAAAATATTCAGAAAAACAGATAGGTAATGTTACAAAATTTGAATATTTTAAAAAATCACTCTCACTACCGGGAAAAATAGACAACAAGAAAACAACAGCTAAATTTCAAAAAGGAAGACTGGTGATAAAAATTCCAAAGAAAGTGATTGGTCATCACGTCAAAATTTCTTAAAAACAACCGTTAGAAACAGTTTTTTTTTTGAGATGAGCGTAGCAAGTAAAAACATATTAATTTTCGACTACGTGTTTGTCTAAAACTCCAATACATTCATTGAGTGTTACGTTATCCGAAATGGCCTCTGTCACTTTTAGATTAAATTCTTGGTTCAACTGCTGATCACACTCTACCAAATCATTTCTATATGTATTGCATGCAGAAAGCAGCAATCGCCAGTAATAGTAGCCTTTGTTCATTTCATTTTTCATTTCTTCCTGTTCTAACTCAAATATCCTGAAAAGATGCCCATAGTCAGTTTTGTAATTGTCAAATTTTGCCCTCACTATTTGCGGTAATTCTTGATACCAATCTCGACCTTCGTTTGTTTTTTCTACGTTGTAAATTTTTTGCATTTCATATGCAACTGAATCCTTCAGAACGTCCAAAACATCATTTTTTTCAAGTAACGTCATTAATTCAGGATTTATCACAAATTGCATAAAACATTGACAAAATTAAGCGTATTGTTTGCATTAAACCTCATCTACAAGAAGACCAAAAAACTAAGAATTAAAACCATTGTCAAATTCAAGATTTGGAATCAGACCCTCTTGTCCACAACAAAAGTATAGAAAATATCTACCCCTCCATAGACAAAAAAATTTGATGAATTAAAACAACTCATCATAAATCAAGGTATTATTTTAGAAATGCCACAGCCTTAACAATATCTGTTTTACTAACAATCCCAATAATATTACCATGTCCAGACAATACTCCAGCCCCATTGATGTTTTTCTCTAAAAGCATTTTTCCAGTGTTTGCCAAATCATCATCATAATTCACAGAAATAATATCTTCACTCATTATTTCATCTACCTTTGTACTACCCCCAAAACCAGAATCTGAAATGAATCCTTTTCTTGGGAATATTACAGATATTACTGGATCCGTATTATCAAGAACGTCTTCATATTTTCCTTGTTTGAGTGCTAATTCAAATAAATCTCTGAATGTAACTATTCCCACAGGTGTTTCGTCATGATTTCGAAGTATGACTCTGGAAATTCTCTCATCAATCATTTTCAGCACCACTTTATACAGAGAAGTGTCAGAATATTGCCAAGCGTAATACGGAGACATGTACTCACCTACAGTTTTTTCATCAGGGTGTGTTTTAGTAAAATATCTCACAAGATCAGTTTTAGTCAAAATTCCAACAAATGCATTGTTTGCAGTGACTACCAAAGAGCCAATACTGTTTTTCAACATCATTTCAGCACATTTATCAAGTCCTGTTTTTTCATCAACAGAAATTATTTTTTTGATGATTTCGGATAACGGTATTTCGTCAAGATTTCTTTCAGTTGTATCAGTTAAGAGAAAATATCCCAAATCTTTTTCAGACACAAGTCCAGTTATGACATTATTTTCGGTTACCAACAATCGACTTTTCTTCTCATTGATTATTTTTGTAAAAACATCAGCCAAACTTGATTCAAGTTTTATTGTTCTTGGTGTATTCATGTAGTCCTTGGCATGTTTCATGTCATTTTGAAATATGAGAGTTATAAAAAAATACGGGATAATTACCAATAATGAAAACTTATCATCTTAAAGACAAATTCAATGTACAGATCTTGTTGAATTGAAAATACTAAAAGATAGTTCTGTTGAATATAATGTGTGAGAATTTGTAAAAAATGCAATATTGAAATGAACATCAAAAATTCACATGAAAAGAGGCGTGGTAATGAACAAAAAAATATACAAAGCGAACACTATTGCCCAAAATGTGATCATTCAGAATATAATGAATGAGACTTTAACCTAAATGACATTAACAGGCCACATTCCAATATGCTGAGATTTGTATTTGAGTTTTTTGCCAACAAAATTATTTTTTAGTTATTGTTGCATTGTCAGGATTCAAATCGTTCCAAATTACATTATATCCTAATTTAGATAACAAATCAGCATGGCATGAATCAGGAATTTTATGGGATGACATTACCGTACATGCTTGGACGAATTTGGAAATGCCATCAAGGAAATTGTTTACAATAGTAGCTTTTTCTTTTGAAATCAAGTATGAACCAATAACAACATATTCATTTGGATAATCAGTGTTGATAATCTTTAATGCTGCTGTATCTGGAATGGCATATTCTCGAGCAATTTGTTTTATAGAAATCAAATCCAAACTATGTTCATCTAATTTAATTTTGGTGTTGACAGCCTTTTCTTCAGTAATTTCGACATCGATTTGCTTCAAATGTTCCAAGACAGGTTTTATTGATACGTCTTTTTTAAAAGTAAAAACTCGGTCTTTAGAAATTGTTTCTATTTGTGAACAAGATAGATCAGAATTTATTGCTACCAGCAAATCAATGCTTTTGTTGTTTTTGTTTTTTTCATTGTTATCAAATAGCACCTTAAGCTTAGCAGATTTTCTTTCAAGATACTCTTTTGTCCAAAAACCCACAATTTCAAAATATACTTTCCGTCCAAATCTTTCAAATAGAAAATCAGGAATCATGGCTTTGCCATCTGCAATCAATGGGTCTGGTTCTCGAGAGATTTTCCATCCAAACTTGTCATTTTGATTAAAATGCTGATAGAATTTCTTCGCAAATGCTGCCTCTGTAGAACTGTCATAAACATAATTATTGTTTTTCGCATTGCCGTCATTTTGATACTCAGGATCTATTCTAGACCGAAGAAAGTCCTCGGTATTATCACTCGATAATTCAAATGAATAGATTTTTTGTCCAGAATCTGTCTTTTTCACTATGGAGCCATTGATTTTCCAAGTTGGTGTGCTTACTATGGATGGTAACAGTTTGGCCATCGACGTTCCATATCTGTCAGTCATTTTAAAGAGACTAAGGGGTCCTTCCAAAACACATTTTATTGAATCCTCATCTGTATCGTCTTCTGAATGATATTCCAAATTATACATCAGGCCATATCTTTTGACATTACGTAAAACTTCTTTCCAGTACACTCCACCTTTTACATAAAATTCCAATTCAGTACATTTGAAAAGAAGCGTTTGAAATAATGAAAGATTATACCACAAGATTAGATCTTTTGGATTTATAGTATCAAATTGTGTTAAAATAAGATTTTGATCTTTGTCACCCCACATCAAGGTTTCAACATCATCAAATGAAATATGCATCTGATTTGCAATTTGCTGTATTATTCCTTGTCTTTGTGAATCAGATAAAGCCAATCCTCGCTTTGAGGACTCTTCAAACAATTTTTGTCGTATGAGCAACGGAGTTGCAACGGTAGATAATGAGTTTAGTCTTCCAAAAATACAACGTCGCTCTAACAATGTAAATAATCCTCTTACCAATTTGTAATCGTATTCGGATTCAAGCATTCCAACTTTTTGTAGCAAATCACCTTTGCATTGTATGTTGTGTTGAGCATTTGTAAAAAATATAATGAGTTTGTTTGCAAGTTCATAATCAGATCCATTGCCAAAATTTGCAGTGCAAAATAATGGCATTATCTTGCCTCTACTAATTTTGGTACGCAAAAGTTCAGATGAAAGCATTAGAACATAACCTCAAACATATTTGTCATTTTATCAGACATCACATCAATTCCCATATGACGATGAATAGTCATTAGGGGCAGAATTTTTTTTCAGCGCTGTAATCCTTTTTGCGCTGGTATTTGTTTCTCGTGTATGCCTTGATACCAATTCAACCAGTCTTGCTTTTCTGCCATCTTGTTTTGGCCTCAAAATCCTACCCAGTCTCTGTATCAGTTCTCTTCCGCTACCCGTACCACTCATAATTATGCCCAATTCTGCATCAGGAACATCTACCCCTTCATCTAAAACTTTAGAGGTTACTACCGCATTATACCTGCCAGATTTGAACCCATCTAAAACATCTCTTCTTTCTTCTTTAATTGTCTTATAGGTGATATACGGAATCAAGAATCGATTTGAGAGAGCATAGACCATTTTGTTGTTTTGTGTAAAAATTATCGTCTTTGAATTTTTATTTTGTTCTAGTATTTTTTGTAATTCATCTATCTTTGCTTTGCTGTTTAGTGCAATCTCATTTGCTTTGTTTCTTGCAAGCATTGCATCTCTTGCAATCTTGTTTTTGTTTGACATCATGATTAATCGTTTAAGATTGTACATGGATGGAACCTTGAATCCTAATTGCCTGAGATTTGTTAAAAATCTCATATGATTTGTTTCGTATTCTTTTTGTTCTTCTGAAGTTAAATTGACTTGTATTCTGTCAATAGTATATTCTGCCAGATGTTTTTGATCAGAGAGTTCTTGTGATCCAAGACGAAACACAACTCCACCAGTAAGGTATGGAATTAGTTCATGTAATTCATCTTCTCTTTTAATTGTTGCAGTTAAACCCAGTCTGTATGGTGCAATAAATTGTTCTGCAATGGAGCGATATCCAGGCGCAGGAAGATGATGTACTTCATCAAAAATTATCAATTTAAACTGATTTCCTATTGCTGGTGCTCGAATATATGCAGAGTCATATGTTGCAACAGTAATTGCCTGAAGATCATCTTCCCCTCCACCCAATTTTCCAATATGCACATTTTGGACATTTTGATCATTTCCAATTGAGAGATATTTGGAAATATTGTTTGCCCATTGTTCCATCAAATCAATTGTTGGGACTACCACTAATGCAGATGCATTTACTTTTTGAATTGCTTTAATTCCTATTGCAGTTTTTCCCGCACCTGTAGGTAAAATAATACACCCTCTCATGGAAGATTTTTCCCAATTTTGTATGGCTTGTTGTTGATAATCTCGTAGTTCTAAATCTCTCATTTGGAATACGGGTGATGGAATAAAATTAGTTACATGATCAACAAAATCCAAATCACTTTTTTTCAGATATTCAACAATTTCGGAATAATTCAAGCCATATGATCGAAGAATTTTGCTTCTGTCATCATATTTTGTGCCTGGAATTCGAATTAGTTTACTGTCTTCAATACGAATAGTGCCCTTATCAAAGAATAGTTTAGGTTTTAGTGAGGAATTGGATGACAAATCTGTATCTTTTTTTGTCAATATCACTATAATCATTTTTTGATCATTGATTACATCGCACTAGTTAATTGAAAATCACTTCAAGATAAGACATAAAATTGACAATTCAATATCATAAATAAATTCAACTTCACGAAAATTTAGATATCATTTTTGAAATTAAAAATAAATACAAATATGTATGAAAATAATTAATTTGGTATTCAGTCAAACGATTCCACCAAAAAGATCCACCCTATAATAATCCCAATGTTCGGGATCAAGCATTGCAACAAACTCCACATTCTCAGAACCCATCCTTTTTTGAATTAAATCACGCAATGCAAAACTTGTCAGATACCGGTATCTTTTTGTATTTGCTAACAAAGAGAATACTTTTCTGAGTCTGGTACCTCCACCCAATCCCCAATAACCAAGCTTCATTGCAATAGGTTCCAAAAATACGGTATTTTGTTTCCCATAATTCTCATCTTCAATTCCCGCATACAGCTGATAGTTTTCAAGGGGTCCTCCTTTCGCATACCCAATTATGGTATCATCATCATCATTTAGTCTAAGAGTTGTTACAATGGTGTTTGGATCTAAAACCGATTTTGCAAAACCAAATTTTTGTAATTGTAGTGGTTGAGGTAGCTCGTTGTAAATTGATGTTAATGTATTAAGGTACTCATCAGATCTTCTTTCCTCAATAGAATCAACCTTTGTTTGAAATTTTTGATTCCCATACTCAAATTTAGATTCAATTCGAATTTCATCTTGACGAAGATTCATAAATGCAAGCACAGTATCCATAAAATTTTTTCTTGTTTCAGGAGGTAATGCATGAAGAACACGTCTGCACATTTGAGATTCATTATTTAGGAGAGTTTCAAAATAATTCACAGCCATCCTTACAATAGTTGATTGATGCCAAGCAAATGCATGAGCATTTTTCTTTGCTTTTTCCATAGCTACTGAAAAATCACCTATGGCATAGCCGCCTATCCTGTCTGCAACAGACAAAAACCAACCCAATTCTTCGTAGTGAGATTGTTTTTCGGAGTTGTTTTTTGTAATTTCTGAGCGTTGAAAACATTCTTTCATTCGAATTTCAGGTTTTTCTTTAAATTCTCCAGTCCAAGGATACGCGGTTCTTAAAATCAACGCCATTATGATATCAATGTCAAGCCCTGCATCATCAATCAATTTTTTTAACTCTATATCCAATGAGATAAACTGTACCACACTTTCTTCATGTGGTCTGTCTACTAATTTTTGAGGATCAAAGTCGTGAAACAATGCAGCAGTAAAAAGATATTCAATGTCACTCTGATCTAATTTTTGTAGTTTTTTCTCCCATGTTGCCGCAAGTAATGTGATGTAAGTTACCTCCAACTCGTGATCAATGTTGTGATAACCATAATAATCCTGTCCAAGCCCTTGAGTTTCAAATATTTCAATGGTATAATCTAACATCTTGTTATAGCATGCAGTATTTTCAATTCCAGATGAAACTAGCAATTCCTGAATATTATTTTTAAGAGGATGATCGGAGTTAAAATCTTGCATAACTCTTTTTGGAATTAGTTTTTTTTAATAAAGTATACGATTTCCAGCAGTGATTCTTATAATCTCTTTTCAAATATAGGAATTTTGTACTCAAATCATCAATCTTGACTGAATCTAGTTCAATTATCTCTAATTGTCCTTTGAGTGATCTTTTACAAAGTTCATTCACATCAACACCCTGTGTAAACATTAGGAAAAATGCAAAGGTCAGAGTAGCAACTGGAATGCTTGTTCAATATTTAGAAACTTTTACTGATTCAGTAGTTGTCCGGGATGATACTAAGCCAGTAGGAGTGATTGGAGGAAGAGAAATAATTCAAGGAATGTATAAAAATCCTTCTTCGGATTTTTTTGAGATGCACCAGGTAGGAGAAATAATGGATAACCGACTCAATATAATTACTGCAGATACAAGTCTCAATGAATTAATCACACTTTGGAAGAAAGTGGGAAGGGCATTTGCCATAATTGATATCGGAAATGATGATTATTCAGTCATTTCTGTGAAAAAATTATTGAAAATAGGAATTAATAGTAATTCTAAATTTCACATATCTGGAATCCCTAAGAAGAAAACCATAACTTGTGATAAGGATTCTACTTTTGGAGATGTCATGAAGTTAATGTTGGAAAATAAAACTCGAAAGATACTACTTGAAGGAACTAGTCAATTCATTAATGACAGAATCATTATTGAGGCCGTAGAAAAATTTGATTATCTTTTGGGAAATGATAATTTTTTAGACATCCCTGTAAGCGTAGTGTCTCTTGAAAATGCAAAGGTAGTTTCAGGTGATTCTAGTCTTTCAGATATTTCAAAAATTATGTATGAAATGTCTCAACCACTGATAATACACGAAGAACGAGTGATAAGTCCTTGGGATGTGTGTATTGCTTTGAATAAGAGTTGAATCCAAAGAATCTAGAGATGTTTCAATACAATATTAGAAAAAAGAAAGAGATCAGATGCATTTCTTACTTGCAACCGAAGAAATTTCTTGAGGGGAGGACTCTGGCAAATCCAATGGAGTTATTGAAACGACATAGTAAATCATGAATGCCTGATATTTGAAACATTTGCAGACAATCTAGAGGAGTCAAATTTGTTTAGACCAGCAATATTTCTTTCTGATTAAAAAATTAAAATCTCTTTCTAATTTCTATAATTACAATTGCAGGAGCTACAAAATACATTCCCACATTCAACAGAACCAAACTAATTCCGTATCCAATAATTTCAGATTCTGAATCTATATCCACATGATTAAGAATTGAAAGACTGGAAATCATTGGAGTTATTGCAATCTTGACTACTTCTTTGAATATTGGATTTTCACGCTCATAATCAGCGATTCCAGGACTAAATGAATAATAGAAATTGTTAAATGAGTTCATGAAATTTGTACCGGATTTTGTCTGTAACAAAGAATTGTCTCGTAGTTCTCGTAATTTTTGAACTTGTGGTGCTAGTTCTGAACCAAAGGTGGCCGTAGCAATAAGACAACCACCACCATTTCCATTTTCTCCAAGGCCAGTTTCAAAACTAGAATTGCAATTACCATTAATGAGTACACCACCAAATTCTGCCTCAGTTGAATCTTGAGATATTATCTTCTGATTCTGAATTGCAACAACTGTCAGATAGCCATTTTGCGTTGTTTTTTGAATTTCTGCACCAAAAATTCCCTCACGACCTAGTAATGATTCGCATCCAAAAATAACACCAGTATTACCTTGACCATTTATTTCAGTGTAATCAAAACTTGAAGACTGAAGTGCACCTGACCATTGCGTATCAGAAAATATCAGTAATTTTGCATTATTATTAGGTATTTCTAATTGTAATTCGGATTCTATTATTTTCTCTATTTGTTGTGATTGCGTAAGTTGTGCAGTATTAGTTATTTGAGAAAAAACATGAGTTCCTGTTATTGTTATTTCATAATCAGATCTACTAAAGGGAATTACAATTGTTCTATCAGTTGATGTTGAAATTTCGTCAAAGAAATTAAGATTTAATCCACTCACAAGAATATTAAATTCTGTATCTTTTGAATCAATTTTTGCATCAATCAAATTTCGTGGTAGTGTTATGGTTAATTCTCCTCTAGATCTAGCATCTAAGGAAATTATCAAAGAGGTAGTTTCGGGATTTATCTCAAAACCTAAAACTTTTCCGCCACGTATGTCAAAATCTGGTTCTTTGAACTGTTGTGCAAAAGAAGTGCCGGTAAATGTTCCAATCATCATCACAAATAATGCAATTACCAAAATCTGAATATTCACTGATGTGTTTGTGTTACGAGAGACAAATAAATGCAATCTATTTCATCTTTTATTCAACCTCTAGAAAGAATTAATGAAAAAGACATTTTCTCTTGCATGTAGTGCTTCCAATCAAATTTGAATCCTCAATATCATTATCTGATGTAATTTGGCACCCATTATACCTAAAAAGAGTGTTTATTGACGAATAAAATTTCATAAAATAGTGATGGGTTTACACGCCAAGAAATGTTGATCGTATGTTGGTTTTATCACAAATTAGAAATGATTGATGCATATCTTGTAGTACCATATAGTCCAAGTCCTGATACGGATTCATGAAAAACTTTGGAAAGAAGGTCTTGCTCTTTGACTTGTTTCTAAATGATGTGATTTGGGCTGCAGACAACGGTCTGGGATTTCCACCACTGGAATACGGTACTACGTTGTACTGTGGTATGTGTGATTGAATTACTTCCTTTGGAAATTTCTGGTAGACTCCCTCGCGATATGGAGTTGTTGTGTTATTTTCAGATGACATGACACCTGCAGCATGAAAGATTTTTTTTTCTGTGCAGCACTTACTCGGTCATCAAATGCTATCTGGGATGAGGGTGTTTGTTCAGTGTTTGAAGTAGATTTTGATGATTCCAATAAAACTTTGAAATCAAATGTATGTTATAAAAATACAGGAAAATATTTCCTTTAGTAGTTCATGTATCTAACTCTGCCTATCGGTTTGTTCTGACACTGACTATAACAAAGGTTTATTGACTAAAAGCAGCACGATAATCATTGATTGGTTTGCACGCCAACTAACCTAGAGGGACAGTATTGTTGTCCTTCTAGGACATCACATTCTATCAGGTGTCTTAATTCCAAGAAGAGTCAATGCTTTTTCCAGAGTAATCTTAAAAGAATTAACTAAACATAAACGAGAATTTTCAAGATTTTCATCACCCAAATCTAAAACCTTTGATTTTTCATAAAACGAATTGAACGCTACTGCTAAATCATGACAATATCTTGCAATTACTTTTGGAGATAAATTATTTGCAGCATCACGAACTTGTAAATTAAAAAGACCGATATTTTTTATCAAGTCCAATTCAGAGTCTTCAGTTAGCAAAGAAAAGTCAACATCAATTGAAGGCACTCTATCAGATTTTTCTAAAATTCTAGATGCTCTTGCGTAAGCATATTGAATATACGAAGCAGTGTCACCCTCCAAACTAAGGGATTTTATCAAATCAAAAGTTATAATTTTGTCTAAATCTTGTTTTATCATCTCATAACGCAAAGTACCAACAGAAACATAGTGTGCAATTTTTTCAATTTCATTACCATCCATTTCCGGATGCCGTCTCAGAGTTTCTTCTTTTGTTTTTTCTTTTAATATTTCATATACAGAGTCAGCACTAACATACAATCCTTTTCGTCCAGACATTTGAGCTTGTTTTCCATCAGTCTCCAAACCAAGAGTTTTCGCAGTTTCAGAGCTCAAGGTAACAGATTCATAACCAAGATGAACATATGCATCTGGAATTGATTTGAATTTACCCATCAAAGAAGTAATAATTTTTTGTAATCTGGCCTGTCGTGAATCAATCACAGTAACAACTTTCTCCCCGGTAAAATTTTGAGAGAGAGGATTGGAGTTATTCAAAGTAGTTTGCCATAAAACCCGAGAAGATGGTTGTTTTTTTCCATATTGTTCATAATTAAAGGGGTCTTCAAGTAATCCCAACTTCCAAGCAGCATATGGAATATCTTTAGCAATGTATGTTGCAGTTCCATTACTTCTAACAATTACCTTATCTTCTTCTTTATCCTCTCCTCGGATAACCCAACACCCTGCATTCTTACCTTCATTTTCAAATTCAATTAGGCTCATTTCTTTGAGGTTTTCAAAAATTTTATCCCATAGACCTGAACGGATTATCTGTGATTCAAAATTTAGACAATCATAAGAAACATCCAAGTTCCAACAAGTTTCAAGCTGTCCTGCCAAAACTCGTCTAGTAATTTTATCTGCAAATTTTGCAGTTTCAGAATCACCATTTTCAAGTTCTTTGAGAATATTTTTTCTGACATCCTCAAGACTAGAATCAGTTTCATATTTTTCGGTAGTTTTGACATAAACATCATCACCACAATAATGATCAAATTTCTTTCCATTAGGCGGCTCCAGATCATAACCAAAATGCTTGAATCCAATTATAATATCAGCCACTTGAAGTCCAGAATCATCAATGTAATTTAGTATGTTGACTTTGTAGTTTGCTTTTTTTAAAATTCTAGATATAGTGTCTCCAATGACGATATTTCTGATGTGTCCTATGTGAAGAGCCTTGTTTGGATTTACACTTGTATGTTCAACCACAATTGTAGAATTTTTACCAATATCAACATCTCCAAATGTATCAAGATAAGATTCAGAAAGAATCAATTGAGTTAATTTATCCCAATTTGCAAAAAAATTAAGATATCCAGAGGGATGTGCTTCAGTTTTTAAAACAAGAGTATTTGTGCAATGAGAATATTTTTCAGATAATATTTCGGCAATATGTTGTGGACTTTTTTTGAGTTGCTTTGCAAGTAAAAAGGAAACATTAGAACTGACATTGCCAAATCCAGGCTTTGAAGGTTCAACAGAAAATACTACATTAGAAATGGAAAGATCAGAGAGTACCTTGTTGAGATTATTTTCAATTTCATCAATAATGGATTTGAATGTCATCTTATATCTCAGATAATGTAGGTGCTAATTTATCTAATGCTTCAAGAACCCCATCACCTGCATTTGCAGATACAATCATCGTAGCCTCAGATTTTACTTGCTCAGATGCATTGCCCAAAGCAATACTGGTTTTGGCCACTCTAAACAAAGGAATATCAGTAGCACTATCTCCAATTGCTATTACATCATCGTGTGAAATGGATAGTTTATTCATGATTTTAGAAAATCCCGATCCTTTATCAATTCCAGAAGAATTTATGTGATATGCATATTGACTGTCAGATAGTTCAACATCAATATCATTTTCAGATATGATCTTTCTTGCAAGATCTAAATCAAACGTCCTTTCTAAAACAACCTCAGTCATCCTAGGAAACACATGTTTTTTTTTAACATTGTCAATACTATTTTTAATTACTTGAAATGCGTTATTACACTCTTCAAGATTTCCCAATAACATGTGTTCATCAGAATCAAAAGTGACACATCCGCCATTTTCTCCAACAGCAATTTTTGTAGTTCCACCATATACAGCAAGTAAAAATGCTTCAACAGAAGAACGACCAGTTACATAAATTACATTATGACCCATATCAGTTAAACGTCTTAATGATTCAAGTGAATCAAGATGAATTCGCCCACCACCATTTTCAGTGATGGTGCCATCAATATCTACTGCAAACGTTCTCCTTTTCACAAAAATCGTTTTGTGAACTGAATAATATTTGCTACGTATGCAAAGTAATACGGTTTTATTTGAAAGAATGACGTAAGAGATGAAGAGT
>Ga0224508_10002125_pt1 | contig 17212 bp, 14 predicted proteins | sample SF_Jan12_sed_USG_4_FD_170157 | JGI IMG/M metagenome (GOLD analysis project Ga0224508, IMG submission 170157) | Sediment microbial communities from San Francisco Bay, California, United States - SF_Jan12_sed_USGS_21 | ecosystem: Environmental > Aquatic > Marine > Sediment | place: USA... | reverse complement strand
CGCGCTCGGCGTCACGCTGGCCTGGATTTGGTTCGGTCGTCGCGCACGCACGCTCGAGCTACCCGACGACAAGGTCTTCAACCTCACGTTCTACAGTCTGCTGGGAGGGATTCTCGGCGCGAAACTGTTACTCGTGCTGGTCGATTGGCGCGACTACGTCGCGGACCCGGGCTTGCTGTTGGGGACGATCCGTAGCGCCGGTGTTCTGGTCGGTGGCGTCGTCGCCGGGGCGATTGTTTTCATCTTCTACGCCCGGAAACTGGGTCTCCCGCTGATTCGGCTCGCCGATGCCATCGTGGCCCCGTTGGCCCTGGCCCAGGCGCTTGGCCGTTTCGGTTGCCTGTCCGCGGGCTGCTGCTACGGCGCCCCCGTGGCCGCCGAGCATCCGTTGGCCGTGACGTTCACGCACCCTCAGGCAATCGCCGCAGGGCGCTTTTCGGGGCAGCCGTTACTGGCCGTGCAACTCATCGAGGCCGTCGTGGATCTCGTCCTGGTCGCGGTGCTGACGGTGTTGTGGAGACGCCGGCCCCAACCCGAAGGCACTGTGATGTGGTGCTATGTGTTGCTCTACAGTGCGGCGCGGCTGACGATCGAGTTCTATCGCGGCGATGTCGACCGCGGTTTGTATTTTTCGGATCTACTCTCCACCTCACAACTGTTCGCGATCGGCGGACTCCTCCTCGCTTTGGTGATGCTGATCCGCGGTCGCGTTTCCCTACGCGGCGCACGCGCGTCGTGACCGGCGGCGACGGCACGCTCCGTGTCGAGGTCCCGGCCGAAGCGTCCGGACAGCGCCTCGATCGTTTCCTCGCCGACGCGCTCGGCGGTTCTTCGCGCTCGGTGTGGACTCGGATGATCCACGAGGGGCGCGTCTCGATCGACGACGTCACCGCGATCAAGCCCGGAGTCCTCGTCAAACCCGGAAGCCGCATCGTCGTCGAAACACCACCGCCACCGGACGACTCGCCGCAGCCGGAGTCGATCGATATCCCGCTCCTCTACCAGGACAACGACATCGTCGTGGTCGACAAGCCCGTCAATCTGGTCGTCCACCCGGGTCACGGGCAACCGACCGGTACGCTGATCAATGGCCTGCTGGGGATGGGGATCGCTCTCGCACCGGTGGGCGGTACGAAACGCCCCGGCGTCGTGCACCGTCTCGATCGCGACACCTCGGGCGTGTTGGTCGTGGCCAAAACGGACGACGCGCACCGCGAACTGAGCCGCGCGTTTGCCCGGCGTCGAATCCAGAAGAGTTACCGCGCCCTCGTCTGGGGGCGTCCCGAACCGGACGCGGGCACGATCGATCGCGGGATCGGCCGCTCCCGCAACAACCCGACGAAGATGGCGGTTCAGGGCACCCGAGGGGCCCGCCGTGTGGCGCGGACGCACTTCCGGACGACCGAGTCGATGCCCGGGTTCGCGCTGCTCGAAATCGATCTCGAAACGGGTCGAACGCATCAGATTCGTGTCCACCTGCAATCGATCCGTCATCCCGTGGTCGGCGACGACCGTTACGGCGGGCGACCCTGGCGCGGTCTCCAGGACCCGCTCAAACGCGCCGCGGTAAAGAAGCTTCCGGGCCTCGCGTTGCACGCTTTCGAACTCCGCTTCGATCACCCGATCAGCGGAGAGCCTTGCGTGTTCCAGGCGCCGATTCCCGCACGCTTGACGACGTTGCTCCAGGTCTTGAGGCAACCCCAGCGATGAGCGCGTCGCGCTCGGAACTCGGCTGCGTGGGGAGCGGCCGTCTGGCCTCGGCCCTGCTTCCACGCTGGCGTAGCGCGGGCTGGAAGATCGCGACCGTCGCGGGTCGCAATCCCGAAACGACGCGGGCGCTCGCGCAACGAGTTCGAGCGACGCCCCGGCTCGACCTCGCCGGACTGGCGGACGGTCCGCCGGTCGTACTCCTGGCTGTACCGGACGAGTCGATCGCACCGATCGCCGAACGGCTGGCCGCACACGGCGACTGGGGCGGCCGCGTCGTACTGCACCACGCCGGAGCGTTCGGACTCGAACTCCTCGCTCCACTGGCCAAGGCCGGGGCCGCCGTCGGGGTGTTGCACCCGTTACAGGTGATGCCGGGCGACCCCGACGATCCGTTGCCGGAGGCGACCCGGGCGCGGTGTGAAGGCGCTCCCGCCGCGCTGCGTGTGGCCCGGCGTCTGGCCCGGGACGCAGGTCTGGTCGCGTTGCCGGCCAAACTCAAATGGACGCCGTCGACTCGGACGGACTACCACATCGCCGCGTCGTTGGCGGCAAACGATCTCGTTGCACTGATCGCCGCGGCCTCGAAACTGATCGAGTCCAGTGGTCTCTCGAGACGCGACGCGCTAGAGGCGCTGCTCCCGTTGGCTCGCGGGGCCTTGGAGCAACTGGAGGGTCGATCCCCCGGCCAGGCGGTCAGCGGACCGGTCGCGCGCGGCGACGCCGCGACGCTGGAAGCCCATCTGACACGGCTTCAGCGCCGCGACCGCGAGCTTCACGAAATCCATCGTTTGTTGTCGTCGAGAGTGCTGCGGTTGGCCGTGGAGGAAGGCCGGGTCGCCGACCGCGCGCGAAAACGCCTGCGCAAACTGATCGCCGCTGGCCGGGGTCGCGGGCAGGCGGTATAGTTTCCGGCATCATGCTCGCGCGAATCATCGGTGCCACGGTCCTCATCCTTGCTTTGGGACCCGGGATTGTGGGTCAGGGCAAGGTCGTGAAGGAAGAACTCCCTTTCACGTCGTCGCTGGGACGAACGGCGATCGGCTTACCCGAAGCGACCGATCGGGGTACGTGGGACGGGACGTGGATCTACGTCAGCCGCGACGTCCGAATGGCCCTGTGGCTCACCCGGGATAAAGGCAAGACGATCGCCAAGATCCAATTCCAAGGAACGATTTCCGGCGACGAGGCCTTCGAAACGGATTGGACGGGCACGGCAAACTATTCCGTCCAGGATCTTCCAGGCATCTTCGAGTTCACGTTGAAGAACGACGACCCCGATCGTCTCGAGGCCGACTGGTACTGGTCGCTCGATTTGCGCGGCTCGTCACGCACCGAGAACGCTGACATCCAAATGTATCGCGCTGGAAACGGACGCCGCATGGTGATGTACTTCAAAGACTTCGAGCGGATTGTGAAGAGCGGCGGCAATACGAGACGCTTTGCGCTGCCGCAGGCTTGGACGTTCAGGAAACTTTCTCGACGGCTGGCCCTCTGGGAAGAACTCCCCCTCTAGTCTCGCGTTTCCACGCTTGACGGGCGTTCCTCGCCCTTCCTATACTCGCCCGTCCGAAAACCCCACCCGGAGCGAGGAGACCACGGAATGCCCGAGCCACGCGATCATTGGAGTTCACGGGCCGGGTTCGTGCTCGCCGCGGCCGGAAGCGCCGTCGGTCTCGGCAACCTGTGGAAGTTTCCTTACATCGCGTGGGAAAACGACGGGGGCGCCTTCGTTCTCGTTTACCTGATCTGTGTCCTCGTGGTCGGGTTGCCGATCATGATTGCGGAGATCCTGCTCGGCAGGGCGTCTCAGGTCAGCGCCGTCGGCGCATTCAAGAAGATGATCGGCAAACGCTGGGGGTTCGTCGGTGGATTGGGCGTTCTGACGGGTTTCATCATGCTCGGTTACTACTCCGTCATCGCGGGCTGGAGCATCCGTAATTTCGTCGCCTGCATGCGCTGGAGTATCGGAGGCTTTCCGGCCGACACCGATCTCGCCGCGGGGTTCACCGCATTCGTCGGGGATGGACCCCTGCAACTGGGCACCACGTTTCTATTCATGGCTGCCACGATCTTTGTTGTTTACCGTGGAATCGGGAGGGGCATCGAACGTCTGGCACGTTGGCTCATGCCGGCTCTGTTGGCGATCCTCGCGGTACTGCTGGTCAGCGCCATGTCCATGGAAGGTGCGGGCAGGGCGTTGAACTTCCTGTTCCGGCCGAACTTCAGCGAACTGCAATGGACGAGCGTCCTTGAGGCGCTGGGGCACTCTTTCTTCACGCTGTCGCTCGGCATGGGCGCGATGGTGACCTACGGCTCGTACATGTCGCGCAAGGAGTCGGTCGTGCGGTCGTCGCTGATCGTCGTCGTGCTGGACACGGGCATCGCCCTGGTGGCCAGCGCGATCATGTTCTCGGTTATTTTCTCGACGGCGGGTCTCGCCGAATCGCTCGGCAAGTCGACGGTCGGGATGCTGTTCATCACGCTGCCGGCTCAGTTTTACACGTGGATCCCGTTTGGCCGGGTCCTGGCGCCGTTGTTCTACGTCCTCGTCGGTTTCGCGGCGTTGACCTCCACCGTTTCAATCCTCGAGGTCGTGACGTCCTATTTCGTCGACCAGCGCGGGGTGTCGCGCAAAAAGGCGGCTTTGGGCGCGGGCGGTGGCGTGCTCGCGGTGGGCATACTCTGCGCGTTGTCCAACGGGGCTGTCGGCGCTCTCTCCAACTTCACGATCTTCGGCGAATCGTTCGGTGGGAAGCAGGGACTACTCGCCAACCTCGATCATCTGGCGTCGAATTGGCTGTTGCCCGTCGGCGGTTTCCTGATCACGCTGTGCGCGGGATGGGTCCTGTCCCGCGAGGTCTCGGCGAAGGAACTGGCCGATCCCGAGCCGCCGGGATGGTTCCATTACGGAATCTGGCGCTTCTTCATCCGCTACGTCGCACCGATCGCGGTGGGCTTGATTATCGTTTTCGTCCTGCTGGGGCGCGATTTCAGCTAGTGGCGCCCGCGCGCTTTCTACAGCATCGTTAGTAGCCGATGATGCGAACCTTGTTGCGTAGATCGATGCTCCTGCTGGCGGCGATGGCCTGCCTGGGACTTTCACCGGCCGTGCTCGAGGTTCGCGCGGTGCATCTCCCCGGATCGCTCGCGCGCGAGGATCTCGTCACACACCTCGACTACGTTCATCGGCTCGGCTTCAACGCGTTGTGGGTTCAGGCCCATCAAGTGACGAACGATCCACTGGCACGCACTCCGAGCCTCAACGAGGCCGGGCGGGTTCTGGCCTCCTGGTCGCGGCGCGAGAACGTACGGTTGATCGTCTCGCTGGACCCGATGATCGCGGGTTCGGATCGCTTTGCCCTCGGCGACAAGGCGCTTGTGACGGCGATTCGGCGGTTCGCCAGGACGCTGCGACGCGACGCGCAGGTCCACGACCTGATCCTGTCCTTTGAGAACGCCGCACCGGATCTGCGGGAGATACGCGACATTGTGACCTACGGGCGCGACGCGGCACCGGCCCACGCGGACCTCGCGCGACGCGTGCGGGTCAAGCTACCGAGATCGATGCGCCTCTGGTTGCTTCCAGCGCGGCCGCTCGACACGGCCGCGCTCGAGTCCCTTGCACCGCTGCCCGTTTCGATCGGTCTGGTCTGGCGCGGCAACGACGCTACGCCGGCGCCACCGAGCGCCACGGATATCTCGCACCTGCGCGACGCGGTCGGACCGCGAGCGGTCTTGATCCACGATCGCTTCCCGGCGAATCAGGCGGGTAACCGGATGCCCTTGGCCCACAACCTGGGGCCGCTGCAGGATCGCGACGTCCATCTCGCCGGCAGGATCAACGGATACGTCAGCGTGGCGATGGACGATTGGGCCGCCTCGCGGCTGACCCTGATCACGGTCGCCGACTGGCTACGCAATCCACCGGCCTACGAGGCCAAAACGAGTTGGGAGCGCGCCATGCGAACGCTGGCCGGTGAAGACGCCCAGGCGCTCGAGGCCCTTCGCACACAAGCGCTCGAGTGGGGCGGCCCACCTGGCGGACGCAACCATCACACCGCCGCGACCGACAACCCCAGTCGGACGAGCAACGTGTTGCGCGATCCCGCACTCGTTTCCCGCTGGCACTGGACCCTGACGCGTTATCCCCAACGGATGAAACACTTGCAGGGGCTGGCCGACGTGGCTTTTCGCGACGAATTGCTCGAGGTCATGGCGCGGCGGCTCGTGATCGCGCGGGCGATCCCCACCGCGCGCGAAATCCTGGCGCGCCAGGCCGCCGGACGAAGCGATCTGGCGGGTCTGATCGGTGAACTGAACCGGCTACGCGCGCGCGCCGGCGCGACGTCCTCGCGGATCGCGCTCGACCGCTTCCTGTTCGCGTCGGGAATCTTGCCACTGCTCGATTCCGCCGACGACGCCCCGGCTCGAGACTAGGAGCCTCGGAGCCGGGGCAAAAAAAAAGAGGAGCGCCGAAGCGCTCCTCTGGCACAGGGGGGGGGTTGGGGGGCAAGGAAAACTAGTTCACGTCAATCGGGCAGAGGCGTGTTGTCGCCCCAGATGGTCGAGTCGCCCCAGATGGTCGAGTCGCCCCAGATGGTCGAGTCGCCCCACATGGTGGTATCTCCCCACATGGCGGAGTCGCCCCACAGGGTCGAGTCGCCCCAGATGGTCGAGTCGCCCCAGATGGTCGAATCGCCCCAGATGGTCGAGTCGGACCACATGGCGGTGTCGTAGAGGAACGGGGCGTTCCACAGTTGGGCCACGTCTTCAATGCTGATCTCGCCTTCGACGTCGTCGTTGCGAACCAGCCGCGGCGACGGAGCGTAGTCGATTCGGCTCTCGTCCAGCAACGCCGCTTCGAGGTCCAGCGCTCCGGTGCCGTGATCGTAAGGAGTGCCGGCGAGCGACGGGTCGGCGCCGATCATCATCCGCGCCTTGACGTTGTCCGGCGTCAGCGACGGATCGGCTTCGAGCATCAATGCCGCACTGGCGGCCGCGACCGGGGTAGCCATGCTGGTCCCGGACAGTTCGAAGTAGTCGGCTTCGGAATGGTTGCCGTGCGCCACACGCCAGTCAGGGTAGGTCGTGTCGAGGTACGAACCCGGCGAGCGCGACGACACGATGCGGTTCCCCGGCGCGACGAAGTCCGGTTTGAGCGTTCCGGTCAGGGCCGGTCCACGCGAGGAGTACGAGGAAACCATGTCGTCCGAATCTCGGACCGTGTTCCAGTCGGTCAGGGAGCCGACGGTGATCACGCGTTGCGAGTTGCCGGGGCTGTTGATCGTCCAGTTTCCGTAGCTACCGAAGTTGCCGGCGGAGCAGAACACCACGATGCCGGCTTTCCAGGCGCGCTCGACGGCGGCCACCAGCGGATCCTGGGCGCTCGGTTCGAAGATCGGATGGCCGAGCGACATGCTCATGACCCGGATCCCGTAGACGTCTTTGTTCTGGATCACCCATTCGACACCGGCGATCACACTGCTCACACTACCGCCGCCGTTTTCGTCCAGCACGCGAACGTCGACCAGTTTGGCACCCGGCGCAACGCCGCGGTACTCGCCGCGCGAGCCCGAGCCGTCGGCGGCGATGATGCCGGCGATGTGCGTCCCGTGGCCGAAAGGATCATTCGAGGTCAGCGGCACCGTCGATGCGTCGAGGCTGCTCATCGCTTCGCTCTCGACCCGCGGGGCGGCCAGGGAGTCGGATCCATAGAAACTCTCGGAACCGGTGTCCAGCAATGCGTTGGATTCTTGGGCATCGTTCATTTGTCCGACGATGTCCGTCCGGGCCAGGATTCGCCCGGCAATTTCCGGATGATTATGGATACCGGAATCGAGCACCGCGATCGTGATCCCCGCACCGGTCAAACCGTTGAGCGGACGCGGCAGTTGCGTTTGGCCGATCGTGCGGCGCCCGACGTCGAGCATCGCGACCATCGGCGCATCCACGCCGACGGAAACGACCAAGGGGTTCGATCCGAGGTCGGCGGCGGCGCTCGCCGTCATCGTGGCGGACAATGCGTCGCCACCGTGCAGGAGCGCCTTCACGTCGGCGCCGACCGCGCGGAGCGCGTCGACCTGTTCCTGGGTGGGTGGAGTGTTGTAGCTCACGATCACCGGAAGGGGTTGTGTCGGGTTTTCCGCGGCCGCCTCGGTGACCGCGCGGCTCACCGAGCCTCCCGATCCGAGGTCATCGCTGGGAGAGAGCATCGCGAATTCTTCGGCGGCGTTGGACCAGCCGGCCAGGGCGATGACTACGGTGAAAAGTATCGCGACCGCGATTCTTTCCGGCCAGTTCGTTCTGTATATCTTGTTGCCCACTGCGTGCCTCCCTGAGCGAGTGCCGTTTGGTTCTGAACTCGACAAGGCATAGAGCAAGGTTGATGCCGTATCGGCGAAACACGGTTTCTTGCTGCAAGGACGGGCTTTTTTGGATTTCTCGGGTTTTCGGGGCGATCACGCGATGTGTCGGATTACGCGGCAGAATCGCGGCGCCCAGCGCGCCGGGCCGCGCGCAACCTACGTGGAATCAGTAGGTTGAAACGAGTGTCGGGGTTTCCGACTCGTCGTGTTGCGTCTCGCGGCTCGAATCCTCGGTCGGTTCGTTCTCGGTCAGGCCGTAGCGTCGCATCTTGGCGTAGAGCGTGCTCCGATGAATCCCGAGCCGGCGTGCGGCGAGTTTCTTGTTCCCGTCGGCGTCTCGAAGCGCTTCGCGGATGCGCTCGCGTTCCATCTCCTGCAACGTACCCGGCGCCACGTTACGGGCCGCGCCGGCCCTCGCACCACGGATGGGATCGGGGAAGTCGTTGATCTCGACGGTGCCGGTGCGATTGAGTACGACGACGCGTTCGATCATGTTCTCGAGTTCGCGAACGTTGCCGGGCCACGGATAACCCACCATCGCGGCCATCGCCTCGTCGCTGAAACCGTCGATCTTGCGCGACAGCCTCTCGGAACAGCGCTGAACGAAGTGCTGCGCCAGGACCGGAATGTCCTCGGGATGCTCGCGCAACGGCGGGAGGTGGACGGGAATCACGTTGAGCCGGTAGTACAGGTCGCTGCGGAACGCCCCCTGTCGGATGCCCTCCTGCAGGTCCCGGTTGGTCGCCGCGATCAAGCGGACGTCGGCTTCCATCGTTTCTTCGCCGCCGACGCGTTCGAAGCTCCGATCCTGAAGTACCCGAAGCAACAGCAGCTGGGTCGACGCGGGGATTTCGCCGATCTCGTCGAGGAACAGCGTGCCGCCCTTGGCGAGTTCGAACCGGCCTTTCTTCATTCGCGCCGCGCCCGTAAAAGCACCGCGCTCGTGACCGAACAACTCGCTGTGCAGCACGCCTTCGGAGTACACCACACAGTTGGCCTCGACGAACGCCGCTTCCCGTCGGATCGACGCTTCGTGGATCGTGCGCGCCACGAGGCCCTTGCCTGTTCCGCTCTCGCCGGTCAGCAGGACCGTCGAATCCGTTCGCGCCACCTCGCGAATCGTATCGACGAATCCGCGGATGATCGACGAACTTCCGACGAACTTGCTGAACGGGTCATCGAGGCCGAGCTGGTGCTTGAGTTGCATCACCTCGAGCCGTTGGCTTTCCAACTCCTCCGCCAGTCCGCGGCGTTTCTCGCCCATGTTCCGGATCTCGACGGCCTTGGCGGCCAGACTCAGGAGCTTTTCCCGTGGCACGGGCTTCTCGACGAAGTCGAATGCTCCGCAGCGGAACGCCTTCATTACGTTCTCGACCGCTGCATGCCCGGAGAAGAGGACGACCAGCGTCACCGGCCGAATCCGTTTGATTTCCTGCAGAACTGAGATCCCATCGGTCGGGGGGAACACCAGATCGGTGAGCACCAGATCGTAGGCGTGCAGGCGGACTTTCTCGAGGACCTCGTCACCGTCGCAGGCGACGTCCACCACGTGTCCGGCAGCGCGCAGAATCTCCGAGTAGATTTCTCGAATCGATTCTTCGTCGTCCGCGATCAGCAGTCTTGCAGCATCCATGATCGACTCCATCCAAGTGTCCTGATTTACTGCAAGATGGATTCCAGGTCACAGCGATCACGAATTCATTTATTTCCATCAGTCACGGCCAGAATCCCCACCTCTTTCGCCTCATTCTCGAACCGAGAAGCGCCGCTCCGTGTCATCGGCCGTCGCAGATTGTCGCTTCCCACGACACCGCGAGAGCGGCGAAGTTGGCGTCCCCAAGGGGGTTCGAACCCCTGTTGCCGCCGTGAAAGGGCGGAGTCCTAGGCCACTAGACGATGGGGACGCTCGGAGCGAAGCAGGGAGTCTAGCGAACCCCCCTGAGGGTTCGCAAGACTTTCGGACTTTCGGGGGCATAGGGGACGTGTACCAAACGGGGGTTTCAGGGACGCAAGAACGCAAGATGTGACCCCGCAACCCACCGGATCGGGGGTGATTGACCATCCGAATCCAGTGGACTCAGATTGTCAACGGTCCCAACCGCGTCGAGCCTCGAGCCGGGCCAACATGACGAGATTCGCGAGGATCATGCTGGAAGGCTTGCCGTTTCACCTGACCCATCGCGGTAACCACCGCGAGCAAGTGTTTCGCACGGACGACGATCGCCGCGGCTACCTCGGGTTCCTCGACCGTTTCGCCAAGAAATTCGGCATGTCGATCTGGGCGTACTGCCTGATGGGCAACCACATCCACTTGATCGCTGTCGGAAAACAGAGATGCTCGATCTCGAAGGCCCTTGGAAACACCCATCGAGCCTGTTCCCGCACGCGCAATCAGGAGACCGGCGTCACCGGGCATTTGTGGGCCAATCGTTTCTTTTCAACCGCGCTGGACGAGCCGCATCTCTGGGCTGCGGTGCGCTATGTAGAGTTGAACCCTGTACGAGCCCAACTCGTCGACGACGCAACCGACTACCCTTGGTCGAGCGCCCGCGTACACGCGGGCTTGCACGCGAACGCTCTGCTGGACCCGGAGCGTCCCTTCCCGGGACCTATTGGCGACTGGGTGGCGTGGCTCAAAGCTGGCCTGGAGGAACAAACCGCCGAGCGCTTGAAGGCCAACACATCGACCGGTCGACCGACCGGAAGCGACGGTTACGTCCAGGAATTAGAGGCCCGTTTGGGTCGTCGACTCCGTCCCCGAAAGCAGGGGCCGAGAAACGCGAGTCGCATTGAAGGGTGTCCCTGAAACCCCCTTTTGGTACACGTCCCCTTCCAATTGGTGAGCCGTGCTGGACTCGAACCAGCGACCCGCTGCTTAAAAGGCAGCTGCTCTACCTACTGAGCTAACGGCCCACCTACGGTGCCGGGATCGTAGCGCGGGTGGGCGCCCAGATCAATCCTCGTCGAGCAGTTCCTCGATGTGCGCCAACAACACGTCGAGCGGCTGCGGTTTCTGCAGGAACAGGTCCGCACCGTAAACGAGCGAAGTCTCCGCTTTGCCGTCTTCGGGAGCCCCGGTGAGGATGATGACCTTGACGTCGTCGAGGTCGGCGCGGCTACGGATCCGGTTGCAAACCTCGAGGCCGCCCATCCCGGGCATGATCACATCGAGCAGCACGAGATCGGGTCGGAAACGTTCGAGCTTCATTCCCGCGTCGAGACCATCGACGGCCGTCTCGACCTCGTAGTCGCGGTCGTCGAACTTGAGCGCGTCGCTGATGACCTCGCGGATACCGGGATCGTCATCGACGACCAGGATTCGGTGCTGTCGAGAAGCCATGGATCAACTTTAAGGTCCCGTGCAGGCGGAAGCAATGCCTCGGTTCGGTGGCAGAACTCCGCGATGGCTAGATCAAGCCGGGGACGGTGCGTGTGAGCCACGAGTCCGGGCGCAGGACGCTCTGCACGCGATCCGGACCCACGCCGACCAGCGCCACTTCGGTCCCGATCACCTCCGCCAGACGCGCAAGGTAGTCTCGGGCTGCCGAGGGCAGATCCTCCCAGCGGTGCACGCCCGTGGTGTCGCTGTTCCAGCCGCGGTGGGACTCGTAGACCGCTTCGATGCGCTCGGCATCGGATACCGACGCGGGAAAACTCTGCAACGGGCGGCCGTCCACCAGGTAACCCGTGCACAATTTAATTTCTTCGAATTCGTCGAGCACGTCGAGGAGCGTGATGCACGCGGCGTCGAAGCGGTTGATGCGGTTCGCATAACGCGCCGCGACGCCATCGAACCAACCGCAGCGCCGCGGGCGGCCGGTCGTCGTGCCGTACTCGTGGCCGCGTTCGCGGATCCTATCGCCGGAGGCATCGTCGATCAATTCTGTCGGCATCGGACCCGCCCCCACGCGCGTCGCATAGGCCTTGAACACCCCCAGGGCACCGGTCACGCGGGTCGGCGCGACGCCGAGCCCGGCGCATAGCCCGCCGGTCACGGTGGTGGAGGACGTGACGAAAGGATACGAGCCGTGGTCGAGGTCGAGCAGCGTCCCCTGCGCGCCTTCGAACAGCACCGACGAGCCCTCGTCGATCCAGTCGTTGAGCCGCATCGACGTGTCGGCGACGTACTGCTCCAAACGACGCCACAACGCGTGCGCGTCGCGCGCCGCCTCCGCCGCGGAGTCGATCTTGCGGCCCGACTTGCGCAGGCGCTCGCCGGCAGGACCGCCGAGGATACGTTCGATCCTCTCCTCGAGGTTCGAGCGATCGGCAAAATCCGCCACGCGCAGCCCCCAGCGCGCCGCCTTGGCCTGGTACGTCGGCCCGATGCCACGCAAGGTGGTGCCGATCTTGTCGGCTTCCTTGGCGCTCGACTCCTCGAGTGCGTCGAGTTGTTGCAGGATCGGAAGGATGACGTGGGCGCGGTCGCTGATAAACAGCCGGCCCGCCAGATCGATGCCCGAAGCGGCGAGACCGTCGAGTTCCTCCAGCAGCTTCTCGAAATCGATCACCGTGCCGTTGCCGATGACGATCCGGGTATCGCGCCGGAACACGCCCGAGGGCACGTGGTGCAGGGCGTAAGACTGCCCGTCGAACGCCACCGTGTGGCCGGCGTTCGGACCGCCCTGAAACCGGGCCACGACGTCGAAACGCTCGCACAGGAGATCGACGACCTTGCCCTTCCCCTCGTCGCCCCACTGGGCGCCCACGACAGCGATGTTGGGCATACCGGTCCTTCCCCCAATTGACGGTCTCGAAACTGTGGCTGGTACGGACCGGAAGCGTGGGTCCGACAGCGGGAAAACGGCCGCGAATTATAGCACGCGGGGCTGTGCTACATTCTGCGCCGTGGACGCCATCGATTTGCTACTTCCGGCGCTGGGATTGGCCCTTTTCCTCGAAGGCCTGCCCTGGTTTATCTCGCCCGACGGTGTTCGCAAGACGATGCTCCTGATCTCGACGCTGGACGATTGGCCGCTGCGCCTGATCGGTCTGGCGATGATGGTCGGCGGGTTGCTCCTGGCGTGGTGGGCGATCCACTGATGGCCGTCGTCCTCGACGGCGGCTCGCTGACTCTCGAACAGGTCGAAGCGATCGCCGACGGCGCGGTGTGCCGCCTATCCCCCGACGCACGCTCCCGGGTTCGCGCCTCGCGCGCCGTTGTCGAGCGGGTCGCTGCCGAGGGAAAACAGGTCTACGGAGTCAACACCGGTTTCGGACACCTGGCGCGGGTGGGGATTCCCGACGACAAGCTCGACGAACTCCAGCTCAACCTGATCCGCAGTCACTCCGCGGGTGTCGGCGAGCCGCTACCCGAACGGACCGTACGCGCGATCCTGGCGCTGCGCGCCAACTGCCTCGTCCGCGGGCACTCGGGTTTGCGGCTGCGGACGGTACAGCGGCTGGTCGATTTCCTGAAACACCGGATTCACCCGGTCGTCCCGAGCCAGGGATCGGTCGGCGCGTCGGGCGATCTGGCGCCTCTGGCCCACCTCGCGCTCACGCTGATCGGCGAGGGCGAGGTGTTCTTCAAGGGCCGGCGCGTCCCCACATCGCGCGCGCTCCGGAGTGCCGGGCTCAAGCCGCTGCGTCTGGCGGCAAAGGAAGGGCTGGCGCTGATCAACGGGACGCAGGTGATGAGCGCGATCGGGCTGCTCGCCCTGCTGACCGCCGAGCGCCTGTGCGTCGCTGCCGACGTGATCGGCGCGATGAGTCTGGAGGCGCTGATGGGCAGCCACAGCGCCTTCGACCGCCGAATCCACGCAGCTCGACCGCAGCCCGGGCAGGTCGTCTCGGCGGCAAACTTTCGCAAGTTGCTGCGGCACAGCGCGATCGAAAAGAATCACGCGGACTGCGGCCGCGTGCAGGACTGCTACTCGCTGCGCTGCATGGCCCAGGTCCACGGCGCCGTGCGCGACGCCCTGGGCTACGTGCGCGGCGTGCTCGAGTGCGAGGCCAACTCGAGCACCGACAACCCGATGGTCTTTATCGAGACCGATCGGTTGATCTCGGGCGGCAACTTTCACGGACAAACGGTCAGCATCGCGCTGGATCACCTGGCGACGGCGACGTGCTCGTTGGCCACGATCAGCGAACGGCGGATCGAACGCCTGCTCAACCCCGATCTGTCGCGCCTACCGGCGTTCCTCGCCCACGACCCCGGATTGCACTCCGGGTTCATGATCCCGCACGTCACGGCGGCCGCGTTGGTTTCGGAGAACAAGGTGCTCGCGCACCCCGCCAGCGTCGATACGATCCCGACTTCTGCGGCCAAGGAAGACCACGTTTCGATGGGCGCGCTCGCGGCGCGTAAGTCCGCGCGGGTCGTCGATCACACGGGCACGGTGCTGGCGATCGAATCGCTGTGCGCGGGTCAGGCGTTGGATCTGCACCGGCCGCTCAAGGCGGCGCGCGCGGTCGAGGCCGCCCGCAAATCGTTGCGCCGCGTCGTGGCGCACCTGGATGGCGACCGCGTGATGGCCGGCGACATCGCCAAGGCCAAGCAATGGGTTGAAAGCGAAAAACTGCGCGGCGCGGCGGAACGCATCTGCGGTAGCCTGCGGTAGAGCAAAACGCGTTCGGAATTGGTGGACGGCAAGGGGCTCGAACCCTCGACCTCGGCGTTGCGAACGCCGCGCTCTCCCAGCTGAGCTAGCCGCCCACTCGATTCAAAAACGTTTCAGCCGATTCTGGTGGGGCGTACTGGATTTGAACCAGTGACTTCCACCGTGTGAAGATGGCACTCTACCGCTGAGTTAACGCCCCCGATTCACTCGACTTGAAGGCGCTCTTATAGCATAAGACCCGAGCCACTCGCCGCCACTAGATCCGCCACAGCGATAGCGTATCGGCATCCGCCGGACGGCCGTGCACGACGGTCTCGCCGGTGCCCAGAACGACCCGTACATCGGTCCCTTCTCCGGCGCTTCCCGGTGTATAGGACGCCACGAGCGAAGCGATGGCCTCATGGTCCGCACGGTCCGTCGTTGCGGTCTCGATCCAACCCTCCGGTCCAGGCACATTGTCCGGCCGGCAGCGGCCCAGACGGGTCCCGAGTTCGCCGAGACGCCCGGCCTCGTCCCGATTCCTGGCGAGGATCACCTTGAGATCCCAGGACAACCGAAAATGGCGACCCAGGCCCAGCAACGGGATCTCGTCCGCGCGCAGATCTTCGGGTCGGCGGTGTTCCAGGTAATCGCGCACCCGACGCGCGAACGCGGGCTCCGCAAGCCGGCAGCAGCGTCCCGACGGTGTGGGGAAGTCGGCGACACCCCAGGATTCCGCGAGCGCGAGTTGCTCACGGCGGGAGCGCCCCTGCAGGCGGTTTGCCGCCGCGTCTTCAAGATCGGCGGCGGGGTGCGTCACGGGCTCGAGATGACCCGCGCAAAGAGGTCGCACGACACGGCCCTCGACCCCGGCTTCGCGATCGGCGATGCGGAAAGCGTGGTGGCTCTGATCGTGTGCGCGCTGGCCGACCACGTCACCCGTGAACAGCAGGTCGATCCCCCGTGACGCGGCGATCTCGTCAGCGCGCGCAAGCATGAACGCGCGGCAATCGTGGCACGGGTTCATCCCGGATCCGTAGCCGAAACGCGGGGTCGCGAGCACCTCCTCGAGATAACGCTGCCGCACATCGACGATGCCGACCTCTCCGCGATCCCGAGCCTTGGCCGCTTGCTCGCCATGTCCCGGGCGCACGAAACCGGTCTCGAAGTGCAACCCTTCGACCGCGACCCCGGCGTCGCGCATCGAACGAAACGCGAGGCGGCTGTCCAGGCCGCCACCAAAAAGGCCGAGTGCTCGCCGAGCGGCTTTCCCGTCGTTCAAGTTTGACCCCCGTTTTCAACCGCATTATCCTCGATTCGAGATGAAGTTCCTCCGCAAAACGCCGCGCGCCGCACTCGCCGTCGTCGCGGTTCTCGCGGCCGCGACCGCCGTGGCCGAACAGCCCCGAGAGGCGGTCGACCAATTCGGCGCCGCATTGATCCAGGGGAACGCCGACGGACTTCGCGTCACGCTACCCACCGAAGGCAAGGTGCGGGTACGCCTGATCCACTTCGGTCCCGAAGACGGGGCCCTTCGCGGCGGACAACTCCACGCCGTCCTGCAGGACTTCCTCGAGCGTGGGAAGGTTCAATCGTTCAAACTGCACACGATCGAGAAGACCGACAATTTGGCGCTGGCCACGACCGAGGTTGAGCTGGTCGATGCGCATGGGGTCGGGGCGAGGGTGCGGCTGCATCTTTCTCTCGAACCCGAAAACGAACGTTGGGTTCTGCGGGAGATACGAGAATCGAGCAGATAAACTCGCGAACGGTCGTGCGTGTCCTTGTCCTCGTGGCCGCGATCTGGGCGTTGGCGGGGCTCTCCTCGTTCGTCCCGGACACCCTGCTCGGGGGCAGACGGGCGACCCTCGAAAGGCGCGCCGACGAGACCGTCGCCGCGCTCGACGGCCTACACGCCGAGGCGATGGACATCGCCGCGACCGCGTTGAGCGCCTTCCCTCCGCAGCTCGAGGAATCCCCGGCCAACCGAGTCTTGCTGCGGCAGTTGGAAGGAATCGGCATCGTCGACGCCGATGGCGCGTACCTGATCTGGCACGGCACACCGGCCGACCCACCCGGCGGTTTCCTCGATCTCGACGGACCCGGCTCGTGGATCGAGGATCGGGGGATCGTCTCGCGCTGGATCGTTCGCGCCGGACCCGACGCGGAAGGCTGGCTGTCGCTGGCGTCGTTCGAGATTCGCTCCCAGGAACACGCCCGCGGGCTGGAGGCGTTGCTCCCGGAGGGGTTGATCGACGGGGTCGACCTCGAACTCGGTCCCGGGCACATCGACGATGACACGACCACCGCCGCCGGAACGTTGGTTCGCGAGTGGTACGCCGACGGACGCTCCTCGCCCGTCCGGATGCGCTTGAGCGCGACCGACCCGGAACGCCGGGCGGACCGTTTCCGTGGGTTGCTCCGCGCATTGGCCGCGGTGCTGACGACGTTGGCGGTGGCGTTCGGGTTCGGCTGGGGTTCACGGGTTCAATCCAACACGGGATTCCTGCAGGCCGTAGCGGCCATCGGCGTTTGCCGGTTGCTGTTCGTGTGGACGGATGCGCCCCAGTGGCTGCTGTCCCGCGAAGCCTC
>Ga0224508_10002124_pt1 | contig 17214 bp, 15 predicted proteins | sample SF_Jan12_sed_USG_4_FD_170157 | JGI IMG/M metagenome (GOLD analysis project Ga0224508, IMG submission 170157) | Sediment microbial communities from San Francisco Bay, California, United States - SF_Jan12_sed_USGS_21 | ecosystem: Environmental > Aquatic > Marine > Sediment | place: USA... | reverse complement strand
CCCGTAGTAGCGCTCGAAACCTCGGCCGAGCGGCCACCGGTCGTAGGGCCCGGCCGGGGACGTCTGGTCTGCTGGCGTCAGGTGCCACTTGCCGACCGCATAGGTGTTGTAGCCGTGGTTGAGCAGCATCTCTCCGAGGAAGCCGTTCTCGAAGGGAATGTTGCCATTGGCCCCCGGATACCCGAGTGACCCTTCAGTGATGCAGGCCAGCGCGTTCGAATGATGGTTCCGGCCGGTCAGCACACACGATCGCGTCGGCGAGCAGAGGGCAGTCGTGTGCATGTTCGTGTAGGTCAGCCCGTTGGCCGCAAGGCGGTCCATGTTCGGAGTCGAAATCGGGCTGCCGTAGGCGCCGAGTTGAGCGAAACCGGTGTCGTCGAGCACGGCGAAGAGCACGTTCGGCGCGCCGTCCGCGGCGCGGTTCGGTTCTGGCCACGCCGGCTCGGACTCTTCGCCGGTTCGGCCCATCACGCCTGAGAACGCGGTACCTGTTTTGTATTCGTTCAACGCCATTAGGCGGTCTCCTCCAGATGGTGGTCTTCAGAACATGTTCGGGTGCCCTCAGGTCAAGATCTCGAGAGCGTGGACGAGTGGTCCGGTGGGTGGTGTCTACTGGATGGCGATGGCGACCCGGTAGCGCTCCTCCTCGGTGATGTAGTGGTCGGGATCCTCGGCGGCGTCGCCGACGTCGATCTGTACCCACTTGACCTCGCCGTTGAATTGTCCCTTCTCAGCGCCGTAGTCGACGATGACGGGTGAGCCGGCCTCGAATCCGATGTCACATGTCTCGTCGGCGGAGAAGATGAACGGTTCGGTGTGGTCGACGCGGCCGGCTCCGACCTGTTGGCCGTCGATGAACAACGTCGCATCGCCTCCCTTGGCGATGCCGCCACCGTCGTAGTCGAATTCCATCCGCACCTGGTGTGTCCCGGCCGGTATTGGCTCGGAGCCCTCGATCACGAAGCGTTCGATGCCGAAGAAGTTGTAGCAGTACTTCAGCTTGCCGTCGCGGGTGTACAGGCTCCACCCGCCGATCAGGCCACCAACGGCGGCAATCACGCCGTCGGCATGTTCCGGCACGACGATCGCTGCCGTCACGGCGTGGGACTTGTTCTTGTAGTTGATGATCGAGCTCTCGCTCAACCGTCCCATGCCGCCGTACAACACCTGGCTCGTGCCCTTGATCAACTCAGGTCGGCCTGCGATCTCGGAGCTGGCTCGCTCAGCGAAGCGGTCGTCGAGCGGCAGAACGTTGTATTTGACCGCTTCGATCAGCCACAGCCGTTGCAGTTCGCGCAGCCTTTCGGGATACTCGCTCGACAGGTCCTTCGCCTGGGTCCAGTCGGTGGTCGTGTCGTACAGCTCCCAAACATCGTCGTCGAACGCCGGAAGTTCGACGACCCCGGTCTCCCACGGAGTGCGGTGTTTGGTGACCGCAGTCCATCCCTTGTGGAAGATCCCCCGATTGCCGAGCATCTCGAAATACTGCGTCTCGTGCCGCTCGGCGGCGTCGGCATGGTCGAACGAATACGCCATGCTGACGCCTTCGATCGGTCGTTGCTGCACCCCGTTCACGAAGGTGGGCTGCGGTAGTCCGGCGACTTCCAGGATTGTCGGTGCCACGTCGATGACGTGATGGAATTGGCTGCGGATCTCGCCCTTGGACTCGATGCCCTTCGGCCAGTGCACGATCGTGCCGTTGCGTGTGCCGCCGAAGTGGGACGCAACCTGCTTCGTCCACTGGAACGGCGTGTTCATGGCGTGGGCCCAGCCAACTGCGTAGTGGTTGTACGAATCCACACCACCGAACTCGTCGAGCTTGCTGACCATGTAGTCCTCGGTCTCGAGGTGGCCGAAGCCCTGGATCGTGATCATCTCGTTGAACGTGCCCTGCAACGAACCCTCGGCAGACGCGCCGTTGTCGCCAATGATCACGTACACCAGCGTGTTGTCCAGGACTTCCAGTTCGTCGAGGGCGTCGATCAACCTGCCCACGTGGTGGTCGGTGTGCTCGAGGAACCCCGCGTACACCTCCATCTGGCGGGCGAGTACGGGCCGCATCTCGGGGCTGGTGGCCTCCCATGCCGGAATTTCGGGATGCCGCTCGGTCAGCTCGGCGTCTGCAGGGATCACGCCCAGCGCCTTCTGGCGCTCGAACGTCTCTTCGCGGACCTGGTCCCAGCCCTGGTCGAACTTGCCCTTGTACTTGTCGGCCCACTCGTCGGGAACATGGTGTGGTGCGTGCGTAGCACCTGGTGCGTAGTACGTGAAGAACGGCTTGTCGGGCGCCAGCGACTTCTGTTGCCGGATCCAGGTGATGGCCTTGTTGGTCATGTCGTCGGTGAAGTGGTAACCGTCCTCGGGCGCCTGGTCGATCTCGATAGGTGTCAGACCTTCATAGATGGCCGGGAAGTACTGGCTCGTCTCGCCGCCGATGAATCCGTAGAAGTACTCGAAGCCTCCACCGCCGGCAGGCCAGGAGTCGAATGGGCCGATTGGGCTGTTCTGCCACACGGGGACCTCGTGGCACTTGCCGAACTGAGCGGTCGAGTACCCGTTGAGCTTCAGGGTGCGGGCAATCGGCGAGATCGTGTTGGCCATGAACGACGACTGACCGGGTGCCGACGTGGCCATCTCGGTGATCGAGCCCATCCCGGCCGAGTGGTGATTACGCCCTGTCAACAGCGCCTGCCGAGTGGGTGAGCAGATCGCGGTGGTGTGGAAGCGATTGTACTTCAGGCCGCCCGCGGCGAGCTTGTCGAAGTTCGGCGTTTCGCACGGCCCACCGAACGTGCTCGACGCACCAAATCCGACGTCATCCAGCAGGACGACCAAGACATTCGGTGCTTCTTGCGGTGGCCGCAGATCGCGGATTGGTGGGTAGCTGGTGTCGGGGTCTCGGGCATCGAACGTCGTCAGACCGACGTGGGGCTGATCAGGAATCGGAAGATTCGTGCGCGACTGCTGATTCGGGCTTGTCATCGCCGCAACGTATCCGCCCGATAGCAGCGTGGCGCCTTCAGGACTGCTTCTCCCTGGCTAGGTGAACACACCGCCGAAAACCACCTCTTGCGACTCCGGCCGTCGCCGTTCTCAGTCTGGGCGTCGATGACCGAGTCGTGGCCACCGCCCGAATCGCGTCGAGGTGTGGTGCTGAAGATCTTTGCACTCCAGCAGCGTCGAGTCGGGGCGCACAGAACAACATCGGCTGCCGAGATCGCTCGTACCCGGCCGCGAGATCGCGCTCCGATCGGCCAGATCCCACAAAACGCGCGCCGATAGTCCGGTTCCTAACGGCCAGGCCGCCGCCGCACCACGGCCCGGATGCGGTGCTCGGTATTCGGCGGAGCCGCGACGGCCCCAGACCCGTCCGGGATCCGGCACGACGAGCGCTATGACCGCACCCCGGGCGACGGCGCACTCATCACGCTGCTCGCGTTGAACGGACTTCGGATCTCGGAGGCGCTGAACGCTGACATCGACGACCTCTCGACCGAGCGCGGCCATCGGACCCTGTCGATCGTCCGCAAGGGCGGCAAACACGTCACGGTCCCGATCGCACCCCGTACCGGGCGGGCGCTCGCTCTCTACATCGGCGAGCGCACCATGGGTCCGATCTTCCTCGGCGTCGAAGGCGGTCGGATGGACCGGTACTGCGCTGACCGGATGGTCAAACGCTTGGCCAAGCGTGCAGGGATCGACAAGCGGATCTCACCGCACAGCCTTCGGCACTCCTTCATCACCGCCGCCCTCGACGCCGGCGTTCCTCTCCGAGATGTCCAAGAGGCGGCAAGTCACGCCGACCCCAGGACCACGATGCGATACGACCGGGCGAGGCGCAGCCTTGACCGGCACGCCACGTACATCGTGTCGACGTTCATCGCCGGAGCAACACGACACGGCTGACCGGCCCACCGCCGCTACGAGCGATACCGAGCAATCGGGTCGCACGTAGCGCCGGTTCTGCTTCACGCCTCGGTCGATTCCGCGGCGATATTTTCGGGCGGGGTCGAGGCCGCCGTTGTCACACCTTAGAGGCGAGTTCGCCTCGCTCGTCGAGGGACGTGGCTCCCGTCAGCTTGAAGCGTGCGAGTAGGTAGATCGTGATGCCGAGGGGAGCGAGCGTGAACGTGAACACCAAGCACACAACGAGAATCCAGCGAGGGATTTCGAGGTGGGTGGCGTCGCGGGCAATCCATGCGCCGGCGAACAGGTCGAGTGTGAGGAAATCGACCCAGCCGGCCAACACCGCAGCATCGCTCGCTTGGAGATCCTTGTAGTCGTCGAGGGTCAGCAAGCCGTCAGCTGACGCGGTGTCGCCCATCGCCAGCATCGCGACGTAGAAGGCGCCCAAGGCCACGAATACCCATAGCGCGTGGACTGCGTTCATGGCTGCCACGCGGGTTGGAGCCAGAAGTAGGCCCGAGCTCGCATCAGTCGAGGCCCTGCAGTCCCAGGAATGGACGATCTCGTTCGTCTCAGATCTCATCTGGCAAGCCCAGGATCTCGACCAAGTATCAGCCGACCTTGATCCCGATCACGAAGGGCTCGTGTTCATGATGACCGTCTACGGCCTCTGCCTCTCAGTCCTGGCCGGAGCTGTCTCACCCGATGTCGCCACATCGACCATCGACCGTGAACTCGATCGGCTGTTCCTCTGAGGCGTATCCGATTCATGTCTGTCGTCGCTCGGTGCTCTGCGTGGCGGATAATGCGCCGCAGAACGTCGTTGGTCGTGGTCAACCGAGGGCAGCACTTCGGCGCAAGTGCGGTGCCCGATAACGACGCTCCGGGACCTTGGTGCCGAGCCGAGCGGGTACCGGCGTTTCTCAGCGGCCATTGTGCACGGGAACGACGCCGGGAGCCGATCGAGAACAACGGCCTGGACGAGGGCGGGCGTTTGTACGCCGCGAGTACGCGGTGAAGCACGCCCTGGAGGACGCCTCTGCGACATCGACGACAGTGAATCGAGGTGTCGACGGAATATTGCGGTCAGAAAGACTGAGACCGAGGTATTTCTCGTCCATCCGAGCGCACTACAACTAGGGAGGCTTAGGGCCCCACGATGGCGTCCGGCCTCAAATGTCTGAGACAGAACGGGGAGCAATGAGAGTCCGACTAGTACTAGTAATCGTGGCAACCCTGGCTTTGGTAGCGGCCGGCTGTGGTTCCGATTCGAGTGACGAAAGTGCGGCCACGAGCGACGCTGCGGAGACGACGGCGACTACCGCGGAGCCCGCCGGAGACCCTGTGGGAGGCGGAAGTAGCGAGCAGTGCACTGTACGCATCGGAGCTGCACTCAGCGAGACGGGCAACTTCGCACGAGAGGGCCAATGGAACCAACGTGGCTACGACATCTGGCTGAATTGGGTCAACGACGAATACGGCGGAATCAAGGTTGGCGACCAGACGTGTAACGCCGAGATCGTCTACTACGACGACGAAAGCGACCCGGACACCTCGGCCCGGCTGTACGAGAAGCTGATCTCGGAGGACGAGGTCGACTTCCTGCTCGGCCCCTACTCCAGCGGCATCACGATGGGGACCAGCGCTATCGCCGAGAAGAACGGCGTCATCATGGTGGAGGCCCACGGCGCTTCGGAGGCCTTGTTCGAAAGGGGCTTCGAGAACCTGTTCGCCGTGCTCACGCCAGCGTCGTACTACACCGAATCGGCATTGCAGGCGCTCGCCGAGTCCGGCGCTAAGACGATGGTGATTGCCAATCGGGACGAGGCGTTCTCGACAGCGGCGGCAGACGGTGCCGAACAATGGGCGGCCGATTACGGACTGGAGGTCCTCGCCCGCGAGACCTATCCACCAGACGCCGACCTCTCGGCGATCATGACCAAATTTCGTGACCTAGACCCCGACGTGTTCGTCGGAGCCGGCCACTTCAATGACTCGATCGCCTTTGTCCGTAGTGCTCAGGAGCTGGGGTTCGCACCCGATGCAATGATGCTCACGGTAGGGCCTGACAGCCCCGAATTCGCAGCGGAGCTGGGAGCCGATGCCAACTTCATTCTCGGCGACTCCCAGTGGGACCGCACCATGCCGTATAAGGATGAGTACTTCGGAACGGCCGACGACTACGCCAATCGCTACCAGGAGGCCTATGGAGAACTACCGCCCTACCAGGCGGCCAGCTCGACCGCAGCCGCTCTTGCCTTGCACCTCGCCATCGAGCAGGCCGGCTCGCTCGAAACGGACGCCGTTCGGGACGCTCTGAACAACCTGGATGTCGACACCTTCTACGGCCGGATCAACTTCGACGAGACTGGGAAGAACACAGCCAAGCCGATGGTGACCGTCCAGGTGCAAGACGGGGAGGCCCTCGTGACCGCCCCTACCGACCTGGCCGGGGCAGACCTGGTCTACCCGATGCCGCCCTGGAGCGATCGCTAGGACAGTGATGAGCTGTGATGCGCTTGATCGACATGGTTGAGCGCATCACATTGGAGAAGGGAGTGGTTGCCATGTATGCCCGGCAGCCTGCCTCTGGCAGGAGACGGGTGCGTTGACCACGTTCCTCCAGGCCCTGGTCAACACCATCATGCTGGGCGGTTTCTATGCCCTGATGGTCATGGGGTTCTCCCTTATCTGGGGGGTCATGGGGGTGATCAACCTCGCACACGGTGAGTTCGTCGTCATGGGTGCGTATCTGACATGGTTCCTCAACCGCCACGCTGGTTGGGAACCGTTCGCAACGATCATCGTTGTCCTGCCAGTGATGTTCGCTTTCGGGTACCTACTCCAGCGCCTGCTGATCAATCGCATCGTCGACCGTCCTCCCCTCGTCTCGTTGCTGGTTACGTACGGGCTTTCGATCCTCATCGCCAACAGCCTCAAGTTGGCCTTCACGGGTACGCCTCGAACCGTGACCACTTCACTGGGCGGCTTTTGGCGCGTGGCCGAGGTGACGATTCCGTCAGTCAAGACCTTCGACCTGATCCTGGCGCTGGCGATGATGGCCACACTTTCGCTGCTGCTGCGGAGGACTCGCTTGGGCAAAGCCATCCGGGCGGCGGCACAGAATCGACGGGCCGCGAGGATGGTCGGAGTCGAGATCGGCTCCGTTTTCGCGGTGACGTTCGGGATCGGGATCGCCCTCACTGGAACAGCCGGCATCCTGTTCAGCCTGACGCAACCGGTCGCCCCGTTCGTGGGACTCCCGCTCACGCTGCGGGCATTTGCCATCACCACCATGTCGGGGCTCGGCAACATCGGCGGCGCCCTGCTCGGGAGCATGGCGCTGGCGGCGGTTGAGGTCTACATCGGCACCTACGTCCCTCGGGTCGGGACCAACCTCGGACTGGTCGCAACCTTCGTCGTCCTGGTCGTGATTCTCATAACCCGACCCCAGGGCCTCTTTGGCGGGCTGCCATCAGCAGAACAGCAATGAGGACCTGCACCGAAGCTACCAGGGGCCAGTGGATCGCCGGGGCACGCCGCGTGGGTCTCGCCGTGCTCCTTGCCGGCCTCGTGTTGTTACCCCTCGTCGCCGAGCGAGGTGGTCGTGAGGGCATGATCAACAACTCCACCCTCTTCTCCTTGACCCAGATGCTGATGCTGGTCACATTAGCCAGCAACTGGAACTTCATCAGCGGTCTCACTGGCTACATCGACTTCGGCCACGTCGCCTTCTTCGGTCTTGGGGCATACTCGACCGGCATCTTGATGAGCAAGGCCGGTTGGCCGTTCTTTCCCACCCTGGCGGTCGGTGCCGTCAGTGCTGCGGTCGCAGCCGTCCTGATCGGCCGGGCCACGATGCATCTCAAGGGCCCCTACTTCTCCATCGCCATGCTCGGCTCGTTCGCTGCGCTACGAGAGATGGCACGTGTGACGACACCCCTGACGGGGGGTGGCCCGGGCCTCACTCTTCCTCCGTACTTGAATCGGCCCCTGTTCTACTACTTGGCCCTCGGCCAGGCGGTGCTCGTCGTTGCGCTCTACCGGTGGCTGAAGGGCACAGAATTCGGCTTGATGATGCTCGGCATCAGAGAGGACGAGCCAGGGGCCGAGATGCGAGGTGTCAATACCACCTTCGTCAAGACCGCCGCCTTCGGGCTGGCCGCGATGTCATCGGGCATAGTCGGTGGGATGTGGGCATACCAGAACACGTTCATCGATCCTGACATCGTGTTCCTGGACAGCCGCACCATCGAGATCGCCATTGCCAGCGTCCTGGGAGGACTCGGCACCATTGCCGGGCCGGTGATCGGGGCCGGCCTGCTCTACTGGTTGCGGGACGTCGTGTGGGCCAACTTCCTCGAGTGGCACCTCATCGTCGAAGGACTGCTGTTGATCGCCATGGTGCTCCTGCTGCCGAACGGCATCATGGGCCTGCTCGGTGATCGATCCGGTCTCGACGTGCGGCAAGCCTGGGCCCGGTGGTTCCGAAGGTGACGGTACGACCGCCGTTACTGGAGGGGCGGCGGGTCAGCAAGTCGTTTGGAGGGCTCGCTGCCCTCACCGATGTTGACCTAACGGTCCATACCGGTGATGTCGTCGGCATCGTCGGCCCGAACGGAAGTGGCAAGACCACGTTGTTCGACTGCGTGACCGGCATGGAGGAGATCGACGAGGGGCGGGTTTTCTTCAAAGGTTGTGACATCACCCACCGCAGGCCCTCCCAGGTGGCGCGCATGGGCCTGTCGCGCACCTTCCAGGGCATTCGCGTCTATCGCAAGCTCACCGTCATGGACAACATGCTGCTCAGCCGTCAATGGGGAGACCGAGGTTGGCTGAGCGTGCTGCGACCGAGCCACCCGCGAGTGACCGAACGGGCCAACGGGCTCCTCGACTTCGTCACCTTGCTTCCTCAACGAGCCGAGCTAGCGGGATCGCTGTCCTGGGGCCAGCAACGGTTGTTGGAGATCGGCATGGCCCTCATGTCCGATCCCGATCTCCTCCTCCTGGACGAAGCAACGTCGGGCGTCAATCCCACCCTGGTGGACGCGATCAGTGACCGAATCGTGACACTCAATCAGGCCCACGGAAAGACGATCGTGCTGATCGAGCACAACATCGATCTGGTCGCCGACCTGTGTGACCGAGTCGTCGTGTTCGATCACGGGGAGAAGCTGGCCGAAGGTGGGGTTGGTGCCGTGTTCGAAGATCCTGTTGTGATCGAGGCGTACTTCGGAGGGCGTGGCCTCGATGCCTGACCCCGCCGCTCCCGTGCTCGAGGTGGAGGGCCTGTACGCCGGCTACGGCAGCGCTGACGTAATCAAGGCTGTCGACCTGCGGGTCAACGAGCAAGAGGTTGTCTGTGTCATCGGCCCAAACGGGGCCGGGAAGTCGACGGTGTTCAACGTGATATACGGCTTCATTCCCGCCCGGTCGGGCCGAATTCGGTTTCGGGGGGAGGACGTGACCGGATCGTCGCCGCGGCAGATGCTCCATCGCGGGATCACGATCGTTCCGCAGCAGCGCAGCCTCTTCCCCCAGATGACCGTTGTCGAGAACCTGGAGATGGGGATGTATCTCCAACGCAACCGGCAACGCGTCCGGGACAGGATCGACTATGTGCTGCAACTGTTCCCCGACCTCGCTGGGCGGGCGAAACAGGCGGTGGGCACGATGAGCGGCGGCGAGCAACGCATGATCGAGATCGGGCGGGCCCTGATGTGGGAACCAGGTCTGCTGCTGATGGACGAGCCGTCGGCTGGCCTCGCCCCGAAGATCTCGGCGACCGTCCTCGACACAGTGCTGCGGCTCAACCGGCAGCTCGGGCTCGCCGTCCTGCTCATCGAGCAGAACGCTCGCCAGGGTCTGCGGATCAGCCACCAGGGTTTCGTGATGGAGCTGGGCACGGTCAGCTATACCGGTACCGGCGACGAGCTGCTGGAGAACCCGGAGGTCCAACGAGCGTTTCTGGGAGGTTCGAGAGCGGTCAGGAAATGACGCCGTCGGCCTTCAGGTGCTCGATCTCGTCCCAGTCCTTGCCAAGTTCCATCAGGACCAGCTCCGTGTGTTGGCCTAGCTCAGGGGCGGCCCCGGACACGTCCCACGGAGTGGAGCCGAAGTCGACGGGGGTAGCAACCATGTCGACCATCTGACCCTCAGCGGTCGGGGCCTTGACATAGCACCCGGCGGCATGGGCCTGGGGGTCCGACCGCATCTCCAGCGTCGACTGCACCTTGGCCCACCAGACGCCATGGCGATCGAGGATCGGGGCCCACTCTTCTCGCGCCTTGGTGACGATCACCTCGTCCATTGCCGCCACCAGCTCGGCCGAGTGCTTCATCCGCTGCTCGATCGAGTCGAAGCGGGGATCGTGCTCCCAGTCCGGCCTCCCCAGAGCGGCCGCCACGTTTGGCCAGTGGCGATCGGCCTCCAGCCCCAACAGCCAGATCCACTTGTTATCGCAGCAGCGATAGCCGTTGAGCAGCGGATTCGGCGGTTGGGATCGGGTGACGGGCTCGGCGTCGACGTCGAGCCGGGCGCTCACATTCTGATCCCATCCGTACATGTACGCTCCGAGGCGCAACAGTGAGGTAGAAACCTGCTGACCCTCCCCGGTTCGCGCTCGGTGAAACAGCGCAGCTGAGACGCCGGCCGCTGCCGCAAGCCCCGTCATGTGATCACCCATCCCCGATCGGGGATACGGCATGTCGTTGCCGTCGGGGGTGATAGCGGCCCCGATTCCCCCTCGGCTGTAGAACGCTCCCATGTCGTAGGCAGCCCGGTCGCGCTCATCGCCGCCGAGGCCATAGCCGGTGACCTGAGCGTAGATCAGTTGGGGATAGCGGTCGGCCAGCGACGAATAGTCGAGACCAGCTCGCTCGAGTCCGGCCGGCCGGTAGTTGGTGACGAAGACGTCGGCCATTGCCAGCAGATCGTGAACGACGGCCAGCCCCCGATCGTCCCTGATATCGAGGGCGAGGCTCCGCTTGCCTCGATTGTCAAGCTCAAACGGTGGGTTGACGTTGTCGGGGTAGCTCCACTCGATCGAGCGAAACGGATCACCGGCCAAGGGCTCGATCTTGACGACGTCGGCCCCCCAGTCGGCGAGAATGCCGCCGCAGCTCGGACCGGCAACCCATAGCCCCATCTCGACAACCCTGACCCCATCCATTGGCCCCATGAGCATCGACTCCCTCGTTTCGCCTGGCGACGAGCTTGTTCATGATTGGGTCAAGTTTGCCGGCGAACGTTGGCGCGGGCGTGGGTCATGCTGCTCAGATGATGGCTACGATCGGAGCAAACGTCGACAGGGGTGAAGGTCAGCACCGTGGATCTGCACAGAACGCTTGCTTCGCTGCGATACAGGGTCCGATACAGCGGGCTGCGCGGCGTGCTCTGGAGAGTGTTTGAAGACTGTCTTGCACCGATCGGCCAGGTGGGGCTGGAGAGCATCTGCCGGAAGGACTTGGCCGTTCCCCTCGTCGATATGACTCCACGAGCAGACGTCGACATCTCGGTGGCCACAGAGGACGACATCGATCAGCTCGTTGGGCTTGTCGAGTCGAATTGGCATGACAGCGACGAAGTCGGGCCCTACACCGAACTGGGGGGCCGCGGCACGATCGTTGACCGATTCCAACGAGGTGAGAAGTGCTTTGTAGCCAAGATCGGAACGGACATCGTCCACTACAACTGGATCGCATTTGACCGGGAAGAGGCGATAGCAGGAACTGGACTCATCGTGTGTCTCACCGATGGTCAGGAGGCTGTCTGCCACGATGGCTTCACCGTCGAGGCCTGGCGTGGAATGGGTATCCACCCAGCCGTCAACAGCGCGATGCTGAGATGGCTGAAAGAGTCGGGCTACCGGTACGCCTACACGGTCGTGGGGACGGTCTCCCGGTCATCGAATATCACGCATCATCGACTCGATTGGGAATTCACCGGGGTCATGCTCTATCTGATCTCGCGACGGACCGGAAAGGCACGGGTGTGGCGCCTCAAAGGAACACTTGCGCCGTTCCACAAAACGGCAACATGAGCGCGCTGGGTTGCCTCACGTCAACGTGGCGCACCAGTGGGCCTAAGCGTTGGCCAATCCTTCGTCTGAGTGATACCGGACGCTGCACTTGTGATGCCGTTGAGTTGCGGCGATTGGACACTAGCTGTGAGCCGCATTGCCGAGTTGTGCGACGATCGCTGGCGCGTCGATTGCAGCTCTGAATCTTGCGCTCCATTCTCAGGCGTTCTGGTAGGCGTTGGTGGTCAGTACCACCTTGCCGGTGTGCCCGCCACGTTCGAGGAGTTCGTGGGCCTTGGCCGCCTCCACGAGCGGGATGCGTTGGGCGATCACGGGTTCGAGCTGGTGGGTGGCCAGGGCGTCGAGGAGCTCGGTGAGCGTCGTGCGGTACCAGTTTGGGTGAGCCTGGGCGTACTTGGCCATGGTCGGACACCTCGGCGCTCGTTTTCCGTCGGGCAAGAGTCTGAGCAGGAAGGTCATCGCCATGCTGAGGGGGGCGACCCGGAGGCCTTGCTTATCGACGGCGGCCGAGCCGAGCCAGACCAGTCTTCCGCCTCGACGGAGGGCCCGGTTGCAGCGCCAGAGGTGCTTGGCTCCGCCGATCGGGTCGATCACGACGTCCACGCCGTCGCCGGTCAGGGCCTGGATGCGGGCGACGAAGTCCTCGGTTTGGTAGTCGATCGGCGTGGCGCCGAGGGACGACACGAGATCGTGCTGGTCTCGGGCCGCGGTGCCGAACATCTCCAGTCCCGCCAACTTGCCCAGTTGGAGCACTGCGGTGCCCACTCCACCGGCTGCGCCGTGCACCAGGATGCGCTCGCCACTCCGAGCGCTGCCGATGTCGTGGAGGTGTTGGTGGGCGGTGAGGTAGTTGACGACCAGGCAGACCGCCTCGGCTGGATCGACTCCGCCTGGGACGGCAACGAGCTCGGCCTCGGGGAGGCACAGGTACTCGGCGTAGCCGCCGCCGACGCCAAGGGCCCAAGTTCCGCCTGCGACCATCTGGCCGTCTTCGAATGTCGTGGCTCCGGGCCCGTTCTCGTCGACAATGCCGACCACGTCTTCGCCGAGGGTGAAGGGGAGCTTGGGGCTGCCAGGGAGGTGGGCCCAGCGCCGGTAGATGAGGTCGAAAGCAGAGACCCCGGCGGCCAGCACCTGCACGCGGACCTCACCGGCTCTGGGCTCCGGCAGCTCCTCTTCGGCCAGTTGGAGCACCTCTGGTCCGCCGTGCTCTGTCACCACCACTCGATGGTTCTTGATCGGTCCCACGGTCTGCTCCTTCCGATCGGGGGCATCGGCCTCCTATAGGCCATGATCCCTATCGCCACGATGCTCGCCTAGAGCCGAAGGTCGCTTGTCGCGGCTGCATCGAGCCAGGGGCGCTGTGCTTTCCGGTCGATATGTAGCCTCGGATGATGCCGGAGAATCAGCTGAGGGGCTGGGAGCCGCTTGCTCTCGGGTCGACCATCGAGCTGTTCGAGGCCGCACCCTTCCGGTGGTGGATCAGTGGCGGAAACGCACTGGATCTCCACCTGGATCGTTCCTGGAGGCAGCACGGCGATACCGATGTCGGCGTCTGCCGCAACGACGTCACCCACCTCGTGAGGTGGCTCAGCGGCTGGGATGTCCAGATCGCTAGCGCCGGACGGCTCCAGCCCTGGAGACCCTCGTCGTCACGGCTGGCGGGGAACAACCTGTGGTGCCGATCCTCGACGGAGCGGGGGTGGCAGTTGGACATCACGGTTGGTGAGGGCAACGAGCACCGATGGGTGTACCGGCGTGATCCGACGATCACCGTGGCCTGGTGCCGGGCCGTGCTCCGCACCGAACGAGGCGCCCCGTATCTTGCTCCGGAGATCCAGTTGCTGTTCAAGAGCAAGTCCGTCCGCCCGAAAGATCGAATCGATGCCGAAGCCGTCATCCCCATGCTTGACCCCGACCGCCTCGGTTGGCTCTCGGCCGCTCTGCCGCCTGAGCACTCGTGGCAGAGGCTGATCAGCGACGCCAGCACCCTACGTCGATGAACCCTTCCGCGCGCTCGCTTCGGTGCTCCAGTCGCACGCGGCGTTGGTCGCAATGTTCATCCGGGCCGCCCCTGCCCTGTCTGTGCTGTGCTGCGGGATGGCCGTGTGGAGTGGACGCGGCCATCGGCCAGCACGTGGTCGTGAGATCTGCTGACGGGGTGTCGTTCGAGGCGCTGCCGGTGGCAACGCCGGAGTCGTTCACCGTTCTGTTGGCGATGCCAGGTGTGGTCCGGGTCGAGGCCCGCTGGGGCTTGTTCACCCCAAGGGTGATGGACGTCGTGAGTGGAGCGATCCCCGGGCCGATCTCGAGGGTTCCGTGCGCAAGGTGTTAGCGGAACTGGCGTCGTGGAGCGACGAGGCACCTGAGGTCTCCAGCGAGCTGAGGGTGCCGCAGGCTTGGGGCGCAAGCCGCCGGTAGGCTCAACCGGGATCCCTGCACGGTCCGGTGCACGCTTCTCGCCCATCTGACCCCAAGCACCGCGGCCGTGGTCTGTACCGCTGCGACAATGGTGGCGTCCGACCCGTCGATGCCGCGCGGTGTCGTCCCGGCCGAGGTCTGCTTCGATGCGGAGGACTTCCTGGCGGAGGTCTACCGATTCGAGGGCCGCGACATACCGGCTGAGGGTAACGATCCCGACCACCCCCATCATGGCGGGAGGCGAGCGGCAGCCGGACGAGTTCGATGTGGTCGCTAGGGCTCATGGCGACAGCTCTCAGGTCCACTGCTGTATCGGCAGGTAGGAACGCTCGAGCCCCTGGGTTGAGCCAGAGCAAGCCGCTCGGGCGCCCGAGTGTCGATCCGGCGCTTTGATGAACCGTTGGAGAGCGGCCCAAGCGCTCGGCAACGCGATCACCGATAGCGGCCGGCGATTAATCCCGCTCGTCGGCGGGGTCGGCGCTCGGGATGTCGAGAGCTGGCGCCAGGCGTCCAGGTCCACTACGAGTTGATGTGGGTGAGGTCCACCGGACCGGAGGTCATCGTGAATACGAGCGACCCCGGCACGAGATTCTCATGAGGGGCGCCCGGGTGGTCCTTGGGGTCCGGTGGCCGCTCGGCCACGATCACGTAGTCCGTCGCCTCGACGAACTCGGCGTTCGTGACCGCGGTCGATGGATCCAGAATCCATCAACGGCGACGGTGTGAACGGGTGCCTCCTCGGAGTAGTGGGAGGCCGACCCCACGGCGAAACGTGCCGCCTGGGGTTCAGATGAGGTCGGCGTTGCGCACCTCCCCAGCACCCCGGGGGTCGGCTGCGTTCACGAGCTGGCGACACCCTCCTGGAGCTTCTCCATCACCCGGTCCAGGCTGAAGCTTGCCGGCTTCTGGCTGACTGGGAACTCGGCGACTGTCTGGAGCACATTGGCAACCTCGTGCTGTGCTGGAACGAACAGGAATGCGTGGTCGAGGAGCCAATCGAAATAGGTGTTGGAGGTGACGTCGGCCCGCTCGTAGGGGTCGGTTCGGAGGTTGAAGAGCTTGGGCATGCGGAGCTCCACCATGGGGTTCATCCACAGCTCCATGGTGCCGGTTGCCCGCTGCTCGAGGAACACGAACTTCCAGTTGTCGTAACGCATCGCGGCAAGGTCGCCGTCATCGGTCATGTAGAAGTAGGTGATCCGGGGGCTCTCGTCGACCTCGCCGGTGATGTAGGGCAGTTGGTTGTGGCCGTCGAGGTGGACCTTGTACTGCTTGCCGTGGAGCTCGGTGCCGGCTCTCAGCTGTTCGGCCATGTCGGGAACCCCGGCGGCAGCCAGGAAGGTGGTGAACCAGTCGGCGTGGCTGACGATCCCGTTGCGGACGGTCCCGGGTTCGATGTGGCCGGGCCACCGCACCAGCGCTGGCACCCGATAGGCGCCCTCCCACATGGTGTTCTTCTCACTACGGAACGGTGTCATCCCGGCGTCGGGCCAGCTGTTCATGTGGGGCCCGTTGTCGCTGCTGTACACGACGATGGTGTCATCGGTGATCCCGAGCTCGTCGAGGAAATCGAGCATCTCGCCGATGTGGCCGTCGTGGTCGATCATCACGTCGTGGTACTCGGACTGCCACCGCCCCGACTGACCCAGGCTCTCGTCCTTGGCGTGGGTGCGGAAGTGCATGTGGGTGGTGTTGAACCACACGAAGAACGGCGTGCCGGCCTCGTGGGCATCCCTGATGAAGCGTTTCGCCTCGGGTAGGAGCTCATCGTCGATGGTCTTCATCCGCTCCTTGGTGAGCGGGCCCGTGTCTTCGATTCGACCATCGGCATAGCTGTGGATCACGCCGCGAGGGCCGAAATTCTGGCGGAAGTTCGGGAAGTCGGCCTCCGACGGGTAGTCGCGCTGCTCTGGCTCTTCCTCGGCGTTGAGGTGGTACAGGTTCCCGAAGAACTCGTCGAACCCGTGGTTGGTGGGCAGGAACTTGTCGAGGTCACCGAGGTGGTTCTTGCCGAACTGGCCCGTTGCGTACCCCTGGTCCTTCAACGCCGTTGCGATCGTCGGGTCGGAGTCCTGCAGGCCAACGTCAGCACCGGGCATGCCGACCTTCGTCAGCCCGGTGCGGAACGGGTTCTGGCCGCAGATGAACGCCGCCCGGCCCGCGGTGCATGATTGCTCCCCGTAGTAGTCGGTGAACATCGCGCCCTCATGCGCAATCCGATCGATGTTCGGTGTGCGGTATCCCATCATCCCGTTGCTGAAGCAGCTCAGATTGCTGATTCCGACGTCATCACCCCACATCACCAGGATGTTCGGCTTCCCGTTTGGCATCGCTTGGCTCCTTGACGATTGTCGTGTGTCCGTGTCTCGCGTCAACGCTAATTGCGCGACCAACGGGTGGCCTCACCCCAGCTGGGTGGGCCGGGATTCGAGCGCCGGGCCGTTGGTCGCTAAACGGCGCGACCCCGACGGAGTCACTCGATAACACCGCTCGGGAGTACCAGACCAGCGCGCCCGAGTCCCGGTCCCGGCGATGCCGAGTGGTCCAGGCGATCGGAAACGCTCGCCACGGCCACGGCCACGGCCACGGCCACGGCCACGGAGGGCGAGGGTGCCCACGTTCCGTTGCTGTGTTGTCGGGGCGGTCTGCTGGTTAGTGCAACCTGAGCAACCTGGTTCGTTGCAGGGCCCGCGGCTCAGAGGGTGATGTCGCGCCGCCAATACTCGTCGCCCTCGCGGGAGATCTCCTCGCGGGTGGACTCGTCCCAGTCCGCCGACCCGATCCACTCACCCCGATACTGATAGGCCTCCTCGTCGGGCCAGCGTTGACGCCGGGCGTCGACCGCC
>Ga0224508_10002123_pt1 | contig 17215 bp, 14 predicted proteins | sample SF_Jan12_sed_USG_4_FD_170157 | JGI IMG/M metagenome (GOLD analysis project Ga0224508, IMG submission 170157) | Sediment microbial communities from San Francisco Bay, California, United States - SF_Jan12_sed_USGS_21 | ecosystem: Environmental > Aquatic > Marine > Sediment | place: USA... | reverse complement strand
TGGTGACAATGTCAGTATCGCCGTCGACGGGCGGGACTATCCGATTCCCAGGTCCGCCCGCAGTGGCCGCCTGGCCCGACTCAGCATTAGCCGCCAGTAATATGCTAGGAGCCTGCGCGGCAGAAATATCCGTAGCGAGAAAGCACCACAGCGGTCCATTTTTCCGATCTTTTTCGTTACGTAGAACCACTATGCGCCTCAAAAGATCGAAAAACTGTCCTCGCTGTGGCACTTTCTCGCTACGGATATTTCTGCCGCGCAGGCTCCTGCGAAACGCAACACGGGGCGCGGCAGCGACTCCGCTCCTGGATAAAGTGTAGTGAAGCCTAAAGCCATTCGAGGAATGAACGACATCCTTCCCGACGTATCGGGAACGTGGCGCTATCTGGAAACGATCGTGCGCGAAGTCGTCGAATCCTACGGCTACCGCGAGATTCGTCTGCCGCTGGTCGAGCACACTGCACTTTTCAGCCGCTCAATCGGCGAAGCCACCGACATCGTCGAAAAAGAGATGTACACGTTCGTCGATCGCAATGGCGAAAGCCTGACCCTGCGCCCGGAAGCTACGGCCAGTATGGTCCGGGCCGGCATCACCAACGGACTTTTCCACAACCAGCGGCAAAAGCTGTGGACAGCAGGCGCGATGTTCCGCTACGAAAAGCCGCAAAAGGGCCGATACCGCCAGTTTCACCAGTTCGACGTGGAAGCTATGGGCTACGAGGGCCCGGACGTCGACGCTGAACTCATTATCCTGTGCGCGCGCATGTGGGAGCGCATTGGCCTCGGGCGATTGCGACTCGAAATCAACTGCCTGGGGTCTCCGGACGTACGTGCACGCTACCGCGAGGAACTGGTTAATTACTTTTCGGCAGTGAAAAGCGAGCTCGATGAAGATAGTATTCGCCGGCTCGGCAAAAATCCGCTGCGGATCCTGGATAGTAAGAACCCGGATTTACAGGGGCTGATCGCCAGTGCGCCGGTAATGCTCGAGTTTCTGGACGAGGAATCTGCGCGGCATTTCGACGGGCTCAAAGCCCTTCTGGATGCAGCCAAAGTGCCGTATACGGTCAATCCTCGCCTGGTACGCGGGCTTGATTATTACAACCTGACGGTGTTCGAGTGGGTCACCGATGCACTGGGGTCGCAGGGCGCCGTCTGTGCGGGCGGCCGCTATGACGGTCTGGTCGAGAAGCTGGGTGGCAAGTCGACGCCGGCGATTGGCTGGGCCATGGGGATCGAGCGCCTGGTCGGCTTGTATGAGGCCTGCGGGGGCGAGCCGAGATTGGAAACGCCCGACGTGTATGTGGTCGCGGTTGGTGACGCTGCCCTCGGACGTGGTTTTGAACTGGCCGAAAGTCTGCGCGATGCATTGCCGGCTATGCAGGTGGAATTAAACCTCGGCGGAGGAAGTTTCAAGTCACAGCTCAAGCGGGCGGACAAGAGTGGTGCCGCATTGGCGGTCATTCTTGGTGAGGAAGAGGTGGCGCGCGGCGAGGCAGGGCTGAAACCTTTACGTAGCGGCGAGGATCAAATGAACGTTTCACTGGACGAGCTTGCCGGGACGATTGGCCGGCAACTGGCGACAAACTGATAAATTACCCGGCGCGGCATTGGTGGCGCGTCCATACGAATTGGCAATACTGGAAGGCACTTTGTGAACGACTTATCGGAAAAAGAACAGCTTGACGAGATGCGTGCGTGGTGGTCCGAGAACGGCCGCTTTGTCATCACAGGGGTGGTACTTGGCGTTGCGATTATCTTCGGCTGGAATCAATGGCGGTCAAGCATCGAGAACGCGCAGATAGAGGCATCGAATCTTTTTGAAGAGGTGATGGGCGCTGTCGCGACCGGCGATACCGACACAGCCGAAGTTGCCGCGAACAAACTGTTCGACAACTACGAACGTACTGTGTATCCGGATCAGACCCGCCTGGCGCTCGCAAGACTCTACATGGACAAAGGCCGCGATCAGGACGCGGTGGAAGTTCTTCGCCAGCTTATCGATGAGGAAGACGAATCAGAGATAAACATGGTCGGACGTCTGCGGCTTGCCAAGGTGCTCCTGTACCAGAACAAACCGGACGAAGTCGTAGAGCTAATGGAAGGCCGTGCTTCTGGCGGCTTTGCCGCCCGTTACAGCGAAGTTCTTGGCGATGCTTACGCCGCAAAGGGCGACTATGCGGCGGCACAGACAGCTTACCTGGCCGCGCTGACCGAGGACCAGTCACTGCAAACGATCGACAACAGTCTGATTCAGTTAAAGATCAACGATCTTCCCGATCTGAATGAAGTGGCGGCAACCGCGGAAGCGCTGGAAGCTGCCATCGAAGCGGGCGATGTCGCCGAAGAATCCGCAGACGTGCCGGATGAAATGGAAGATCCGGACGCACCGCCGGCGGAAGATGCCGAGCCGGAAGCAGAGACAGAGCAATGAAACTGGCGTGGTCGTATGAGCGTCATCACGGGCAATGGTATTTGCCGTTGCGCCGCTTTGCGATCTGGTTGATAGCGGCAATCCTGATCTCGGGTTGCGGCTTGTTCGGTGGTGACGATGACGAAGAGTTGCAACCAACGGAGTTGCTGGACTTCGATGAGACGCTGGACGTAAGACGACTCTGGTCGACCAAGCTGGGTGGCGGCACGGAATTCCTGCGTATCGCGCTAAGTCCGGCCGGTGACGGAGATCGCGTTTATGCTGCCAGCTACGACGGCAACGTTTATGCCTTCGATCCCGAAAGTGGAAAACGAATTTGGCGGACCGAGGTCGACGTGATTTTATCGGCGGGTCCGGGCGTTGGTGAAGGGCTCGTCGTCGTGGCAGGTTATGACGGGGACCTGATTGCGCTGAGCGCTGAAGACGGTGCGGAGCGCTGGCGTATCAATATTGCCGGAGAGTCTCTTGCGCGGCCTTTGATCAAGGACGAGGCTGTTGTTGTCTATACGAATGATGGACGATTGCGCGTCTTTTCAACTTTTGACGGCACGGAACGCTGGGTGCTGGAACAGAGCCTGCCAGCGCTGACCTTGCGCGGCGCCGCTGAGCCGATCGTTGTAGGCACGACTATCATTGCGGGATTCGACAACGGCAGGCTGATGGCCATCAGCCTTGCTGATGGCTCCGAGCAATGGCAGGCCGTCCTGACACCGCCATCCGGCCGATCGGACCTCGATCGCCTTGCGGATGTGGACGGCGCCATGGCTACCGTTGGTCAGGACGTGTACGCAACCGGGTACCACGGCCGCGTTGCGTCGCTGGCGGTCGAGTCTGGCCAGATATTGTGGGCCCGCGAAATCTCGGGCCTGTCAGGCGTTGCGGCAGACTGGAACAATATTTACCTGGTTGGCGAAGAGGGCGAGATCGTCGCCTTGCTGCGCCGAAACGGTGACGATGTCTGGCGCCAGGAGGCGATGATTCGCCGGGAACCGACAGCGCCGGTTGTCTTCGGTACAGCCGTCGTGGTCGGCGACTTCGAAGGTTATGTGCATTTCTTCAATAATTTTGACGGCAGTCCAGTCGCGCGGGAACGCGTTGGCAAAGGGATGATTTCTTACGCACCCGTCGTCATCGGCGGCCGCCTCTACGTGCAAAGCGAGTCCGGCACGCTCTCGGCATTCGGTGTGCCCGCTCCGGAACCGCGCGGCGACGCACCCGAAATCTCCAGTGACGAGACTTCCTGACCAAATGGTCTCCGGAAAATGCTTCCCGTCATTGCACTCATCGGTCGGCCCAATGTCGGTAAGTCGACACTCTTCAATCGTCTGACGCGTTCGCGCGACGCGCTGGTTGCCGACTACCCCGGACTGACCCGCGACCGCCAGTATGGCTTTGGCAAACTCGGCCCCGTTCCCTACCTTGTCATCGATACCGGTGGTGTTGCCGGCGGCGAGGTCGGCATCAACGAACTCATGGTCGATCAGACCGTACGCGCACTACAGGAAGCCGATGTCGCTATCGTCATGGTGGATGGACGCAGCGGACTGACGGCTGCCGACGAGCACGTCGCCGAACTCGCAAGAAAGCACGCCAGGAAAACCTGGCTGGCGGTTAACAAGGCTGAAGGACTCGACGCAGATATCGCGTCCGGAGAATTTCACGGCCTTGGACTTGGTGAGCCGGTAGCAATCTCTGCGACGCACGGCGACTGGGTGACCGCACTGATGGACGAAGTGCTGGCGCCATATGTCGATATGGCTGACGGCGACGCTGATGAACCGGAGCAGGCCGACGAAGAGAAAGCGCTACGTATCGCTGTCATTGGTCGTCCCAACGTTGGCAAGTCAACGCTGATCAATCGTCTGATTGGAGAGGACCGGCTTGTCGTTTTCGATCAACCGGGTACGACACGCGACAGCGTTGCCGTGCCATTCGAGCGCGACGGCAGGAATTACATACTGATCGATACCGCGGGTGTCCGACGTAAATCGAAAGTGCACGAGGTCGTTGAGAAGTTCAGCATCATCAAAGCGCTGCAGGCAATGGAGCGTGCGCAGGTCGTTATTGCCGTACTCGATGCGCGCGAGGGGGTCACGGAACAGGATGTCAGCCTGATGGGCCTCGCTGTGGAACGCGGTCGTGCACTGGTAGTTGTGACCAACAAATGGGACGGCCTGAGTCAGGATCAGAAACGTCACGTCAAAGACGCACTCGACCGGCGTCTGCCATTTCTGGATTTCGCGGAACGCATGACGATTTCTGCATTACACGGTACTGCCGTCGGTGACCTGCTGCCGGCTGTCGAGCGTGCATATCGCGCTGCGACAAGGGATCTGTCAACGACCGACCTCAACCGCGAACTTGAAAGCGCACTTACAGCGCATGCGCCACCACTGGTACGAGGCCGCCGCATTCGGTTGCGCTACGCGCACCAGGGTGGGCGCAACCCACCGGTCATTGTCATCCACGGCAACCAGACCGAGAAACTGCCGGAGGCGTATCGCCGGTACCTCATCAACCGTTTTCGCAAGGCTTTTCGCCTGCAAGGAACACCGGTTCGATTATCATTCAAAACCAGTGATAATCCGTTCAAAGGCAGGCGCAACAAGCTGACGCCAAGACAGCAACAAAAACGCAAGCGCCTGATGAAACACGCAAAGAGATAAATGGATGACGGCACCTTCCAAAACAATACAGATTGACGGTCGCTTCGCCATGCATCGGGGCGGCGTTCTCGAGTCGCCGAACATCGCCTATGAAACGTGGGGTGAATTGCAGGAGCAGGGTGAAAACGCAATTCTGCTGTTTACCGGCTTGTCACCCTCTGCGCACGCTGCGTCGTCTCCTGACAATCCCGCCGCCGGCTGGTGGGAAGACATGATTGGTTCCGGTCTGCCGCTTGATACCGATCGTTATTTCGTCATCTGCATCAACTCGCTGGGAAGTTGTTTCGGCTCGACCGGGCCGGCGGATATCAATCCCGCGACTGGTGCGCGTTATCGCCTGAGCTACCCGGTGCTGACCCTGGAAGATGTTGCCGAGGGTGGTTACGAGGTGCTGAAACACCTGGGCATCGAAAAAGTCCACACCACGATGGGAGCATCGATGGGAGGCATGAGTGCCCTGGCATTCTGCGTGCGGCACCCCGGCGTCAGCGAACGCATGATATCCATATCGTCGGCGACCCGGGCACTGCCCTTTGCGATCGCCGTTCGTTCGTTGCAACGGGAAATGATCATTAAGGATCCAAGGTGGGCGGAGGGGAACTATGATCCGGAAGACCCGCCGGTCACCGGACAGAGATTGGCCAGGAAACTCGGCATGATGACGTACCGCTCCGCCGAGGAGTGGGAGCAACGCTTCGGACGCGAGCGCATTTCCTTCGAAGAACATGCAAGCAACCCTTTCTACGGTGATTTTTCGGTTGAGAGTTATCTCGAGAACCATGCGAACAAGTTCACCGGGCAGTTCGATGCGAACTGCTATCTTTATTTATCGCGCGCGTCGGATCTCTTTGATCTTGCCGAACACGGCGGCTCACTCGAAAGCGGATTTGCAAAACTCAAGTTGCGGCGCGCGATGGTTATCGGCGTGCAAACTGACATCCTGTTTCCGATGCGGCAGCAGGAAGAGCTGGCGGAAGGACTACAGGCCGTCGTCGAGGATCTCGAGTTTGTGCGGCTCGACTGCATCAAGGGTCATGATTCTTTCCTCGTGGAAATGGACGCGTTCCGACCGGTAATCGGCCGCTTCTTCGAAACCTTCAATCACGGTTAGTCACTAAGAAGCAGTGCGGGGTCAACTGCTGTGCCGTTCAGGTAAGTTGCAAAATGTAAATGCGCGCCGGTCACGCGGCCGGTCGCACCAACTTTTCCAATCGCCTTGCCGGTTGATACGGATTCGCCCTCATCCACATCAATTTCACTAAGGTGGCAGTACAGGCTTACAAATCCCTGGCCGTGATCGATGATGACGGTGTTGCCATTGAAATAATAATTGCCGGTCGCGGTTATGACACCACCCAATGGAGCGGCGATCGGCGTGCCCGTGGTTGCCGCAATATCCATACCTTTATGAGGTGATCGCGGCTGGTCATTAAAAAATCGCCGCAAGCCAAAACTGGAACTGCGCCGACCGCCGACTGGAGCCTGCAGGCCCACATCGTCGAGCCGCGTATTACGCCAGTTGTTGAGTGCTGCATCGATCACATCGCGCTCGGCAAATATTCGTTCGAGCGACTCCGGGTCCGGATCGACATACTTGCGATCCACATTCAGGCGTTGTTCTTCGTAGGTATTGGCCTGGATGTCGAATTCAATCTGTCGCTTCGGCTCATCCGGCACTGCGATCAGTGCGGTTATTGTTCCCGGTACGCTCTGCTCCAGCGGAATGCCGATCACTGCGAGCCATTGGTCTTCCGCCCTGAGTATCAGTACCTGCTGCCCGTCGACAGTAACTGTCGGGCGTACGTCGCCCGGGACTCGTACGATGCCGATGCCGCCGGGCCACGGGGAATGCTCCGGCGCGGCCTGCACGGCCGTCGTCAACAGAATCGAGAACAATATCAACATTTGATTAAGAGTCATCTGATTCCTTCACAGTTGCCGTCAGCGTTCCGCTCGCAAGTTTTGCGCGAATGTCTGAACCCGGCTTTATTTTTGACGCGTCCGTCACGATAGCGCCTGTCTTGTCGTCGCTGACAATTGCATATCCGCGTTCAAGAGTCGCAAGCGGGCTTACCGAATCCAGCGTGCGGGCAGCGAGCGTCAGGCGAACATTCAGCCTCTCTACGGCAGAGGTGCCGGATCCGCTGAGACGTTGTTTTAGTGCGGCGAGCTGATGCATGTATTGTTGGACGCCGATCGCCGGCGATTGTTGCAACAATCGCGAGCGCACGGATTCGATGTCGTGCGCTCGCGTAGCGAGGTCATGCCGGATCGCTCCGGTCAGAATTTGCTGCAGGTTTCGCAGCCAGTCGCTCTGGCGGGCTACCGTTGCGGCAGGACTGCTTTGCGTCAGCCTGCGGCTTAGCCAGTCCACGGTCTGGAACTTCTCTTCGAGATAGCGCCGGCCCAGCATTGCAATACGCTCTGCAGTTGCGCTGAGGCTGCGCAGCCACTCGGCCTGGTCAGGAACAACCATTTCCGCCGCGCCCGACGGCGTCGGTGCCCTTACATCGGCCACGAAATCTGCAATAGTGAAGTCAACTTCGTGGCCCACTGCAGTCACAATCGGAATCGGGCATGCGTGGATCGCCCGTGCGACGATTTCTTCGTTGAACGACCAAAGATCCTCGAGCGATCCCCCACCGCGCGCGAGAATGAGCACATCGCACTCGTCTCGCTCGACTGCTGTTCCTATTGCCTCAGCAATTAGCGTGGCGGCCGTTTCTCCCTGCACCAATGTTGGGTAGATCATGACCGGAATGGAGGGGAAACGGCGTTGTAAAACCGTGATAATGTCGCGAACTGCGGCGCCGCTTGACGAGGTCACAATTCCTATTTTTTCAGGGAGCTCCGGCAGCTCCTGCTTGGTCTCTTGGTCGAATAGTCCTTCAGCCGACAATTTCTTCTTCAGCGCCTCGAAACGCCGCCGCAGTTCTCCTTCACCAGCTTCTTCGAGCTGCTCGACAATAAGCTGATAGTCACCACGCGCTTCGTAGATGCTAACCCGGCCAAACGCCAGCACCTGGTCGCCGTTCTTGATATTGAGAGTCGGTCCGCGTTGTCGCTGCCGAAACCAGGCGCAGCGAATCTGCGAATTCTCGTCTTTGAGACTGAAATACAGGTGTCCCGACCCTGGCCTGGCCAGGTTGGATATTTCACCCTCGACCCAGAGCTTGGCGAGTCCTTGCTCCAGCAATGTTTTCACCTGCCGGTTGAGCTCCGACACGGTGATGGCGCTTTGCGCAGGGCTTATTGAGAGCAGGTCGTCCACGGCAACAGTATACGTTGGCTACCGTGCGCCGTAATTCCCCCATTTTTATTCGAATCGGCGTTTACCGGAAAATCGGCAATGCGTACAATTGACCGTTTAACCCCACGAAAAGACCAGATACCGATGCGCATCGCCAGGGAAGCACTGACGTTTGATGATGTACTCCTGCAACCGGACTACTCCGATGTGCTGCCGCGCGAAGTCGACCTGTCGACCAGGCTGACCAGCGAAATTACTCTCAATATTCCGTTACTGTCAGCAGCAATGGACACCGTCACCGAAGCGCGACTGGCGATTGCCCTGGCGCAGGAAGGCGGCATTGGCATCATTCACAAGAACATGACCCCGGAACGACAGGCGCATGAGGTCCTGCTGGTAAAGAAATTCGAAAGTGGCATCGTGCGTGACCCGATCACGGTGTCGCCGGACATGTCGATTCGGGAAGTTATCGACTTGACGATGTCGATGAATATTTCCGGCGTGCCAGTCGTCGAAGACAAAAAAACGATCGGCATAGTTACGCATCGCGACCTGCGATTTGAAACCCAACTGGATGCGCCTGTTTCCAGTGTCATGACGCCGCAGGATCGGCTGGTCACGGTGCGCGAAGGCGCTGCCGATGAGGAAGTGTTGTCGTTGTTGCACAAGCATCGCATCGAGAAAGTACTCGTGGTTACCGAGGACTTCGAGCTGCGCGGCATGATCACGGCCAAAGATTTCCAGAAAGCGACGGACTTTCCGCGCGCGTGCAAGGATGATCGTGGCGCCCTTCGCGTCGGCGCTGCCGTTGGCACCGGATACGACACGGATGAACGAATCGAAGCACTTGTTAAAGCCGGTGTTGATGTGATTGTCATTGACACCTCCCACGGCTTTTCCAAAGGCGTCGTCGAGCGCGTGCAGCGCACGAAAAAGGAATACCCGGATCTGCAGGTGATTGGTGGCAATATCGTCACCGCGGATGCGGCTGAAGCATTAATCAAGGCAGGTGCCGACGGCGTCAAAGTCGGCATCGGGCCGGGTTCTATCTGCACAACGCGCGTGGTCGCCGGTGTTGGCGTGCCGCAGATTTCGGCCGTCGCCGAAGTGGCGGAACAGCTGGCGAAGAAGGGTGTGCCACTGATTGCGGATGGCGGTATTCGCTACTCCGGTGACATTGCGAAGGCGCTTGCAGCCGGAGCGTATTCCGTGATGATCGGCAGCCTGTTCGCAGGCACCGAAGAATCTCCGGGCGAAGTCGAGCTTTACCAGGGACGTTCCTACAAGACCTATCGGGGCATGGGCTCGGTCGGGGCGATGGGACAGGCCCATGGCTCGTCGGATCGATATTTCCAGGACGCCACTGAAGAACTTGAAAAACTCGTACCCGAAGGTATCGAAGGTCGTGTGGCCTACAAAGGCAGCATGGTTGCGATCGTGCACCAGCTTATTGGCGGTGTACGCGCTGCGATGGGATACACCGGCAGTCACGACATCGATGAGATGCGTACCCGCCCGAAATTCGTGAAGATCACGGGTGCCGGTATGCGCGAGAGTCATGTGCATGATGTGACGATTACCAAAGAAGCGCCCAACTACCGTACGAACAACTAGCGCACGGACAACCAGCGAATCACTCAAGAACGATGTCTCAGGCACTCGACATTCCGGCAACAGAACAACCGGACATCCACGCCCATCGGGTGCTGATTCTCGACTTCGGCGGCCAGTACACGCAGTTGATTGCACGTCGCGTTCGCGAATGTGGTGTCTATTCCGAGATCCATCCCTGGGATATGGATGAGGACGCGATACGGACCTACGCGGCGGACGGCGTGGTCCTGTCCGGTGGACCGGAATCGGTCAACGTCGACAATCCTCCGCGGGTCGCGCAAGCCGTATTCGAAATGAATGTCCCGGTACTGGGTATTTGCTACGGCATGCAGGCGATGGCCGCACAGCTTGGCGGCAAGGTCGAGACGTCGAGCCACAAAGAGTTCGGTTATGCCGAGATAACACCTCACGATTCGGAATTGCTGGCAGGCCTCAACGATGGCGACGACGACGAGCCGATGCTCAAAGTCTGGATGAGTCATGGCGATCGCGTCGAATCCGTGCCGGAGGGCTTTGCCATTACGGGCAGCAGCGCAAATTCTCCACTGGCAGCTATGGAAGACAGCTCCCGCAAATATTACGGCGTGCAGTTTCACCCGGAAGTTACCCATACGCCGCAGGGGCAGGCCATCATCGAACGATTCGTTCGCGATATCTGTGGTTGCCCGGGAGACTGGACCGCGGGCAACATCGTTGCCGACGCGATCGCGACGGTCCGGTCGACGGTCGGCGAGGCCAACGTCTTGCTCGGCTTGTCCGGCGGCGTCGATTCCTCGGTCGTTGCCGCCTTGCTGCATGAAGCGATCGGTGACCAGCTGACCTGCGTTTTCGTTGATCATGGTCTGCTGCGGCATCACGAAGGCGATCAGGTCATGGAAACCTTTGCCAGGCACCTGGGCGTCAATGTCATACGTGTAAATGCAGCCGACCGTTTCTTCACCGCATTGCAGGGCGTCAGTGATCCGGAAGAAAAGCGCAAAATCATCGGTGCGAACTTCATCGAGGTGTTCGACGAAGAGGCACATAAGCTCGAAGGCATCGAATGGCTTGCACAGGGCACGATTTATCCGGACGTCATCGAATCGGCCGGCGCCAATACTGGCAAGGCCCATGTCATCAAGTCACATCACAACGTCGGTGGCCTGCCCGAAAAAATGCGTATGCAACTGGTCGAACCGCTGCGTGAACTGTTCAAGGACGAGGTTCGCAAGATTGGCGTCGAACTCGGGCTTCCGAAGGAAATGGTGTATCGCCATCCATTCCCGGGACCTGGACTGGGCGTGCGCGTGCTCGGCGAGGTGCGGCCCGAGTATGTGGGCCTGCTGCAGCTTGCCGATGACATTTTCATCGAAGAGCTGCGAAAGAATGACCTGTATGACAGGACCAGCCAGGCCTTCGCAGTATTCCTGCCGGTACGCTCCGTCGGTGTCATGGGCGATGGTAGGAAGTACGACTACGTTGTCGCGTTACGCGCCGTGGAAACCGTCGATTTTATGACCGCGCGCTGGGCGAGGCTGCCGTATGAATTCCTCGAACACGTGTCGCTGCGTATCATCAACGAGATTGACGGCATATCGCGCGTTACCTACGACATCTCCGGCAAGCCACCGGCAACAATTGAATGGGAATGAGCGACTGGTCCGACCTGGATGAGCAATTCATGCGCGCCGCCCGTGCCGAAGCAAAGGTGGCTGCATCGGTTGGCGAAGTTCCGGTAGGGGCAGTGGTCGTCAAGAATGGCGAGGTCATCGGCGCGGGTCTGAATCGTACAATCCAGGACGCAGATCCGACTGCGCATGCAGAGGTTGTCGCCATTCGTGCTGCCGCAAAGGCCGAGCAAAACTACCGGCTGGTCGGTACGACGATTTACGTAACGCTGGAGCCCTGCGCGATGTGTGTCGGTGCAATGATCCAGGCGCGAATATCGCGGCTGGTATTCGGCGCATACGATGAGAAGGCCGGAGCCGCAGGCAGTGTTTTCGATCTTGCCGACAGTCGCCGGCTAAATCACCAGATCGAGGTCAACGGTGGTTTGCAGGAAGCAGAATGTGCGGACGCACTCAAAAGATTCTTTGAATCGCGCCGAGACTAGTCGAGCAATATTCTCTGCCGGGCCAGCGCAGCGATCAATTCAGGCTCTGCCTCTTCTTCGGTCTCTTCTTCAGACTCCGGATCTTCTTCGTTCTCGGTGAGCCAGCTGATGATGTTGTAGTAACTGCGAATGTTATTTACGTACAACACCGGTTCCCAGCCGCGCGCGTAACCGTACGGTACCCGTGAATACCATTTCTGTTTCGCAAGCAGTGGCAATGCCTGACTGAGATCGACCCAGGTATCCGGGTCGCCACCCTGCCATTCAACAATCTGTCGCGCGTCCTTGATGTGATTAAAACCAACGTTGTACGCCGCGAGCGCCATCCAGGTGCGATCCGGTTCGTTAACGGAGTCGGGAATGCGTTCGGTCTGGCGCGCAAAAAAACGGGCGCCACCGAAAATGCTGCTGGCCGGATCCATCCTGTCTTCGATGTCCAGGTAGTCTGCCGTCGCTTCGGTCAGCATCATGATGCCGCGGACGCCGGTCGGTGACACGGCATGGGAACGCCAGTGCGATTCCTGGTAACCGATCGCCGCGACCAGGCGCCAATCCACGCCAGCGTATTCTGCTGCTCCTTCAAACATCTCCCGATACCGTGGCAGGCGACTCTCGAAATGCCGCATGAAAGCGCGTGTGCCAACGTAATCAAATTTCTCGGTGTGGCCAAAATAGCGATCGTTGACCTGCGCCACGAATCCATTGCGGTCGGCACTGATCAGGTAGTCATCAGCACGGGCGAGCAGGGAGTCGCCCTCGTCTTTCTTGAACGCCCATGAAATCGGGTCAGCAATCTGCAGGTCGAGGGCAATTCGCAGGTCGGGATAGAAGTGGCGCTGGATGTTGAATTCGGTGCTGTCGGCAATCGTAAAATCGAGTTCACCAAGTGCGACCTTTTCAAGCAGATCGACCACCTCGACGTCGGCATTTTCTGACCAGGACAGTTCGGGGTACTGGGCACTCAGTGAATCCATCATGTCCGAGTGACTGCTCGAGGCGACCACTTCGATGTGCCTGCCAAGTGCTTCTTCAATCGATCGCGGCTTGCCGGACCCCAGTTTGTAAATCAGGTGCATGTCGACCGAGTTGTAGGGGTACCCGAAACTTAGAAAGTCACGGCGCGTATCTGTCATCGACAAGCCGGCCGCCGCCATGTGCGCTTTGCCTTCATTAACGTGCGGCAGAATCTCGGAAACGCTTTCGACCGTTTCAATAACCAGCTCGACGCCGAGATCGTTGGCAAATCCCTGCACAAGGTCGTACTCGGGCCCCGCCGGTCCGTCCGGACCGATGAAATAGGAGGTGGGGGTATCACGCGTCACGACACGCAGCTCGCCCAGTTGAATCACCTGGTCGAGCATGGATGGCGGCGCTGAACATGTGCCAATTAGTGCCGCCAAAATTGCGATGAACATGAGCCGCAAATCAAGTCTCCAGTAAGCCATTCAATGCATCAGGGATCGAAGTGCCCTTAATTCGTTTTGACCAGTCGCCGCCATTGAAATTCAGGGTTTTGGCAGCTGTTCTATCGCTATTGATTCACAGGATTATTATAAAAATCAATAACTTAATATAATTATGATTCCTGTGATGGCCCTAAGGTACCTTAGCCGGCCCCGTTTTGCAGCGCCTCTGTAGGCACCGAAACAGGTGATCTGGATCACATTATCGAGCGTCAATCGAGGCCGCCAAAACCCGCATTCAAGCGGGTTTTTAGGATGACTGTCTAACTGTCTGATTGTGTTGAATCCGCCGGGCACAAATAGTGGATATTTCAGCTGGCAGCTCCCATGGCCGCAGTATCGGGGACCGAAACATTGACCGATCGAACCGGAAAAATTTCTCCTTCGCCGCGACAAAATTTGATCGGCGGCCGTGATTTTTGCGCATGGCCGGGGAAAAATCAGGGTGGGATTGATTCGCCGCCCGGCAGGCGGCTCACTCGTCAAGCGGGCGCTTGCGAAGCTCGCTGCGCGTCCTCACTAGCGGCTACGCCGCGGCGTGAATCGAACAGGGTTCAAATCCCTGACCCTCCCGGCCAATTAATAAACCGACTTAGCTCCTTCAGGGCTAGTCGGTTGTTTATGGCGGTGGAGCGAGTCAACCGCGGAGGATGCTCTCTGGCCGTTCGGACCGTTTTCCCTGCAAGACAACAGATACGCGTCACTGGCTCAATGCGCATCTGCCGCTCAAGCAGCGGATGTTCAGTTTGCGCTCACCTGTATCGGCAATGAATTTCGCATTGGCCGGCCGGCGCCGAGTTTCGCCGTCAGGTCGCGCTTCGCGCTGTCGAATTCGTCGACCACTTCCGCTTTGGTGACGTCATTGAACGGGCCGCGCTCAAGGCGCAACGTGCCGACGTAAACGACATCGTCGCCGGGGCGGAGGTCATAGTGCATACCGCCCGGCACCAGCACCTTGCCCTGGTTCACGATCACGTCCCGCGGTCCGTTGGTCCGCATATCGTAGGAAACCGTGATGTAACCACCGAGCATGTGCGCACGTTCGCGTGGCACGGCAAAGAAAAAGGTCTGGCCCAGTTCGGGATTAATGAGAAAACCGCTTTTTTCGACGCTGACATTCGCCTGTTCGCTGAGACCAATAATCGCACGATTGGCCATCATCTCTTCAGTGTTTAAGATGTCGTTCGGAATGTCCAGCTTGATCTCGGTCGGACGCAGCGGCGGATCAAGTTCGATCTTGCCAACCAGCAACACATAGCCCACGGGGATCTCGGCGAATGAAGTGACTTCCTTTTCGGGGAACGTAAACGCCGCGCAGCCGCCCAGTACGTAAATCGCCGCAACCAACAGGGTGTTTTTCACAATCCTGAACATGAGGTCTCCCTACTCGGCGTTCGCGACTGATTGAAGCTCGGCAATGCGCCGTTCAACCAGTGCAAGCGCATGACGGTATTCGGGATTGTTCTTGCGCATTCGCTTCCGCACTATCTGCAAGACTTCCGCCTCGGTCGGGCTGTCGGTCGGTTGAATATCGAATTGCTTCTGCTCGAACATCCCGGTCTTGATTTTCTGGTAACCGAATGAGCCGGCGAAGTAGGCGCCGGGCTGTTCGACGACCAGCGCAGTGTCATTGCGGCCGGCATCTGGAAAATTGTAAATGACGTTACCCGCAAGAAAACCGGAACCACCGAATTGCGTAACCTGGTACGGGCCCGGTTTCACGCCAATGTGGTAGAACAGACCTTTATCCGCGCCGACGGAGTAGCCATCCGAGGTGCCATCGTAGTGCTGAATAAACACCCAGTCGACGCTGGTCGGTGCCTCACCCATGTCGATGTAGCCAAATATGACGGATCGGGTGGTGTCGTTCGGGTCGACCGGCGCGCCGGCGCAGGCGACCAGACTCGCGGCGATCACTATCTGAGAGAATCGTTGTAGTAGTCTAATCATCGGAAACTCCCGGCATCCGGGTAAAAAGGAATACCCGTAGATTTTCCGCACAACGGCTGCAAAAAAATGCGAAGGACTTAACGAAATGCCGCGAAGCAGTGGCTACCAAAGCGCCGCAATGTGACACGAATCACATTCCGGCGGAGGCCTGCGTCAACTGAGCTTCACCGGTCGTGCAATCGATCGCCATCTCAATTTCCGCATCCGACATGCGCTAACGGCGCACATGTTCCGCAAACACACTCAGCGAGACATCAAATAAGGGCCGCAGGGGCCAATTTTCTAGCGGAGAGGGCAATCCGTCGATAATGCTCATACAGGCTTTTGCAGTTTGGTGCGGATTGATCTTCCGTACAGTGTTCTTCTTGAAGCAAAGTGACATGTGGTTTCAATTCGAATAATCTGAATCAGTTCGGAGAGGTGCCGGAGTGGTCGAACGGGCCTGATTCGAAATCAGGTGTACGGTTTTCCCGTACCGTGGGTTCGAATCCCACCCTCTCCGCCAATAACAACCGATTGCCCGCAGGGGCAAGTCGGTTTTTTTGGCCGAGAGGGTATTGGATTTGGACCCTGTTCGACCAACGCAGCAGCGCAGCTGCCAGTTAGCGGGGAGTTCGCGAAGCGAACGAGCCAATCCCACCCTCTCCGCCAGAAACGAAACAGGCACCATCAGGGGCCTTTTTCGTATTCAGGGACGACAGGACACAGGAATTTCTTGCTGGACTCAAGCAGCCGCGGAGCCGCTATTGAAGACCCGAAGCGTCAATCTCTCTCCGCAGGAAATTTCTGTCTCCGGTCGGGGCCTTGTGTTCACTGGACGAATGAGCATGAGCGTTCGGACCCTGTCGCTGTTACAGGCCGTCAATTGCCGGTAAGTCGTCCGAGCGAGATTTCCCCTGAGTCTCTGACGCGGATAGGCCGTCGCAACATTCCAGTGTCGAGTTTTGCAGTCAGCTCGTAGCTGAACGTGTCATTCGAGTCGCGCATGAGTTCGCTGATCAAGCGAATACCGGCTAACAGATTCGCGGTCGCCTTCAATGTCAGTTCCTCCTGACTGTACGGCCCGATCACCGGCAGGTCATTCGTAACCCCCTTGATCAATTCGTGCCCTTCGAGGCTCACGGTATAGGAGGCACCATGCAGTTCGAGTGATTCACGATTAGGATTAATAACCTGCAGCCCGATTTCGAAGAGGGGCAGCACGCCACCCGACGGAATTGTTCGAAACGAGCTTACGATGACGGTCGGCGTCTCGTAACCTGGCCGCGTGCCAGTGCACGCCTGCATTGAAACGGCTAGCGCGAGTGCCACGATGCTGGCGCAGAGAGCCTTCGTGAATTCGACCTGTTTCATGGGCTTCCTCAAGTTATTCAGGGTGCCCGCCAATGATAGTCGATGTGTGCTGGGTCAGGTTCATGAAACGCTGCATTCGGAGCGTGGTTCGCTCAGGCTAGCCGCGTCTCCGGTAATATGGAAGCACTGCCGGTACGGGAATGAAGAGCATCGTCCACTTGTGATTCACTGTGTCGCCAGAAACAACCGACTTGCCGCGCAGGGCACATACCGGTTTTTCATTAATCTGACGACCTGGTCCGCGAGAAATTGACGCCGAATTGCAATCATTGGCCTACCGCTGGAGAAACACCTGACTGAGGTTCCATTAATTAACATCTGGCAAAAAATTCGCTTAGTCGTGACCTGTCTGGCGCTTGCACCACTGGTGCTGGCGCAGAATGCTGATACCTC
>Ga0224508_10002122_pt1 | contig 17216 bp, 14 predicted proteins | sample SF_Jan12_sed_USG_4_FD_170157 | JGI IMG/M metagenome (GOLD analysis project Ga0224508, IMG submission 170157) | Sediment microbial communities from San Francisco Bay, California, United States - SF_Jan12_sed_USGS_21 | ecosystem: Environmental > Aquatic > Marine > Sediment | place: USA... | reverse complement strand
CTCCCGACGAGGACTTATTCGGATGGTGAATCAGCGGCGAAAATTGTTGGACTATCTGAATGGCAAAGATGCCTCCCGTTACGCCGAATTGATCAAGAAGTTAGGACTAAGACGTTAGGCGCGGGCAGATTGTTCAGCTGCATAGGGCAGCAAGAAGGCTACATAAGGTAGCAAGAAGGAAATGGAGAAATAAATTTTGACTTTAGTAACTAAAGAATTTCAATTTGGTAACGACAAGGTCGTACTGGAAACCGGCCGCATCGCCAAGCAGGCGACGGGCGCGGTGATGGTGAGCATTGGTGATACCGTGGTGTTGTGCACCGTGGTTGGCGCCAAGTCGGCCCGACCCGGGCAGGCATTCTTTCCCCTCACGGTGAATTATCAGGAGAAAACCTACGCGGCGGGCAAGATCCCCGGCGGTTTCTTCCGTCGCGAAGGACGACCAAGCGAAAAAGAAACCCTCACCTGCCGGCTGATCGACCGGCCCATCCGGCCACTCTTTCCGAAGGGTTTCATGAACGAGGTGCAGGTAGTCCCTACCGTTCTGTCCGTGAACAAGGATCACGATCCGGACATCGCGGCTCTGATCGGTACGTCAGCGGCACTGGCCATATCCGGCATCCCGTTTGCCGGGCCCATCGGCGCGGCTCGGGTCGGTTACCAGGACGGCAATTATCTGCTGAACCCCGGTTATGAAGCGCTCAAAGAGTCCATGCTCAGCATGGTGGTCGCGGGTACCGAGTCAGCCGTGCTCATGGTGGAATCCGAAGCGAAAGAGCTCACCGAAGACGAAATGCTTGGTGCGGTGTTGTTTGCCCACCAGGAAATGCAGGTCGCGATCAACGCGATCAAAGAGCTGGCTGCAGAAGCCGGCAAGCCTCAGTGGGACTGGAGTGCTGGAGAGACAGACGAAACTCTGAAGCAAGCCGTGTCCGATCAGGTGAAAACCGACCTCGGTGAGGCGTATCGGGTGACCGATAAGATGGAACGCCAGAACCGTGTCGGCGAGCTGCGCGGGCAGGTGGTGGAGGCTCTCAGCGGCGGCGATGACGCGAAGTACGATCGCGACGACGTATCCGACATGTTCGGCAAAGTTGAGAAAGAGATTGTGCGTCAGCGGGTGATCAACGGTGAGCCGCGGATCGATGGCCGCGATCTACGCACCGTGCGCCCGATCGGCGTGGAAGTCGGCTTTCTGCCTAAAACCCACGGTTCAGCCCTGTTCACCCGAGGTGAAACTCAGGCGATCGTCGCAGCCACGCTGGGTACCATGCGTGATGCTGCGCTGATCGATGCGCTGGAAGGAACGTACAAAGACAACTTCATGTTGCACTACAACTTTCCGCCGTTCAGCGTAGGTGAGGCAGGGTTCATGACTGGCCCCAAGCGGCGCGAGATCGGCCACGGCCGATTGGCGCGGCGCGGCATTCAAGCGATGCTCCCCGATGTTGAAGACTTTCCGTATACATTGCGGGTGGTCTCCGAGATCACCGAGTCGAACGGCTCGAGTTCCATGGCCAGTGTTTGTGGCAGCGCCCTCGCGCTCATGGATGCAGGCGTGCCGATCACCGCACCGGTTGCCGGCGTGGCCATGGGCCTCGTCAAGGAAGGCAACAAATACGCGGTGCTCACGGACATCCTCGGTGATGAGGATCACCTGGGCGACATGGACTTCAAAGTGGCCGGATCCGCCAAGGGCGTGAACGCGCTGCAGATGGACATCAAGATCGATGGCATCACCGAGGAGATCATGGAGATCGCGTTGGACCAGGCGCGTGAAGCGAGGCTGCACATCCTGGACGAGATGAACAAGGTTCTCGATAAGCCTCGTGACAGCATTTCCGAAAATGCGCCGAGCATGGTCGTGATCAAGGTTCATCCCGACAAGATCCGCGACATCATCGGTAAAGGTGGCGCTACGATCCGCTCCATCGTCGACGAGACCGGTGCCGACATCGACATCGAAGACGATGGCAGTGTCCGCATCTACGCCGAAGATGCGGCCGCAAAAGACGCGGCCGTGGCGAAGATCGAAGAGATCACGGCCGAAGCCGAGGTTGGCAAGATCTACAACGGCAAGGTCGCCCGCATCGTCGACTTCGGTGCGTTCATCAACATCCTGCCCGGCAAGGATGGTCTGTTGCACATCTCACAAATCGCTGAAGAGCGTGTCGAGAAGGTGACGGACTACCTCGAAGAAGGCCAGGACGTGGATGTGGTGGTGCTCGACGTGGACCAGCGTGGTCGCATCAAGCTGTCGATGAAAGAGGTCGCCAACTACGCGCAAAGCGCCTAGCGGGTAACTCGTCTGGTCGCCGGTGCCGCCAGCCCAAAGGCTCCTAGGAGCTGGGGGTTGCCGGCGCCACGGCCAGACGTTCCATGAATTTCTCGGCGTTGATCGTGACGTCGTCCTGTCCCACCTGATCGAACGGGTTTTCCAGATGCTCCTGGATGTTGTCCAGGGCCACCAGCACCAGCGCGAAAAGTATCGGCATCAGATAGGTAAGTCCGATCGAGAAATCTGCCGCAATGTAAGCGAAGTACGGCCCATACAGCGGCGGCAACACCGTGATGAAGAAGTCGCTGAAGGCGCGCAGCGTGCGCGGCGTGCGGTACTGATAGATGTGCTTGATCTGTTCGAAGGCTAGCAGCATCTTGCTCAGATATTGATTGCACCGTGAGACCTCGCCGGTGGCCAACCCCGCCTTCCTCAGATCGTGGCGAATGAACTGCGAAACATGGGAAAAGCACCGGTACACGTCGGCCTCCCGCTCGAGCATTTCCGAGCGTGGGGCGCTGCACAGCTCCCGCGATGCGAGCAGCAGATCGCGAAGCAACGTGCGGCAGCGTTCGAGGCACTCCGGGTCGGGATCATCCAACCAGTCGCGGGCGGCGAAGTAGATGGCCCTGCCGTGGGCTTTCAACGATCCGTAGTCGTCCAGCACTGCCTCGCGCCGTTTATAGGCGCCGTTGATCGAGAAAACGATGGGAAACACAATTGCCGTTGCAATGAGGGTCAGCGGAAAGTCGCCGACGATATTCCATTGCAGGCACAGGTAGGTCGATAGAACGGCGCACGCCGCGACCACCAGCGCCTTGCCATTGATGATGTAGGTGATGGTCCTGAGCCGATTGATCATCCCAACCGCCGTCCTTTTCTGGTCGTAGATCGGCCAGAGTGTGAATCCCCTGTGGCAAATGTTCAGGGGATCAGGTCACGTTTTGGACTGCAGGTGTGGCTATCGGGCCGCGCGGTTGTGAACCAGATCCTCAACCACGGCGGGATCGGCCAGGGTAGACGTGTCGCCCAGGTTGTCCACATCGTCTGCGGCGATCTTACGCAGGATCCGCCGCATGATCTTGCCGGATCGGGTTTTGGGCAATCCTGGCGCGTACTGGATGAACTCCGGCCTGGCAAAGGGGCCGATCTCCGAGCGGACCAGGTTTTCCAGCTCACCACGCAGCTGCTCCGGGTCTTCGTTGTTGCCCACCATCAGGGTGACGTAGGCATATATTCCTTCGCCCTTGATGTCATGCGGAAATCCCACCACCGCGGCTTCTGCCACCGCCTCATGCTGGACCAGGGCACTCTCGACCTCGGCGGTACCGATCCGGTGTCCGGACACATTGATGACGTCGTCGACCCGTCCAGTGATCCAGTAGTAGCCGTCCGCGTCGCGACGGGCACCGTCTCCAGCAAAGTAATAGCCGGGGTACTGGGCGTAGTAGGTGTCGATCACGCGTTGGTGATCTCCGTACACGGAGCGTATCTGGCCGGGCCAGGTGTTGGTGATCACCAGGTTGCCGGCTGCTTCGGTTGCTTCGATCAGTTTGCCGTTCTCGTCCATCAGGCCGAGCTCTACACCGAAAAACGGCCGCGTGGCGCAGCCGGGTTTCAGTGCGGTCGCCCCGGGCAGCGGAGTGATCATGATGCCGCCGGTTTCAGTCTGCCACCACGTATCGACGATGGGGCAGCGTTCCTCGCCGACCACCCGGTGGTACCACTCCCAGGCCTCGGGATTGATGGGCTCGCCAACGGTGCCGAGCAGCTTCAGCGTTGCCCGTGAGCTGCTCGTGACAAAGTCGTTGCCCTGGCCCATGAGCTGCCGCAGGGCGGTGGGCGCAGTATAGAAGATGTTCACCTTGTGCTTGTCTACCACCTGCCAACACCGGGAAGCATCCGGATAGGTGGGCACCCCTTCGAACATCAGGGTGACGGCGCCGTTCGCAAGCGGGCCATAGACGATGTAGGAATGGCCCGTGATCCAGCCGACGTCAGCCGTGCACCAGTAAATGTCGCCGTCGTGATAGTCGAACACATACTTGTGAGTCATTGCGGCGAACAGAAGATAGCCGGCCGTGCCGTGCTGCACGCCTTTGGGTTTTCCGGTCGAGCCCGAGGTGTAGAGGATGAAGGACGGATCCTCGGCTTCCATCACCTCCGGCTCGCAGCTGGTGGGCTGGTCGGCAATCAGCTCGTCGTACCAGACGTCGCGCTCGGGGTGCCACTCCACGGAATTTCCGGTGCGTTTGACTGTTACTACCGTGTGCACGTTGGGACAGTCCTTGAGGGCTGCTTCGGTATTCTCTTTGAGCGGAACTTCGCGGCCGCCGCGCACGCCCTGATCGGCGGTGATTACGGTCTGGCAGTCCGAGTCGAGAATGCGATCCTTGAGCGACTGCGGCGAAAAACCGCCGAACACTACAGAATGAATGGCGCCGATTCGCATGCAGGCGAGCATCGCGTAGGCGGCTTCGGGAATCATTGGCATGTAGATGCAGACCCGATCGCCTTTCTTTACGCCGCGCGAGCGTAGTCCGTTGGCAAGCTTGCACACGGCGTCGTGCAATTCCTGGTAGGTGATGCTTTCGTCCTGGGCCGGATCGTCTCCCTCCCAGATGATTGCGGTCTGGTTTGCACGCTCGGGCAGGTGGCGGTCGATGCAGTTGTAGCTGATGTTGAGCTGGCCGCCGCTGAACCAGCTGATGTCGCCGGCCGCCATGTCTGCTTTGCGAATTTCATGAGGTTTCTCGAACCAGTCAACGAAGATATCGGCCTGCTCGGACCAGAATCCTTCTGGGTCGGTGACCGAGCGCTCGTACATGGCCAGGTACTGTTCGTTGTTGATATAGCAGCTGTCCAATACCGAATCCGGTACCGGGACGATGTGCGTCTCAGTCATTGGGTTCTCCTTTTCGAATCGACTCGATCAACCCCCTGGTGGAAGCGTCCTGACCCAGCGCGGGCCTGCCCGCCAGCTGATCGAAGATCGGTCGCGCCAGCCGCTTGCCGAGTTCTACGCCGTATTGATCAAACGAGTTTATGTCCCAGATCACGCCCTGGCAAAACACCTTGTGTTCATAGATTGCCAGCAGCGCGCCCAGTGAATGCGGGGTCAGTGAATCCATCACGATGGTGGTCGTGGCATGCTCGCCGGTCACCTCCCGATGCGGGTCGGGGTCGGTCTGTCCGCTCATCATTGCCTGGGACTGAGCGATGCCATTGGCCAGCAACCAGCGGTCGTGGTCGGTTCCCGCGGCCTGCGAGTTCGCGATCAGCACGAAGTCGGCGGTAAACGATCGCGTGCCCTGGTGCAGTAGCTGATGGAACGCGTGCTGGCCGTTGGTGCCCTCGCCGCCCCAGATGATGGGGGCGGTGTGCACGCCGACATCATCACCCGCATGATTGACGTGTTTGCCGTTGCTTTCCATTTCAAGTTGCTGCAGAAAGCTCGGCAACAGCTTCAGGCGGTCGCTGTACGGCAGAATTACGTGATTGGCCACGCCGAGGAAGTTGTTGTTCCAGATGCCGGCTAACGCCAGCAGCAACGGTACGTTCTCGGGGGCTGGTGCGCTTGCGAAGTGAGCGTCCACCGTTTGCGCGCCGGCCAGCAGCTCGGAGAAGCCCTGGCCGCCGACGGCCAGCGCCACCGGTAGCCCCACCGCCGACCAGACCGAGTAGCGTCCCCCTACCCAGTCCCGAAGGGGATAAACGTTGGTTGCCGGGATGCCAAACTCTGCAGCCGCCTCGACATTGGCGGTCACGGCGACAAAATGCCGCGCCATCGCCTCGGACACGTTCACCCGTTCCAGAAACCAGCTGCGCGCACGTTCTGCGTTGAGCCTGGTCTCCAGTGTGGTAAACGATTTGGATGCGATGACGAACAGGGTCCTATCGGGGTCCAGCCCGGCGACCGCGTTTTGCAGCACGCCATCGTCGACGTTGGCGACGAAATTGATGGTCAGGCGCGGGCTCGCCGCGGATTGTAGTGCTTGAACCGCAAGCTCCGGACCCAGGTGAGAACCGCCGATACCGATGTGCACGATGTTGGTGAGGGTTTTGCCGCTGTGGCCGCACCAACCGCCGCTGCGAACCGCATCGGCGAATCCCAGTATCCTGTGTGTGGTCTCTTCGATGTCCTGCGCGACCCGGGCCGGACGGTCACTCCTCGGCGCCCGCAGTGCGGCGTGCAGGGCCGGCCTGCCCTCCGTGAAGTTGACCGGGGAACCGCTGAAGAGATCGTTGATGCGTGCCTGGATGTCTCTCTCTGCAGTGAGCTCGAATAGGGTATCGAGAATTTCCTGATTGATTCGTTGCTTGGAGAGGTCCACCAGCAGATGGCCGACCCGGAAGCTGAAACGTTCGAACCGATCGGTGGTCGTCAGCCACTCGGGCAGGCGGGTTTCGATGCTGGGGGCTGCCAGGCGCGTGAGGCGTTTCCAGGCCGGCGAGTTATTCAGGCTCAAAGCTCGACGCCGACGTTGTCGGTCAGGCGTGCCAACCCTAGCTGAACCGCGGCCAGCACGCGGAAGTTCGCCGTCTTGTCGGTGGGCACCGCCAGTGTGCTGGCTTCACGAACTGCTATGTATTCGGTTTCGAACCCGCCGCCGCGCAGCGCCACCCGGGCGGTTTGCTCGAGCTTGGAGAAGTTTTTTGCGCCGTTGCGAATCGCGAACGCCACATCGTTCAGCGTCTGGAACAGGATGGGTGCAATGCGTCGTTCATCGTTGGTGAGCTGAGCCAGGCCCGCAGACAGGGCCACGTTGTTCTCGTCGCGAACGATAGGCAGGCTTGTGAGTTTCAATGTCAGATTCAGCTCTTCGATCATCCGTTTGATCAGCACCAGCTCCTGCAGGTCCTTTTCGCCCTGGTACACGATTTCCGGATGCACAATGTTGAACATCTTCAGCCAGACGGTGGCCTTGGCGTTGAACAGGCGTGGATTCTCAGCACCCTGAAGCTCCACCGCCAGTCGGGGCAGGCGCACGGTGGTCAGGTCACGGGTGCCGGAGGGGAACATCTCCCCGTCCCTGGGCGCGAACAGGAAGTCGACGCCGAGCTCTTCCAACCGCCTTGCGTCCGCTTCCAGGTCGCGCGGATAGCGGGCGAACGTTTCGTCATCTTCGAATTGCAGCGGATCGACGTACACGCTGACCACGGAAATATCCGCTTCGTCCAGACAGGCTTTGATCAGAGCAATGTGGCCGTCATGGAGATTGCCCATGGTGGATACCAGGCCGATTTGCCGGTTGCTGCGCCGCCAGCCGATTGCGTTGGCCATGGCCTCGATTGAGCGGACTATCTCCATTGGTACTGTAACGCCCGCTTAAAGGATTGTCGGATTGGGATTGAAGTACTGCCGAAGACCGTCCATGGCCAGTATCTGGTCAAGCAACGCTTCGAAATGATCCGCGTTGTTCGCGAAATCGATGGCAGCTGCGTTGACCACCAGCATCGGTGCGGCATCGTAGAAATGAAAAAACTCGGTGTAGGCGGAGGCGAGGTTGTCCAGGTAACCCGACTCGATGTCGCGTTCATAGGCTATTCCGCGCTCCCTTATTCGGTTCCGCAGCACACTAACCGGCGCCTGCAGATAGATCACCAGATCCGGGGTGGGAGGATTGATGTTCAGGCTGTCGTGAATCTGTTGGTACAGCTGGTACTCGTTGTCGTCCAGCGTCATGCGTGCGAACAGATCGTCCTTTTCGATCAGGAAGTCGGCAACCAGGGTCGGTCCGAGGAGGTCGTTGGCGTCGATGTTCTCGATCTGCTGGGCCCGATGTAACAGGAAAAACAGCTGGGTCGGCAGGGCGTGGCGGCGCCCTTCGCGGTAGTAGCGATCGAGGAACGGATTCTCCGCTGCCGGTTCGAGCAACATCGGGTAGCGGAATAGCTCTGCCAGCTTGTTTGCGAGCGTTGTTTTGCCGACCCCGATAGGTCCTTCGACGGCGATGTATCGCGGCACATCGTGGCCGTCGAGCTTCTGCGCGAGCGCGGCCGTGCTCTCGATCGCGATCGAGTGCTGTGCCGGATTGGTCATGAGCGCGGAGTAATCATGTTAGCTGGGCGATAGGGTTTGGCGACCAAGGGTGCTGGGCAACAATAATGGACAAGGGTCGGGTCGCGTTCAACCAGCTACTCAGCCCGGTTGCCTCGACCCCTTCGCGGCCGCCGGCGGCGGCGTTTTTTTGGCTGATCGGCGCGTCGCGCATCGACCATTTCGCGCCGCTCTTCGTCCGTGGCTTGCTGGTATGTGGTCCACCAGGCGGCGATCTCTTCTACCGGTTCGCCCGACTCCGTGACCTCTCCGGTCTCTGCACGCAGCAGCAGGAAGTCGTAGGCGGCTCGAAACCTCGGGTGCTGGGCGACCCGCTCGATGTAGCGCGCGTAGCGGGCCTCCAGCCGGCCCTGCAGGCCCCAGACATCCCGCACGAACTGCGAAAAGCGTCGCGGCACAGCAATGATCTGCTGCTGCTCGGACAGCGTTTCGCTGGCCGCCAGGGTTCTGGCTTCGGGGGGTTTTTTCTCTGCGGCGAACTCGGCGGTGCGGGCCTGATAGTCGTGCCACATCAGCACCGCGAGCAGAAACCCCGGCGTAACCGGTTTGTCCTCGCCGATCCGAGTGTCGGTATTCTCCATGGCCCGGGCCACCAGCTCGTCATCGGGTGGCGTGTTGGGGAACAGGGCCTTCCGCAAGGGGCTCGGCGCGATGATTGACCACGCGATGGACGCATAACCCGACATGAGCAGCTTGGCGAGCTCATCGAACAGACGTGCCGGGGGTATTGCCGACAACCACTCGGCTGCATCGTCGAGATGCGCGATGATGTCGTTGTCGAGCTTGAAATCGAGCTTGGCCTGAAAGCGTACCGCTCGCAGCACGCGCACGGGGTCCTCGCGCAGACGCAGCTCGGCGTCGCCAATGAACTTCAGGTCGCCGTTGTCGAGGTCGGACAGGCCGCCCACGAAGTCGAGCACTTCTTCGGTCTGCGGGTCGTAGTACAAAGCGTTGATAGTGAAATCACGGCGGAATGCGTCTTCCTCCAGGGTTCCGTAGACGTTGTCGCGGAGGATCATGCCTTCTTCAGAGTGATGGCGCTCATCCTCCTCTGCGGCGTGGGAGCGGCGAAAGGTCGAGACCTCGATCAGGTTGCGCCCGTACCTGACATGGGCGATGCGAAATCGACGCCCAACCAGCCGCGAGCGGCGAAACAGCGCTCGCACCTCTTCGGGCGTGGCGCTGGTTGCAACGTCGAAGTCCTTGGGCGTTGCGCCCAGCAGCAGATCCCTTACGCAGCCGCCCACCAGCAGCGCCTGGAAGCCGGCCTCGGTAAGACGGTCCGTTACATCCAGTGCGTTGGGATCCACGTCTTCCTGGAAGACCCGGTGTTTGCGCGCATCGAGTCGGGTAGGTTCGCTCAAGAGCTGTCCCTGCGGGGCCCGCGCTTTCGCGTTTTCTTGCGCGGGATCTTCAATCGTTGACGGCGCTCCCACAAACTCTTGCGGCTGATCCCCAGTTTCTCGGCAAGCTCGGTTTCGGTGAGCTGGTCCTGGTATTTGGTGACGAAGCCGACGAAATAATCCTCCAGCGAGGTCTGATCCTGGCCGGTGGGAGCCGGGTCGGCAATTACCGGTTGGCTCTGGTCGATATGAAGCAGCTCAGGCTGGATGTCGCCGCCGCTGCAGAGGATGACGGCGCGCTCAATGGCATTAGCCAGCTCGCGGACATTTCCGGGCCAGCTGTAGCCCAGCATTGCCGCTTTCGCCGCTTCGGAAAACCCGGCGCAGGGCTTGGAGAGGCGCTCGGCGGTTCGCGCCAGAATTGCCTCGGCGAGCCTCAGCACGTCGTCGCCACGGTGGCGCAGCGGCGCGATGGGCAGGTTCACCACGTTCAAACGGTAGTAGAGGTCGTCGCGAAACTGTTCGCTGGCGATGAGCGCTTTGAGGTCGCGATGGGTCGCCGTGATCAGACGCACGTTGACTGGCCGTGCCGCCGTGCTGCCAAACTCTCTGAGCTCACCGTCCTGTAAGACGCGCAGGAGGCGTGCTTGAACCTCGGGCGGCAGTTCGCCGATTTCGTCGAGAAACAGGGTGCCACCGTCGGCGGCCTCGAGCAGCCCGCGGCGGGGCGCGCCGGCTGCATCGTGCACCGGGTGGCCGAACAGTTCGGACTCGATGAGCTGAGGCGCAATGGTGGCGCAGTTCAGGGTAATCAGCGGTGCCTGATTCCGCGCACTGGCGGCGTGCAAAGCCCGGGCAACCAGTTCCTTGCCCGTGCCCGACTCACCCTCAATCAATACGGTAGAGTCGGTGGGAGCGACCTTGGCGATCAGCTCGAACAGCTCGCGCATGGCGGCGCTCGCGCCGATCATATTCAAAGGGCCGTTGGCCAGCTGCGCTGTGTTCGTCTGTGCGCGCTCCACTGCGGCCACCAACTCGTCGGCTTCGAAGGGGGCGACGATATAATCGCTGGCTCCGAGCTTCATCGCGGCCACAGCCTGCCGCGCGTCACCTTGACGATCCACGAGCACGATCGGTGTCGAAGCTCCCCCCCCATGGCTGAAAAGGCTGAGAAGGCTGAGAATTTCGGTTGGTGGCGGCAGCAGGTCGGCGGCCGCGACGATGCAGTCGATATCGTTCGTCTCCAGATCGTCGATGCCCTCCGGCTCGGCCTCCAGCACGGAGAATCCATTGCTTTGAAGCAGCGATTTCAGCTCGTCGCGATGCTGGTGATCGGTTTCGACCAGAAGTACTTGGGTCATGGACTTCGATGGTAACAAAGGCGACCTTTGTGAACCTCCACAATAATCGGCGCTGCCACTGAATGGTCGCCCGTGTCCGATGGCTAAATCGTCACCGAGGCATGGCGCGGTACCTGGGCGAGCCGCCAGTTGCTTACCCCCCACTTGAGTAGCTGGGAACAGGACCAACCGCGCGCCGCCGGGGGAGGGTTCAAACCCAGCCATGCGAAGGTCCGCAGCAGGTTGTCGGCCGCCGTGTTCACACTCACCGGTTCTGCAAACGTCTGCTTCGATAGCTTGCTGCCATCGGGGTGAATCAGCATCGGAATGTGAGCATAGTTCGGCTCGGTGAGCCCCAATCGCCGCATGAGATAGATCTGCCGTGGAGTGTTGTCGAGGAGGTCGGCGCCGCGAACCACAGAATCGATGTCGGCGGCGCCGTCGTCGACCGCGGTGGCGAGTTGATAGGCGATCAGCCCATCGCGCCGGCGGATGATGAAATCACCGTGGCTCGCGGCAAGCGATTCGCGTTGAGGGCCCTGGATGAGGTCAGTGAATTCGATCATCGCATCCTCTACGAGGATTCGCACTGCGGCATCTGCTACCGGCGTGGTCCGGGCGCGACAGGTGCCCGGATAGACCGGATGGTCTTTGAGTTGTCGGCGCGAGCAGCGGCAATAGAAGACCAGATCCAACCGGGCGAGGGTCTCCAGGGCCTGCTCGTAGCCCGCCAGACGCGTGCTCTGCAGTATTGGCGCGCCGTCCCAGTGCAGGGCGTGGGCGTCCAGGGCGGCCTTGATCGCCTCGGCAGCGCCCGGAACGTTTCGGTGGATGTCCAGATCGTCGATGCGCAGCAGCCACGGCTGCTCGTTGGCGTGCGCGTCGAGGTAGCTGGCGGTCGCTGCCAGCAGAGAGCCGAGATGGAGGGGACCGGTTGGAGAGGGTGCAAACCGACCGGTCATGACTTAGTGAGCTACCTGGTGTGCCCCGGCCGGATGAAGATCAGCCGTGCAGCTGCCGTTCCTTGATTTCGTCAAGCGCTTTGCAGTCAACGCACTGATTCGCCGTCGGGCGTGCTTCGAGACGCCGCAGGCCAATTTCCACGCCACAGGTGTCGCAGTAGCCGAAATCACCTTGTTCCAGGCGCTCAAGCGTCTGGTCAATTTTCTTGATCAGCTTGCGCTCACGGTCCCGGGTTCGCAGCTCGATACTGAACTCCTCTTCCTGGGTGGCACGGTCCGCCGGATCCGGAAAATTGGCGGCCTCGTCCTGCATGTGGTGTACCGTGCGATCAACCTCTTCCATCAGCTCCGTGCGCCAATTGCCGAGGATGTTGCGGAAATGATCGATCTGCTTGTCGCTCATATAGGCTTCGGACTTTCTGGGCTTGTAAGGCGTGAAGTTTCGGAACGGGGAATCAACGGCTTTCGCCTTGGAAGCAGATTTCTTGCGTGCGGTAACTGCCATATGTCGCCTCTGATCTGTTGCGTCATCCATGTACTGCCCAGGTACTGCTCATGTACTGCCAATGGCGCGTGTTGAGCCGGGCCCACGGACCTGAATTTGCGAAGGGCGCGTAAGCTACCAGAACGGTTTGGAGTTGGCCATATAATCTCATGAAGTTTTTGTTGAATTTGCAGTGCGGTTAACGCCTGGAGAAAACTAAGCATATGTATGCAAAACGGCTTGGCAAAATCAGCCCATTCCGAGTGATGGAGCTCATGGAGCGGGCGAAAAACCTCGAAAGCCAGGGCCATCGGGTGGTGCACTTTGAGGTCGGGGAGCCGGACTTCGAAACGGCTGAGCCCATCGTCGCTGCCGGAATAAGCGCTCTGGAGGCCGGAAAGACCAAATACACCCAGGCTCTGGGCATTCCGGAGCTGCGTGAGCGGATTTCCAGGCACTATCGGGATCTGGGTGTCGACGTTGCCCCTGAGCGCGTGGTGGTCACCGCCGGCGCAAGCGGCGGTCTGCTGCTGCTGAACGGTCTGCTGCTCGATCCGGGCGATCAACTTCTGCTCACGGACCCTGGCTATCCGTGCAACGAGGTCTTTGTCGGTCTCGTCAACGCCGAGCCTGTGAGAATTCCGGTATCTCCGAATCAGGGCTTTCAGCTTACCGCCGAGGACCTGCGTGCTCACTGGGGCCCCGCCACGCGCGGCTTGTTGCTGGCTTCGCCCGCCAACCCCACCGGAGCGGTCATGGCGCGGGAGCCGCTCGGCGAGCTGATCGCAGTGGCACGAGACAAAGGGGGCTTTGTGATCATCGACGAGATTTATCAAGGCCTCGTATACGACGACGCGGTCTCCTACCGCACGGCGCTCGAGATTGACCCCGAGGTGTTCGTGCTCAACAGCTTTTCGAAGTATTTCGGGATGACCGGCTGGCGGCTGGGTTGGATGGTGGTGCCTGAGTCAGCGTTGGATGCGGTGTCACGATTGGCGCAGAATCTTTTTATCTCGCCGCCCACCATTGCTCAGCATGCGGCCCTTGCAGCGTTCAGCCCGCAGGCCATGGCCGTTCACGAAGCTCGCCGGGAGGCCTTTCGGGGCAGGCGTGATCAGCTGTGTGACGGCTTGCGTGAGCTCGGTTTCCGGGTCCCGGTGGTGCCCGGCGGCGCGTTCTATCTCTACGTCGATGTATCCCACAGCGGTCTGAATTCCCATGACTTCTGCTGGCGGCTGATCGATGAGTTTCAGGTCGCAACCACGCCAGGCATAGACTTTGGCGACTACCTTGCCGAGCGCTACGTGCGGTTTGCCTACACGACCGACGAGGATTCAATCGAAGTCGGTCTGGAGCGCATCGGCGCGGCACTGCGCGCCTGGCAAAACGCTTGAGGCTCGAGCCGCCATTGCAGACCGCGCGCCTGCGCCGGCGCTACAAACGTTTCCTGGCCGATGTGGAGCGCTCAGATGGCGAGACGACTACCGTCCACTGCCCGAACACCGGCGCCATGCTCGGCTGCTCGGAACCGGGCAGCGAGGTGTGGATATCCGACTCCGGCAACGACAAGCGCAAGTATCGGCACACGTTGGAGGTGGTGTGCACGCCCCTGGGGCGAGTGGGTGTAAACACCTCGCGGGCGAATCGGCTGGTCGAAGAAGCGTTGCTCAGCGGGCGAGTCGAGTCGCTGGCCGACTATCGCGAGGTTCAACGCGAGGTAGCGATCCCCAACGAGCGTGGCCGATTCGACTTCCTGCTGAGCGCGTCGGACAAGCGTTGCTTTGTCGAAGTGAAGAGCCTGACGCTGGGTTACGAGGATGGGCGTGGCGCGTTTCCGGACGCCGTCAGCGAGCGGGCCGTCCGCCATGTGAATGCACTTGTCAGCGCGTTGGGGAATGATCAACGTGCGGTATTGTTGTTCTGTGTGCAGCACACGGGCATTCGTCGAGCGACCACGGCAGACGATATTCATCCGGCCTACGGTAGCGCGTTGCGGGCAGCTGTGGCTGCGGGCGTAGAGGTATACGCCTACGGATGTGTGATCGAACGAGACGAGATTGTCCTGGCTGCCCCCATGCCGGTGGAACTCTAGAGCGCGATTGCTAGGTCTGACGTTTGAACGCGGCGAGGACCTGCTGGTAGTCGCCAACGGTCTTCAAGCGCGCGCCGTAGCGTTGCACCAGGGTGGCCGCCGCAAAATTTCCGAACGCGGCCGCTTGCTCCGGCGCCATGTCGGCACACCACCCATACAGGCAGGCGCCGGCGTAGATGTCGCCTGCGCCGTTGGTATCCACGGCGTCCACCGGATAACCGGCTGCTGTGCGCTCGGCGTGCGCGCTGATGGCCAGGCTGCCGCGGCTGCCCAGTGTGATGTTGAGGTCGGCGGCTATGTCCTTGAGTTCACGCACCGCGATGTCGAGCCGATCGGTCCTGGCCCATGCCAGGGCTTCCTCTTCGTTGCAGAACAGGTGATCGACGCCGTTGCCGAGAATCTTCTGCATCTCATCTCGGAAGAACTCGACCATGCTCGGATCGGAGAGGCTCACGGCCGTCTTCACGTTTGACCGTTCCGCCAGTTCCCGGCATTCCACAGCCGCCTGCATGCTTTCCGGGCTGGAGCTCAGATAGCCTTCAACGTAGTAGAAGTGGGCCCGCGCCAATGCTTCTTCATCGATTTCGGCAACGCTGAGCTGGCTCGATATGCCCAGGAATGTATTCATGGAGCGTTCTGCGTCCGGGGTGACGAGCACCAGGCAGCGGCCGGATTTGCCGATGCCGTTCTGCGGGTTGGTCTCGGAGTTCGAATTGGAGTTGGTGGCGACTCCAGCGTCACCGAGATCGGCTAGAAAGTAGTCGCCGGTTTCGTCCGGACCGAGCCGGCATGAGTAGAAGGTTTGAGCGCCAAAGCCCTGGGCGGCGATTATCGTGTTCGCCGCCGAGCCGCCGCTCATCCGTTCGGGAACGTATTCCGCCAGGTCTTCGACCAGCGCATCGAGATGCGCCTCCTCCACCAGCGTCATATGCCCTTTGGCGATATTGTGGCGTTGCAGAAAGCTGTCCTCGATGCGGTATTCCATGTCTACCAGGGCGTTGCCGAGGCCGTAGACGTCAAACATGCGTGCTCCAGGTCAAAATAGTTACGTTTCGGATTTGCCGTGGGTCTACAGGGATGCCAGGGCTTTGTCGGCCGCTGCGATGGTTGTATCGAGGATTTCCCTGGTGTGCGCTGCAGACACGAATCCGGCCTCGAACGCGGAAGGTGCGAGGTAGATCCCATCGTCGAGCATGGCGTGGAAGAAGCGGTTGAACATGTCGGTGTTGGAGTTCGCGACGTGGTCGAATTCGGAAACTTCTGAACCCGTGAAAAAGATGCTGAACATGCCGCACACCTGGTTGATGGTGACTGCGACGTTGTTGCGTTGGGCGGCTTGTTCGAGCCCCTGACAGAGGTAGTCGGTGCGCTCGGCGAGCGTCAGGTACAGGTCTTCGTTCAACGCTTTCAACATTGTCAGGCCGGCCACGCTCGCCAGAGGGTTCCCTGACAGCGTGCCAGCCTGGTAGACGTTCCCTTCCGGGGCGACGTGGGCCATCACGTCGGCGCGCCCGCCGAATGCGCCCACGGGCAGGCCGCCGCCGATGATCTTGCCAAGCGTGGTCAGGTCCGGGGTGATTCCGTACCGGGCCTGGGCACCGCCACGGGCGACCCGAAAGCCCGTCATTACCTCATCGAATATCAGCAACGCGCCGTTAGCTTCGGTGACCGTCCTCAGTCCTTCGAGGTATCCGGGCTGCGGCGGAATGCAACCCATGTTGCCGGCTACCGGCTCGAGGATAACGGCCGCGATCTGCTCGGGGTAGGCGGCGAACGCTTCAGCAACGGCATCGACCTGGTTGAAAGGCAGCGTCAGCGTGAGTTCGGCGATTGCCTCCGGTACCCCGGCTGAATTGGGTATGCCCAGGGTCAGCAGCCCCGAGCCGGCTTTCACCAGCAGCGAGTCGGAGTGACCGTGATAGCAGCCGTTGAACTTGATGATGAGGTCGCGGCCGGTGAAGCCACGGGCCAGCCGAATCGCCGACATGGTCGCTTCGGTTCCCGAGTTGACCATGCGTACCTTCTCGACGCTCGGGACCATGCTCACTACCTGCTCGGCGAGCTCGATCTCAAGTTCAGTCGGCGCGCCGAATCCCAGCGCGCGTCCCGCTTGTGCCTGGACCGCGGCCACCACTTCCGGGTTGCCGTGGCCGAGGATCATCGGCCCCCAGGATCCGACGTAGTCGATATAGCGGTTGCCGTCGACGTCCGTCAGGTGTGCGCCTGCACCGCTTTCGAAGAATACCGGCGTTCCACCAACGCCTTTGAATGCCCGAACCGGCGAGTTCACGCCGCCGGGAATGGAGCGGATTGCGCGTTCGATGAGCTGTGCGGATTTGCTACGTTGCATGGAGTTGTCTCGAGTTCCCCAAGTGTCCGGAAAGAAAGTGTGTTCCGTGCAGGCTTCCAAAGGCCGCGGTTAAAACGGTTTCACCACGACCATGATCACCACCAGAAACAACACCAGCGCGGGCAGCTCATTGAACCACCGGTAGAAGGTCTCGCTGTGGGGATTTTCATCCGCGGCAAAGGCTTTGATCAGCCGAGCGCAGTACAGATGATACCCGAGCAACCCGACGACCGCAGCGAGTTTGATCCACAACCAGCCGGCTCGGTAGAAGCTTTCCCAGCCAAGGAACAGCAGCCATAAGCCGAG
>Ga0224508_10002121_pt1 | contig 17217 bp, 11 predicted proteins | sample SF_Jan12_sed_USG_4_FD_170157 | JGI IMG/M metagenome (GOLD analysis project Ga0224508, IMG submission 170157) | Sediment microbial communities from San Francisco Bay, California, United States - SF_Jan12_sed_USGS_21 | ecosystem: Environmental > Aquatic > Marine > Sediment | place: USA... | reverse complement strand
AGGGTCATCATGATCATGGTCAGATTAGCGGCTACCCGGTGCTGTGCAAATTTTCCGATCAACGCGCTTTCCCTGTGCTCTTCTTATTGATGCCGTTCCCGGTCGAACGGTTGCACACGATGGTGTTACACGATCCGTGCCAACTTGATAGTCGGGCTGGAAGCCAGAAAAGTTCTGGGGTGAGGAGGAAACGAACCGGGTCCGAGGTTGGTTCAGATCGCCAATACTTGGTCTAGCCGTGCTGCTGGTCCGGGTTGGCCGCCGGCCTTAGTCCGCGAATTGCTTCCATACGTTGTGCATCGACAAGGTCGCGTGCCACGTGGGTGGGAATTCCCGCGTGCTCGAGGGCTACGTGGCCCAACTCTAACCCAGCCTCTAAGACCTCGGGCACTGCCTGCGTCGCACCCAGGGCAAGCAGGCTGGCGGCATGGTCGTTATCACGAGCTCGCGCGACGATGGGGATGCCGGGCGCCAGCTGCCGTGCCGCGTGCAATACTGCCTCGGTAGCACCCGGATCGTCGGTACACACTGCCAGGGCGGCCGCGCGACTCAACCCTACCTTGGCCAGCATTGCGCTGCGGCGGGCGTCCCCCAGATAAATGGGCAACCCTTCGGCTCTATTGTGAGCCACACGGCTCGGATTCAGATCCAACGACACGTGCGCGATCTTCTGCCGGCCCAATAATGCGGCGAGCAGCTGGCCGGTGCGACCGAAGCCGACAATAATGACGTGGCCTTCCAGATCTTTCGGGACATCGAAGCTTTCGGCGACGGGTGCTTGCTCGTTTGCTTCGATCGCGCGCCCGACCGTGCGGGCAAGTCGCGCAACAAATGGGGTCAGAAACATGGTGGCGCTGACGACGATCAACATGAATTGGGCTGTGAGCTCCGGAAGGAGCTCAAATCCAAGCGCTAATCCAACAACAACGAATGCAAACTCCCCGCCCTGACCGAGCATCAGGCCCATCTCAAGCGCCTGTGCCCAACTGAACCCAAAGAGGCGCGCAAGCGCTGTGGTGATCAGGGTTTTGATCGCGAATAGACCCACAATGGAAATTGCGATCCAGCCTGGGTCTGCGAGTATCTCCGATAGATCGATTCCCATGGCTACGGACATGAAAAAAAGACCGAGTAGCAGGCCCTTGAAAGGCTCGATATTGATTTCTATCTCGTGACGATACTCGCACTCGGCAACCAGCAGTCCGGCAAGAAAAGCGCCCAGGGCTGCTGACAAACCGGCGGCATGGGTGGCAGAAGCAGTGGCAATGATCACCAGCAGCGTGGCGGCCATGAACAGTTCGGGGCTGCCCGCGGCGGCCACAAACCTCAGGACCGGCCGGAGCACCAACCGACCGACCGCTACGATCACGAAGATGGCGAGCAGGGCTTCACCGAAAGCCAGAGCGAGCGCCACAACGACCGACCCGCTTACATGCGCCCCGAACGTCCCCACCAGGAAAAGAATGGGCACCACGGCGATGTCCTGAGCGAGGAGCACGGCGAAGCTGCCATGCCCAACGGGGCTTCCGAAACGCTCCTGCTCGATGAGCAGTTGCATCACGATTGCCGTGGAAGAAAGCGCCAGACAGGCGCCGAGTACGATTGAAGCTTCGGCGGAGTTGCCGAAACCCCAGGCAATGCCCGCGATCACCAACCCGCTCAAAACGACCTGCGCGGAGCCCATGCCGAAGACCAGGCGACGCATCCCCCACAGTCGCTCAATGGACAGCTCGAGACCGATCATGAACAGCAGAAACACCACGCCCAGTTCGGCCAGCGCGCGAACACCGGCAACGTCGGTTATCAGCAGGTAGTTCAGCCAGGGGTAGTTCTCTGTAAAGCGGGCAAGGCCGTGCGGCCCCACGGCCAGACCGATCAACAGGAAGCCTAGCACCGGACTTATCTTGAGCCGTTTCACCACGGGGATCACAAGGCCGGCGGCCGCTAGAAACACGACGGCGTCGTGTAGTCGAAGGTCGTCCAATTCGGTGATCCTACCCTGGTGTTGCGGCCCGGGCGCTAATTTACGTGGGTCTGGGCCGTACGGCCGAGCTCGAGAATATCCAGGGCGCCACTGTCATTGCTGAAGATCGTCACCGAGCCGTTGTCGGGCGGAAAAACCACCAGCCGATCATCCGCCTGGGCGGAGCCCACGGCGACGTTGATGGCGATGAAGTGGCAGAACACCACCGAGTCCTCGTTCAGACCGCACAGACAGTTGACCAGGTCCTGGCGCCACTGCAGCAGCTCGGCGCCGAGATCGGTCCAGGTGCCCGCCATGGCGTTGCCCAGCCATTCCCGGCGCTTGGCGAGGTCGGTGGTGGGAAAGGGAATTTCGGTGACCCGGGGCTCTATGGCAATCTCCGCCGACCAGCGCCTGGCCAGGGGCTCGGCGGTCTCAAGGGCGCGCGCCAGGGGCGAGGAATAAATGGCCAGGGGCCCCAGCCCGGCAAGCGAATCAGCTGTCGCCTCTGCCTGGCTGCGTCCCAGCTCGTCCAGCCCGGGATCCGGGTGACCTTCGATGCTTGCCGCCGCCTTGCCGTGGCGAACCATGTAAATCTTAGCCATTGCTTTACTCTGCCCGCCGGATGCTTTTTGCCTGCTGCTTCTTTGCGAAGGGTTCCTTACAATAGCTCGTTTGCCTGCAGTTGAGGAATCGCTGTGACGATTAATGAATCCGGCCTGTCGTCGGACATGGCCCCGGATACTACTGTTAGTGCCCGGGAAAAGTTCGGTATCGATTACGATTTCGAGGTACCCGCGTTCAGCCGGCGCACCGATTACGTGCCCGCTTTCGACAATGACTATCGCTTCGATCCGGACACCACGCTCGCAATTCTCGCGGGCTTTGCCCACAACCGGCGGGTGATGATCGCCGGCTACCACGGTACGGGTAAATCGACGCACATCGAGCAGGTGGCCGCGCGGCTGAACTGGCCGTGCATGCGAATCAATCTCGACAGCCATATCAGCCGTATCGATCTGATCGGCAAAGACGCCATCGTTCTGGAGGACGGCCAGCAGGTCACACAGTTCAAAGAGGGCATCCTGCCCTGGGCGATCCAGCATCCGGTGGCGCTGGTGTTCGACGAGTACGACGCCGGGCGCCCCGATGTGATGTTCGTGATCCAGCGGGTGCTGGAACGCGAGGGCAAGCTCACGCTCCTCGACCAGAATAAGGTCATTACCCCGCATCCCCATTTTCGGCTGTTTTCAACGACCAATACCATCGGCCTCGGCGACACCACGGGTCTGTACCACGGCACCCAGCAGATCAACCAGGCGCAGATGGATCGCTGGAGCATCGTCACCAACCTGAACTACCTGGAGCACGAAGCCGAGGTGGAAATTGTGCTGGGCAAAGCCAAGCACTACACCGAGACTCCGGACGGTCAACGGATCATCTCCAATATGGTCAGCGTGGCGGACCTTACCCGCAAAGGTTTCGTCAACGGTGATGTGTCCATCGTCATGTCACCGCGTACGGTGCTCATGTGGGCCGAGAACGCCGAGATCTTCGGCGACGTCGGCTTTGCCTTCCGGGTCACATTTCTCAACAAATGCGACGAACTTGAGCAGCCCATTGTTGCCGAGTACTACCAGCGCTGCATGGGTGAGGATCTCGGCAACGCAACAGAGGGGATCACGCTCAAGAGCGCTTGAGTTCTGATCGTCGCAGATGACTGAAGAAGACCACCCGCTCGAGCCGTTCAAGCGGGCCACCACCGCCACGATCCGCGCCATCGCCGAGAACGATGAGCTGGAAGTGACTTTCGGCCAGGGTCCGCCAACCTCACGGGGCAACCGCATCCGAGTCCCCCTGCCGAGCGTGGGCTGCAGCAACGAGGAAGTGAACGCTGTGCGCGGCATGGGCGACGAGTTCGCGCTGCGCATCAAATACCACGACGACGACGTGCACCGCAGCCGCGCACCACGAGAGGGGCCCGCTCAGGAAATGTTCCAGTGGATCGAGGATGCGCGGGTCGCGTCGATCGGTTCGTTGCGTATGGAGGGCGTTGCCCAGAATCTGGACGCGTCTCTCGAGGTGCAGTGTCAGCAGGCCGCGTTCGACACCATTACCGCGGAAGCGGATGCGCCGCTCAGTGTGGCCGTTGGCTTGCTTGTCAGGCAACATCTCACGGGCCGTGAGTTGCCGCCTTCGGCGGAAAACGTCGTTCGTTTCTGGCGCGACTACGTCGAGGAGCACGCGGGCGATGACATCGACTCGCTGAAGAGTTGCCTGCTCGACCAGGATGAATTCGCGGAGCGCTGCCGCATGATCATCTCGGACCTTGGGCTTGGCGCCGAGTTTGATGAGCCGCCGGATCTCGATGAAAGCCAGGACGAAACCGAGAGCATGGACGAGGATGCTGAGTCGGAATCTGACATCAGCCCGGAAGATGTGGTTCTCGACGACGAATCCATGGTCGACGAAAACGCCGAAGGCGAGTCCACCATGGTCGAGATGGACGCCGACATGGACATGGACGAGCTCGGTGCCGAATCCGACCCGGACGAGGCGCCCATGCAGCTGCCCGACGACGGGCGCATTCGGATGGACGTCAACTACCAGGCGTACTCTGAGGAATTCGACGAAACGGTTCGCGCCGAAGAGCTGTGCGAAGCCGACGAGATGATGCGCCTGCGCGGCCTTCTCGATCAGCAGCTGATCTCGCTTCAGCACGCCACGTCCAAGCTCGCTAACCGCCTGCAGCGCAAGCTCATGGCCAAGCAGAATCGAACCTGGGAGTTCGATCTGGAAGAGGGCATGCTCGACGCAGCCAGGCTCTCTCAGGTGATCATCGATCCCATGAACCCGCTTGCCTACAAGCAGGAAAAGGAGATGCAGTTTCGCGACACCGTGGTCACGATGCTCATCGACAGCTCTGGCTCCATGCGCGGCCGCTCCATCACCATCGCCGCCATGTGCGCGGACATCCTAGGCCGCACCCTGGAGCGCTGCTCTGTACGGGTGGAGATTCTCGGTTTTACCACCCGCGCCTGGCGCGGCGGTCAGTCGCGGGAGAACTGGATTGCGGCCGGCAAACCCTCCAACCCCGGCCGCCTGAACGACCTGCGCCACATCATCTACAAGGCAGCGGATGACCCGTGGCAGCGCACCCGCCGCAACCTCGGCCTGATGATGCGCGAAGAGCTGTTAAAGGAGAACATCGACGGCGAGGCCATCATCTGGGCGCACAACCGTATCGTTACCCGCCACGAGGAACGCAAGGTGCTCATGGTGATCTCCGACGGCCTGCCGGTGGACAACTCAACGCTGCTGGTGAACCCCAGCAACTACCTCGAGCAGCACCTGAAGTACGCCATCGATATGATCGAAGGTTACTCACCGGTAGAGCTCATCGCCATCGGCATCGGCCACGACGTCACGCATCACTACAAGCGCGCGGTGACCATCACCGACGCCGAGCAACTCGGCGGCGCCATGACAGACCAGCTCGCCGAACTCTTCGAAACCCAGAAATAGTGCCGTTCGTTAACCTTTAACCTTTTTCTCTCGAAAAAGGTTAAAGGTTAACGAACGGCACTACGGTTAGCCGATTACGTCCAGGCGCTGAATCTCCGGTGCGTCGGCCATCAAACCCTTGAAGCTTGCGCCAGATGCCTTGAAGTGCTCGGTTTTGCCATGCGCGTCGAGATCTTCCTGGGTGTCATACAGCTCCAGCATCAGGTAGTTGCCGTCTGCGTCCTTGCACAACGTGTAAAGCTGGTTGCCGGACTCGTTTTCGCGCACCTGGGCGGCGAGGTTGAGCATGGCGGTTTCGAACTCTGCTTCTTTGCCGGCTGCTACGCTAAGCTTAGCGATCACTGCTTTCATCTATCAGGTCCTCCCGTAAAACGGAGGCGAGCATAACAAGGGCCTGCCGTATATGCATCGAAGCAAACTCCTGGAAATGTTGGAAGACTATGCCGAGCGTTACCCGGCAGAAGCGAACACCATCGAGCGCTTCGTCGACTTCGTTAACGCCAACGAGCGCTGTTTTCAGCGCGACTGCTGGGCGGGGCACGTTACCGGTTCGGGGTGGTTGGTGAACGCCAATCGCGATCACGTGTTGCTCACCCATCATAAAAAGCTTGGCCGCTGGCTGCAGGTGGGCGGGCACAGCGACGGGGTCGCCGACCCGCTCGCGGTGGCGATCAAAGAAGCCGAAGAGGAATCGGGTCTGGCAGTGTTCCCGCTGGACGGGACGGTGTTCGACATCGATATTCACGAGATCCCGGCCCGCAAGTCGCTGCCCGCGCACTTCCATTTCGATGTGCGGTTTGCGCTGGGTACCAGCGGTGGCGACGCGTTTCAGGTGAGCGACGAATCTAACGATCTTGCCTGGGTGCCGGTCGAGCGTATGGATGACTACACGGATGAAGAATCGGTGTTGCGTATGGCGCGCAAATGGTTGGCGGAGGAAGCGCCATGACACTGCCCGCTGAGACCGAGTTCGACGAGCTGAAGTTCGACCCGGAGCAAGGCACAGTGATCAGGGATCCCGAGGGCAGCGGTTACGGCCACTGGGCCGGTGGCCACAAGGTGTTCTTTGATGCGGTAGACAACTTGTTTGTGCTCTTCTATCGAGAGCGAAGCCCGCTCGAGCATGGTCGTGGTGGGCGTTGCGCGGTGGCGACGAGCCAGGATGGTGTGAAATTCGAAGACGTGTGGTCTGCTGACAAGAGCGAGTTCGCAGCGAGTTCCATAGAGGTCGGGCACTGCGTGCGCGATCCCGACGGCGAGTGGCGTCTCTACGTGAGTTATGAGGTGGCCGGCGCCGGCTATTGGCGCATCGACATGCTGCGCGGCTCGACGCCAGCCGAACTAGACACTCAGGGCCGCCGCACTGTGCTCATGCCTTTTGATTACGGCATGCGCTCCCTGAAAGATCCGTTCGTCGTCTTCCGCCACGGCCGTTACTGGCTCTACCTGGCGGGCCCCGGCCGGGACCAAGCGAGGCCCGATGGCGATCGGGTGTGGGCTGCGAGCTACGAGGCGACTCTGCTCGCCCGCTCCGATGACGGCGTCTATTTTCCGGACCTGGAGTGGGTGTTCGAGGCCCCGAACACCGACACCTGGCACGGCCGCCGCGCCAGGCTTAATTCCACCATCCCCTGGCAGAACGGCTGGCTCGGCTTCTACGACGGTGGACGAACCAGCTTTGACATGTATGAGGAGTGGTGCGGACTGGCCTGGTCGGATGACGGGGTTGAGTTTGAGCGCCTGGAGCAGCCTGAACCTTGGCTTCGCTCTCTCCATGGCTGTGTACGTTATCTCTACGCCTTAGAGCGTGGCGATGAGCGCTTCTTCTACTATGAATACACCCGCGAAGACGGCGCTCACGATCTACGGGTTTTCCACGCCTAGCACACCTTTTTGTTTGTACGACACTTTTAAGGCCACGTTGACAGTCTTGCGGCATGTGCTTATAAGGATTGTCAAGGTGGCCGGGATCCGTGCGAGGGGCATGGACCTAGAGTGACCAAATAAGAGCGGCTCAGAGCACGCTCGAGGGGCCAAATAGGGAAACTGAGGGGTAATACCATGTTGCTATGTTTCAGCGCGCGCTTGTCTGTGGGTGCGGGTTTTCTAGTTCTTGCCGCAATCCTCGCCTCGCCAGCCATGGTCGTGGCTGAAGAGGGTAGTGGCGGCATCGAAGAGGTCATCGTAACCGCACAGCGTACAGCTGAGAGCATTCAGGATGTGCCGATTGCGGTGACGGCGTTGACAGGAGAGATGCTTGAAGACAAACAGGTAATCAATCCATCTGATCTCCAGATGAATGCGCCGAGTGTTAGCTTTACGGCCACGAACTTCGGCAACTCGAGCTTCAGCATTCGAGGTATTGGTAGGCTGGTGATCTCCACCAGTGGGGAGGCGGGCGTATCGACCCACCTCAATGAAATAGCGGTCAACACCAACCTCAATGCGATTGAGTTCTTTGACATGGAGCGCGTGGAGATACTGCGTGGACCGCAAGGTACGCTCTATGGCCGCAATGCGACTGGTGGTGCGATCAACTTCGTCACCAGGATGCCAGATTTCGAGAGCGTCAATGGTTTCGTTGACGTTGAGGGTGGCGATTACAGTCACTTACGGTTCAAGGGCGCGGTTAACGTTCCATTTAGCGAAACCATGGGTCTTCGCCTGGCCGGCTTCAAGCTCGATCGCGATGGTTACATCGACAACGTTGCTCACGGCCAGACTGACTCGAGCGGCAACACCCTGGCGGGTATCAATGACGACGTCGACGGTCGCGACATCCTGGCGTTGCGGGCTACGTTCGCCTGGGACATCACCGATCGGGCGAGCTTGTGGGTGCAATACAACCGTTTCGATGAAGATGACGACCGGGCACGAATTACCAACCAGGTGTGTGTGCGTAACTCGTTGCCGACGACCGGGTGTCTTCCGAACGAGTTCGGCTTCGAAAGCCCGCATCTTGGTTCGACCACCGGGGGTATCTTTGGTGGCTCCGCGGGTGCGCTGCCGGCGGGAGTAGATGGCACCGACCCATCGCTCTTTGCCTTTCCGAGACCCGTGATCGATGGCTTTCGAGACATGCATACCGACTATGAACCGGTCTTTGAGAATGAGGAAGATCTTATTACCTTCGGCTTCGACTACGAATTCGATAGGTTCAACGCTAGTTTGCTCGGGGCTTATCAGGAAACGGACTATCTTTCCCGCCAGGATTATCTGATGGACGTTGGCCCGACATTGAGCCCAACTGCGCTAAATCCGTCCGGTCTGTGGCCCACATCCGAGCCCGCGGGTAGGGCTGGTGACGATTGGCGCCCCGGACCCTGTAATCTCGACGACGGCACTGCCGGCGTGTTCGGGGGGTGTGTGTTGCCGGTGGACCAGACGCGAGTGTTCGCCTACGACCAGTCGGACCGCAAGGGTGAATACTGGACCCTGGAAGCCAGAGTGCAGTCCACATTCGAAGGGCGCTTCAACTTCCAGGCCGGTGCCAGTACCTATGACTCGGAAAGCAACGGCGATTATTACGTGCTTGCCAATACGCTGGATTTGGTGACAGTTTTTGGCTCGCCGGCGCTTGCCGCACCGCCACTGTACCCAGGCTTTTTCAACGCTACGGGCAACCCGAGCGGGGATACGTTGCAGGATGGCTGGGCCGTATTCGGTGAGGGTTACTTCGATATCACGGATAGCGTCAAACTCACGGCCGGCCTTCGCTATAACGAGGACAACAAAGAGGTGAGCGACTCCAGCGTGCTGTTTAACGCTGTAGACATTAACGCCGCAATCGGTGGTGTGCTGGGTCCTGATCCGGTGTGGACGCGAACGACTGGATTTCTCCTTGGAGATCCAACAGACGTAGCCTTGGGTAACCTGTACGCGCCCGATCTGGTCGCCGCCGCGGCTGCCACGGCACCGCTTAGCCCGGAGCGATTTGCGGTTTCAGCTGCTGTTCCCATCGTGCCGCAGTTCGGCGAGACGCGGGCTCTCACCGGCAGTCCCAGCGAGGAGGAGTGGAGCGAAGTCAGCGGCCGCATTGGCATCGACTGGCAAATCAACAATGACTCTATGGTGTATGCGTTCTTCAGCCGCGGCTACAAACCGGGTGGGTTCAACCCGCCAATCCCACCATCTTTCCAGTCAACGTCGGCTTTCACGTTTGACTCTGAGGAGGTGGATTCTATCGAGATCGGCACCAAGAACACCCTTCTGGACGGCACATTGACCCTGAACGGCACGTTCTTCGTCTACGACTACTCGGGCCTGCAGGTCACCCGGATCGTCAACAATAGCTCGATCAACGACAACATAGACGCCGACATCATGGGTATCGAAATCGAAAGTCTGTGGCGACCCAATGCATTGCCAGGTCTCGAGGTAGATTTCTCCTACGGCTGGCTTGATACGGAAGTTCAAGGATCCGAGTCTGTAGATCCGGTCAACAGATCCGGCGGGGATCCTGATTTCATTCTGCTCAACAACATCGATCCGGGTTCGGCGACCGCCGTCAACTACGTTGCGCGCGAGTCCCAGATTACGCAGGCGGTGGTTGATAGTGGGTTGGCGAATCTGGGTGCGTTGGATATCCGCAATGGCGGAACGGTGGAGAGCGTTTCCTATCCGGCAAATTCGAGTGGCGTATCTATCCCGGCGTATTTCTCGCAGTCCTTCTTGGCCGCGGCGGGCGTTGAAACCTCCAATGGCATTCCAGTGAGCCTCGATGGCAAAAGGCTACCAAACTCTCCAGAGCACACCATCAAGCTCGGTCTAGCCTACACGTGGGACATCCCTGCGATCTCGGGGCAGCTCACTGCCCGATGGGACTACTACTGGCAGGATGACTCCTATGCCCGGGAATTCAATTCCGTTGGCGATGAGATCGATAGCTGGGACCAGCACAACGCGACGCTAATTTATGAGAGCAACGATGGTCGCTGGATGGTAAAAGGGTGGATTCGCAACATCCAGAACGAAGACAACGTTACCGGCAAGTACCTCACTGCTGATACATCTGGCTTCTTCCGCAACTACTTCGTGACGGAACCGCGTATTTACGGCGCGTCGTTGCGGTTCAACTTTGGCGCCTAAGACCAGCTAGCTGAAAGAGCCCGCACATTGGTGCGGGCTTTTTTTGCGCGATCCCTGGTGGCGATGGGGAGACTTGGCGGTGAGGGTCCGCTACCAACCTGGCAAGGGCAACGGTCCAGCTCGCCGATGGCAAGTGTCCGCTGAAGGAGATCGATGGCTGGGTGCGGCGCCAACTGCGCTGTATTGTGTGGCGGCTCTAGCCCGTAGGATACGACTTCGGAGGTTGAGATCCAGCCGACACCCGGGTGCAAGGCGCGCTTCAGCACCCCCCCTTTTCTTGCTCGCCTTGTCCGACACCACGTTCCCGGCCCGAACCCGAACCCGAACCCGAACCCCGAATTGTTTCAGTGGTCGAAACAATATCAAGAAACAGTGCATCGGTGCGGATGTTGTATAACGCGTAGTAAATCTGTTGGCAGAAACACTTTGAAACCTTTTCGCGGCGCGAGTATGCTTCGCGCAAAAGCGGGGTCACATCCGCCAGGATTCGGCCTGCAGGGTCGAACGTGAAGAGTTCACTATTGGGGTCTCATACGAGGGGTTAAACCATGAAAAGACTATTCACGGTCGCTGCGTGCTTCTGCGCGCTCGGCCTTCCGCAGTTCTCCTCTGCCGAGGAGCGTCAGATCGAAATGGAAGTAAGTAGATCCTGCAATTGACCTACGGGTCTTTAACAAGGGGTATTACCATGAAAAAGATAATAGCCATCGTCATGTGCTTTGGCGTAGTCGGATTGCCGCCATTCTCCTTCGCAGAGGAGGGGGTAATCGAAGAAATTGTCGTTACCGGTTCGTACATTCGTGGAACACCGGAAGACGCCGCACTGCCGGTCGATGTACTGACCCGTGCAGATATGGAGGACGTTGGCGATCCCTCCATCAACGAGATGATTCGCAACCTGAACGTCAGCTCTGGTACTCTCGCCGAGACCAACCAGTTCGACACGCGCGGTGGGCAGGGCAACGAAGGTGTATCCACGGTGAACCTTCGAGGTCTGGGTTCTGCGCGAACGCTGGTGTTGATTAACAGCAAGCGTCACGTCGCCACCGAAGCGCTTGGTGTGGACATCAGTGCCATACCAGGTATCGCCATCAGCCGGGTTGAGGTGCTCAAAGACGGCGCGGCGGCGACCTACGGTTCTGATGCGATCGGCGGCGTGGTGAATTTTATCACCCGCGACAACTTCGAAGGCTTCGAATTGCGTGGTTCGTACCAGGACATTGAGGATTCGGACGGCGACTTCAACATCGGCGCCATCTACGGCGGCTCAAGTGGCCGCGTCAGTTATGCGATTTCAGCCGAATACAGTGAGCGCTCTGAGTTGCAGATTCGCGACCGCAGCTGGGCATTGCGTCCGTTCTCCGAAAACCCCGCCCCCGGTGGCTGGTCCTCGATTGGTAACCCGGGCACGTTGCTGCCAGCAGTGCCGGATGGCAATGGCGGCACGTTGACCGCTCCATTCCAACTGGGTCTGGCCCCAGATCCTAACTGTGATGCGTTGGGTGGCACCAATGCCGGCGGTTTTTGCCGCTTTCAGTACACTTTCTACGACAACCTGATCGAAGATGAAGAAACCATTAAGGTGTTTGGCGAGCTGAACGTCGACATCAACGACCAGGTGAGCTTTCATGCCGAGGCGCTGTGGCACGAGATGGACATGCCGGAGTGGAAGACCTCGCCCTCTTATCCGCCGCAGGCGTTGACGGGTGCGGATCGCCTTATTGAGCCTTCTCATCCCGGCTTGATCGATCTGAAGGCGCAGAATCCCGGGCTGTTCAGCGATGTGGATCTCGATGGCGATGACATTATCGATGTGACCGCCGACCAACTCGGAGCCTTCAGCTGGTCGCGCATGCTCGGTGTGTTCGGACGTAACGGCGAACCCGAATCGGTTAAGCGCGAAACCGAGACCAAGCGGTTTTCGATGGGGCTCGACGGACAATTCGACAATGGCATCGGCTTCGATGTCAGTGTGAGCTGGTCAGAACGGCAGCGGGACATCGACGGTAGCGATATGTTCATCGAGCGCATGGCGTTCGCATTTGATGGTCTCGGCGGTGCCGACTGTGATCCTGCTACCGGCACACCGGGCGTTGGTCCGTGCGAATACTACAACCCGTTTTCCAATGCCCTGCCGCGCTCGGCGGTGACAGGTATGGATAACCCACAGTTCAATCCTGCGGTGGCGAACTCTAGTGAACTCATCGACTGGCTGACTGCGCTGACCGGCTCAATGACCAACAACGAGCAGCTGGTGGTCGAAGCGATCTTCAACGGCGAGACTGGTTTCGAAATGGACGGCGGTAACGTCGGTTGGGCTGCGGGTGCCCAGTTTCGTAAGGACGACTACGAGTTCAAGGTTCGGGATGTGGCCAACCGGGCCATCAATCCATGCCCCTTCAACGACCCTGCCTCTATCACCCTCGGCCATGCGACCACCCTCGATTGTGGTGCTGGCGGCGCAGGTCAGTTGGCCTTTCTGGCCGCAACCGACGAAGAGACCACAGACCGTAGCATCTATGGCATCTTTGCGGAGTTGAACCTGCCGATCAGCGAAGATCTGGACGTGCAGCTGGCCGCGCGCTATGAAGACTACGGCTCCAAAGATGGCGGCGATACCTTCGATCCCAAGATTGCCGTGCGCTGGGACCTTTCAGAAATGGTTACGCTTCGAGGCTCGGCGTCGACCACCTTCCGTGGACCGCCCTCCAGCTTCCTCGGCGGTACCGGCACTGCGCTGTCGTTCGTGACGCCAGCGCTGGCGTTCAAGGCGGTGGACGCCACCGGCAACCCTGACCTGGTTCCGGAATCTGCGGTGGCGCTGAACTTCGGCGGCATCCTGCAGACGGACTCTTTCTACGCTTCGCTGGATTACTGGTCATTCGATTTCGAAGATCCGTTCCAGCTCGAAGATGAGAACCAGATCGTTGCAGCCTACGGCGCCAACGGTTGCGAGGATGGTGGTGCCGGTGTCGGCAGCTCCGCCTGTGATGTGCTGCGTGCGCGACTCACGCCCCTGGGCACCTCCATTGGCGGCGTGCAGCGTATCCAGCGCTTTTTCATCAACGGTTCCGACATCAAGACGTCGGGTCTCGACTTTGTCGCTCGGTACACTTTCGAAGAGGTCATGAGCGGCACGGTGGACATCGGCGCCGAGGGTACTTACACGCTGGAGTATGAGTCCGACGACTTCGTGTCGCTCGAGGGTGTAACGCTGGCGGAAGGTGGCGACTTCGTTGGTTTGTCCAACGAGGGCACGCCGTTCACCCCGCGGCCCGAGCTGAAGGGCAACCTGTTCTTACGCTGGGGCAACGAGCGGCACCGCGTGGGATATACGGCCCGCTTCGTATCAGGCTATGACGATGAAGCCAGCGATACGCCGGATGACCTGCGCAAAATCGATGACCACTGGACCCACGATGTGACCTACGTGAACAACATGGTTGAGAACCTGACGTTGTCGCTGTCGATCTTCAACTTCACGGACGAAGATCCGCCGCAGGTTGCCAATGACCTGAACTACGATCCCTACAACCACAGCCCCTTCGGTCGCATGATCAAATTGGGCGTGGTCTACTCGCTAGGTGGCAACTAGGTCGCCGGGATTAAAGTTTAGTAAAGGTGGCAAGCAACCTCTCGCCCTTCCTGGGCGAGAGGTATCAGGTCCGGCGTCTGCACCCGGCACACATCCATCACTTTCGGACAGCGGTTGGCGAACCGACACCCCTCCGGCACGTTCACCGGTGAGGGTATCTCGCCGCTGATTGTGGTGGATGCCCGCTTACGCTCACTCTCCGGGTCAGGTTCGGGATTCGAGCCGATCAGTATTTCCGTATACGGATGCTTCGCATCGAAGAACACTTCATTCGCCGGACCGATCTCCACCAGCGAGCCCAGGTACATCACCGCCATGCGGTCGCTCACGTAACGGACCATGGAAAGGTCGTGGGCGATGAACAGCATGGTCAGACCCATGGAGCGCTTCAGCTCATCCAGCAGGTTAACCACTTGAGCCTGTACGGAAACGTCCAGGGCGGATATGGGTTCGTCGCACACCACGAACTCGGGTTCGAGAATCAGCGCCCGGGCAACGCCGATACGCTGACGCTGGCCGCCCGAGAACTCGTGCGGGTACCGGGACATGTGATCCGGCTCCAGGCCCACCCGGCGTAGCCATTCGGCCACCTGCTCGCGCACCTGCGCCGTGGTCAGCGTACTGTGCAGGCGCAAGCCCTCGCCGATGATCTCGCCCACGGTCATGCGCGGATTCAACGACGAGTACGGGTCCTGGAAGATCATCTGCATCTTCTTGGCGTACTTCTGAAAGTCGGCGGCCGTGTAGTGCTGGGGCAACGTTTCTCCCTGATAGCTCACGGTGCCGCTGGTCTTGTCGTGCAGGCCCACCACGGCTTTGCCGTAGGTGGACTTGCCAGAGCCGCTTTCGCCTACTAGACCGACGATCTCCTGCTCGTGAATCGATAGCGTCACGCCGTCGAGTGCATGGACCTCCTGGCCCCTGCCGAGGCTGAAATGCTTGGTGAGGTGGTCGGTGTGCAGGAGCACCGGCTGGTCGCTCACGCCGTGTCCTCCCGGTAGTACAACCCGTCAACGCGTGAGACAGCGGACTCATGATGTTGCCAGCAGCGTGCAAAGTGCTGCCTGGCCATGAAGTAGGGTTCCGGGTCGGTGGTGTCGCACACGCGCATGGCGTAGGGACAGCGAGCGGCGTAGGCACAGCCGGCCGGCGGATGAAACAGATCCGGCGGGCTGCCGTCGATGGGCTGCAGCTCGTGGGCGCGGGCGGGGTCGTTGTTGGGCATGGCGGCGCGCAAACCAAGGGTATAAGGGTGGGACGAGCGATAGAACACATCGTCCACCGTGCCCTTCTCGGCAATCTGTCCGGCGTACATCACCACCACCTCGTCTGCCATTCGCGCGACAACGCCGAGATCGTGGGTTATGAGGATGATGGCCATGCCGGTTTCCCGCTGCAGGTCGCTCATCAGATCCAGGATCTGGGCCTGGATTGTGACGTCCAGCGCGGTAGTCGGCTCATCGGCGATCAGAATGGCTGGCTCGCAGGCAATGGCCATGGCGATCATCGCGCGTTGCAGCATGCCGCCGGAGAACTCGAAGGGGTACTGCTTTGCGCGTTTGGCGGCTTCCGGGATGCGGGTCATGTCCAACAGCTCGATGGCCCGTTGGAACGCCTGTTTTTTGGTGTGGCCGCGATGCACGATCAGAGTTTCGGCGATCTGCGAGCCGATGTTCATGGTCGGGTTCAGCGACGACATCGGGTCCTGAAAGATCATGCCGATCTGGCCGCCGCGGATGTCCTCGCCGTTGATCTCCTTGCGGCCGATAATGTCGGTTCCGCGCAGTGTGGCGGCACCCTTGGTGATGCGTCCCGGCGGCATGGGGGTCAAGCCCATGATGCTCTGTACCGTCACCGACTTACCGCAACCCGACTCGCCGACAATGGCGAGAGTTTCGCCCGCATCCAGCGCAAAGCTCACGCCGCGCACGGCCTGCACCGTGCCGCCGTAGGTGTCGAACTCCACGTGCAGGTCATCCACCGCCAGTAACGACGGAGCATTCTCAGTGCTCATTCGGTGGACCTCATGCGTGCATCCAGCGCATCGCGCAGGCCGTCGCCCAGGAGATTGAAGGCGAGCACGGTTACGCTGATGAACAACGCTGGAAAGATCAGCTCGTGAGGGGTGGTGAGCATGGTACGGATGCCTTCGTTGCACATGCTTCCCCAGGACGGCGTTGGCGGCGCCACGCCCATGCCGATGAACGACAGGAACGCCTCGGTAAAGATGGCGCTCGGAACGGCGAAGGTCAGCGTCACCAGAATGACGCCCATGGTGTTGGGAATCATGTGGCGCAGTACCAGGTAGTTGGTTTTTGCTCCAAGCAGCCGGGAAGCGCTGATGTAGCCCTCCTCACGAATCTGCAGAATCTGGCCGCGAACGAGGCGTGAAGTGCCGGGCCACGACAACAGCACCATGGCCACCAGCATCGGCATGATGCCGCTCTCGCCGGGGCCGATGCCGAAGGCGATCTTGAAGAGAATCATGAACAGGAGAAACGGCAGCGCGATCACGAAATCTGCAAAGCGCATGAGCAACTGATCGAAGTGGCCGCCGACAAAACCGGCGGCGCTGCCATAGACGACGCCAAACAGCACGAACAGGAACGGTGCGCAAATGCCGATAAACAGCGATACCCGCGCACCGTTCATCAGCCGGGCCAGCAGGTCGCGGCCGAGGTAGTCGGTGCCCAGCGGGTGCAATGCCAGGCTGACGCGGTCGCCCACTGCAAGTTCCACATCTGCTGCAACGAGATTGCGATCCCTGACTTCCTCGATGGTGATGACCCTGTCGACCTCGATCTCGATGGTTTCCTGCTCCAGCGAGTTACCAACCGCGTCTACGCTCACCACGGTGTAGTAGTACCGCCGCGGCACCAGATCGAGCAGATCCTCAAATCGGGTCTCGTCAGCAAAGAAATTTTCGCCCAGCGGCAGGCCCAGTGCATTCTCGGGGCCGATGGGGAACAGGTTTCTATAGATCCGATAGCCGGTCGCCCCGGGTGCCTGGTCCCAGAGCAGGCGCACCGCTTGATTGGTGGCCGGC
>Ga0224508_10002120_pt1 | contig 17218 bp, 13 predicted proteins | sample SF_Jan12_sed_USG_4_FD_170157 | JGI IMG/M metagenome (GOLD analysis project Ga0224508, IMG submission 170157) | Sediment microbial communities from San Francisco Bay, California, United States - SF_Jan12_sed_USGS_21 | ecosystem: Environmental > Aquatic > Marine > Sediment | place: USA... | reverse complement strand
TAGGTGAGCGTTCCCGAGCGAGAGACGATGCCGATGCAGCCAGGCTCATGGATAAACCCGGGCATGATGCCGATCTTACAGGCACCCGGGGTGATGATGCCCGGGCAGTTGGGCCCGATGAGCCGGCAGCTCTGGCCCGCGAGCACGGCTTTGACCTCGACCATGTCCAGAACCGGGATACCTTCCGTGATACAGACGATGAGCTCGACCCCGGCGTCCGCGGCCTCGAGGATTGCATCGGCGGCAAACGGTGCGGGGACATAGATCATGCTCACCGTCGCCCGGGTCTCGTTCACGGCCTGACGCACGGTGTTATAGACGGGCAATCCGAGATGCACCTCACCGCCGCGCCCCGGCGTCACCCCGGCGACGACCTGGGTCCCGTACTCGAGGGACTCCTGCGTGTGGAACGAGCCCTGCTTACCGGTCAACCCCTGGCAGATGACCATGGTCTCAGCGTCGATCAGCACACTCACCCGGCGCGACTCCCTTTCGCGAGCTCGATAACTTTCTTCGCGGCGTCGGTCAGATCGCTCGCCGGCGCGATGTCGAGCTCACTGTCAGACAGCAAGCGCCGGCCTTTCTTGACGTTGGTCCCTTCGAGGCGGACGACGACGGGGACTGTCACCCCGACCTCGCTGACTGCCGCGATGATGCCTTCGGCAATCAAGTCGCAACGCACGATACCGCCGAATATATTGACCAGAATCGCTTCCACGTTGGCGTTGGCCAGTATGATCTTGAAGGCCTCGGTCACTCGCTCCGCAGTCGCACCGCCACCCACATCCAGGAAGTTGGCGGGCTCGCCACCATGAAGCTTGATGAGGTCCATGGTCGCCATCGCCAACCCCGCGCCGTTCACCATGCACGCGATATTGCCATCCAGCGAAACATAGTTGAGATCGTGCTCGCGCGCCTCACGCTCGCGGGGGTCCTCCTGTGCCTCGTCCCGCAACGCCTCGAGACGCGGCTGGCGGAACAGTGCGTTATCTTCGATGTTGATCTTGCCATCGAGGGCGACAACGTGTCCCTCGGCATTCACGATCAGGGGATTGATCTCGACCAGACTCGCATCGCACTCGTGGACCAGCTTGATGAGTTTTCCGAGAATATCCGTGAGCTCTTTGATTTGACTCCCATCCAGGCCCACGCCGAAACCGATCTCCCGCGCCTGATAGGCGGCCAACCCAGCTGCCGGGTGGATCGCTGCCGTGAGGATCTTCTCCGGCGTTGAGGCTGCGACCTCCTCGATATCCATGCCACCGGCTGCCGAGGCCATGATCACGACGCGCTCGCGGCCGCGATCGACGAGCAGGCTGAGGTAGAGTTCCCGGTCGATACCCGAACCCGCCTCGACGTAGACGGTATCGATCGGCAAACCGTCGCTGCCGCTCTGATGGGTGACGAGGCGCTGGCCCAGGAGCGACTCGGCATGCTGAGCGACTTCCTCGACCGAATGTGCCAGCTTCACACCGCCCGCCTTTCCCCGGCCGCCGGCATGAACCTGAGCCTTAACTACCCAGAGCTCACCACCGAGCCGTTCTGCCGCCGCCTCGGCCTCCTGCGGAGTGGACGCCACATGGCCCTCGGGCACGGGAATTCCGAACTCGGCGAAGAGCGCCTTGGACTGGTACTCGTGAAGATTCAAAGGGAATCTCGAGATTAGCGGGAGCGGTATTGTCCACCAAAGGGAAACACAGGGAAAGGGACGGAACGCGAAGCGAGGTCTGCAGTGTGATCTCTGTCCCGAGAACGAAGGATCGATCGGGTAGAATTCCGCGAAATGTCCGCCGTCGAAGCCCTTCAAGTCCCGCGCGTCAGCCGCGGGCACACCACTTTGCCGGTGCCCGGATCGGAGGATTTCGCGTGGCGTGTCCTGATCCTTCTCAACGTGTTCAGGATAACGTTGGGGAGTCTGTTGCTCGCGGTTTTTCTGGCCGTCCGCGATCCTCATATCATCGGGGAAGCCGACCCGAGTATTGCGTGGGGTACCCTCGTGGCCATGCTGAGCGCGGGTGTAGTGGAGATCTGGCTGCTGCGTCGCCGCAATCCCTCGGCCACGATACAGATCCACCTGCAGCTCGTGCTCGACCTCGTTGTCATCAGCGCGCTGATGCACGCCAGCGGAGGCGTGTCCAGTGGAGTTGGTGGACTGCTGGTCGTCTCCGTGGGCGCCCTGTCGCTCCTCGTGCGCGCCGAGCGAGCGTTCCTCTTCGCGGCCGTCACGGCGTTGAGCATTCTCGGCCAGCAGACGTTCTCCTATCTCCAGGGCGTCACCGAGAGCGAGCAGTTCGCGCCTGCGGGCATCCTCGGTGCCGTTATCTTCGTGCTCGCGATGGTCGTGCAGCTGTTGCGCAGCCGGATGTTGGAGACCGAAGCACTTGCCGAGCAGCGGGGGGTCGATCTGCAGAATCTCGCCGAGCTCAACCAGTACATCGTGCAGCATCTCAGAGAAAGCATCGTCGTGGTGGACGGCAACGACAGCATTCGCTTGATGAACGAATCAGCAGCCACGCACCTGGGCGCCGAGAGTCGTCGTTCCGGTCAGAACCTGCGGGAAGTATCGCCGGTGCTCCAGAACCGGCTGGACGTGTGGCGGGACCACGGAAGGCCACCGGGAAAGCCGTTACCGAACTTCGTGTCGGCTGACAGCTCCACGGTGATCAACCCGCATTTCGCACCGCTCGGGGCCGATCGCTCCGGCGGCATGCTCATCTTTCTGGAGGACACCTCATTGCTGGCGGAGCGGGTCCAGCAGACCAAGCTTGCCGCTCTTGGCCGGCTGAGTGCCAGTATCGCGCACGAGATCCGCAACCCCGTGGGCGCCATGAGTCACGCGGGTCAGCTGCTGGCGGAATCACCCGCGGGGGGCGCCGACGAGCGCCGCCTCACTGACATCATCCGGGTGAATTCCAGGCGGATCAGTCAGATTGTCGATAGCGTGCTGGCGCTCTCGCGGCGCGATAAGACGGAGCCGGAACTTCTGCGGCTGGGGCCCTGGCTCAAAGACTTCACGAGGGAGTTCGTTGAGACTCTCGAACTCTATGAGGGTACGGTCACGGTCAGCGACAAATCCGGCGGGGATCTGAAAGTGCGGATGGATCCGACCCATCTGCACCAGATCATCTGGAACCTGTGCGACAACGCCGTCAAGTATGCGAGTGAAGCAGCCGGGGCCATCGCCGTGGAAATCAAGTGCGGCCGACTAGACAGCTCAGCGAGGCCCTACGTGGAGATCGCCGACCGCGGGCCGGGCATCGAACCGGAGAAGGTCGAACAGGTTTTCGAGCCATTCTATACCGGCAAGGACGGCGGCACGGGACTCGGACTTTTTATCTCCAGAGAGCTCTGCGAATGTAATGGCGCAACCCTTCGGTATCAGCTCAGGCCCGGGGGAGGCAGTCTGTTCCGCATCGTGTTTGCCGACCCGGATCGCTGGCAGTAAAAGGAACTCATGAAACCTACCGCACTAGTCGTTGACGACGAACCAGACATCTGCGAACTGCTGTCCATGACGTTGGACCGCATGGACATCTCCACGCGGACCTGCAACGACGTGGAGAGCGCGAAAAAGTCTCTGGGGCAGCAAACCTACGACCTCTGCCTGACGGATATGCGCCTGCCGGATGGAGACGGCCTGGAGCTGGTCGAGTGGATGCAGCACGAGGTACCGGGCACGCCGGTGGCCGTGATCACAGCCCACGGCAGCGTGGAGACCGCCGTGAAGGCCTTGAAAGTCGGCGCGTTCGATTTCGTTTCCAAGCCTCTCGACCTGGCAGACCTGCGCAAGCTGGTTACCGCCGCGCTGAAGCTCAAGGGCGTCGCCCAGCCCAAGTCCCTGTTAACTCCGGGGCTATTGGGAGAGTCACCCGCCATCGAGCGGGTGAGAACGATGATCGCAAAGGTGGCTCGAAGTCAGGCTCCGGTGCACATCTCGGGTGAGTCCGGGACCGGTAAGGAGCTGGTCGCGAGAATGGTCCACGAGGCCGGGGCGCGCCGGGATGGTGCGTTCGTGCCGATCAACTGCGGTGCGGTGCCGACCGAGCTCATGGAAAGTGAGTTCTTCGGTCACAAGAAGGGTAGCTTTACCGGGGCGGTCGTCGACAAGATCGGCCTGTTGGAGACGGCTGAAGGCGGTACGCTGTTCCTGGACGAGGTCGCCGACCTGCCGCTGCACATGCAGGTCAAGTTGTTGCGGGTCATCCAGGAAAAGTCCATCCGCCCTGTCGGTCAGGCCAGCGAGGTGCCCGTGGATGTACGGATCCTGAGTGCGACACACAGGAATCTTGCGGACCTGGTCGCCGAAGGTCAGTTCAGGGAGGATCTCTACTATCGGATCAATGTGATCGAGCTTCACGTGCCGCCCTTGCGCGAACGTGGTCATGACATCCTGATCCTGGCGAAACATATCCTCGAGCGTCTGGCGCAGAACTCCGGCGTTCCGGCACCCCGGCTGGCAAGGGACGCTCAGGCCGCGTTGATGGGCTACCGGTTCCCGGGCAATGTCAGGGAGCTGGAGAACATCCTGGAGCGAGCCCTGACCCTCGCATTCGGGGAGGAGATCACGGCAGACGATATCCAGCTTCGCTGTGAGCAGGAAAATGATTCGCCCACTCTGACCGACGGCTCGCCCCTGGGGACCCAGCTTGAAGAGATCGAACGGGACGCGATCGTCAGCGCATTGGAACAGACGCGTTACAACAAGACTGCGGCAGCAAAGCTCCTGGGTATCAGCTTTCGCGCGCTGCGTTACCGAATCAAGAAGCTGGGAATAGAGTAGGAAAAGGGGACATTCCTATTTGATTCTCCCCGGAGGTCCGTGCATCTGCACGGCAAAGCCGCGTGCATCTTCACCTCAGCGCTCATGGAAAAAGAGGGATGTCCCCATTTTACATTTCCACTGTCGGCAGCCGCCGACCCTGGGTGACAAATATCGTCAGTTTCTGCCGCTTATTCCGCTGAAGCTCGCGGATGACTTCAGGCAATATGTTTAACCGCCCGCCTCGGACCTCGATACCACGCTCCGAACTCTCTGAAATGAAAGAGATTGATGGATTGGCTCCGAAACTTGGCACACCACTTGCACTAACTACCGTACCGGCGTCGAAGCGCCAGAGAAACTAATTTTAGAACCGCTTAGAGGAGCTTCTCCATGAGAAACATGCAACAGGGCTTCACCCTGATCGAACTGATGATCGTCGTGGCCATCATCGGCATTCTGGCCGCGATCGCCATCCCCGCGTATCAGGACTACACCATCCGCGCGCAAGTGTCGGAAGGCATGAACCTGGCCGCCGCCGCCAAAGCCGCCGTAGCCGAAGATTTCCTGAACGAAGGGCTGCCCCCGGTTAACCGCGCCGACGCCGGTATGACCCCCAACGCAACCGATACGACCGGCAAATACGTCGCCAGCGTCAACATCGTCAACGGGCGTATCGACATCGTTTACGGCAACGAGGCCAACGCACAGATCGCTGCCGCGGCTTCCAACCTGCTGACGATCACCCCGTACGAGTCCCTGGACCTGAGTGTGGTGTGGCGTTGTGGCTCCGCGCCCGCTCCGGGTGGCGGCGCCTTGCTGCTGGGTACGTCCGCCGGTGGTCTGATCACGGGCTACGCCGCGCCGACCGTCCCGCCTCAGTACCTGCCAGCGGCTTGCCGTCTGTAGGTTCCGGCTCCCAGTAGTTGGACCTATCTGACTGGTCTAAGGAAAGGCCCCCGATTAGTCGGGGGCCTTTTCGCGCCCAGCTCACTCGGATGAACATCAGTACCCAACGCGAGGCCGGCTTCACGCTCATCGAGCTGATGATCGTGGTCGCCATCACGGGGATACTCGGCTCGCTCGCGATGTCCGCCTATCAGACCTACTCCGTGCGAGCTCAGGTCGCCGAAGGCCTCAGCCTGGCGGCGAACGCCAAAACCCCCATCGTCGATTCCTTCATCGTACTCGGTGAGGCCCCGGCCACCCGGACCTCCGCCGGGCTCTCGCCCAATCCGACGGACACGATCGGGAACTACGTATCGTCCGTGGATGTCGTGAACGGCCGGGTCGATATCACCTATGGCAACCGGGCGCATGCGGCCGTCGCCGGCCGGACCCTGTCACTGACCCCCTACGAAACCGTCGCCCTGGATGTCACCTGGGTCTGTGGTAACCAGATACCGGGCCCGGGGCTCAACCCGATGGGCTTCTCCGGAGGTGGAAATCAGTCGGTTCAAATCCCCACGACCGTGGAAGCGCGCTACCTGCCCTCCAGCTGCCGTTAGCCGAAAAAGGGCTCGAAACAGCCCGCTCGGATACTGTGCAAATCTCCGTCACAAAAGGAGAACCCCGTCGTTGACAGGTTTGGCGGCCAGCGGTGAAAGTACGTTCTCATCGGAGCTCCGTTACGTAAAGCCTCCCAAGGTCTTCTAGAGCATTTTTTGTATGGCAGCGACCGCTACTCAAGGCCCCTTGACCGGCCTGGGACGACGTCTCGTCCAGGACGGCGTCGTGTCCGAGGAAGCGCTGAACGAAGCGCTGGCGGCCACCAAGGAAAAAGGGGCGTCCCTGGTCGCCCACCTGGTGGCCAACGAGCTCGGCGACGCCCGCCAGATCGCCATAGCGGCCGCCCACGAGTTCGGCGTTCCGCTGCTCGATCTCGATGCACTGGAACTCGACCTGGACGCCGTTAAGCTGGTCTCGGAGAAGTTGCTCAGCAAGCACCGCGTGCTGCCGCTGCTGCTCCGGGGTAAACGTCTCTATGTCGGCGTCTCCGACCCGACCAATCTTCAGGCGCTCGACGACATCAAGTTCCAGACGAGCTTGCGCGTGGAACCGGTGGTGGTCGAGCAGGACAAGCTCGACTCCCAGGTCGGTCGGGCCATCGAAGCGGTCGACACGACGATGTCGTCCTTCGACGACGATGACTTCGATCTCGACAACCTGGAAATCAGCCACGGTGACGAAGAGCTGGATCAGGGCGGGATCACCAGCGCCGAGGTCGATGACGCCCCCGTGGTGCGCTTCGTCAACAAGGTGATGCTGGACTCCATCAAGCGCGGCGCCTCGGATATTCATTTCGAGCCTTATGAGAAATTTTTCCGTATCCGACTCCGCCAGGACGGCGTCCTGAGCGAGATCGCCCGCCCACCGGCAGCCTTGGCGGTCAAGGTCTGCGCCCGGCTGAAGGTGATGGCGCGGCTGGACATCGCCGAACGGCGTGTTCCCCAGGACGGGCGTATCAAGCTCAGACTCTCGAAGAATCGCGCCATCGACTTCCGAGTGAACACCTGCCCGACGCTGTTCGGCGAGAAGGTCGTCTGCCGACTGCTGGACCCGTCCAGTGCTCAGCTCGGTATCGACGCGTTGGGGTACGAGCAAGAGCAGAAGCAACTCTACACCGAGCAGCTCGCGAAACCTTACGGCATGATCCTGGTCACGGGGCCGACGGGCAGCGGTAAGACGGTTTCGCTCTACACCGGACTGAACATTCTCAATACGGAAGACCGCAACATCTCCACCGCCGAGGATCCGGCGGAAATCAACCTGCCCGGCGTCAATCAGGTGAACGTGAATCCCAGGGTTGGACTGACGTTCGCTTCCGCCCTCAGGGCGTTCCTGCGCCAGGATCCGGACATCATCATGGTGGGCGAGATCCGCGACCTGGAGACCGCCGAGATCGCCATCAAGGCGGCCCAGACCGGCCACCTGGTGCTGTCTACGCTGCACACCAACGATGCGCCCAAGACCCTGACTCGAATGGTGGACATGGGCGTCAAGCCTTACGCGATCGCCAGCTCCGTGAGCCTCATCATCGCCCAGCGCCTGGCGAGAAAGCTCTGCGACAATTGTAAGGAGGCCGTGGACATTCCGGCCGAGGCACTGATGAAAGAGGGCTTTACCCAGGCGGACGTCGACGCGGGACTCTCGGTCTTCTCCGCCAAAGGCTGCAAGCAGTGCAATGGCGGTTACAAGGGCCGGGTCGGCATATTCCAGGTCATGGGCGTCTCGGAGACCATCGGCCGCATCATCATGGAAGGCGGGAATGCGATGCAAATTGCGGACCAGGCCACAGAAGAGGGTGTACCCGATCTGCGACAATCCGGACTGAAGAAAGTCAAGGACGGCGTGACCAGCTTGGAAGAGATCAACCGGGTTACAATCGATTAGTCGATTGGCCGTCTGACAGTCCAGGGAGAGGACTCACAACATGGCCCAAAGCGCTGCATTGAAACAGGTCCCTTTCACCTGGGAAGGCACGGATCGTGCCGGCAAGAAGGTCAAAGGCAAGACGGTTGCTGCCACCGAGTCAGCGGTCCGCACCGAGCTCCGTCGCCAGGGAGTCGTTCCGACCCGCGTGCGCAAACAGAGCGCGCTTTTTGCCAAGACCGGCAAGGTCAAACCCCAGGACATCGCGATTCTCTCCCGACAGCTCGCAACCATGATGACTGCGGGTATCCCGCTGGTACAGGCCTTCGACATCATCGGCGCCGGCCACGACAACCCCGCGGTGCAGAAGCTCGTGCTGGATGTCAAGACCGACGTCGAGGGCGGCACGGCGCTGGCGGATGCGCTCGCAAAGCATCCACTCTATTTCGATGACCTGTATGTGAGCCTGGTAACCGCCGGCGAGCAGGCGGGTGCATTGGAAACGCTATTGGACAAGATCGCGACGTACAAGGAAAAGACCGAAGCCATCAAGAAGAAGATCAAGAAGGCCCTCTTTTACCCCGCTGCGGTCGTGGTCGTCGCGTTCATAGTCACCGCGATTCTCTTGATCTTCGTGATACCGGAGTTCGAATCTCTATTTCAGGGCTTCGGCGCCGACCTGCCGGCCTTCACGCGGTTCGTGATCGAGATCTCAAATTTTGTTCGCAGCGCCGGGTGGGCGCTGGCCTTCGGCATCGTCGGCACCGTGGTCGGCTTCCTGCACATCAAAAAGCGTCATCGCAGCGTCCAGCATTTCGTCGACCGGGTGATTCTGCGTGTCCCGATCATCGGCCCCATCATGAACAAATCATCCATCGCGCGTTACGCGCGAACGTTGTCCACGACCTTTGCGGCCGGCGTACCGCTGGTGGAGGCCCTCGACTCCGTCGCCGGAGCGTGCGGCAACATCGTCTACGAGACAGCTGTCTTCGCCATGCGGGACGAGGTCGCCACGGGCCAGCGACTCCAGCGGGCCATGGAGAACACGGATCTGTTCCCGAACATGGTGAATCAGATGATCGCAGTGGGTGAGGAGTCGGGCTCCCTGGACGAGATGTCCAGCAAGGTCGCAGATTTCTATGAAGAAGAGGTCGACAATGCGGTGGACAGCATGTCGAGCCTGCTGGAGCCGCTCATCATGTCGATCCTGGGCGTTCTCGTGGGCGGCCTGGTGATTGCCATGTATCTGCCCATCTTCAAAATGGGCCAAGTGGTCTAGCGGGAAGGTCTCACGGCGGTCTGGCCTTGTCTCGGGCCAGCTGAGACTCTTCTGGGCGACGGCTGAGCCTCGCCGCCTTGCGCCCTGTCCCGCATCGACCAGGGCTCTTCCCCGCTCCAAGCTGGCATCCTGAGCGTCCTGCGGCGAGAATGGACGGCGTTATCGGCTCTGGTTAGAGCGGTGGAACTCTTCGAGATTTTTCCCTGGGCTGCCCTGATGTTTGCCGGCCTGTTCGGTCTCGTGATCGGGAGCTTCCTCAATGTCGTGGCGTACCGCGTTCCTATCATGATGGAGCGCGCGTGGCGCGAGCAGTGCAAGGAGCTGGAAGGCGAGGCGTTCTCGGATGCTCCTCACGAGGGGCAAGTGTTCAATCTCTGGACACCGCGTTCGGCCTGCCCCAGCTGCGGCACTCTCGTCGCCGCCCATCACAATGTTCCGGTCATAAGCTACCTGCTCCTGAGGGGGCGCTGTGCCCATTGCCAGGCCAGGATCTCACCCCGCTATCCGGTCATTGAAGCCTCAGCGGCCACGCTTGCGTTGGTGGTCGTATGGGCATTTGGACCAACCTGGCAGGCGGTCGCCGCGCTGCCCCTCACTTGGACGCTGCTGGCGCTCGCGGTGATTGATATCGACCGGCACCTGCTGCCGGACAGTATGACGCTGCCATTGATGTGGGCCGGGCTTTTGTTGAGCCTGGTACCCGTCGACGGCGGGGTGCTCTTCACTGATGCCCGGTCCAGCCTGATCGGCGCGGCGGCCGGCTATCTCAGCCTCTGGGGCGTCTATCAGCTCTTCAAGCTGGCCACCGGCAAGGAGGGCATGGGTTACGGTGACTTCAAGCTGCTGGCCGCCCTGGGCGCCTGGCTCGGCTGGCAGGTTCTGCCGCTGATTATCCTGCTGTCCGCCGCAGTCGGGGCCAGCGTCGGAATCGCGGGCGTGGTGCTCCTGGGGCGCTCCCGCCAGGTGCCGATCCCCTTCGGGCCCTACCTGGCGGCGGCGGGGTGGATCGCGCTGCTCTGGGGGGATGAATTAATGACTCAGTACGGGCAGCTCCTCCGTTGAGCTTCCCGGGGCGCCGGCGCAACGCCGCGGTCCACGCCTGATGCTCCGCGTTGGACTCACCGGCGGTGTTGCCAGCGGAAAAACGACGGTGGCGAATTTTTTCGCCGAGCTGGGCGCCGGTGTGGTGGACACTGATATCGTGGCGCGGGAAGTGGTGGCGCCGGGTGAACCAGGCCTGGAGACCGTGCAGGCCGAATTCGGCCCCGGTGTCATCTCCCGGTCGGGCGAGCTCGACCGGCGCGCATTGCGAGAGCTCGTGTTTGCCGACCCGGAAAAGAGACGCAGGCTGGAGAGGATCCTGCATCCCCTGATCCGCGCACGCACCCTGCAGCAGCTGGAGGAGCTGGAAGCGCCTTACGCCCTGGTCGTCGTACCGCTGCTCGTCGAAACGGGCTTCGACGCCCTGGTGGACCGGGTGGCAGTGGTCGACTGTCCCCGGGAAGTCCAGCTGGAGCGGCTGTTGGCCCGGGATGGGATCAGCGCGGCGGAGGCCGAAGCCATGCTGAGCGCGCAGGCGGATCGAGGCGCTCGCCTGGCGCATGCCGACGATCTCATCGACAACAGCGCTGACCTGGCGCTCACCCGTCGACGGGTCCGAGAGCTGCACGCGCAATACTCGGCGTCGCCTGAACCGGGGGAGGGTTGACCTCATCGAGCATGATTGCCCAACCGAAGAAGGTCGCGCAGAATAGCGCCATGGCAGATCCCGCCACGGAGTTGAGGAACCTTCCCGCGACGGAAGGACCCATGGAGTTCGAGCAGCCGCTCACGGAGCGTATGCGCACTTTTCTCAGGATTGAGCTCCTCCACCGGCAAGCTCGCTACCATTGTGACGACCCCACTGAGCTGAGCGCCCGTGCCGCCGTCTCGAGCCTCCTGGAGATCCTGACCATCCTGGGCCGTGGCGACGTCCGCGCGGACGTTGTGAAGGAGCTCGAACGGCAGGGCGAGATGCTGGTTTCGTTCGCGCGTCAACCGGGCGTGGATCCCGCCCGGCTGCAGGGCCTGATAGACGAGCTTCGGGCACTTCAGAACGGCGTCGCTGACTGCGGTCCGAAGTTCATCAGCCCACTGAAAGAATGTGATTTCCTCAACAACATCAAGCACCGTAGCTCGATCCCGGGCGGCACCTGCATGTTCGATCTGCCGGACTACGCCTATTGGCTGCGGCTTCCCTACGGGCAACGTTCGAGACAACTGCAGGCATGGCTCGCGATCATTCGCCCCATCTGTGACGCGGTGAACCAGGTCTTGTGGCTCATCCGGGAAGCCAACGAACCGGACGAGCAAATCGCCCACGAGGGCATGTATCAACGCAACATGGAGAAGGGGGCGGTGCCCAATCTCGTCCGCGTACTTCTCCCGAGTGGCGGCGGGATCTATCCCGAAATCAGTGCCGGAAAACATCGCTTCACCGTGCGCTTCGTGAAGTGGCAGGGGATCGACGAGCGCCCCGCTCAGGTCGAGCGCGACGTCCGCTTCCTGCTGGCGCTGTGCTGACCGATCCGCGGGTGCGCCCGCCCGCGACTCTCGTCAGTCCGGGTCCTGATATCGTCACTGTCCTCAGCGACCGGTGAATCGCCGGCCTGCGGCCGGTACCCTCGACCGCTCCGCCGGCGTGCGGGGCTCGCTCACTGCGCATCCTGCGCAGGGCGCTCGTGAGCACATCCCTGTGCGCACCCCGCCTGCGGGCGGGGCATTTCCCGCGGCCGGGAAGCCGGCTCGGCTCATCACCCGATGGGTCGCCCCAGGACAGTGACGACACCAGGACCTTCACCTCACCACAGTTCCCAACGGCCCGGCGACCTGCACCGGCGGGCGTGATGGTTCATGCCGACCGCAGCGTACTCCCCCAGCGGTGGAAAAGAGCGAGGTGCGTTCGACGCAGGGAGCGCATGAACCATCACGCCCGCCATTTGCGGCGTGGCGGATTCTTCGATCGTGGCTGGTCTAGCGGTCCGCCGCGAGGAGTGTCTTCACGACAGGCTCGTCGGCCGGGAGGAGCGGCAGGTCGAGGAGCTCGTCCGGTCGCGACCAGGCCAGTGGCTGATCCTCACAGGCAGCGGGTTCTCCCACGTAGCCCTCGACCCGCCACACCTCGAGTCGCACGTCTTGTTCCGGGTAACGATGAGTCAACACGATGAGGCGCGTGGCACTCAGGACCTGAATACCGAGCTCCTCGCTGAGCTCACGCTCGAGTGCCTCCAGCGCCGTCTCCTTCGCTCTGCGCTTACCGCCGGGAAACTCCCAGAATCCTGCCATATGGGTGCCGGGCAGGCGTTGTCCCACGAGCACTCGCCCCTGATCATCCTCGATCAGTCCCGCGACAACCTCGAGCGGCCGCCCCACCGAGCGTGACTCCATGACGCTCATCGGGCTGCGATCATGAGCGTCGGCTCAACCGAGACGCCCGTGGCAGTGCTTGAACTTCTTTCCCGAGCCACAAGGGCATGGCTGATTGCGGCCGACCTTGGGTTGTTCCCGGGTGTAGGGCACGACGGGCTCCGGTCGGGCGGGCGGACGAGGGAGTCCGCCCGGGGGAGGCGCCTGCGGCGCGGCGGCAGCAAGCGCCGGCGCGGCTGCATGTTGGAACCGCAATGCGCTCGTATCGGCGGCCCGCGGCTCCAGCGCGCCGACGTCTTCCTGTCGACGTATCTGCACCTTAGACAGAATTGCGATGGTATCGTGGTCCATCCGGTCCAGCATATCGCTGAACATCTCGAACGCCTCCCGCTTGTACTCCTGCGCGGGTTTGCGCTGGGCGTAGGCTCTCAAGTGGATCCATTGACGCAGGTAGTCCAGCGCACCGATGTGCTCCTTCCAGTGCGTATCGAGCTGGCGCAGCATGATGGCCTTTTCCAACTCACGAATCGCCTGGGCGCCGACGTCCGCCGCCTTTTCCTCGTAAGCAGCCTCCAGCCGGGAAACGATCTCGTCTCGCAGACCGGCCTCGTCGAGGGCGTGATCCCCCTCCAATAGCCCAGCCACGTCGATGTGGGCACCAAACTCTCGCTCGAGCGCCTGGACCAGGCCCTCCTTGTCCCACATCTCCTCCACGCTCTCGGGGGGGATGTACTCGCTCATGGCCGCGGCGACGACTTCCCCGCGGATTTCCTTGATCTCTTCGGAGATGTCCTCCGCTTCCATGAGGTCTGCGCGACGCTGATAGATCACTTTACGCTGATCGTTGGCGACGTCGTCGTATTCGAGGAGTTGCTTTCGTATGTCGAAGTTGTGCGCTTCTACTTTTCGTTGTGCGCGCTCGATCTGGCGGGAGAGCATCTTGCTCTCGATGGCCTCGCCCGCCTGCATTCCAGCCCGCGACAGGAGGCGCTTGGTGCGCTCCGGATCACCGAAGATCCGCATCAGGTTGTCTTCCATGGACAGATAGAAGCGACTCGACCCGGGATCGCCCTGTCGACCGGAACGGCCGCGCAGTTGGTTGTCGATTCGCCTGGATTCGTGGCGCTCGGTGCCGATGATGTGGAGCCCACCTTCGTCGATGACCTTCTTGTTCCGAGGCTGCCATTCATCCCGCACCGTCTCACGGTCCGCCTCGCTGGCGTCACTGAGTTTCGAGAGCTCGGCCTCGAGGTTGCCACCAAGCACGATGTCCGTACCTCGACCCGCCATGTTCGTGGCGATGGTGACGGTGCCCGGACTTCCGGCCTGGGCGATGATTTCCGCCTCCTGCTCGTGATATTTCGCGTTCAGGACCCGGTGCGGAATCTTCTCTTTCTTGAGAAGGCCCGAAAGAAACTCCGACGTCTCGATGGAAGTCGTACCTACCAGGACGGGTTGGCCGCGCTGGTGGCAGTCTTCGATATCCTCGATGATGGCATCGAATTTATCTTTCTGAGTGAGGTAGACGAGGTCCGGGGCATCGTCGCGGATCATCTCCTTGTGGGTGGGGATGACCACCACCTCGAGGTTATAGATCTGCTGAAACTCGTAAGCCTCCGTGTCAGCGGTGCCCGTCATTCCCGCCAGTTTTCCGTACAGGCGGAAATAGTTCTGAAAGGTGATGGAGGCAATCGTCTGATTCTCCTCCTTGACCCGCACACCTTCCTTGGCCTCGACCGCCTGGTGCAATCCGTCCGACCAGCGCCTCCCCGGCATGGTCCGCCCGGTGAATTCGTCGACGATCACGACCTCGCCATCCTTGACGATGTACTCCACCTCTTTGTGAAACAGTGCGTGCGCCCGCAGCGCAGCGTTGAGATGGTGCATCAAGCGAATGTTGCTGGCATCGTAAAGGCTTTCGCCTTCCGCCAGGACGCCGGCCCTCGCCAGCAGAGGGCCGACACGGTCATGGCCCTCTTCGGTGAGATGCGCCTGTTTGGACTTCTCATCGACCGCGTAGTCACCGGGCTCAATCAGCCGGCACCCTGACGGCTTCGCCTCGGGCTCGACTTCGATCAGATGATGGCCACCTCGACGCGCGAGCGCGAGCGCCTCTTCGATTGGCATCTCACCCAGATCTTCCCCGGAAACATCCTTGACGGCGACCCGTGTTGCCTCGATGTCCTCGTTGGCTTTTCCGGCGGGCGGGCTGTGGAGCTTGAGACTGGGAATAAGGCGATTGATCTGAACGTAGAGTTCCGTGCTCTCTTCGGATCTACCGGAAATGATCAGCGGTGTTCTGGCCTCGTCGATGAGGATGGAATCCACCTCGTCGACGATGGCGAACGCCAGGTCTCGCTGGACTCGATCCTCCATGCGAAACGAGAGGTTATCCCGCAGATAGTCGAAACCAAACTCGTTGTTGGTGCCATAGGTGATATCGGCAGCGTAGGCCGCCTTTTTCTCCTCTTGACTCTGCCCTGCCTTCACGACACCCACGGACAGCCCGAGGAACTCATAGATCGGCGCCATCCAGAGCGCATCGCGCTGAGCCAGGTAGTCGTTGACCGTGACGATGTGGACGCCTTTCTCGGGTAGCGCGTTGAGATACGCGGCCAGGGTAGCCACCAGCGTCTTGCCTTCGCCGGTGCGCATCTCCGCGATCTTGCCCTGATGGAGGACCACCCCGCCAACCAATTGGACGTCGAAGTGGCGCATCCCCAGCGCGCGCACGGAAGCCTCCCTGACAACTGCGAAAGCCTCGGGCAGGAGCGCATCCAGGTCGCTGTGCTCCTGCAGCCGGGCTTTGAACTGCGCTGTCTTGGCCCTCAGCGCTTCATCGTCGAGCGCCTGGAGCGACGGCTCCAGGGCATTGGCCTCGGTGACGAGCCGGCCATAGCCCTTCAGTAGCCGCTGATTGCGGCTGCCAAAGACATTGGACAGGAGATTGGACGCAGTTTCGAGCACGCGGAATCCTGGGGCGACGAAGGCCCGTATTCTACGGACAGAATAGGGATTTGGGGACCGGCTGGCTCCTTTACAAGCCGGCTGGGCCGTTTCTCGAGCAGATGATGAGCCAGCGCCTAGTTGACGTAGGTGAGCGGATCGACTACGCGGCCGTTGCGCAGCACCTCGAAATGCAGGTTGGGCCCGGTCGCGCGCCCCGTTGAACCCATGACGGCAATCGTCTGTCCTCGCTTGACAGTATCGCCTACCGCAACCAGGTTTTCGGAGTTATGAGCGTAGCGGGTGACATAGCCGTTACCATGATTGACCTCGACCATCTGGCCGTAACCGTAACGGTCTCCGGACCAGATCACGACCCCGGAAGCCACGGCCACGACGTCCGCGCCCTCCCGACCCGCGAAATCCACGCCCTTATGGAAGGCAGCGCGACCCGTGAACGGGTCTGTACGATTGCCAAAACGGGAGGAAACATAGCCCGCCGTCACCGGGCGGCCCTCGGGATGAACTTCCTCGCGGAGCTTGCGATTGAGCAGGAAGTCTTCGAGGACATTCAACTGTTGCTGACGATCCTGGAGCCGCTCGCTCAGCGAATCCAGCACCGTCACGACCCTCGAGACCTGCATGAGGTCCGCGGTCGCTATGGGCTCCTCAGGGCCACCCAGGGAGGGCGCGCTCGTGAAATCGAACTCCCCATCCTCCAGACCCGCCATCTGTGTCAGCCGCTGGCCCAGGGCATCGAGACGGACCACGTGCGCATTCATCTGTCCCAGTCTCAGGGCGAGCGCGTCAAGGTTCTGCTGTGCGGCGCGGCGGGTCGATTCCAGGAGGGACTCCTGCTCGGCGAGCTCCGTGCGCCAATTCTGGACCTGACTGGATGGGTTCGCGATCCCGAAACGCTCGGCAACGCTGAATCCGGTGTAGAAAACGCCAGCACACACGGCTAACGCGACGCACGTGAGCCCAGTCCAGACCCGACGAGACGTCAGCCTGATATGCCCGACGTGTCCCCTACCTTCCGAGAGAAGGATCAACTGCATGGATACCCGCCCTTAGTCCCCGTATCGTGGATCTTATTTTTCACTCGCCGATCCAGCCACCGTTGGGGCGAGCCGTCGCGATTATAACCTGTTCTGTAGGATGACACTCGGTAACCCCGCTATCCTAGGAAATTCCCGTAGACCGGTGGTTTTGCGTCCCGCCGTTTCGCAGCGGTTTGCCCTTATCGAGATGTTAGAATGCCCAGAAAATCGCCTACACTCAAGGATTTAAGGCCAAAACGTTGACGCCGGTCTCATAAATCGTGAGCATCAAGGACCCTCAATCCCTCGCCGACCTGCTGAGCTCCGGAGACCTCGGTCAGCTTGCCGCTGAAGCCGAGCGCCGACGGGACCTGGCGGAACGCATCCGGGCACTCTTACCGGCCGATGAGGCGGCTC
>Ga0224508_10002119_pt1 | contig 17225 bp, 11 predicted proteins | sample SF_Jan12_sed_USG_4_FD_170157 | JGI IMG/M metagenome (GOLD analysis project Ga0224508, IMG submission 170157) | Sediment microbial communities from San Francisco Bay, California, United States - SF_Jan12_sed_USGS_21 | ecosystem: Environmental > Aquatic > Marine > Sediment | place: USA... | reverse complement strand
GTCGATCAGTTCGGCGATGGCGAGAGCCAAGCTGTCACGCCGGGCATTCGGGTCGCCGGCGGAGCCCTGGGCGGCCTTTGGCTGGAGCGCTCGGTGCTGGAGGAGGGCGCCGATGACGATCGGCGCCGCGAACGAGGTTCCGCTCCACGCCGCCCAGCCCTCGAAGTGGCCGTTCTGACCGTCGGTCGGCAGCGTCGCGGGATCGCCGTTCTCGGGTCTGAAGAAGCGGCTGACGATGTCCTGACCGGGGGCGCACGCCCGGACCCAGGGTCCGAAGTTGGTGAACGGGGCGGGGCCGATCGGCCCGAGGGCTCCGACCGAGACGGTCTCGGGTTGGGCGGCCGGCCACGCCTTGCGACACATGCTGCTGTTCCCGGCCGAGGCGACGACGACCGTGCCGTGGGCGGTCACCCGCTGAATCGCTTCGGTGATTGCCATCGGGGGCTCGTCGTCTTCGGTGTAGCTGCTGAAGGACAGGTTGAGGACGTCGGGCAGGTCGGCGGGTGCGATGGCGTTCAGGACTTCGGCGATCGCGGCATCGTCACCGGCCCCGAAGGTGCTGAGCACCCGGTCGATCGTGACGTGGGCTGCCGGCGCCATGCGCTCGATGATCCCGGCGATGAAGGTGCCGTGGCCGGCGGCGGTGTCGATGACGACGTCGTCGTTCTCGTCGGGTAGGTCGGTGTCGTCGTTCGGGGTGACGACCGTGGGCACGGTGTCGAACGCCGGCCGGAAGGCGGCGTCGGCGAGACCGGTGTCGAGGATCAGCACCGTGATGTCGGTGCCGATCGAGGGGTCGACGACCGGTGGCGCGGGCTCGTCAACGGCGATCGCCAGCGTCTGGCGAGGGATCCGAGTCGGGTCGAACGGCGGCTGGTTGGTGCCGAAGCAGTCGGCGCAGCAGGCGCCGGCCAGCGACCCACCGAGCGCCGCCGGGTTGGAGAACGTGATCGGATTGGAGAACGTGATCGGATTGGAGAACGTGATCGGGTTCGAGAACGTGATCGGATTGGAGAACGTGATCGGATTGGCGTGGAACGACGAGTCCGTCCCCGCCGGATCGGCGAAGAACACGTGGTTCGGTTGGACGGTGAATCCCGCCACCCGCAACCTCCGAGCGAGAGCGAGCAGGTCACCGTCGATCCCGCTGAGGACCCACAGACCGCCGCCGATGCTCCGGCCCTCGGGCACCGGCTCCTGACCGATCAGCCCGACGATGTCGTCGACGTCCCGCTCGCGAACGATCAGTTCCCCCCGCTCGTAGACGAATCCCTTCCCGCCACCATCGCTGCCCACCGTGGCGTGCTTGGGCCAAAGGGGCTCCCGGTAGTGCTGAGGCGTCGGCTTCGGATCTTTGGTGGCCACTCGTCGTCTCCCTCGGGTGGGGCTCGGGTGCCCGTTGTCACAAACAGAGCGCGACAGCGGCTCGGAAATACGTCGTTCTGCGAAAATGCTCCTGGCACCGTGGACGCTGCCGCCGGAGCAGTCGCCATCCGCCTTTCTAGTGGTGTCCGAGGATGAGCTGGTGAACCGAGCCCGAGAAGCACTCGATCGAGTCCAGAGCGATCCCGCCGCCGCGCTCGCACTGGCCGAGGGCCTGCTCGACGAGCCCGGCCTGCCCCCCAGCGACCGAGCGGCCGCGCTGTGGGCCGCCGGTCGTGCCTGTGCCGAGCTCGACCGGCTCGAACCTGCGGAGGCGGCGCTTCTCGACGCGCTGAAGCTCGCAACCGACGAAGCGTTGCCGGAGCTGGCGGCCGAGATCAGGCTCAGCTTGTCGGGGTGCAAGCTCGCCGCCGGCGACACCGACGCCGCTCGGCGGCTCCTCGACGACGCTGAGCGGCACATCGTCGGCCACGGCTCGCAGGGCCGGCTCTCCATCCAACGAGGCCTGGTCGATCTCCATACCGGCAGGCTCGAGACCGCGGTCGCCCACTTCGACCGAGCCGAGGCCAAGCTGCCGGCCGGTGTCGACGACCTCGCTCGGATGCGGCTCCTCGTCAACCGCGGCGTTGCGCTGACGATGACCGGAACCTACGACCGGGCCGAAGCCGACCTCCAAGCGGGCCAGCGGGTGGCCGAGCGGCGGTCGCAGCACCTGGTCAGCGCCGGAGCGGCCCAGAACTTGGGCTTCGTCGCTGGGCGAAAGGGCAACGTTCCGGCCGCGCTGGCATGGTTCGACAAGGCCAACGCCGGCTACGAGGCCGTAGGGTCGCCCCAGCGGGCGCTCGTCGTTCTCGAAGCCGATCGATGCGCCGTGCTGCTGGCCGCCGGCCTCTACGCCGAGGCGGCGACCGCCGCTCGCCGGTCCGCCACAATGGCCGCCAACGGCGGCAACCGCCTCAACGAGGCCGAAGCGCTGCTGCTGCTGGCCCGGGTCCGCCTCGCCGACGGATCGTTCGCGTCTGCCGAAGAGCACGCGCTGGCCGCGGCCGGGCTGTTCCAGCAGAGCCAGCGAGAGGTCTGGGCGGCGATGGCCGACTACATCGCACTGCAGGCCGCGGTCCGCCGCTCCCTTCGACCGGACCGCCAGCTGCTCGTCAGGGCCGACGGCATCGCAGCCGAGCTGCAGCGCAGCGGGTGGCAGCGCGACGCGCTCGACGTGCTGACGTTCGCCGGTCGAACCGCGCTCGACCTCGGCCTGCTCGATGAGGCTCGGAGCCGGCTGGCGCCGGCGGCCGCGGCCCGGGACGAGGGCTCGTCGGCCCTGCGGGCCAATGCGTGGCTTGCGGGCGCTGCTCTCCTCCTGGTCGAAGGGGACCGGGCTGCGGCTGCGCGCGCCCTCTCGACCGGCATGGACATCGTCGAGGCGCAGCGCTCGTCGCTCGGATCGACCGAGCTGCGGGCCCACGCGTCGATCACCGGAGCGGAGCTGGCTGAGCTCGGACTACGGCTCGCGACGGAAAACGGCGATGCGGTCGAGGTGCTGCGGTGGGCCGAGCGTTGGCATGCCGGAGGCATCCAGCTCACCCCGGTGAAACCCGACGCCGGCAGCCGGCTGGCCGAAGCGATCGTTGAGCTGCGGGAGGCGCACGCGGCAACGATCGAGGGCACCGCCGAGCCGGCCGAGACCGACGCCAGAGTCGCCGTGCTCGAACGAGAGATTCGCGACCTGAGCCGCCAGACCGAGGCGACGGGTGCCGATCATCGACGGCCCGTCGATCTCGCCTCCCTCCGCTCCCGCCTCGGAGAGCACACCTTCATCGAGTACTTCACGATCGACGATGAGCTGCACGCTGTGGTCGCCACCGCCGAGTCGATCACGACGTGTCTGCTCGGCCACATGAGCGACCTCGACATCGACATCCGGAAGTGCGTTTCGGCTCTCGGGCGGCTGGCATTCGGCTCGTCGAGCCCGACGATGGCCGCCGCCACGTCGACTGCGCTACGGATGACGACCGACCATCTCGATCGATGCCTGCTCGGTGCACTCCCGATCCCCGAAACCGGCGATCTGGTCGTCGTGCCGACCGGGCCGCTGCAAGGCCTCCCCTGGGCAGCGCTCGGCTCGCTCCAGCACCGGCCGGTCACCATCGCTCCCAGCGGCACGATGTGGGCCAGCGGTCCACGCCGTCGGCCGAGCGGGGACACCGAGCGGGGACGGGTCGTGCTCGTCTGCGGGCCACGGCTCCGAGGCGGCGATGCCGAGATCGATCAGCTGCGATCCCTCTACGATGAGCCGACCGTGCTGCAGGGCAGCGGTGCAACCGTCGGTGCGGTGCTGGCCGCGATGGAGCACGCCGAGCTCGTCCACATCGCCGCCCATGGTGTGTTCCGGACCGACAACCCGATGTTCTCCGCTCTCGAGCTGTCCGATGGGCCTCTGACGGTCTACGACGTCGAGTCACTGGCGAGCGCCCCGGTCACCGTCGTGCTCCCGGCCTGCGATGCTGGGCGATCCACGGTGCGCCGCGGTGACGAGCTGCTCGGCACAGCGTCTGCGCTCCTCCAAGTCGGCGTGCGAAGCGTGGTGGCCCCCGTGACCGTCGTACCCGACGCGTCGGTGGTGCCGCAGCTGATGGTGCAGCTCCACCGCCGGCTCCAGCTCGGGGCAACGCCAGCGCGGGCGCTGGTCGAAGCCCGCCGCCTGGTCACGCCAGCCGACGCAGGCAGCACCGGCGCGGTCGCGTCGGCGTTCGTCGCGATCGGCGCCCGCACATAAACCGCACACGAAGCAGAATGATGGTCCGTGCCAGCTGCGCCACCCGGCGGCTACGATGAGCGCCACATCACGAGTGACGTGCCCGCACCGCAACGGTATGGGCAGGTCCGGCAACCTGGGAGGACACCCAAGGTGCTTCCCGCTCCGGCGGGGATGTGGTCGCAGCCAATTCGCTGCCGACAACCAAGTGTCTGTACTGCCAGCACTGGCTCCCGGCGTCGCCGGCCACCGTCACCCCGACCGACGAGGCCCGATATGCCAACCGCTCCGCCACCATCCGCTCCCTCCGCCACGGCCCTGGCACCACCGCTGTGGGCCACCGCCGGCTTCAGCTTCGAGTCGCCCTCTGAGGCGGCCCGTCGGGCGGCCCGACCCCGGGTCGCCGACTTCTACACCCGCTACGGAAACCCGACGGTCCAGGCGTTCGCCGACGCGGTAGCCGAGCTCGAAGGGGCCGAGGCGGCTCTGTGCTCGGCGAGTGGCATGGGCGCGGTCTCGACGGTGGTGCTCGGGTTGTGCTCGGCCGGGGACCACATCGTCACCCAACGGCAGCTCTTCAGCGCCACGAAGCAGCTCTTCGAATCGGTCTGTCCCCGGTTCGGGATCGAGGTCTCCTTCGTCGATGCCGCCGACACGGCCGCCTGGCGAGAGGCAATCGAGCCAGGCCGGACCACTCTCGTCTTCGCCGAGTCGCCAGCCAATCCGACGCTGGAACTGGTCGACCTCGCCGCGCTGGGCTCGATCCCGGGGGTCGTCACCGCGGTCGATTCGACGCTCGCCACGCCACTCTCCCAGCGGCCCTTGGACGCCGGGATCGACCTGGTGATCCATTCGGCCACCAAGGCACTGTCCGGCCACAACGACGCAACGCTCGGCGTGATCGCCGGTGAGAAGTCGCTGGTCAACGAGCTGTGGCAGTACGGGGTGATCCACGGTGCGGCCGCATCACCCCACGACAGCCTCAACGCCAGCCGCGGCCTCAAGACGCTGCCGCTCCGGTTCGCCCGCCAGGCCCAGACCGCGCTGGCGGTGGCCGTCACGCTCAGCGAGCACCGCAGGGTCGATCGGGTCTACCACCCATGTCTCCCCGGCGGCGGCCAGCAGGAGCTGGCCTGCCGCCAGCTCCGGGCCGGCTGCGGGCTCGTGGCGTTCGAGGTGACCGGCGGCCTCGACCCCGCCCTCGCCTTCCTCGACCGGCTGACGATCCCGTTGCTCGCCCCGTCGCTCGGCGGGCCGGAGACCCTCGTCAACCATCCCGCTTCGATGACCCACGCGTCGCTGTCTCCCGACCAGCGAGCGGCCGCCGGCGTGACCGATGGCCTGATCCGGCTGTCGGCCGGGCTGGAGGAGACCGCCGCCGTCGTCGCCGACGTCGACCGGGCGCTCAGCTGAGTCCGGTCGGTCAACGTCGGGGCACCCAGCGGAAGAACCGGAGGGCGATCACCGCGCCGAACGAGCCCCACACCAGCAGCACGAGCCAGTGGGAGAGAGGCCAAGTGGTGCCTTCGAGGAAGGGATCGAAGCTGCCCTGCAGCGCCTTGTTCAAGTGGTAGATCGGGAACACGCGGCTCACGTCGACCACCCAGTCCGGCACTTGGCTCTCGGGGACGAAGACTCCACTCACGAAGTAGAGCGGCAACATGATCGCGTTCGTCACCGCCGGCGCCGCTTCCTCCGACGGGATCACGGCGGTCATCGCCAAGCCGAGGGCAGCCATCGACCCGGCTCCCAGCAACAGGGTGACGACGAGGCTGGGGAGCGTGGCCACGTTCAGCGACACCCCGTACACGAGGGCGCCGATGACGACGATCAGCACGGTCATCAGCGCCGAGATGGCGAACCCGGCGACGCATTGCGACAGCACGAAGGTCTGGGGCGGGATCGGCGTGCCCCGGAGCCGCTTCAGCACACCCCGCTCCCGGCGCGACGTCATCGTGATCGCCAGGTTGACGGTGGTGGCCGACACGATGGCCAGCGTCAGGATTCCCGGCACGTAGACGGTGGCCACCTTGGCGCCGGAGTCGAGCTCCTCGTTCCCGAAGATCGAGGTGAAGATCACGAGGAACAGGAGCGGCAGGACCACCGTGAAGAAGCTGGCCGCCGGGTTGCGCCGGAAGATGAGCAGGTCGAAGTTGACCTGATGCCGGAGCTGGTGGATGGCCGTCATGCCGTCGTCCTCTTCTCGTCGGTGGCGGGGCGGTCCGACGGCGCCGGGGGATCACCCGGTCCGCGGACCCCGCCGTGGTCGGTGAGCTCCAGGTACACGTCTTCCAGGGTGGGACGCTTGACCTCGAGCTCGGGGAGATCGACACCGTTGTCCAGCGCCCATGCCAGCAGGCGATGCAAGCGCTGGAGGACTTCGGCGTCGCCCGCCCCGTCAGCTGGGCCGATGTCGAGGACGGCGAGCTCGTTGGCGTCGAGGACCGACCAACCGAGGTCGGCCGGTGGGGCCGGTTGATCGGGTCGGTGACGCCACGAGACCCGGCTGCGGGCATCCACCTGGGCGGCGAGCTCGGCGGCGGTCCCGCCGGCCACGATCCGCCCGTTGGCGATGACGACGATCCGGTCGGCGAGCTGCTCGGCCTCGTCCATGTAGTGGGTCGTGAGCAGCACCGTCTTGCCCAGGTCGCGCAGTGCCTCGATCAGGCCCCACGATTCCCGCCGGGCCGACGGGTCGAAGCCGGTGGTCGGCTCGTCGAGGAAGACCAGCTCCGGGTTGCCGACTAGCGCCATGCCGAGATCGAGCCGGCGCTTCTGCCCTCCGGACAGCTTGCGGGTTCGCTGGTCGGCGCTGCCGGCGAGGCCCACCAGTTCGAGGACGGCCGCCGGGTCGCGTGGGTTGCGGTAGTAGCCGGCGTGCATCGCGAGCGATTCGGCGGCGGTCAGCTCCGCCGTCTGCTCCGATTCCTGGACGACGATGCCGATGTCCTCTCGCCACGACAGCGGGGCGTTCGCCGGATCCTGACCGAGGACCCGGACCTCACCGCTGTCGCGGCTGCGGTAGCCCTCGAGAATCTCGATGGCGGTGGTCTTTCCCGCCCCGTTTGGTCCGAGGAACGCGACGATCTCGCCCTTGGCGACGTGCAGGTCGATGCCGTGGAGGACCGAGAGATCACCGTACGACTTCGTCAAGCCTCGCACCTCGATGGCGAGGTCGGGTTGGTTGGGCGTGCTCATACAGTCCTGTCTAGGCGGCCCCGGCGGCTCGTGTCGTCATCCTCAGGCGCTCTTTGCCGTCGTCCTCCCGAACGAGGTTGGTTCGCCCCAGCCGACCGCTCGGTCCAACGCCCCGGTAACCTTCCACCGTCGAGGTGGACATGATCACCTAGGCAGACCCACCAGCCCACAACTACGGTGTCGGTGGGGCAGCGCACGTCGGTCGGCGGATCATGGCGGCAGTACCGGCGTGGGCGGAAACAAACGTCCGAGCGGGTAAAGGACTGACATCATGACAACGGCGGCCTCCGGCAGTAGCCGGAAAGGGCGAGCGTATTGGGCATTGGTGGCCGTGGTTCTGGTCGCCGTGCTCGTCATATCCGGCCTCTCGATCGGTTGGTTGGTGACCGTGCTCAACGACCAGCCCGATCCCAACCTGTCGGCTGGCGAGCAAGCCGACCTCGATCTCGCGGCCCGCGTTGCCCTCGTCGACTGGGTGATCAGGATCGGGATCCTGCTGGTCCTGGGAGCGGCGGCCCTCATCGGACGCCGGTGGATGCACACCGTGGAGCGACAGGCGGCCGTGGCCGAGGCTCAGCTCGTGGCGGCCCGCGACCAGCTGCAGCTGACCCAGAACCAACTGGGACTACATCAGGAGTCGGTGGCGAAGCAGGCCGAGACGGCGGAGCTGAACCTGCGCTCGGAGCGGTTCGCGCGGGCGATCACGCAGGCCACCGGCGGTTCGGCAGCGCTGCGAGCCGTCGGTCTCCTGGCGCTTGAAGATCTGGCTGTCGACTACGAGGGGCACTTCGCGGCGTCGATCTACGAGTTCCTCGTCGCCCTCCTCAAAGAGAAGACGACGCCCGATCCCGAGGAGCGACACCTGTTCGAGTCGGTCACGGAGCCCGGCAAGCGGTCGCTGCCCCAGATCCCGCCGATGGACGCCGACGCCCAGACGGCGGTGGCGATTCTGACCCGGAATCGCCAGCTGTTCGACCGCCACGTACCGGCACTCGCCGCCGATACCAAGGCAAACGGGGGAACGGGCCTCCACCTGCTCGACATCGATCTCTCCGGCGGGTGGCTCCGGGGCGTGAGCCTCGCCGGAGCGACGCTCACCAATGTGCGGCTCAATGGCTCGGTGATTGCCGACATCGACTTGCGCGAGGCGGTGCTCACCAACAGCCGGGCCGGCGACGCGATCTTCGACGACGTCAACTTCACCAAGGCTCGCTTCCACTCCTGCACGTTCGCCGAGTCGACGTTCACGAACACCCGCTTCGATCGGGCGCTGGTGAGCGCGACCGACTTCGGGGCGTCGGCGATCACGAAGAGCAGCTTCAAGCGGGCCAACGCCACCGGAACGGGCTTCGTGGGTGCGGTCTTCACCGACAGCTCCTTCGACGAGGCGCTGCTGACCGGCACGAGCTTCCACGGCGCACTGTTCACCAACATCGGCGCTGCGGTGACCACGTTCACCAAGGCCACGCTGTCATCGGTGGCGTTCAACGATGCGACGTTCACCGGCACGGGCTTCGTGAAGGCGGCAGTGAACGACACCGACTTCACCGGGGCGCGACTGACCGACGTGACCTTCGACAGTTCCAACCTCCGCCAGACGAACTTCTCCGGTGCCACGCTGGCGAGCGTCGTGTTCGACGACGCCGACCTCTTCGACGTCGGGTTCGAGGAGACGTCGCTGACCGACACGACGCTGGTTGGTCAGTCGACGATCACCGATACGGCCCCTGGGGCGGGAGAGACGACGACCCGAACCACGATCGCCCCGCAGCAGGCGGCGCGCCCACAGGCCGGTCTGGCGGCGACCATCAACGGCAGCGCACGGGCCGAGCCCACGGCGGACCCGGTGGACGCCGAAGCCGAGATCGCCCCGGACACCGACAACGTGGTCACGACCGACAACCCGGAGCGCGAGATTCCGGTTGACGCCGACACCCGCTCGGAGACGGAGGCAGACGCTGAGTCTGGGAGCACGGCAGCCAGCGAGCCCACTGCGCCAGACACCACCGCAGCGCCAGAGCCCACTGCGCCAGACACCACCGCGCCGGAGACCACTGCGCCAGAGCCCACGGCCGCAGGCGGTCCGACGCGCGTACCGGGCGGTTCGGGACCGGCCTCGCCCGGTACATCCCCGGCCCCGATCTCCGTCGTTCCCGGCCCTGAGATGACCCTGCGGTCGCCGGTGGCCGACGCCGAGGCGGAGGGACACGACGGCGGCGACGCCGAGGATCGTCGTCCGGCCAAACGCGAGCGCCGTGGCCCGGTCGGGCCCGTACTGGTCGTCACCGCCGACCCGATTGGCGACGACGTTCCCGACGACACCGGGCGCGGGACCGGACCGCAGCCGCTCAACTACGAGGCACCAATCGTGGAGCAGGACGCTCCGGAGGACACCAACGTCGTGCGGCTCGAGGTGGTTCCGAACAACACCGAGTCGAATGGCCCCACCGACGGCGGAGGACCGACCAACTGACCGGGCCCCGCTGCCACTCCCTTCACTCCCTTCACTCCCTTGCCAGGGCCGATCGGTTATCGGCCCTGGCGAGCGAACCACCCCTTCAGCACTGCCCGGTAGGCCAAGTCGAAGCGGTCATAGTCGGCCCGCAGCGAGTCTCCCGGCCAATCCGCCGGTAGGAGCTCATCGGGCAGCAACGGATCCCGCTGGAAGAGCCGGAGCACCGCGGCCGAGACGACGAACCCGCGGGCGAGCAACTCCTCGTCTCCGGCCTCTAGCCCCGGGGTCAGCCGAGCAACCTCGGTCCGCAGCCCAGCGGCCTGGCCCCGCCAGTCGTCGAGATCCCACAGGTCCCCAACGTCCCAGCCCGGTTCGCCGTCGACGGTGAGCACGCCCACGGTTGCCCATCCGATCTCGGCGAGCACGGCACGACCGAGGTTGTCGGGCCGGGTCCAGACGCCGTCGCGCACCTCGCCAAGGCGCGCCAGCTTGAGCGCCTCGCGGTGGCGGGCTCTGGTCGGGGCCGTGCGGGCGCCGCCGGAGAGGACCACGAGTGTCCACGCCCCGCTCCAGGGAAGGCGGCGGGCTGAGCGGCCGACGTCCTGGCGCTCCTGGCGGTCGAGCAGATCGCCGGCCAGCCGATGTGAGCCGTCCTCGGCCGTGACCTCACCGGCGGCGACCATCCGCGACAGCGCGGTTCGAGCTGCGCTGTCGGAAACCCCGAACAACCGGGCCGCAGACACGAGCACGCCGGTGGGGAGTCGAGGGGGGTGGGTGCCGAGCAGCGTCGAGGCGATGACCGAGCGCGCGGTCAGCGGTCGCAGGCCGAGTGCATCGTCGGGCTCGGCTCCGTTCATCCCGCCAATACCCGACTTCCCGTACGGCCTGATGTCATGTCACAGTCTGGTCACACATGTTGAAGATTCGTAAGGTCGTCGTCTAAGCTAGCACCATGGCCGCTCGCTCAACCGCCGATCTGGCTGCCGACGACGGGTTCGTCCTCGACCCCCGCCTCGGCGGCATGGTGCCCGATCGCTCGGCGCTTCCGACCGATGTGCTGCCAACCGATCGGCTGCTCGCCAACGGCAAGGCCGTGGCCGATATCAGGGCTGAGCTGCGGAAGATTCCCGACCGCCGCAACGCCGTCACGGTGGCCTGGCTCTGGTTCGAGACGATCGGCACGATCGTGCTCGCCGCATGGCTGGCCCACCCGCTCGCCTACCTCGCGGCGTTCGTCCTGATGGGCCGGGCTCTCGTCCGGTTCAACATCCTCGGGCACGAAGCAGTGCACCGGACGCTGTTCACCAACAAGCGGCTCAACGACTTCGTCGGGAAATGGCTCCTGTCCTATCACGCATGGGTGCCTTTCGAGCTCTATCGGCGGGGTCACATCGACCACCATCGCGACGAGTTGGGCCCGGCAGAGCCCGACACGGGGTTGTACACCGGCTACCCGATAACCCGATCGTCACTGCGGCGGAAGCTCATCCGGGACGCCAGCGGCCAGTCCGGGTGGAAGATCCTCAAGGGTCTGCTACGGGGCGTCCGCAACGTCCGCACCCGCCCGGTCGCCGTTCGCATCCTCGGCGCTCAAGTCGTGCTGCTAGCCATCGCCACGGCGTTCGGTCGTCCCGAGCTCTGGTTGCTGCTGTGGTTCCTCCCCTGGATGACTTTGTGGCGGGTGATCAACCGGCTCCGAGCTATCGCAGAGCACGGCGGCATGACCCGGAGCAAGGATCGACGCGAGACCACCCACCACGTCCGCCAGGGGCCGGTCGCCCGGTTCTTCATGGTGCCGTACAAGGTCGGCTGGCACCTCGCTCACCACGTCGACATGGGCGTGCCCTGTTGGAACCTCCCGAAGCTCCACGACGAGCTGGTGGCCGCCGGCTGGATCACGCCGGACTACGTGTGGCCCAGCTACCGGGCGCTGTGGAAGGCCCTCTCGTCCCGACCCGAGACGGGCTGAGCAGCCACCACCGCCTGGCGATCCTGGGTGCCAACACCTATCGGCTGGCGCCGTCCCCGATCGTCGGGTTGAACTGGGCCGATGGATCCCCTCAACGAAGCGGAACTGGCCGCCCTCAGGGCGCTCGACACGCCGACCGTGTGCAATGCGCTGGAGGTCGTCGCTCCCGACCGGCGGGGCGGCGGGTACAGCGTGGAGCCGTTCTTCTGCCCCCGACCGGAGCTCCAGCCGATCGTCGGCTACGCCCGCACAGGCACGATCCGGGCGATGCAGCCCTCCGACCGGACCCCGGCCGAAGACACCGACGCCCGCCTCGACTATTACGACCACGTAGCGGAAGGTCCAGGGCCGACGATCACGGTGATCGAGGACCTCGACGCCGTGCCCGGCTACGGAGCATGGTGGGGCGAGGTCAACACCAACATCCACAAAGGGCTCGGGTCGCTTGGCGTGATCACCAACGGCAGCATCCGCGACCTCGACGATGCCGCCGCTGGGTTCCAGATGCTCGCCGGGATGGCCAACCCGTCGCACGCCTGGGTCCGCGTCGTCTCCCACGGCGTGCCGGTGACCGTGCACGGGCTGACCATCAACCCGGGTGACCTCGTCCACGCCGATCGGCACGGTGCTGTCGTGATCCCCCACGAGGTGGCCACCCAGCTCCCCGAGGCAGCGGCCAAGATCGCAGCCCAGGAGCGAAGGGTGATCACGGCCGCCCAGCAGGGCGACTTCTCCGCGGCCAAGCTTCGGGAGATGCTCGGCGGAAGGACGGGCCATTGATCCCCCCGACTCGCATCGCACCTCACCGTCAGCCACCGCCGATCCCCAGCCGGCCAACAAGGCCGATCGTGGGGGCACCGATGCGCACCGCCGGTTGCTGACCGGCCTGGCGTCGGCCACCGCCGAGTCGTTGGCGCGCCTGCGGGCCGACGAGCGACTGGTGGTGATCTGCGGCTCGACCGTGCTCGTCATGGCCGGCCAGGGTGTCGTCGGGCCGGTGCTCCCGATCTTCGCCGACGACTTCGGGGTCTCGGCGGCCGTGGTCGGGCTGACGTTCACCGCCTTCGGGTTGGCCCGGCTCGTGCTCAATGTGCCAGCGGGGATCTGGGCCGACCGGGCTGGGCGGCGGATCCTACTCGTCGGCGGTCCGCTGTTGACGGCGGTCGGCATGATCGGATCTGGCCTGGCTCCGTCGATCTGGGCATTGCTCGGGTGGCGGCTTGTCGCCGGCGCCGGCTCGGCACTGTACATGACCGGCGCTCAGATCTACCTGATCGACATCGCCGGCGACGACCGGCGGGCCCGTTACATCGCCACGAATCAGGGGGCGCTCCTCGTGGGGGTGAGCGTGGGGCCGGCGCTCGGCGGCCTCCTCGCCGACGCCTACGGACTACGCGCTCCGTTCATCGTTGTCGGTGCCGGCGCCCTCGTCACCGCACTCTACGGGTTCTTCCGGCTGCCGGAGACTCTACGAGTCGCCGAGCTCGGTTCGGAACCGAGCTCGGCCGAACCAGCCAGCGCGGTCGGAGCCGACCGCCGATCCTTCGTGCTCTCGCGCCAGTTCATCGCCGTGGGGGTGGTGACCTTCGCGATCTTCGCGATACGGGGTGGGTTCCGCCAGACCCTGGTGCCGCTGGCTGGCGCCGATTCCTTCGATCTCGACATCGGCGAGATCGGGCTGCTGTTCACCGGCCTGGGCCTGGTCGGCCTGGCGCTCATCGGGCCCGCCGGGTCGGTGGCCGACCGCTTCGGCCGGAAGCCGGCAATCGTGCCCACCGGCTACGTGACGGCTGCGGGGGTGCTGATGACCGGTCTCGCCCCGAACCTCGGTTGGTTCATCGGCGGGCTCGTGCTGTCGGCGATCGGCACCGGCTTGAGCGGTCCGGCCCCGGCAGCGTTCGTCGCCGACATCGCCCCGACCGAGCTGCGGGGATCGGCCATGGGCCTCTACCGAACCTGGGGCGATCTCGGGCTCGTGCTCGGTCCAGTGCTCAGCGGGGCGCTGGCCGATGCCAGCTCGATCGGTACGGCGATGGTCGCCAACGCCATCATGGTCACCGCCGCCACCACCTGGTTCTTCGTTTCTGCCGAGGAGCCGCGGTCGAGCTCCCCCGCCGGCTGAGCCCGCCGTCTCCAGGAGGCGTCGCTGGCGGTTGGGAAACTAGGGTTCGGGCCATGGCTGACCGTATCGATGACACGAAGATCCAGGCCCTGCTCGATCGGGCACGGCGGGAGGTCGACGAGGGCCTCCTGCCCTCGGCCCAGATAGCGGTGGGGTACGACGGCGAGATCGTGGCGGAGGAGACCTTCGGCGACGCCGATCTCGACATGCGGTACTGCATCTTCTCCGCCACCAAGCCGTTCGTCGCATCGGTGATCTGGACGCTCATGGCCGACGGATCGGTCGATGTGTCGGAGCCGGTCACCGCGTACTTCCCGGCGTTCGGTGAGGAGGGGAAGGCCGGCATCACCGTCGAGCAGGTCATGCTCCACACGTCGGGGTTCCCCCATGCCCCGATGGGCCCACCGACGTGGAACGAGCGGGAGTCCCGCCAGGAGCGGATGCGGACCTGGCGACTCAACTGGGAGCCGGGGACTCGCTACGAGTACCACCCGACCACGGCCCACTGGGTGCTGGCCGAGATCATCGACGCCGTGACCGGACAGGACTACCGAGACGTCGTCGAGGAGCGCATCACGAAACCGGCCGGCCTGCCCCGCATCGTCGGCATCCCGGCAAGCGAGCAGGACGGGATCGCCGATCTCGTGCTCGTCGGCGAGCCGGCCACCCCGGACGAGCTGGAGGCGACCTTCGGGGTGCGCGAGCTACCGGCCACCGAGGTGACCGACGATCTGGTGTTGCGGTTCAACGATCCGACGGTACGGGAGGTCGGCGTCCCGGGCGGTGGCGGCTTCGCCCGGGCCCGGGATCTCGCGCTGTTCTACCAGGAGCTGCTGCACAACTCCGCCGGCATCTGGGATCCGGACATCCTGGCCGATGCCACCGGAAACGTCCGCAACCAGCTCCCGGATCCGATGGGGGTGCCGGCCAACCGATCGCTCGGCCTGATCCTCGCCGGCGACGACGGCATGGCGAACATTCGGGGCCTCGGTCGCACGGTGTCGGCGGGCGCGTTCGGTCACAACGGTGCGGGGGGTCAGCTGGCCTGGGCCGACCCGGCCACCGGGTTGTCGCTGGGGTACGTCACCAACGGCTACGACCGCCACGAGATCCGCCAGCCGAGGCGTGGCACCTCGATCTCCAGCATCGCGGCGACGGTGCTGGCCGACTGAGACCGGTCGTGCCACCGCCCCCTTTGTGCGACACAACTAGATCCTTGGGGGCACCCAGGAGGGATCAGTCGGCCTGGGTGAACTCGGTGGGGAACGAGACCGTCGGGTCTCGCTCGATCTGGGCGACCAGCGCCACCTCCCAGGTGAGGTAGTCCTGCATGTGCTTGGCTGCTACCTCGGCATCGTGGTCGTAGGGCTTGTACCAGACGTCGTCGGGGGTGGTGGTGGCCCGCTCGAAGCCGGGCTCCATGTCGAGTCCGGCGTGACGCCAACCCTTGTTGCCGGCGGTGAGGGCGAGGATCTCCGCTTCGGGCCAGTGGGCTGCCGCGTCGGCAACGGCCAGCTTGGCGAGTGTGCCATCGGTGGAGGTCAAGACGATCGTGTCGGACTCGCCGATGGCCGCCCGTGCGTGATCCATCCGGCTGCGGATCGCCCACCACGAGCCGGGGATGTGTCCCCGCCGGCGATACTTCACGCTGGTGCCCACGTCGATGACGGTGACGTTGCCTTGTGCCAGCCGTTCGGCCAGTGCCGGGGGCCGGATAGTCGGCACCGACACCCGGGCCAGCTGGCTGCGGGCCACCTTGCCCTTGACCACCGCAACCTCTTCCGCTGCGGCGTCAACTCCGCCGCCGAAGACCACGGCATCGGCCCAGCCGAGCTGACGGAGCCAGGATGCGGTCATCGTTGCCCGAACTCCGTTGTCGTCGACGAGGGCCAGCCGGGCGCCGCGGGTGGCGACGTACTCGTCGGTGGCCTGAACGAGCTGACCACCGGGAGCGTGGGCGCTGCCGACGAGGTGGCCGGCTTCGAACTCGGCATCCGTCCGGACGTCGAGGAGGTACGTCGTGCGCGACTCGTCGGCCTGCCATTGGGCCAGCGTGTCGGCGTCGATGGTGCGGACCCCGAACCGGCGACCGACGTCGGCGGCTGCCTGCGCCGCCCATGCTTCCGCGCTCTTTCCGGGATCGGGGGCGTGCTCCTCGGCCCCGCTCGCCACCTCGAAGCCGGCGAGCTCCCAGCCCATCGTGCCGTTCTCGAGCGCTACGACCCGGTTCTCGATGCCGGCGTTGACCAGCGACTGGGCGCCGATGATGCTGCGGGTCCGTCCGGCGCAGTTCACGACGACGAGTGTGTCGGGATCGGTCACGACCTCCTTGACACGGTGCACGAGCTCGGCGCCGGGACAGTCGATCCCGGTGGGAATACTGCGGCGCCGGAATTCTCCCATCGGCCGGGAGTCGAGGACCACGACCGGAGGAACGGCTCCAGTGGTCTGACCGTCGAGCAGCGCCCTCAGCTCGGTGGCCGAGATGTGCGGGGTGCCATAGGTCGTCTCGACGAACTCGCCGAACGCCTTCGATGGGACGTTGACCCCGGAGTACAGCTCACCGCCGTTTTCGGCCCACGCGTCGATGCCGCCGGTCAGCGTGTGGCAGCCGCTCCAACCGAGCTCTTCGGCCCGGGCTGCCGCCCGCTCGGCCAGGCCGGTCCCGTCGTCGCACCAGACGACTCTCGTCGAGCGTCGGGGCACGCGGGCCTCGAGCACGAGCTCCAGCTGGGAAAGGGGGATGCAGGCGGCGTGGAACAGGTGCCGTCGGCTGAAGGTGCCCTCCTCCCGGGCGTCGAGCAGGGCCAGCTCCCGACCATCGACCAGCCACTCGGCCAGCGTCGACGCCGTCACCGGTTGGGCTGCCATCAGCCAGCGATTGGGCGGTGGCGAGCTTCGCGGATGTCGCCGTGGGCGTCGAAGGTCCGCCACTCGCCGGCCTTTCGGTCGTAGAAGACCCGCCCGTCGAGCCGTTCGAGGGCCAAGCCGTAGCAGTGGAAGTTGAGCGCCGGACCGTCGATGTGGATCGAGTGGAGGTCGTCGGGGAGCATGGCGACCCCGGTCCCCGCCTCGACGAGGTGCTCGTCGACCTGCTCCACCCCCGCAGCATCCGAGCGCTCATAGAAGCGGTTGAGCTCCTGACCCTCGAAGCCGACCACAACGGCCCAGGTGGTGTGGTTGTGGGCCGGCGTGGCCACGCTGCCCCGGGAGGCGTTGACATAGAGGGCGAAGCGGTCGTCGTCGTCCTGGGCGATTCGGTAGAGACAGCTCTTCGCCCCGTCGTCCTCCGACGGCGGCGGGAAATCCTCGAGGGGGAACATCTCCCGCCGGGCGACCAGCT
>Ga0224508_10002118_pt1 | contig 17227 bp, 16 predicted proteins | sample SF_Jan12_sed_USG_4_FD_170157 | JGI IMG/M metagenome (GOLD analysis project Ga0224508, IMG submission 170157) | Sediment microbial communities from San Francisco Bay, California, United States - SF_Jan12_sed_USGS_21 | ecosystem: Environmental > Aquatic > Marine > Sediment | place: USA... | reverse complement strand
TGAAGGCCCGCCGCTTTCGCAGGCGGAAAGAGCAAACGCGATGAGAAAGAGGAACCAGGGTGTTTTGGGGGATATCGTCATGTTGCCTCCTCAGGGCGCTGCAGAGCCGCGCTGGCAGTTGGGCGGGCCGCCAAGTCGTGGTGACGCGCAGGGCACGCGCCGGTCGACGCAGCTCCCACCTTCACAGGAGAAACCGAGGGTGCAGTCATCCGCGCTGTTGCAGCCCGGGGTCGTCTTGACGCACTGGCTCTTTCCAAACCCGACCGAAATGCACTCGTACTCGGGAGGGCAGTCGTCATTACTGACGCACGCACCGCCTGGCGCAGGCGCACAGGTCATAATCGGGTCGCCACCAAAGGTTTCACAACCGCTCGGGATGCAAACCTCTGCCGGCCCGCAGTCGCAGCTCGCATCGCTTGCGCTCGGGCAGGAGAAGCATAGGTCGCTGGTCACGCAGGCCTCGCCTCCACCGCTGCCACCGGTGCCAGCCATCCCACCGCTTCCGCCAAACCCGGCCGTGCCACCGGTGCCGCCAGAACTGCCGCTGCCGGCCGTACCGCCTGTGCCGCCCGAGCCCCCTGCTCCCCCCGAGCCTACCGAGCCACCAGAACCGGCTGTCCCGCCGCCTCCTGAGGAGCCACCCCCACCGGTGAATGGAGGACCAGCTGGATCCTCACCACAACCTCATAGAATCATGAGGAAACCCGTTGATAGCGCGAGCGAACGAAAAGCCATGAAATTCTCCAATTTCCAATGATTACGCAAACTTCCAGTATAAGAAAACCGAAAAATGATAGTAGGCTCGCAAAATTGCAATTTGGGTTAGCGTCTTTACAGTTACCGATCGAAGAGGGGTCGCGGCCCGGACGCCCCGTGGACACGCTACCCACCTAAAACGGTCGTGATTTCAGCTGGTTGCGAGCAACATCGCGAAATCGCTGGCGAGGCTTGTTTCTGCGTATCGCTTGGCAGTCTTTGGTGCGACCGGGTGGCGGGGAGCTCGCGTCTCGCCGCACCAACGCCTCCGGGGAGATGGTCTGTCCCCGCTGCATTCCGCCCTGTTAATACATTTGCCGACATTTGTAAGAAGCCGCACAAGCTAATACCCGCGACTTTTCTAGCACTTTTCTTGACACTGCTCAATCGTTCACCTATGAATGTAAAGAGATGTAGGCCCTTATTTTGGGCGGAGGAAGTAGAGCCATGAAACGTTTGCTCCTAGCTTTGTCAGTCGTCATTGGCGCATGGGTGCTCAGTCCGACGCTGGAGGCGGAAGCGGAAGGCCGCCGCGGCTGGCAAAAGGCGCCGCAGACCCAGAAACGCCAGATGCGACATTGGCGTCATAAGCGCAGTCACGCAGTGCCCGAGCTCGATCCAGGCGCAGCAGGTGCGGCGATCGTCTTGTTGCTCGGCGGCGTAGCGTACATCGCGTCCCGTCGGCGAGAAGAAGACCCAGCCTAGCCTCCATCGCTCGATATCTGCCGAGTACGCTCCCCTCGGGCGCGCCAGACCCGGTGGTCAGACTCTGTGTCGCTCGGGTAACCGGTGCGTTGAATGCCCCTCGATGGTATGACCGGAATGCGCGACGGACCGCCGGCGCGCCCTGGCTGAGACATGACGCGAAACGCCGAAGGAGAACCTCGCAGCAAGCCGCGCGAGGCCTGGGATGGGGATCCCCCCGAGCCCGCGGCTGCGCGCGAGCGGCTGCTCGAGATGGCAGCCCGCTGCATCGCACGGAACGGAATTCCGGCCACTGGGATCGCGCACGTCGCACTCGAAGCGGGCGTGAGCCGACCGACGGTGTATCGCTACTTCAAAGACCGCGAAGAGCTCATCCGCTCGGTCCTGCTTCAGGCTGGGCTCCGCCTCGCCAACGACGTTCGAGAGCACATCCGAACCTTTGCGGACCCTCGCGAGAAGATCGTCGAAGCCACCCTATATACGCTGCGCGCCATTCGGGAGAACGCCGTCCTTCGAGAGGTTTGGCAACCCGCGACGTTCGATGCCTACCTTCTGCAGGGTTTCACCCAGCCCGCCTCGATCATGTTCACGCGTGTCGCGCTCAGCGAAATCATCGAATCGACCTGCTGGGATGAGCGCGAAGCCACCGAGGCCATGGAATTCATGCTCCGGATGATTCTTTCCTTGCTGGCAGCCCCCGAGCCCGTGAGGAGCGAAGACGAGCTGCGGGATTTACTCAGGCGGCGATTGGTTCCGGCGCTCGGCTTGTAGTAAGGGGATCTGCTGTGAGCATCTGGACGCGTTCCTTTGCGATCGCCCTCGCGATCACCGCCCTGTTTCTACCAGGCGAGAACCACTCCAGCGCAGCGGCCGACGGGCCCATCGTAATTCGCTACGCGTCTCTTGCACCCCCAAGCTCAGCGTTCGGCAAGATCCTCAAAGCCTGGGGCCGCACGTTCAAAAAGGAGACCGAAGGCCGCGCTGAGCTTCGATTCTATACGGGCGGCAGCCAGGGCGACGAACGCGACTTCATCCGAAAGATTCGCGCGGGGCAGATCGACGCCGCAGGGATCACGACGACAGGCATGGGCATGGTCGTGCGCCCGATTTTGGTTCTGACGGCCCCCGGTCTCATCACCGAAATGGATCAGCTCGTTCACGTTCGGAAGTCGCTTCGCCAACGATTCGAAGAAATGTTCCGAAGCGCCGGGTTCGAGCTCCTGACCTGGGGCGACGGCGGCAAGAACCGCCTGTTCTCGGCAAAGCCTTTCGCGCGGCCCAGTGATCTCAAATCGGGCCGGCCTTGGGCGTGGAAAGACGATCCGGTGTTTGCAGGTTTTCTGGGCGTGATAGGCGCCAACCCTGTGCGCGTCGGCGCCAACGAGGTGTACGGAGGGCTGCAGACGCGTATGATCGACACGGTGCCGAGCTCTTGCATCATGGCCGTCGCGATTCAGTGGTACACCAAGCTCAACTACATGGCGAAGCAGAACTTCAACATCCTGATCGGTGGCTCGATCATCAAGAAAGAAGTGTTCGACCAGCTCACGCCTGGGGACCAGAGAATCCTTCTCGACACCGCGGAGCGCGGCGCGCGCGCAATGGATAAGATCGTTCTTCGTGACGACGGCAAGGCGTACCGGACCCTGGTCGAACGGGGTATCAGCGTCGTCGATCTGAGCCCGCACCAGGCCGAATGGGATGCGGTCGCCAAGCAAGCGCGCCAGCAGCTTGCAGGGCGTGTGTACAGCAAGAGCCTACTTGCTGAGGTGACGAAGCTAGCCTCAGAGAATTGAACAACCACGGCCTCGGGCCGTCCAACTGCGAGTCGATATGCACCACCGCAAATTTCCGCTGATCTTGGCGCTCACCGTCGCCGTCCTTGCCGTTCCTGGGCGTCCGGCCGGCTCGCAAGCGCCAGCCCCCAAGGCGACTGTGATCCGGATCGCATCGCTCGCCCCACCTGGCTCCTCTTTCGTAAAGGTGCTCAAGGCCTGGAGCCGCACGCTCGAGAAAGAGACCGAAGGCCGGGTCCAGCTTCGAGTGTTCTCGGGTGGCAGCGAAGGTAGTGACCGTGATCTGGTAAAGCGAATCAAAGCGGGCAAGCTCGATGCCGCGGGCGTTGCAACCACAGGCTTGAGCATGGTGGCCCCCGAGCTCCAGGTGCTCACGGCTCCTGGCCTGCTCACCGACGACGCTCAGCTCGATCGCGCTCGCGAGAAGCTCGACGCCCAGCTTCAGAAGTTGATCGAAGACGGCGGCTTCAAGCTGCTCGCCTGGGGAGACGGCGGAAAGAACCGGGTGTTCTCCTCGACCGAGTTCAAATCGCCTGCTGACCTGGCGGGCAAATCGGGCTGGGCCGGGAAAGACAACGCCGTGTCGCTGGCTTATACCAAGGCTCTCGGCGCAAATCCGGTAAAGGTCGGAGCAGCCGGCGTGTTCCCTGGGCTCAAAGACGGCAAGCTCGAAGTCGTGCCAGCCTCCGCCATGGCTGCGGTTGCCTTCCAGTGGTACACCAAGCTCAACTACATGAGCTCGAGCAACTTCAACATCATCGTTGGCGGCTCAATCATCAGTAAGAAGGCGTTCAACGAGCTCAGCGAGCCCGACCAGAAGACCCTGCTCGACACTGCCAAACGCGCCGCCTCCAAGCTCGACCAAATCGTCGGCCGGGACGACGCTCGCGCGTATGAGACACTGCTGGGCAGGGGCATCACCGAAGTGGATGCGACCGCGAATCAGGCGGCCTGGAATGCCGCCGCGGAGAGGGCCCGCGCGCAGCTGGTCGAACGGGGCATATTCAGCAAGAGCCTCCTGAAGGCGGTCGAAGCAGCCTCCAAGTAGCGAATTCGAAGCTCGATTGGACTGGCCTAGACCTGACCCGGATCTCCTCGCAAAAGAAGCGTATTAAGAGGCTTTGAGCAGGCGCCGGCGGGAGGAGCGGCGGCGATGAAGTTTCAGGCGACGAGAGAGATGGTCGTGAAGACCTGCATCGAGTTGGCCGACAGGGGATACCTTGCGGCGACCGGCGGCAATGTCGCGTTGCGCGCAGACGAGAGGCATTTCGCGGTTACGCCCTCCGCGACCGATTACTACGCCATGAGCGCGGCCGACGTCTGTGTGGTTCGATTGTCCGACCAAGAGCAGGTCGAAGGTGAGCGAGAGGCGTCGGTCGAAGCCGGTTTGCACGCTCGAATTCTCTCGGCGCGTCCTGACTGCGGAGCAAGCATTCACACGCATCAGCCGGTCGCCAGCGCCTACACTCTCCTCGCAAAGCCGCTCGAAGTACGAGATAGCGTCCGCCAAGCCCTGCTTGGACACAGCATTCCCAGCGTACGCTATGCGCCCTCTGGCACCGCTCTGCTGGCGCGACGCGTTGCCCGCTCGGTAAGAGCGGACACGCATGCCTATTTGATGCGCAACCATGGCGCCGTGTGTGTGGGCAAAGATGAAACGGAAGCGATGACGCGAGTTGCCGCACTCGAATCGGAGTGCGCTTCCTTCTTTCTGAACCGCAGTGCAGCTCAGTCGGGCACGCTGGACGGGTCCGTCCGAGCGCTTGTAATCGCAACGCTGCTCCCCATGCTCGATGAATCCCTGACCCGCTTCGAAGACGTCATGAAGTCCGAGTCGAAGACGGCGTCATGACGGACGAATTCATGGAGCTGCTCACAAATGACGAGGCGAGGCTTCGTGCCGAGGCGCTGTTTGGAGGTCCCGGCGATTCCCTGTCACTACGGATGCCGGGACGCGAGGAGTTTCTGTTTGTGACCCCCGAGCGCTCTGATCCGCTGACGTTCCGTTTCCACGCGACGGGACTCGAGGCCGCCGACCTGCACGCGACGATCTATCGATCTCGCAAAGATGCAGGGGGCGTCTTGATCGGGCAGACGCCGTGGTCCACGGCCCTCGCGAGCATCGGAGCCAGGATACCGACGCTGTTCGATGAGCAGGCTCGCCATATCGGCTCGGCGGGCAGGCCAATCGCTGTGGAGCGCCATGCACGGCTCTTGAGAGCCCTCGAAGGTGGGGGTAACGTGGCCATCTACGGGGATCGGCGCATATGCATCGGAACGACGCCGAGTCGGGTCGTATTCAACGCCGAGCTCTTCGAGAAATGCGCGAAGGCCTTTGTCATCGCCCGCGTAGGCGGCGATCGGGTTCGGGAGCTCCCAGGCTGGATTCGGTACATCGCCGGCGCCCGTCTGCGAAGAGATCAGAAGCGTGCAGCCCTAAGCTACGCGGCCGGGCGAATACCGGAAGGCATGGACGCCTACTTCTAGGACGTGAGGAGCAAACATCGATGAAACCCGAATGTATTCTCGCAATCGATCTCGGCACCAGCGGACCCAAAGTGGCGCTCGTCACCACAGAAGGCGCGGTGCTGGCATCGGAAGTCGAGTCCACGGAGCTGTTCTTGAGTGACGGGGGCGGCGCCGAGCAAGACCCGGACGATTGGTGGCGAGCGATCATGACCGCGACCCGGCGGATCACCGATCGAGAGCTCGTTCCAAGGGAGCAAATCATCGCCGTCGCGGTAACCTCGCAGTGGGCAGGCACCGTTCCCGTGGACAGAGCTGGAAATGCAATCTCCCGAGCGATGATCTGGCTGGACTCGCGCGGCGCGAAGTACGTGCCCGAAGTCGCCGGGGGGCTGATTCGGATTCAAGGCTATGGCGCGTTGAAGCTCGAGCGCTGGATCCGCAAGACCGGCGGCGTTCCAAGCCTCGCCGGGAAAGAGCCGGTGGCGCACATCTTGTTTCTTCGCCATGAGCGCCCCGAGATCTACGAAGCGGCGTACAAGTTCATGGAGCCCAAGGATTATCTAAACCTGCAACTCACCGGTAGGTTCATGGCGACCGTTGACTCGATTGCGCTTCATTGGGTCACGAACAACCGTGACATCAACAAGATCAAGTACGACGATCGGTTACTCGCCCAAACGACCATTCCACGGGAAAAGCTCCCGGACCTCACCCGTTCCGTCGATGTGATTGGAACCCTGACGCCCACGGCCGCAGCCGAGCTCGGTTTGAACGAAGACACCAAGGTCGTCGGAGGGACGCCTGATGTGCCTGCGGCCGCGGTCGGCTCCGGTGCGGTCGGCGATTTCGAAGGGCACCTCTACGTCGGAACGTCTTCCTGGCTGACCTGCCACGTGCCATTCAAGAAGACCGACCTCATCCACAACATGGCATCGCTCCCATCCGCGCTGCCGGGGCGGTACTTCATTGGTAACGAGCAAGAAACCGCAGGCGCCTGCATGACGTGGCTCCGCGACAATGTGTTTTTCCGCGATGACGTCCTCGACCCGGGTGGGGCGCCCGAGGATGTGTTCGATCGCTTCAACCAACTCGCCGGAGAGGCGCCCGCGGGAAGCGACAAGGTGATCTTCACCCCATGGCTCTACGGCGAGCACACGCCGGTCGCCGACCATAACCTGCGCGCGGCATTCTCGAATCTTTCATTGAGAACGACTCGCGCCCACATGGTGCGCGCGGTCATGGAAGGTGTGGCCTACAACACCCGCTGGCTGATGGGCGGGGTCGAGTCGTTCATCGGCAGGCCGTTCGAAGCTATTCGGTTCATCGGCGGCGGAGCGAAGTCGCAGCTTTGGTGCCAGATCTTTGCAGACATTTTGGACCGTCCCATCGACCGTGTTGCCGACCCTCTTTCAGCGAACGTCCGCGGTGCTGCGTTCGTCGCGGCTGTGGGGCTTGGCAAGCTGGCTGTCGAGGACATCCCCTCGCGTGTTCCCATCGAAAAACGCTACACACCAGACCCCAGCAACAGGTCCATCTACGACGAGTTGTACAAGGCCTTCCTGGAAATCCAAAAGAACAACACGGCCATGTACAGTCGGCTCAACGGCTAGGCAGACCGCCGACGCTAGCGAAGCAGCCGGTGCTGCGGTACGGAGGGCTCATGGACATCAAAGACCTCGCGAACGTCAAGCTCGGCCCGCTCGAGCCTCTGGTCGCTCGCCTGTACCGCTATGCAAAGCGTTTTCCGATCGTGAGAAAAAAGCTCAACGCCGAGTATGCGCCGATCATGGACGAGCTCCGCAAGTCGGCGAAGCCTTACGACGGCCACGTAGAAACGCACGCGGACTTGCCGCCCGATGGAAAACCTCGAGCGGAGATCCTAGGAACGTTGCGGGATCTTGAACGACGCGAGGCGGACCGCTGGAAGGACGGCTACGTCTCGGGTGCTGTGTACCACGGCGATCCAGAGCACATCGCGTTTCTCAACGAGGCGTATTCGATCACCTCACAAACCAATCCTCTCCACTCCGACCTTTGGCCGAGCATCGCGAAATACGAGGCCGAAATCGTATCGATGACGGCCAACATGCTCGGCGCCAAACAGGCTCGGCCTGCTCAGGTCTGTGGGGCGGTCGCGAGCGGCGGTACCGAATCCATTTTGCTCGCCATGCGCAGCTACCGGGACTGGGCGCACGAAACGAAAGGGATTACCTCCCCGGAGTTGCTCGTGCCGATCACCGCGCATGCGGCGTTCGACAAAGCCGCGCAGTACTTCGGCATCAAGCTGGTGAAGGTCCCGGTCGGTTCGGACTACCGTGCGGACGTCACCGCAACGAAGAAGGCGATCACTCGGAACACCATCTGCATCGTCGGGTCGGCGGTGTCGTTTCCGCATGGTGCGATCGATCCAATCGAAGAACTTTCGGAGCTCGCCCTCAAACGCGGAATCGGTTTCCACACCGACGCCTGCCTCGGCGGCTTCATTCTGCCCTGGGCCGAGAAGCTCGGCTATGACGTTCCACCCTTCGACTTCCGCCTCAAAGGCGTCACATCCATGTCCGCCGACACTCACAAATACGGCTACGCGGCAAAAGGTACGAGCGTCGTGCTCTACCGCGACCCGGGACTCCGCCACTATCAGTACTACACGGTCGCGGACTGGCCTGGCGGGCTCTACTTCTCGCCCACGTTTGCAGGGAGCCGTCCGGGCGCGCTCAGCGCGGCTTGCTGGGCGGCGATGGTGTCGATGGGAGAGAGCGGCTACCTCGATGCAAGCCGCCGGATCCTGGAGACGGGGGAGAAGATCCGAGAAGGCATCCGGACGATTCCACGGCTCCATGTCCTCGGCGACCCTCTCTGGGTGATCGCTTTCGCGTCCAACGACGTCAACATCTACAGCGTGATGGAGTTCATGACCAAGCGTCACTGGAACCTCAACGGCCTGCACAAGCCGGCGAGCGTCCACCTCGCGATCACGCTTCGACATACGCAACAGGGAGTCGCCGAGCGCTTTCTCGATGATCTTCGCGCTGCTGTCGCTCACGCCCTGGCTCATCCCGATGAAGAAGAAGGGATGGCGCCGGTCTATGGCATGGCCAGCACGGTCCCCGTCCAAGGCGTCGTTACCGATTTGCTCGAACGATACCTTGACGTTCTATATGAAGTTTAGAAGATAGCGCGGGGGCAGTATGCAAATGCTAGAACTCTATCGATCGACCGATCCTCTGACGACGGCACTCTGGGCGGCCGGCGGCCTCGCGCTTCTCTGCTGGCTCCTCTCGCTCGCCACGAAAGAATACTCCTGGGTCGACCGTCTTTGGTCGGTCACGCCGCCGCTCTTCTCGATCCACTTCGCAGGCTACGTCGGGTTCAGCGATGCACGTCTAAATTTGATGGCCGCGCTCACCGTGCTTTGGGGCGTGCGCTTGACGTACAACTTCGCGCGCAAGGGCGGTTACAAGGCTGGCGGCGAGGATTATCGCTGGGAGGAGATTCAAGCGAAGATCGGACCGGTGTGGTTCCAGGTCTTGAACGCGACCTTCCTCGCGCCTTTTCAGAACTACCTTCTCTTGTTCATCGTCGTGCCCTCCTACGCGGCCTATCAACTGGCGGGCACGCCGCTCAACGCGCTCGACTACGCCGCTGCGATCGCCTTCATCCTGTTCTTCATCGGCGAGTCCGTGGCGGACCAGCAGCAATGGACGTTCCAGACCGCGAAGTACGCGGCGATTGCGCGAGGCGAAACCCCAGAAGCCGGCTTCATCACGACCGGTCTATTTCGATACTCTCGGCACCCGAATTTCTTCTGCGAGCAGGCGATCTGGTGGAGCTATTATCTGTTCTCGATCGCAGCCGGCGCCGGCTGGCTCAACTGGACCATCGCCGGCGCCGCGGTTCTTTCGCTTCTCTTCCAAGGCTCTACCGGTCTCACCGAGAAGATTTCTGCTCGGAAGTACCCCACGTATGCGCAGTACCAGAAGTCGACCAGCCGCCTGATGCCCTGGTTCCCGAGGCCGGGCTAGGCTTGATGCCCATCATGTGCAAAGCTCCGCGCTGCCGGGGCTTTTGAAGGAGAACGAGGGATGATGAGAATTTCGAAACTAACGTTGATCGCTGTGCTGACTGGCACGCTTGGCTTGGTGGGTTGCAGCGATGACAGCAGCTCCACGGATGGCAGTGGCGGCACCGCGGGTAGTGGCGGCACCGCAGGTAGCGGTGGCGAAGGCGGCGCAGGTGGATCAGAACCAGCGGCCGCCTGCGACGCAGGCCCACTGACCACAACCGCCGACACCGTGATCGGTGAGGGAGAATTGGCATGTGTGGCCACCCTTCCCTTCGGCCTCACGATCAAGCTCGCCGCCACCCCCACCGCGCCCATCCAGAGTGGCGCGAACGAGTTCGATCTTCAGGTCGAGATCGCCATCGACGCGGAGACCGTGAATAGCGTCGTCGATCTAGCCCAAGAGGTCACCGTCACGTCGTCGGTCAGCACCATCGATGCGACGGCGGGTGACGCCAATCCGACGCCCTTCGACCTCGACGACGCCGCGGTTCCCTGCACGCTTGCGCTCGTGAGGGATCAGGCGGCGGTGATGGTTACGACCATCGACGCCAACTCCTGGACCTTGGACGACGGCGGCACTCTCACGCTGACCCTCGAGGCGATCACCGAGTCGGTGGAAGCGCTTGGGCTTCCCGTCGAGCTGTCGACGGAAGGCGCCGAGCCGTCCTGTAACTTCGTCGGTGATATGCCGACGGTGAGCTTCTCGGTAATGAACTAACGACACCCAGTGTCACGCGTCGACGAGCCCCGCCGGTCCTGCCGTCGGGGCTCGTCGCGTTTAATGGCCTAGCGAATGCGCCGGTGTTCGAGGCTTGGCACCGCCTTACGGACCTTCTCGACATACGCCGGCTCGATCGCAGCGACAGCCACGCCTTCACCTTCCCCGCATTCGGTGAGGACGGTGCCCCAGGGGTCGGCGATGAGCGCGTGGCCGTAGGAGCGCCGCTGGCCATAATGGTGTCCCGTCTGCGCGGCAGCCAGAACATAACATTGCTGCTCGATCGCCCGCGCGCGAAGGAGGACATGCCAATGATCCTTACCGGTGGTGAGGGTGAACGCCGCCGGAATGGCCAGGGCGATGGCGCCTCGATCGACGAGCTGGCGGTAGAGCTCGGGAAAGCGCAGGTCATAGCAGACACTGAGCCCGAGCGTCCCAAATGGCGCATCGGCGACGACGGCGTCCGAGCCGGGCTCCACGGTTTGCGACTCGAGGAGCCTGGTGCCGTCCGGCAAGTCGACATCGAAGAGGTGGATCTTTCGGTAGACCGCGGTGATCGAACCGTCGGCCCGCATGTAGATGCACGTGTTGCGAACCTTCCCCGGCGTTTCGCTTTTCTCCCAGAAACCACCGTAGACGACATCGACTCCCGCATTGGCGGCAGCGTCCCTGCAGCGGTCGAGAATCGGTCCGCCGTCGTCGAGCGATTCGGCGATGCTGGCCTTCCCCTTCTCGGGGCCCAAGTACGAAAAGCATTCGGGGACGAGCACCATCTCGGCGTCTCGATTGGCCGCCTCGCCGACGAGGCGGTGAACGGTTTCCATGTTGGCGTCGACGTCTGCGGTAGAAGTCATTTGCAGGACGCCTGCCATCACCCGCTTCGACTCGCTCAATGTGAAAACCTCCGCATCGACACGTTCATCAACAAGCCTAGGCCCAACATGGTCGAGAGCAAGCTCGACCCGCCGTACGAGAACAGAGGCAAGGTCATCCCGACGACGGGCAGCAGCCCCGAGACCATCCCAAGATTGACCACCGTTTGCCAGAATATCATGGCGCCAACGCCAACGGCGACCACCGCACCGAAACGGTCCTTGGCTTGAGACGCTATCCGCAGCGTCCAAAGCACCACGAACACGTAGAGGCTGATCAGAAGCACCGCCCCCAAAAAACCGTGCTCCTCCGCCCAGACAGGGAACGGGAAATCGGTGTGCTGGTCGGGGAGAAAGCGAAATCGGGTCTGGGTGCCCTGGGTGAAGCCTTTGCCAGTGAGCCCACCGCTTCCAATCGCCACCAGCGACTGGTGGGTGTGCCAGCCCGAATCGAGGAGATCGGTCTGCGTCCCTCCCAGCCGGTCCCAAAAGGCCGTGATTCGCTCCTTTTGGTAGTCCTTCAAGAGGTAGAACCAGGTCACCGGAGCCGCGACCACGAACGTGGCAAGCAGCGTGACTACCGAGCGCATCTTGAGCTGGGTCAGCATCATGAGGCTCGCGAAGATGAACGCGAGGACCATGGCGGTGCCGAGGTCGGGCTGAAGAAGAACCAGCCCCATCGGCAGCGCGAGGATCAGCCCGGGGATGATCAAATCAACGAGCGTGCGGCCGCCCGTCTTCGTGTCGTGGTGCAGGTACTTGGCAAGCGCGATGATGAGGCCGATCTTCATCAGCTCACTTGGCTGCAACGAGAACCCGCCAAGCGCGATCCAGCGTGTCGAGCCGCGGACACTGTGGCCGAGAACGAACACCAGGATCAGCGCGAGGATGCAACCTCCGTAAATCACCCAGCCATAGCGCTCGAAGTGACGGTAATCGATGGCGACGGTCAGCGCCGCGACACCGAAACCAAGAATCAGCCAATAGAGCTGCTGTGCGTACGCATCCGAGGTCGTGCCACCGTCAGTCGCGCTGTAGAGGTTGAGCACTCCGAACAAGGCGATGGTCGACACCGCGATGAAAAGGGGCCAATCGAAGTCATCGCGGATGGTTCTGCCGATCGCCATCTCTTACTTGGCCTCCGCGGGCTCGATCTCACCCAGGTACTGCTGCATGACCGAGGTGGCAATCGGCGCTGCGCTCGCGCCGCCCGATCCACCGTGCTCGACGAGCACCGCAAAAGCCACCTGAGGATCCTCGGCAGGGGCAAAACCGGCAAACCAGCCGTGCGAGCGGTCGAGGTACCAGGCACTCGACGATTCTTCGGAACGCCCCTTGCGGCTGACGACTTGAGCGGTGCCAGTCTTGCCAGCCACGCGCACGCCGTCTTTGTTATGCGCCCGGTATGCCGTGCCGGATTCATCCCCGACCACGTCGATGAGCGCGCGGCGCATCAGGTCGAGATGCTCCGGCGCGACTCCGACCGCCCGCTTCATTCGTGGCTGGAAGGTCTCGGAGAGGGAGCCGTCCGGCGACCTCACGTTTTGGACTACCTGCGGCTCGTACAAGCTGCCTCCATTGGCGATGGCCGCGTACGCAAGCGCGAGCTGAAGAACGGTCACGCGGGTGTTGCCCTGCCCGATCGCGGTGTTGAGTGTGTAGCCAATGCGAAACTTACCGTAATGCTCCGCATACCATTCGCGCGTCGCCAAGAAGCCTTTGGCCTCGCTGTTGACGCCGATTCCGGTGCGCTCTGCGAATCCAAACGCCTTCGCGTAACGATTGATTCGCTCGAGGCCGACCTCCTCGGCGAGGACCCAAAAGTACACGTTACAGGATTGGACGACAGAGTCGTAGAGGTCCACCCATTCGTGCCGCTTGTTGCATCGAAATTTCTGGCGACCGATCTTGAGCGATCCGAGGCATTCGACGCGTTGCATCGGGTCGACGACCGCGTCCTCGAGCGCGGCCAGTGCCGTGAACGCTTTGAAGGTCGAGCCAGGGAAGTAGGTTTCGTACATGGTCTTGTCTATTAAGGGCCGAAATGGGTCACCGGTGAGCTCCGCGTAGCGCTTCGTGCTGAGTCCGCTGCTCATCTCGTTCGGGTCGTACACTGGCTTCGAGTAAAGCGCGCGGACGGCGCCGGTATGAATGTCGATGACGACCGCCGCCCCCGAAGGATAAGGCCGAAACGCACGGTCAAAGGCCTCCATCAGCTGCATGTCGAGGGTCAGCTGGATGTCATGGCCAGGGACGGGCGGCTTGAGCATCTCGACCTCGAGCGAGTCGGGCCGTGTTCCTTCGAGGGATTTGCCTCGGGCGTCGACCACCAGCCTTCGAAAGCCGCGCGACCCTTTGAGCAAGGCCTCGTAGCGCTTCTCGAGCCCGCTGCGGCCGATTCGATCGCCGGGGTGATACGTGCTCGGGTCGGCTGCACGCTTCATGTCCTCCGCATTGACCTCGTTCAGGTATCCGATCAGATGCGCACCAAGAGTGGCGTACGGGTAATCGCGAAGCGGAACGGTCACGATGTCGAGCGCCGGAAGCTCCGCCAGGTGGGTCTCCAGGGCTGCGAGCTGCTCGCGATCGATATCGCGGAACAGCTCGAGCTGGTGGCTGCGCCGGCTGAGCGGGATCCGGTCCAGGCGCGTTTGGAGCGCAGCCCGGTCTTCCTTGCTCAGGTCCATCAGCGACGCGATGCGATCCAGGTCTTCGGGCGGGAGCAATCGCGGGGTCGTGAAGACGTCGTAGGAAGGCCGATTCGAGGCGACGATGCGGTCTGCGATGTCTCGAATGACGCCCCGGGTGGCATGAAGCTCCAGGGTCTTGGTGATGTTCTGCTGTGCAATGCCCGACCAACGATCGCGCTGGAAGAGCTGAACCTGGGCGACGCGGACGATGATGCCGCCAAACACCAGGACGACGAAGAGTGCCATCCAGCGATACCGCTTTCGAAACTCGCCGACTTCTCTTCTTTGAGAGAGTGTGATCATGTTGGCGCCCGCTCGGATTCGGGGTCGACCCAGCGAACCAAGGCAAAGAGAATCGGTGCGAGCAGTGCCGTGGCGAACGCGGAGGCGAAGAGGGCAAGGGCCAAGGTTCCGCCACTTCGAGCGATGCCCCCGGGCGTGAATCCCCGAATCAGCTCGAGCAGGCCTCCGAGGAGCACGGTCAGCACGAAGCTGAGCACCATCTCGAAGACGATGCCTCGAAACGAAAGAAGGTACCCGAGCAGCCAGGCGGTGAAATAGCCGACGACGAATACAAAGGTGTGCAGCCCGAGCGGGTTCCCGGTGAAAAGGTCGTAGAGATAGCCGATGGCAAAGGCGGTCAGGGCGCCGCGAAGCAAGCGAATGCCTGGCGCGGTTGCCAGTGCGAAGACGAAGGGAAGGCCGAAGTAGGGCGAGAACGGATAAGGGGCGAGCAGCCTCGAGAAGACGGACTGGAGAAGCAGGATCGCGAAGGCGACCAACACGATGATGATGCTTCCTCGCGCGCCCTGCATGCTCGCCACCCTAAAGGGCGCCCGGGTCCTTGGGCCCGGACGTGAGGATCAGCACCTCGTCGAGCCTCGTGAAATCCACGGCGGGAGTCACTTCGCCTTGCTGTTGGAGGCCAAGCTCCTGGCCGCCGACCTTGCTGATGTATCCGATCAGGATCGATGCGGGGAACTTCTTTCCGAGGCCCGAGGTGAAGACCTCATCCCCAACCGCTACGCGGTCGTCCATGCGGTCGAATTGTATGCGACAACGATAGCGGCCGCGTTCGCCGAGCCCTTCGATTCGCCCGCGGGCGCGGCTTTCACCGACCACGACATCGACACGGCTTTCTGGATCGATCGTCAACAACACGTCCGCAAAGCGACCCGACACGCGTCGAATCTGTCCGACGAGCCCCTGGTTGGCGACCACCGGCATACCGGCGTGCACACCGGCTTGCTCACCCCGATCAATCGCAAGCCGAACGACCCGAAACGAAGGTGAGATGTCTTTGGCGATCACGCGGGCTGTCATCGACTCGGTCGCCAAGCGTTCCCGCAAACCCAAGAGCGACTCCAACTCTCGAACTCGTTGCACGTCGGACCGGAGGACCCGCATCTCCCGCTGCAGCCGATCGTTCTCGGCCCGCAAGTGATCGTTATCGCTCTTTACGTCCAGCAAGTAAACGTAGTCTTCGACGATACTCGTGACGCCGTCGGCCGCCCACTCGGCGACGTATTGAACCGGTCCGCTCACCTGGAGCAATGCGCGATCGAGCCAGGAGAGCTCCGATGGGTCTCGAAGGTTGGCGCGCAAGAACACAGCAGGGACGATCAATAGGGCGAGCAAGATGGCGGCATCTCGAATTGTCTGGAAGTAGTTCATCGCCGCGTCCCTGCTCGTCGCGCTACGCGATCGTCACCTCACGGAGAAGATCCAAATGGTCCAGCGCCTTGCCGGAACCGAGAACGACGGCGGACACCGGATCGTCCGAAACCATCACGGGAAGCCCTGTTTCCTCGCGTAGAAGCACGTCGAGGTTCTTTAGCAGCGCGCCGCCGCCGGTGAGCACGATGCCCTTGTCGACGATGTCGGCCGAGAGCTCGGGCGGGGTTCGTTCGAGCGCCATCATGACCGCTTCGATGATGGCGTTGATCGGTTCGGTGAGCGCGTCGCGAATCTCGTCGGCATTGACGATCACCGTCTTCGGGACTCCGGCGACCATGTCGCGACCCTTCACTTCCATCGTCGCGGCTTCACCGTCCGTATAGGCGGTACCGATGGTGCACTTGACGCGCTCGGCCGTCTGCTCGCCGATCAACAGGTTGTACTTGCGCTTGAGGTACGCGATGATCGCTTCATCCATCTTGTCGCCGCCGACTCGAACGGATTGCGAGTACACGATTCCGGCAAGCGAGATGACGGCCACTTCGGTGGTACCACCACCGATATCGACGACCATGTTGCCACTTGGCTCGGTGATTGGCAGGCCTGCGCCAATTGCCGCGGCCATGGGCTCTTCGATCAGGAACACCTCTCTGGCGCCCGCGCCCTCGGCGCTCTCTTTGACCGCGCGCTTCTCGACCTCGGTGATTCCAAACGGTACGCAAATGATGATGCGTGGCTTGACGAGCGTTCTGCGATCGTGGTGCGCACGGGCGATGAAGTAGCGAAGCATCGCCTCGGTGATGTCGAAGTCCGCGATGACGCCGTCGCGCAGCGGGCGGACCGCGCGGATCGAGCCGGGCGTTCGGCCAAGCATCTCCTTGGCTTCCTTGCCGACTGCCAGGACCCGCTTCCCGCCGCGCGGGTCCGCCTGGACCGCGACCACGGACGGCTCGCAGGACACGATGCCCCGGCCCTTGACGTAAATCAGGGTGGTCGCCGTGCCCAGATCGATGGCGAGGTCGTTCGAAAATAGGCCGTAGAACCAGTCGGTGATCATGGGTGTGAGCGGGGTCCCAATGGAGAACTTGCAGGAGAACTAGAGAGAGAATTCCCCACCATTTCCAAGGGCTTCAGAGTGCAGGCCGGTTGCATGTATCAGCTTGGTTTGGGCGTTTCAAGCAAGGTGGTGTCGCATCGCCGACGGCTATCCTACACCGTCATACAGATGATCATCGCCAATCGATTTGGGCCCAGGCCAAGAAACTGAGTAGCCTTTAGGGGTCCTGAACAGACGGAGGGTGATTGCGTCAGAGACAACAGGTATCGAAAGCCGCTCAACGCGGGGCGGAAGCGGCCGAGCTCGTGGACCGAGCCAAGCGTGGGGACTTGAACGCCTTTGATGAGCTGGTGCGAAAGTACCGCCCGCGTGTGTACGCACTGGCGCTCCATCTCACGGGTCAGGCGAGCGACGCGGACGACAT
>Ga0224508_10002117_pt1 | contig 17232 bp, 13 predicted proteins | sample SF_Jan12_sed_USG_4_FD_170157 | JGI IMG/M metagenome (GOLD analysis project Ga0224508, IMG submission 170157) | Sediment microbial communities from San Francisco Bay, California, United States - SF_Jan12_sed_USGS_21 | ecosystem: Environmental > Aquatic > Marine > Sediment | place: USA... | reverse complement strand
ACCTCGTTGGTCTCTTCCATCCCGTTGGCCAGGTCGACGGCACGGACCACGTAGTAGTAGTCCTGGCCCTCGATCAGGCCGTTGACGTCGATAACCGAGTTGCCGGTTTCGCCGGAGACAAGCAGCGTCTGTGGCCCGGTGGTGAAACCGGGTGTCGTGGAGCGATAGATGTTGTAGGCCACCGGACCGCCGCACTCGGGAAACGCCGGCGACCAGTCGAGTTGAGTCCCGCAAGTGTTGCCCAACGCGCCGGTGGCTGCCGCCAACCCGGCGAAGATCGGGCGCAGCGTACAGACCCCGAAGGGGATCGCCGCGGTCTCGTTCTGGGCCAGCGATTCGCAAGCATCACCGTCGCTCGCGGTGACCCGGTAAAAGTACGTGATGCCGCCATCCACCATGTTGTCCGTGAAGATATAGCCGCCCGAATCGGCGGCGCCGATGCTGGTGTCCGCGACGACGCCGAGGGTCTCGTACGGCCCGCCCGATGTGCGCGACCGCGAGACCGTGTACTCGACGACCGTTTCCAGGTCGGAATCGGCCCACGAGAGCTCGACTTCGTTGGCCCCGGGAAGATCCGCCGCGGCGATGATCGGGCTCGGTGCCAGCAGGCAACCGCAATTGTCGAACTTGAACGAGGCGACCTGCGTGCGCCAGTTTGACGAGAAGTTGTTCAGGCTCGTGAACCAGAACGTGCAATCGTCCTCGGGATCCAGACCCATCGCGGCGTAATCGCCCCACCGCTCGGAGGAGTTCGATCCCGTACCCTCGACGATCGAGGTCTCGCCCTGTGTCATTACGCCGAGCGGATCGGCGGACAGTCGTCCGGTGTAGCGCAACGCGGGGAAGGTCGCCGCCGACGAGACGCTGTAGGCCATCGCGATGTTGCGGGACTGATCCATCGCGATGCCCGCCATCCAGCGGTTGTCGGCGTCGATCGTCCAGGTGCCTTCCTGGTAGGTCGTCCACGGAACGGTGGGCGTCGAACGCCGCAATTCGAACCAACGGATGCCGCCCTGATCGTTGCCGACATCGACGACAAAGTTTCCGACGAGCGTTTCGAAATCGTTATGCGCGTAGTACTGCAAGCGGTTCATGATGACTTCGCGAATCGGAAACAACGTCGTGCCCGTGTTGGGTTGAGCGAAACAGCCACCGAAGATCGTCCCACAGGTGCGCGAGTCGAAGTCGCTGACGTCGATGTTGTCGGCGAGTTGCAGCGTCGAGTTCCCGGTGTTGAGCCAGTCGATCTGGAACTCCCACATTTCGAGCACGTCACCCGCCGCGGACGGGCCGTTGTGGAGTTCGGTGTCACGGTGCCTCATGACGATCGCAGGAGCGCCGCTGGGCGGACCATCGGACCCGTCGGTATCGGCCGGGGCAGGACCCTGGATGCCAAAACCCGGTAGGCCGGGCATGCCGATACGGATGAACTGGGCCGCGCCGCCGGTCAGCATCGCACCGCGGTTGAGCGCAAAGGCTCCGGGACCGCCGTCGTTGGCCGTCACGATGTATGAGCCGTCGCCGCCGTTGACATCGGTTGCCCAGACGGCGTACTTCGGATAGTCGGGGAAGTTGGGTGTCTGGAAATCGTAGGCGTACCACCCTCCCGTAACCGGATCCCCGGTCTGCGAGACGTACACGCAGAGGTGGTTTCCCGAACCGGAGAACTCGGTGAGCAGCCAGCGTCCCGCCTGGCGGTCGTAGATCACGATCGGGTCGCCGAATCCGTTCGCGCAGGCGCCGGTACCGAGGTTGTCCATGCGAAACGTCGAGACCACGTTCGGCGGCGTCGCCTTATCCCAGATGCGCACGTCGGCGCCGCCACCTGTGTTGATCGACTGAACGTAATAGTTGGGGCCGATGTCTCCGACCGTGTCCGGTGGGTTGACGTTGGTGTAGCCCATCCCCGGGACGTTGCGCGTCGGGGTGGTGAAGCCGCCGTGATCTCGCGTCAAGCGTTCTCCGAACGCGTGTTGTCGGTGCACCAGGGGATCCTCTACGTTCGGCTCGGGGCCGAGCGCGGGCGCGTCGGGTTGCGTGTAGTGCCGCATTGGGATTTCCCGGATCGGATCCCCCTGGATGAATCCGGGCGGCGCCGGCAGGCTACGCACGTCGATGTCGATCAGGTACGGGGTCACCGGGGCGCCAACTTCGATCGGCTCCCCGGCGAACAGGGGAATCCCGAAAAAAAGCGCCGCCAGGACGCAGGTACTCATCCGCCGATAAACCATTGGAAACCCCTCCCCAAGACCGGTGAACATACCGCGGTTCGCGACGGACGGCCAGACGGGGCCGGATCGGCCCGGGAGTGGCTATTCGGTCGGCGGGTTCGTATACGATATTGTTAAGCAAGGAGGGGAGTCATGGGTCGTCTTTCAGTCGTTGTCGCGGGGTGGTTGATCCTCAGCGCGCCGTTCCAAGCGCAGCAGCAATCCGGCAAAAAGGAGGCCGACAAAGACGAAACATTCGTCTACACGAACGCCGACATGCCGTCAGCATACCCATCGAGCACCACCCTTCCGCGGAACGCTCCCCCGACGGCCTTGAAGCTTCCGTCCGGCTCCTCCTACGCGGGGGTTCGCGACAGGAGTGGCCACGGGGAGGGGTGGTGGCGGCAGCGCGCGGCCGAAATGGATGCGAGGGTTCTTGCCGCCAGGATCGAGGCCGAACAACTCCACGTCGACTACGTCAAGGGGAAGACGATCACCGACCCCTCGCTCGGGGCCCGCTCGCGTGACGCCACGAAGGCCCTGTTGAAACTGGAGGCCGAGCGAGACCGGCTTCCCGAGGAAATGCGGCGAGCCGGAGGCCTGCCCGGGTGGCTACGACGTGGAGGCACCTCGCTGCCGTCCGAGTTGTTGCCGTCGCCGGTTCCGTTCGAGGCGAGCTATTCGGATGAACTCTTGCTTTCCTGGGAGGCTGTCCGGCAGGCCGGGTTCTACATCGTCGAGGCGCAGTGTCTAGACTGCTGCGGACTGCTGGCTCCCTGCGACGTCGAGTCGTTGGACGTTTCCACGACCAGCGCCGGGTTCCCGTTCGCCCCCGGCAGCTCGGTGACCTGGCGCGTCCGCGCCCTGGATGCCGCCGGTTTTGCCGGTGAATGGTCGGAATGGACGAGTTTTCTGCCAAGACCCGTGGATCCCTGACGTACACGAACCGGGACAATGGCGCCATCTGGGGTTTTGACTCGCGCCCCGGCGAAACCTATGTTCGGTGAAGAAGCCCCCCAAGGGTGCCGAACGGTTTGGCACGACGCCAACCGCTTGAAGCGAGGTAACGGCATGAACCAGGAAATGAACCAGGAAATGAAACCTACGAGTGACTCGGATCAAAAGAAACTGGAAGGCGCGCTGGATACGATCGCCGAAGTTCTCGTCCGTCGCGACCTGGAGTCCGTGCGTCGTCGGGTCAACGCTCTGGAGTCCACCCTGACCGAACGCATCGACTCGGTCGGGAACTCCACGACCGACGCGATCGACAAGGTCACGAAGGATCTCGCCTCACGAGTCGATGGGTTGGTCACGAAGCTCGACGAGGCGGAGGGGCGCCAAACGGTGGCAATCGCCAGGGCCAAGAAAGAAACTGCCACCGATCTCGACAAGCGGGAAGAGCAGATGAAGCAGGAGTTGGCCAGCCTCACGGCCGGACTTTCCGCCGTCCAACTGGAACTCCAACAACAAATGCTGGCCACGGAACGCATTTCGGGCGTGATCAACAATATGGCGACCGCTTTCTCGGTTCCGCCCGTGGCGGCCGCCCCCCCCCCGATGGTCGCGACCGAGGAAAATCTCGACGACGCCCTCGGGCAGATGTTCGACTCACCCCAACCCGAGATGGATAGCCAGGCCGACCCGGAGACCCGCAACAAACGGTAGGTCCCTGCGCATAAAGCCCCGTCCGATTCGGGTAGTATCCCCCCGGGGGTATCTTCGCCGATGTCTGACAGCCAACTCGAGCCGCCCGTGCCGGTCAAACAAAGCCGGCTGGGAGTCGCGCTCAAAATGTTGGCGAGCCTGACCGTGACGGCCGTCATGCTGGAATGCACGATCCGCACGGTCCATGTTTTCCGGCCGCTGAATTTCGTGCATACCAACTCCTACGATCGCTTTCGAGCCAAGCCCCACGCGCAGGATTGGAACTTCACGCTCAATTCACGCGGATTCAAAGACCTCGAATTCGGTCCCAAGCAAGCCGGAAAGTTTCGCATTACCGCTCTCGGGGATTCGTTTGCGTACGGTGTCGTGCCGTACGACTCGAACTATCTCACGCTGCTCGAGGAAGGCCTGAGGCAACATCTCGGCGACGTGGAAGTCTTGAACATGGGGATCCCGGCACTCGGACCAGGGGAGTACCTGGATATTTTCACGCTCGAGGCGTTACCCCTCGAGCCGGACCTGGTCCTACTGTCCTTCTTTATCGGGAACGACTTCTCCGAAACGCGTCGACAACGACGGTGGTACAAGCGCTCCACGGTCATGATGTTCCTGCGCTACCTGTACGTGATCGGGACCCAGTACGAGGGACGTGTGATCCATGACCCCGGAGAGTACTGCGATACTTGCCCGGCCTTCACCGAAGACGCCTACTTGAAACTCGAAAAGCGCCGTAGTGCGATCTACCTGGTTCAGGATCCGACACTCGATGGGTTGATTGATGACGCGGTGTCGAACCTCACGCGGATTCGTGACGCTTGCCGGGAGAAAGGCATCCCGTTTCTGGTCGTGTTGATTCCGGACGAGCTTCAAGTCAGCGAGTCGTTACGCGATGCCGTCATCGAGCGGTTCTACCCGAGTTTGCGGGAGGGCGAGTGGGATACGACCAAACCCAACCGTGCTCTGGCGGCGCGTCTCGCCGAAGAACGGATAGACTTCAAAGATCTGCTCGTGGACCTGCAGCGGGCCGCACAGGGTGAACCCGTTTACCGGCCCCGCGACACCCACTGGAACCGGGCGGGGAACCGTGTCGCGGCGAGCGTTCTGGAGCCTTGGGTTCGGAGCGAGATCCGCGAGTCTCCCTGATCGGCTAGGATAGGTCCCCCAAAGGAGGAGCTCCCATGAAACCGGTATTGCTGGTAGCCGTGTTCGGCCTGGTTCTTGTCCCGTCTGCGCTCGCCGAGGAACATGCTTACGTCGGCACCAAAAACTGCAAGAAATGCCATATCAAGGAATGGAAGTCGTGGTCGTTGACGCAGATGGCCAAGGCCCACGACTCGCTCCTCCCGGGAGTGGCGGTGGATGCCAAAAAGTCCGCCGGGCTCGACCCCGAAGTCGACTACACGAAAGACGAGAATTGCGTCAAATGCCATGTGACCGGTTTCGGTAAGCCTGGAGGGTTCGTGGACATCGAATCCACCCCGGATCTCGCGGGGGTCGGCTGTGAGAGCTGCCACGGACCGGGCGGGACGTACGTGCAGGACGAGCACATGAGCTTGAAGAACAAGGAGTACAAGAAACCGGACCTGGTGGCCGTCGGTCTGGTTGACAAGATCAGCGCCGCGCAGTGTACGTCTTGCCACAATTCGGAGAGCCCGTTCGTTGCCGAGGGATACGTGTTCGATTTTGCCGCGATGCAAGGCAAGGGCACCCACGAGAATTTCCCGCTCAAGTACCCCCACTGAGCTCTGCGCCGTGTCGCCTGAGCGTCTGGAGACCGTCCCGTGAACGTCCACGAGTATCAAGCAAAAGCGTTGTTCCGCGAGTTCGGCGTAGCCGTGCCCGACGGCGAGTTGGCGACCACCGCGGAAGAGGCCGAGAGCGCTGCGAAGCGTCTGGGCGGCGAGATCGCGGTCGTCAAGGCGCAGGTGCATGCCGGTGGCCGCGGGAAGGGCGGCGGGATCAAACTCGCGCGGTCCCCACAGCAAGCCCGCGAGCACGCCGAGGCGATCCTGGGCATGACGCTCGTCACCAAACAAACCGGCGCCGAAGGAAAATTGGTCCGCAAGGTCTATGTCGAGGGTGGTTGCAAGATCGCCCGGGAGTTGTACCTGGCGATCACACTCGATCGCGAGAGCGAACGGTTCGCGGTGATCGCATCGACCGAAGGCGGGATGGACATCGAAGAGGTCTCCGAAAAAACGCCCGAGAAAATCCATAACGTGCTGATCGATCCGGTGCTTGGATTATCGTCCTGGCAGAGCCGCTCACTGGGTTTCAAACTCGAGTTGGACGGCGATCAGGTCAAGCGCTTTGACCGTTTTCTGAGTGGCCTATACCGCCTATTCGTCGACAAGGACGCTTCGCTGATCGAGATCAATCCGCTGGTCGTGACCGAGGACGGCGAACTGTTCGCGCTCGACGGTAAATTGAACTTCGACGACAACGCGCTGTTCCGCCACCCCGACATCGCAGCCCTGCGCGACCCCGAGGAGGAAGACTTCCTCGAGCGCGCGGCCGCGGAGATGGACTTCTCCTACGTTGGCCTCGACGGCGACATCGGCTGCATGGTCAACGGGGCCGGTCTGGCGATGGCCACGCTGGACGTGATCAGCCTGTCCGGCGGAAGCCCCGCGAATTTTCTTGACGTCGGTGGCGATGCCGACAAGGACCGCATCGAAAACGCTTTTAAATTGATCCTGCGCGACGAGAAGATCCGTTGCATCCTGGTCAACATTTTCGGTGGGATCGTGCGTTGCGACCTGATTGCCGAGGGCGTCATCGCCGCGACCGAGTCGGTCGGCCTTTCGGTGCCGCTTGTCGTTAGGTTGCAAGGCACCAATTCGGTCGAAGGCCGCAAGATTCTTGCCGGCTCCTCGCTGGCGATCGAGTCCGCTGAGACCTTGCAGGAAGCTGCCGACAAGGCTGTCGCCGCGGCCAAGCGAGGGGCTTGAGATGTCGATCCTGTGCGACAAGTCGACGAGGTTGCTGGTGCAGGGGATGGGTCGCGTGGGCCGGTTCCACGCCAATCTGTCGATCGAATACGGTACGCAAGTCGTTGGCGGCGTGCACCCTGGAAAGGGCGGCAGCGAGATCGACGGCGTGCCGATCTACAACACCGTCGAACGGGCCATCGCCGCGACGGGAGCCGATGCGTCGGTCATCTTCGTTCCACCGGCTGGCGCGGCCGACGCGATCCTCGAGGCGGCCGATGCCGGGTTACCGCTCGCCGTGTGCATCACCGAAGGCATCCCTGCCGCGGACATGGCGCGTGCGAAAACCGCGATCGCCGGATCCGGTATGCGTCTCGTTGGTCCGAATTGCCCCGGCGTCGTCACGCCGGGGCAGTGCCGCATCGGCATCATGCCCGCGGCGATCACGAGGCCCGGCAAAGTCGGCGTGGTCAGTCGCTCCGGTACCCTGACGTACGAGGCGGTCGATCAACTCTCGAGACTTGGGATGGGTCAGTCGACCTGTCTCGGTATCGGTGGCGACTCCGTCAGCGGCACGACGTTCGTCGACGCCCTGGCGCTGTTCGAGGCCGACCCACAAACCGAGGCCGTCGTGATGATCGGCGAGATCGGCGGTAGCGCCGAGGAGAACGCAGCGGATTTCGTGAAGGCGCACATGAGCAAACCGGTCGTCGCGTTCATCGCCGGCCAGAATGCTCCCGCGGGTAAGCGCATGGGACACGCCGGGGCGATCATCTCCGGCGGCAAGGGCAAGGCGTCGGACAAGATATCGGCACTCGAGGCCGCCGGCGTGAGTGTCTCGCGTTCTCCCGCGGACATTGCCGCGACACTTGCGGAGCGGGTGCCGACACTTCGAAGTTGATTGCTCGGTGTTCCTTTCCACAAGGACGCCTCGCGCTCGGGGTAGCGGTCTAGTAGCCGAGGGCGCAACCGTCCTTGCGGGATTCGGTCGCTCCGGCGTAGACGCCGGTGCCGTGGTTCCGCAGCACCGCCTGGTAACCGCCGTAGTAGCCGATGACGTTGCCCAGCCGGTGGCCGCGGCGGGTGAGTTCGCGCCGCACTTCGTCGGAGACGCCGGATTCGAGGTACAGCGTTCCGCCATCGACCATGACCGGGCCGCGCGGGTCCGACGACCCGCCGTGGTAATAGCGTGCCGCGTCGCCGGCTTCCTGCAGGTTCATGCCGAAGTCCAGCAGGTTGACGAGGATCTGGACGTGACCCTGCGGTTGCATGTCGCCACCCATCACACCGAACGAGATCCACGGCTTACCGTCCTTCATCGCGAACGCCGGGATGATCGTGTGGAACGGTAGCTTGCCGGGTTCGAGGTAATTGGGGCTCCCGGCGTCGAGGCTGAACAGCCCGCCGCGGTCCTGGAGGCCGAAGCCCCAACCCTCGACGACGTACCCGGAGCCGAAGCCGGTGTAGTTACTCTGGATCAACGACACCATGTTGCCGTCCTTGTCGGCCGTCGTCAGGTAGGTCGTGTCGCCGTGAGACAGCCTCGGGTTGCCCGCCACGACGCGGCGTGCCGATCGCTTCATGTCGATCAATTTTGCGCGCTCGCGGCCGTACTTTTTCGAGATCAACGAATCCACGGAAACGTTCATGAATTCGGGGTCCGCGTAGAACTTCGCGCGGTCTTCGAAGGCTAACTTCTTGGCTTCCGTCATGACGTGCCAGAAATCGGCGGAGTCACGGCCCATCGCCTTCAGGTCGAACGTCTCCAGGATGTTGAGGATCTGTAACGCTGCGATCCCCTGACCGTTGGGCGGAAGCTCGTAAAGCGTGACTCCGCGGTAATCCGTGCCCAGAGGTTCGACCCAGCCGGAATGATGCCGCTTGAAGTCCTCCAGCGAAAAGAACCCGCCGTTGGCCTTCGAGAACGCGACGATCGCCTCGGCGATCGGACCGTCGTAGTAGGCGTCGCGTCCACCCTCGGCGAGTAGGCGCAGGCTTTTCGCCAGATCCGGGTTGCGGAATACCTCGCCCTCTTGCGGGGCCTTGCCACCGGGGAGGAACGTCGCCGCGAACCCGGGCTTGTCGCGGAAGATGCCTGCCGAACGGTTCCACCCCGCGGCGATGATCTGGGGCACCGGCCGGCCCTCTTCGGCCGCACGGATCGCCGGGGCGAGCACGTCCTTCATCGGCAGCTTGCCGAACTTCCCGTGTAGCGTGAACCAGCCGTCGACCGTTCCGGGAACGGTCCACGAGTAGGGGCTGTAGAGTGGGATCGTGCCGTCGTCGTTGGGCTCGACCATGTCCGCGGTGAGGGCCAGCGGCGAGCGGCCCGATCCGTTCAAACCGTACAACTGCTGCGTCTTTTCATCCCACACAATCGCGAACAGGTCGCCGCCGATCCCGTTGGCCGTGGGCTCCAGGAAGCCGAGCGCCGCGTTGACCGCGATCGCCGCATCGACGGCGCTGCCACCGCTCCTCAGGACGTCCACGCCGATCTGCACCGCCAGCGGATGCGCCGCCGCGACCATCCCGTGTTCGCCGTAGACCACCGAGCGCGTGGCGAACATCTTGCCTTCGGGCCGGTCGGCGCCGTGCATGCCGCCTGCGGCCAACATCAGGATCCACCCACAAACGACGATGCGACGCATGGCAGTTCTCCTCGATTCACCCAATTCACCCTGAAAAACGCCGAAAAAGTGGCTCATCGTATCATTCGATCCGCAGGTCGCGGTGCCTCCCGACTTTTGGCCGTGTCGCACGTAGTAGGGGATGACGCGGCCATGATCCGCGCTGAAACAGGAGAATCCAAGATGCATCGTAAGTTGACCTGGTTGGCATTCACTCTGGCGCTGGCGCTGATCGCCACTCCGGCCGCGCTCCCGCAGAACACGTGGGTCGTCAGCGATGACGGCGACACCTCAAGCTACACGTTGTTCGGGTCCGACGATTCGGCGTTTCTCGGTGTGACGACGGAGGAAGAAACCGAGCATGACGAGGGCGGCGCACGGATCACCAGCGTCGTCGACGGTTCCGCGGCCGACGACGCCGGTTTGAAAGAAGGAGACATCGTCGTCGGTTTCGCCGGGGAAAAGATTCGCGGTCCGGTTGGCCTGACCAAGAAGATCCGCAAACGCGAACCGGGCGACGCGGTGCAGATCACCGTGTTGCGGGATGGAAAGAGGCGTACGCTCGATCTCGAGTTGGGCGAGCGGAGCAAACAATGGGGAGCCCTTGCACCCCACGTGCTCGAGCGACTCGAGAACCTGGAAATTCCGGATTTCGAATTCGACATGGAAAATCTCGGCGAGAGACTCGAGGGTTTGAAGGGCATCCGTGGCCTCGCTCCGTTCGCCGAGGACTGTGAGGGCGACGACTGCAGTTTCAACTTCGAGTTTTTCACCGGCCGCCCGCGACTGGGAGTGCAGTTGACGGAAACGACCGTCGAGTTACGGGAGCACCTCGGTGGGAGCAAGAACGCGGGCGTGCTGGTCTCCAAGGTCATCGAGGACAGCGCGGCCGAGGACGCAGGAGTCCAGGTCGGCGATCTGATCGTCGAAGTCGGCCGCACCGAAGTTTCCGACTCGAACGATCTGCGCAGGGAGTTGGCCGAGCGCGTCGGTGAAACTTTCGATATCGAGGTGATCCGGGACGGCCGGCCGGTCAGCCTGTCGGTCACGCTGGAAGAGGAGGACGAGGATCGACCAAGCGGGCCACGTGCCCGGTTTGCGGTGCCGGTGCCGGTCGCGCCGGTTCTGGCCGTTCCCCACGCGGCTCCGGCTCCTCCAGTAGCGTTTCCCGTCCTCGCGCTGGAAGACGATGTGATCTAAATTTCCTCCGGGTTGCATGACACCCGAGGGCGCCGGGATTGGATCCCGGCGCCCTTTTTCTTTTGCCGCCGGTTCGTTAGAATCCTCTCGCCACGGGTCTCCTAATAAAGAGCGGTGAGGTGCCAAGACATGCCGGATCTTTCACGACGGGCCAGCGAGTTGGGGACTGAAAACGCGTTCGTCGTACTCGGCGAGGTCGCCGAACTTCAGGCGGGTGGCAAGGAGATCATCTCTTTCTGTATCGGTCAGCCAGACTTCCCGACGCCGGAACACATCAGCCTCGCCGGTATCCGCGCAATTGCTGACGGGCACCACGGCTACACACCGTCGCCGGGGATCCAGCCGTTGCGCGAGGCGGTGGCGAACTATTTCTCGCGCACCCGTGGCGTCGAGGTGACGCCGGACGAGGTCGTCTGCGGATGTGGGGGCAAGCCGTTCATCGGCTACACGATTCTCTCGGTGACCGATTACGGCCAGGGTCACGAGGTCATCTATCCAAACCCCGGGTTCCCGATTTACGAATCGCAGATCGTGGCCAACGGCGCCGTACCCGTGCCGTTGCACCTGCGCGAAGGCAAGGGGTTCGTCTTCGATCTCGACGATCTGCGTTCCAAGCTCAACAAGAACACTCGTCTGTTGATCCTGTGCAGCCCGCAGAATCCGACGGGGTCGGTGATTTCGAGTAGCGACCTGAAGGAACTGGCCGGCATCCTCGCGGACTACCCCGATGTCTGGGTCTACTCCGACGAGGTCTACTCGGGGCTGGTCTACGACGGCCCGTTCGAGTCGATTGCTGCGCTGCCGGGCATGCGGGAGCGCACGATCATCGTCGATACCGCATCGAAGACCTACGCGATGACGGGGTGGCGTATCGGCTACGCCGCGAACAGGGCCCTCGCGCCCACGTTCACGCGCTGGGTGACCAACACCGATTCCTGCCCGGCGCACCCGAACCAGTGGGCCGTGGTCGAGGCGCTGAACGGTCCGCAGGATGCGCCCGAGGCGATGCGCAAGGTGTTCCAACAACGCCGCGAGCACATCGTCGATGGGTTGAACGCGATTCAGGGGATCACGTGCCGTAAGCCCGGCGGCGCGTTTTACGTGTGGCCCAACGTCACCGAGGTTTGCAAGATGACGGGCATCGCGGACAGTGAGGAGTTGCGCAAACGCCTGTTGCACGAAGCCGGTGTCGCGGTGCTGGCGGACATCCACTTCGGCACGCGGGTCGAGGGCGACGGCGAGCACGTGCGCTTCTCATACGCTTCGTCGCTCGAGGACATCGACAGCGGCCTCGAGAAGATCGCCGATTTCATCGGGTCCAACAAGAAATAGGGGCTGGAGGAGCCACATGAGCAACACGATCGACCGACTCTATGCCGCGAGCGAGGCTGAGTTCGGCCGCTGGGAAGTCATCAAGGACGTGATCGACGAGTCGATCGATCTGATGCTGAACTACCGTCAGAGCGGTCACCCCGGGGGCTCGCGTTCGAAAGTGCATCAGTTCGTTGCGTTGGCCCTGTCGGGTGCGATGCGTTGGGACATCCAAAAACCGTGGCGTCCCTTCAGCGACCGTTTCGTGCTGTCCGCGGGGCACACGGTCCCGTTGATCTACGCCGGTCTTTCCGTGCTCAACGAGACGCTGCGGTTGCGCCAGGCACGTAGCGCCGACGAGCGTTTCGCGTTCCCGGCGAACGGCAAGTACGCGTTGACCTGGGAAGACCTCCTGACGCTTCGACGCAACAAGGGCTTGGCCGGTCACGCCGAGATGGAAGGCAAGACTCTGTTTCTCAAGTGGAACACAGGCCCGTCGGGCCACGGAATGCCCGCGGCCGCCGGGGAGGCGATGGCGCTCAAACGCGCCGGTGCCGGCGAGGTCAAGGTGTTCGCGATGGAAGGGGAGGGCGGTCTGACCCCCGGCGCCAGCCACGAGACGCGCAACAGTGCCTGGGGTCTCGGACTCGACAACCTCGTCTTTCTCGTCGACTGGAACGACTACGGCATCGACGACAACGCCGTGTCGTCCGTGGTTCACGGGACACCGACGGATTGGTTTGCGCCCTACGGATGGCGCGTTTGCTCGACCGAGAAGGGCTCGGAATGGCCCGACGTCACGCGCGCGGTTCTCGACGCCGCCCGTGGAGAGAACGCGGGCGTGCCGTCAATCGCCTGGTTCAAGACGCGCAAGGGACGCGGCTATCTTGTCTACGACAACAAGTCTCACGGCGCGGCGCATGCGCGCAACAGCGAAAAGTTCTGGGATTTGCGTAAGCAGTTCATGGCCAAGTACGGGGTCGAGTATGCCGGAATCGATCGGCTGGCGCCCGATGGCGACGCGATGATGACGCAGGCCGAGCAGAACTTCCGCGTAGCGATGAGCGTGCTCGAGCGCGACCCCGCGACCGTCGATGCGGTGTCCGACCGATTGATCGAGGTTGCCGATTCGGTGCCGGACAAGATCGAGGGGATGAAGCTGGCCCAGGGAAGCGGCGCGGTGTTCAAGGATGAACGGTTGTACGACGCTGAGAACTATCCCGAGGCGATGTGGGCCAAGCCCGGTGAATCGCAGCCCAACCGTGCAGCACTCGCCACATGGGGCTCCTGGGTCAACTCGTTCGCGCGCAAGGAGTATGGACGCCCGGTCTTTCTGGTGTGTTCGGCGGATCTTGCCGCATCGACGAACATCAACGGGTTTGCCAAGGGCTGGGACGACATCGAGGGTTGGGGCTGGTACGACCGGGAGAAGAACACCGACGGCGCCTTGCTACCCCAACAGATCACCGAGTTCACCAACGCGGGTCTGTGCGTGGGGATGGCCTCGGTCAATCTTGCCGACGATCCGATCAACGACTTCAACGGTTTCTGGGCCGGGTGTTCGACGTACGGATCGTTCTCGTATCTCAAATATGGGCCGATGCGCCTGTTCAGCCAGTTGGCGCAGGACTGCGACCTACAGGTCGGGAAGGTTCTCTGGGTCGCCGGCCACTCCGGCCCCGAGACCGCCGAGGACAGCCGCACGCACTTCGGTATCTTCGCGCCGGGCGTCACGCAACTGTTTCCCGACGGGCACGTGATCGACCTGCACCCGTGGGAGTACAACGAGGTTCCGGTGGTGCTCGCCGCGGCACTCCGGCAGAAGGCGCCGATCGTCGCCCTGCACCTGACGCGCCCAAAGGTCACGATCCCCGATCGCGCGGCGCTTGGCATGCCCTCGCACTTCGCCGCGGCCAGGGGCGCCTACGTCATGCGCGAGTACCGCGAAGGCCAACCGAGAATGGGTACCGTGTTCGTGCAGGGCACCTTGACGACGGCCAATCTCGTCAAACTGTTGCCGGATCTCGACGCCCGTGGCGTCAACGTCAAGATCGTCGCTGCGATCAGCCCGCAATTGTTCGCCCTGCAGGACCAGGCCTACCGCGACAGCGTTTGCACCGCGGCCGAACGCTGGGATGCGATGGTGATCAGCAACCGCAGCCTGCGTGTTTCGCGTGACTGGATCGACAACCCGATCGTCGCCGAGTACTCGATGACCTCCGATTGGGACGACCGCTGGCGCACCGGCGGCAGCGTTGACGAGGTGATTGACGAGGCGCACCTGTCGGAGAAGCACATCCTCGCGGGGATCGAACGTTTCGCGCGGGACCGTAAAAAACGTGTCTCGACCTTACGCGGGCTCGTCGATGGGATCGGCGCATGAGATCGCCGCTCGCCTTGGCCCTGGCCGCGGTTCTCGTGTCGACGGGTTGCCCGTCCTCGAACATCGTGCTGAACACCCCGCCGCAACAGTTCGAGTTGCGTCACGACGGTGACAACGCGACCGCGCCGAATTTGCCCCCTGATACCTACGAGGCAGCGGCGCGATTCACGGCGGCGCAAACCGCGTCTCTCACGGGCGGCCAGTTGATCGAGGTCCAGTTTTACATTTTCCTCGTCCCCGCGAGCGCGAGGGTCAAGATCTACGATGCGGGCACCTCCACGTCACCGGGCGCGCTGATTTACTCCGCCGACGTCACCGGGCAGATCACGCAAACGGCTTTTTCCACGCACACGCTCAGCACTCCGGTGGCGATCGGCGGTGGGGATCTCTGGATCGCGATCGAGTTCACTCACGCGGCGCCACAACGGGTGATCGGCTGCGACCCCGGACCCGCCGTCGCCGACGGCGACTGGCTTTACTCAACCCTCGACGGGATGTGGAGGCCCTTCAACCAGCGGTTTCCCATCAGCGTGAACTGGAACATCCGCGGGATCGTCGAAGACTAGAATAGCGCCTCTTCCAGCAACGCCTCGGGGTCGAACGGCCTGTTGCCGATCTTGGCGCCCCAGTGAAGGTGTGGGCCCGTCACGCGACCGGTCGAGCCGGAAAGACCCAGCAGATCGCCCGACTTCGCCGTCTCGCCCGCGGCCACCTGGATGCTCGAAAGATGCGCGTAGAGCGTGAACAACCCGCCGCCGTGATCGAGGATCACAATATTTCCGGAGTAATACAGGTTTTCCGCAAGCACGACCCTTCCGGGGCCCGAGGCGTACACGGGCGTACCGTTCTCGGCGCGTAGGTCCAGCCCGGGATGTGGCGAACGTGGCTGGCCGTTGAACAGGCGGCGGGTACCGAAGACCGACGTTTTGATCCCCGGCACGGGGCGAACGAACGGTGCGGTCGGGGGCGGGTAGGCCTCGCGGTGCGTGTAGATCCGGGACAGTTTCTCTCGCTCTCGTGCGATTCGTTCTTGCACTTCCTTGGGAGGTTCCACGAACTTCGAGGAAACCGTCAGGTCCTCGGTGGGGAACTCAGTGGCCGTAATCGCGATCGCCCGGGTTCCCAGCGCCTCACGCCCGTCTCTCGTCCGTCCGCGCAACTCGATGCTCTCCGTCCCCGCCGATTGGTCGAGACCGATCATCGACCAACCGCTCCACCGCAGGCCCGTCTCGTCCACAGGGGTCAGGTAAACCGGCTCCCCCAGCAGTGTCGCGTCAAGCGATTGCAGTGCCTCGGCCGAGTCGACTTCCAGTCTCAGCGGTTCCCCCGGTGCGAGCGTACGAGCGGCGACGCGTGTCTCCAACGCGACCGGTTTGACCCCGGCTTCCCCGGCGCACGACGGGCCGAACGCAATCACCCAGGCGAGCGCTCCGGCCAGAATCCAAGCGTGTTTTTCGGGGGTCGCCACGGGGGTCTCCATCTCGGCGAGAACAGTTTAACCCGGCCCCGGCGACCCGTGCGAGACCGGGGGCGCCCGCGCTAGAATGAGACTCCGCCTCAGGCGGTTCATCATCAAGCTTGCGGAGAGAAACGACGATGCCGTTCGGAGCCGTGTTTGCTTCCCTGTTGCTGGGTCTGGTCGGGTTGTTACTCCCGGTCAGCGCGTTGAGCGCGGACTCGGCGCCGATCGCTCTGGGGCGAGTTGCCTTGGGTCTGATCTGCCTGAACGTCTCGCTCGGGCTGTTGCGGAAACAACCGTGGGCCCGCTGGGGCGCATTGTTCGTCGCTGCGGTATTGCTCGTGCTTCACGACCTCGTCGTTCCACCCGGTGGGGCTGTCGCCAAACTCGCGATCCTACTCGGCGCGGTGACCGCCATCTTGCTCCTGGCCATCCCGCCGACCGGCAAACTCGCACGCCGAGCCGACCGCAAACCCGGTCATGCGTTGAAGATCGCATCGAGTGCGGGCGTGCTGGCGCTGAGTCTTTCGCTCGTCTGGGGTGCTCTTGCGGAGACCGAGTTCAGCTCGTCGTCGGACGGGCCGATCCAGATTTCGGGCCTTTCCCCCCGCATCGCGTGGAACGATTTCGGTAGCGGTCTCGAACGCGCCGAGGCCGAGTCCAAACCTCTGTTCGTGTCCTTTGAAACCAATTGGTGCGGCTACTGCAAGAAGATGAACCGGACGACGTTCAAGGACACCGCGGTCGTCGAGAGACTCAACGAGATCGTCGCGGTCAGGATCAACGCCGAAGACGACAAACGAATCAACGGGTACAGCGGCCGCGAGTTGGCCTCGCGCTACGGGGTCGCGGGCTATCCGTCCCTCATGATGCTCAATTCACGCGGCGAGGTGCAGGCCCGCGTTTCCGGATTCCTCGACGCGCGGGAGTTCCTGGACTGGGTCGACGACGGCATGCGCGAACGTACCGTACGAAAGACCAAGGGCGCGGCCAAGCCGGCGTCCTGATAAACACACTTTTATCCGTTCTACGAGGACCGATTCATGCCGCACAAGAGATTGTTCATCCCCGGCCCGACCGAGGTGCGCTCGGAAAACCTCGCCTCTTTGGCGCGACCCCAGGTCGGCCATCGATCGGTGGAGTTCAAGGCGCTCTACGCTTCGGTGATCGCGAAGCTAAAAAAGTTGCTCGGCACCGACGGTAAGGTCTTCCTGTTCACGAGTTCGTCCACCGGAGTCTGGGAGGCCGCGATCCGCAACTGCGTGCGCGAGCGCGTCTTGTGCTGCATGCAGGGAGCGTTTTCCGATCGTTGGCTCAAGGTCGCCGAGTCGAACGGCAAACAGGCCGTCGAGCTCAAAGTCGAATGGGGCCAGGCGATTACGGCCGAGATGATCGACAAGGAGTTGGCCAAGGGCGGCTATGACGCGATCACCGTGGTGCACAACGA
>Ga0224508_10002116_pt1 | contig 17232 bp, 17 predicted proteins | sample SF_Jan12_sed_USG_4_FD_170157 | JGI IMG/M metagenome (GOLD analysis project Ga0224508, IMG submission 170157) | Sediment microbial communities from San Francisco Bay, California, United States - SF_Jan12_sed_USGS_21 | ecosystem: Environmental > Aquatic > Marine > Sediment | place: USA... | reverse complement strand
AAAGCGCTCGCATGCCATAACGCATGACCAGGCGGGCGTTCGTATAGGAGGCGGCCCCGAAGGAAATCGAGAGCACCCCGAAGTAAACCGGGAACAGGGCACCCAGACCGAACTGGACCTGAAAGATCTGCTGCGCCGAGTTGAGGTAGCCGAGGAAGGCGCCGAAAACCAGCCCGGCGGCCAAAGCATAGCCCACGGCGGTACGATTCAGACAGACCTCTTTGGCCGCCGCGACCAACGGACCCAGCGCCAGCGGCGCGCGCAACTCCGGTGGCAGGCTCTCGGGCTGGCGCACGGCGAACCAGGCCAGCGCGATGACCGAGAGGACCAGCAGGAGCCCGAAGATCATCCGCCAGTTCGCGATCGTGAGGACCAGTTGTCCCAATGCCGGCGCAAGGGTCGGCACGATGACGAACACGGTGATCACGAATGACATGATCCTGGCCATCGCACGCCCTTCGTAACGGTCCCGGATCAGCGCCATGGTGACGATACGGGGCCCGGCGGCACCAAAGCCCTGCAGGAAACGGCCAAGGAGCATGACGGGGTAGCTCCAGGCGAGGATCGAGAGGATGCAACCCAGGATGAAGAACGTCAGGCCGGCGTAGATCCCGGGCTTGCGCCCGATTCGATCGGAGATCGGTCCATAGACCAGCTGCCCCAACGCGAAACCCAGGAACAGCGCCGAGATGATCAGCTGGTTATCGTTCTGTCGCTGCGCGCCGAGGTCCCTGCCGATATCGGACAAGGCGGGGAGCATGGCATCGATCGACAGCGCAACCAGCGATGTCAGCATGGCCATCAGCGCCACGAATTCGCCGAGCGGTAACTCCTTGGGCTCACTCACCGAGTTACGCTTCAGCGACCGGTGCGCAGCGTCAGGACGAGGCCGGCCCCCGCGCTCCCCCAGCCGAGCCAGGCCGGCGCCGCCTCCAGGCCCACCCAGAGCACGCCGGCCAGGAGCAGCACCGCGCCGGTGAGGGATCCGGCGTTGCCAAAAAGCGCGTCTCGCAGGGGCCGTTTCCGTGGGGCGGGCTCGGGCGCACGCGCCTGGTGTGTCTCCTCGAACGCCCTGCGTAGGATCTGGTGCAGCGCGTCCGGCAGCAACAGGAGGTCCTCGCTGATCTGCGGCCAGCTATCCACGAGTCGCATCAGGTGGGCACGCGGGTCGGTCCGTTCTTCCATCCACGCCTGGAGAATAGGTTGCGCGGTGGCCCACAGATCCAGCTCCGGATACAGCTGCCGGCCGAGCCCCTCGATATTCAGGAGCGTCTTCTGGAGCAACACCAGCTGCGGTTGAACTTCCATGTCGAACTGACGGGCCGTGTCGAAGAGCCTGACCAATACCAGGCCGAACGAGATGTCCTTCAATGGCTTGTTGAAGATCGGCTCACACACGGCGCGAATCGCAGCTTCGAGCTCCGTCACCCGCGTGCCCGACGGCACCCAGCCGGAGTCCACATGGAGCTGTGCGACGCGCTGATAGTCCCGGTTGAAGAACGCGAGGAAGTTACCGGCGAGATAATGCTGATCCCGCGGGCTCAGGCTCCCGACGATTCCGAAGTCGACCGCCACGTACCGCGGATGTTCCGGGTCCGAGACGTCCACGAAGATGTTTCCGGGGTGCATGTCGGCGTGGAAGAGGTTGTGGCGGAAAACCTGCGTAAAGAAAATCGCCACGCCATTCTCCGCGAGACGCCGGATATTGGTTCCGGCGGCCTTCAGCGCCTCGGTGTCGCTTATCGGAACCCCGGAGATGCGCTCCATGGTGAGGACGTTCGAGCGACAATAATCCCAGTAGATCTCCGGCACGTAGAGCATGTCGGAGTCCGCGAAATTGCGCTTGAGCTGAGCCGCATTCGCGGCCTCTCGCATCAGGTCGAGCTCCTTGAAGAGTGTGTTCTCGAATTCCCTGACGACCTCCACCGGCCGCAGGCGCCGGCCATCCGACCAGTAGCGTTCGGCGAGCTCCGCGATAGCGTACAGCACCGCCAGGTCGTTCTCGATCAATGCCCGAACCCCCGGCCTCAGGATCTTTACGACCACGCTCTCGCCGCTGTGGAGCGTCGCGCAATGGACCTGTGCCACCGAGGCGGCGGCCAACGGTTGTCGTTGAAAATCCGCGAAAACCTCATCCGCCGCCTGGCCGAATGCGGCGGCGAGCATCTCCAGTGCCTGTTCAGAAGCGAAGGGCGGCACGCTGTCCTGCAGCTTGGCCAGCTCATCGGCGATATCGGCCGGCAGCAGGTCTCGCCTGGTGGAGACGGCCTGACCGAACTTCACGAAGATGGGCCCGAGCTCCTCCAGCGCCTCGCGGATTCTTTCGCCGAGGGACTCGCGCCGGGATCGCCGGGGAATCAGTCGCTGCAGCCAGGCCACCGGCCTGAACAGGTGCGTTGCCCAGACGATCTCCTCGAGCCGGTACCTGATCAGCGTCCGCTGAATCGCGAGCAGGCGCAGGACTAGTCTGAGCCGCCCCACGCCGCCCTGCCTTTCGTTGCCTCGAGAAGTCTGTCGACCCGTTGGGCGGCTCTGTCGGTATCCTCCCGCAGTCGCTCGACCTCTCGGCTGAAGCGCTCGACCTCGAGCCGTGGCGGTAGTTGCCGGATTTCCTCCTGGAGAAACTCCGATGTGTTCATGGTCAGTGCGGACAGTGCACGTTCCCCCCATCCCGCCATCCGGCGCGCCGATTGCGCCAGCTCGTGGGCGAGGACGTCCCCCACGATATGAGATAGCTCCTCCTCTAGCTCCGGACGCGCGAGGCGCAGCAGCTCGGCAAACGCCTCGGCGGTCCCGGTATCACCGCTGAGCTCGGCACCCGAGGTGGCGAAGTCCGCAGTATCCGATGCCCGCAGGAGGCCCATGAGCGCCAGCGGTGTTCCGCGGATCGTGGCGGTCGCCGCTTCGATGTCTTTGCCCGTGACCCCGCTGATCGTAAGCTGTGTCTCCTCCGCGTCCAGTCTCAGCGTGAGCCCGAAACCCTGGAGTTGAACCGCGAGGCTCCGCCCGGCCAAAGCGCGTAACCGATCCTGCGCGGCCGAGGACTCTCCAATGTAATGGTTTACCAGGCGCTCCGCCGCAGCCATCGGTCTTTCGCTCGTCATCGACTTAGAGCTTGAACCCAACGTGCAGGGCAACGATCCCGCCGGAAAGATTGTAGTACTCGCAGCGCTCGAACCCCTGATCGACCATGAGCGCCCTCAGTGCGTCCTGATCAGGATGAACACGAATCGATTCTGCGAGGTAACGATAACTGTCGGCGTCATCCACAATGAGCCGCCCGAGTCTAGGCAGGACCTTCAGGCTGTAGAAGTCGTAGGCGCGATCGAGCGGCCCCAACCTGGGCTTTGAGAACTCCAGAATAACCACTCGGCCACCCGGCCTGAGCACGCGGTACATGGCGGCCAGCGCCGCCGATTTATCCGTGAGGTTTCTCAAGCCGAAGCCGACGGCAACGCAGTCGAACAGCCGGTCCTTGAGGGGCAGCTTCTCCGCGTCGGCCTGGAGGTAGACGATGTTGCCCACCAGCGCGGCGTCGATCAGGCGCGCGCGACCCTTGTGCAGCATGCTGGAGTTGATGTCCGACACCACGACCCGTCCGGCTGGACCCACCTGGCGTGCCAGTCCTGCGCTTAGATCACCGCTTCCCGCAGCCACGTCGAGCGCGGAGCCGCCGGGCCTCAGCGCGGTCTTCGACAACGCGAATCGCTTCCACGCCCGATGAAGCCCCAGCGACATCAGGTCGTTCATCAGATCATATCGATCCGCAACGGAATCGAACACGCCCTTCACCCGGCGCCGCTTGTCTCCCCGGGGGACGCTCTCGAAACCGAAGTCGGTGAGCTCCTCAGTGTTGTTCTGGTTCTCCGCCATCCGTGTCCGCCGATCGAGGGTGGCCCGCTTCTTCCAGGCGCTCGAGATACCGGCGCCAATTGGCTTTGTGCCCGGTACCCAGCTTGTAGAGTATAGGCCACGTATACAGCCCCGTATCGTGCCCATCGTCGAAGACCAACCGTACCGCGTAACGTCCAACGGGCTCGATCCGGTCGATGTTCACGCCCGCTTTGTCGAGCACGAGCACGCCCTCCCCCGAACCGTGCCCCTGAACCTCGGCCGACGGCGAGTGGACCCGGAGGTATTCCGCGGAGAGATCAAAACGCGCGCCGTCGGAAAAATGCACCTGCAACTGACGGGAACGCTTTCGAAGCTTCAACTCCGTCGGGTACGGGGCCGGGTTCGCCCCGCCCGCATTCATAGGATGTACCGGGTCAGGTCCTCGTCCTGGACGAGCTGACCCAGGTGCTCATCCACATAGTCCGCGTCCACGACCGCCGACTGACCGCCCTTGTCTGCCGCCTCGAACGAAATGGACTCCAGCAGTCTCTCAAGGACCGTGTGCAGGCGTCTCGCACCGATATTCTCGGTGCGCTCATTGACGTGAAAGGCAACTTCGGCGATGCGTTTAATGCCCGACGCGTCGAACCGGAGTTCGACCCGCTCGGTGGCCATCAAGGCCGCATACTGCTCCGTCAATGACGCATCGGGCTCGGTGAGAATCCGCACGAAATCGTCTGCGCCCAGGGCGTCGAGCTCCACACGAATCGGGAATCGTCCCTGTAACTCGGGGATGAGGTCGGAGGGTTTTGCCACGTTGAATGCACCGGAGGCGATGAACAGAATGTGATCCGTTCGAATCATCCCGTAGCGCGTGCTCACCGTGCAGCCCTCGACCAGAGGCAGGAGGTCCCGTTGCACGCCTTCTCTGGAGACATCGGCGCCCATCGTATCGGTGCGACGAGCGACTTTGTCGATCTCGTCGATGAAGACAATGCCGTTCTGCTCCACGGCCGTCAGGGCCTGCAGCTTGATGTCCTCCTCATTAATGATCTTCGCCGCTTCCTCATCCGTGAGGATCTTCAACGCATCGCGTACCCGGAGCTTGCGCAGATTCCGGCGCCCCGTGGAGAGGTTCTGGAACAAGCCCTGTAGCTGGTTGGTCATCTCCTCCATGCCGGGCGGCGCCATGATCTCCACGCCGACGCCCGGCGCCTGCACCTCGATCTCGACCTCCCGCTGATCGAGCTCCCCTTCTCGCAGCATCTTCCTGAAACGCTGCCGGGTGTCGCTCTCGTCGTCCGGCTTGGAGCCGGGCAGCAAAGTGTCCAGCAAACGGTCCTCGGCCGCATCCTGGGCGCGGTGGCTGACCTTGGAGATTTCCGACTCGCGGACCATCTTGACGGCCATGTCCGCAAGATCCCGGACGATTGAGTCCACCTCCCGACCCACGTAACCGACTTCCGTAAACTTGGTCGCCTCCACTTTCATGAAGGGTGCCCCGGCTAGCCGGGCGAGCCGCCGCGCGATTTCTGTCTTACCGACACCGGTCGGACCGATCATCAGGATGTTCTTGGGGGTGATCTCACTGCCGAGCGGTTCATCTACCTGAGCGCGACGCCAACGATTGCGCAAGGCGATGGCGACAGCTCGCTTGGCCTCATCCTGGCCGACGATGTGTTTGTCCAGCTCCTGGACGATCTCTCTGGGGGTCATGGACATGGCGGTCACGCTCGAGTTAGACCCACAGGGTCCCATGGACCGGCCGGCGCTCGATGGCACCCACCAGAACTCAGGTCAACTGTTTTGTCGATCGCCACTACAACTCTTCTATCGTGATCTCATCGTTGGTGTAGACACAGATGTCCCCGGTGATGGCGAGTGACTTCTCGACAATATCGCGCGCGCCGAGCTCGGTGTTGTCCAGGAGCGCACGCGCCGCCGCCTGGCAGTAGGCGCCCCCGGAGCCTATCGCCAGAAGGTCGTGTTCCGGCTCGATCACATCGCCGGTGCCCGAGATGAGCAACGACTGCGACTCATCGGCGACGATGAGCAACGCCTCCAGACGCCGGAGCAACCGGTCGGTGCGCCAATCCTTGGCGAGCTCGATCGCGGCACGGGTGAGATTGCCGTACTGGTCGAGCTTCTTCTCGAAGTATTCGAAGAGCGTAAAGGCGTCGGCGGTGCCCCCGGCGAAGCCGGCCAGCACCTTGCCGTCATGCAGGCGGCGGACTTTACGCGCATTACCTTTCATGACCGTGTCGCCCAGCGTGACCTGCCCGTCACCGCCGATGGCGACTCGGCCGTTGCGGCGGACACAAACGATGGTCGTAGCGTGGAGACTGTGCATATCGTCTTTTTCGAGGGTCACTGGTGCCGGCGCACGCTGAGGACGGGGCTGTGCGGTCCGATCAATCCTGAGGATCTTCCGCGCCCGCCTCGCCGTCCCCGCGCCGCGCCCGGGGGTGGGCCTTATCGTATATCTGGGCGAGGTGTTGAAAATCAAGATGCGTATAGACCTGGGTGGTGGAGATGCTGGCATGTCCCAGCAGCTCCTGTACCGCTCTGAGATTGCCACTCGACTCCAGCATGTGGCTCGCGAAGGAGTGCCTGAGCATATGTGGATGCACGCCTACGGGAGTGCCCTGGCGGCGGGCCCAGTGCTTCAGTCGCGCCTGGACGCTCCGGGGAGCCAGCCGCGTGCCTCTTCGGCTGACGAAAAGCGCGCTTTCTTCCGCTCTGGCGATCGTCGCCCGGACCACGAGCCACGCCTCCAGGGCTTCAAGCGCGTATCGGCCAACGGGGACGACCCGGGCCTTGTTGCCTTTGCCGGTGACCCGGACGGTGCGGTCCGGAAAGTCCAGATCACCCAAATCGACACCAACGAGCTCAGCGAGCCTCAACCCCGACGAATAAAAGAGCTCCAGCATCGCACGGTCCCTGACAGTCAGCTCGTCGTCACCCGCAAGCGTAAGCAGGCTCGCGACCTGGTCTGCGTCCAGCGTCGCCGGCAGCCGTCGCGACGCTTTCGGCGCCTGCACGCTGGTTGCCAAATTGGACTGGATGATGTCCACCCGGACCATGAAGGCAAGGAACCCGCGCACGGCCGAAAGCTGGCGGGCGATGCTGCGGGGGCTTGCGCCACGACGATGAGACTCGGCCGCGAACTGACGCACGGCCAGGGAGTCCAGCGAATCGATGCCCAGCGATGCGCGCTCGCAAAACTGCGTCAGCGAGCTCAGGTCGCGCCGATAGGCGCTCACGGTATGGGGTGAGAGTCGCCGCTCCTTCTCCAGGTGTCGAACGAACGCCTCGACGTGGGGGTTAAGATCCTGCGGCATTCGGCCCGCTCGGCGCCTCGACGACCGCACCGCCGACCAGGGCGACCGTGACCAGCTCCCCCAGCCGACCCAGGAAATCCATACCCTTACCCGGATGGAAGTAATCCGGATCTCGGCTTCCGATGACGATAAACCCGAGCTCCGTGTGCTCACCGAGGGGGATCAACGCCGCGGAGTTGATCTCCGAAGCGTTGTCGCCGAAAGCAAAGCTCTTCTGGCGACCACGAAGCAATCCGCAACGGGGCCGGCCCGATTTCAGAAAGCTCGCGAAAGGCTTGAGACCCGGGTCATCGCGATCCACGACCTTCACGAAGCCGTCATCCGAAAGCGTTGCGTCCACAGGCAAACTGAAGAGCACGAGCACGGCCCGCTCCGCCAGGAAATCTTCTCTCAGACTGGTTTCGAGAATCCCCATTCGCTCCGCGCCGCTCCGGGGCTCCATGAGCAACATCGCGAGCTGATGAATCTTCTCCACGAGCGCGTGGTTGTCTTTGGCGACCGCCACGAGATCCTTGAGCTGGCGCTCGAGCTCACCGTTGCGCTGCCGAAGCATGGCCACCTGGCGTTCGACCAGCGAAACGGCGTCGCTGCCGGGTTGGTGCGCGAGCTTGAGACTCATCAGTAGTTTCGTGTGCCGCTCGAAAAAGTCCGGGTGGCTGTGGAGATACTCCGCGATGTCTTCCTCGGAGAACGTCTCTGCGACGGTCGCCTCGCTTTTAGGTTGGCTCATAGCTCTATTCGCCCCTCGAATACTCTAGTCGCCGGCCCGGACAACCACAGCTCATGGCCCGGCCCCTGCCACTGAACCTGCAACGTGCCGCCGGTGAGTTCCACCCGCACGTCCCTCCCTACGAGCCCCCAGAGTCTGGCAACAGCGACGGCGGCCGCAGCGCCCGTCCCACAGGCCCGCGTCTCTCCCGCGCCGCGTTCCAGGACACGCAGGCGCACACGGCCCGGATCCGCCACCTCCATGAACCCCACGTTGACGCCCTCCGGGAACGACGCGTGACCCTGAAGCTCCGGGCCCAGTATACCGACCGGAGCGGTGTCAACCGAATCCACTTCTATGACGACATGCGGATTACCCATGGAGACCGCGCCGAACTCCACGACAGCGTTGTTGAGCTCTAGGCGATAGCGATCGGACTCAACCTCGGTCAGAAATGGCAGTGCCCGGGGGGTATAGACCGGCTCACCGAGGTTGACCGTCACCTCCCCGCCGGCGAGCAGCCTCGCCTCCACCGCGCCGACGGGGCTCCCCAGCATCAGCGTGGTCCCTTCCTCGTTTCCAGCCAGGTAGCGAGCCACGCAGCGCACGCCGTTTCCGCATTGCTCGACCTCGGAGCCGTCCGAGTTGAAGATGCGGTAGAAAGCGGCCAACCCGGGCCGCTCTGGCGTCTCGAGGACCAAGAGCTGATCGAACCCGACGCCCCTGCGTCGATCCGCCCAGCCCCGCACGACCTCCTCGTCCGGCAGGTCGACACCATCGGGCCAGCGAACGACCATGAAGTCGTTACCGGCGCCATGCATCTTTGCGAACTCCAGTTCCATTGTGCTGGTAATGGCCTGCGCTGGGGGTTAACTTGAGCAGGAGGATTATAGTGGATTCACCCGGCGCCAAACCCCCAGCGAAGTTCGAGCATCTCAGGGATTTCCTCGCCGAGCTCGAGGCTCACGGGGAGCTGCAGCGCATCGACGTCACCGTGGACCCCAAGCTCGAGCTCACCGAGATCTGCCGCCGGACGCTGGAGCGGGGCGGCCCGGCGCTCCTGTTCACGCGACCGAAGGGCGCCGAGGTGCCCGTGCTGGCGAATCTCTTCGGCACACAGCAGCGGATCGCCGCCGGGCTGGGCGCAGACTCGACCGCCGTCTTCAAAGAGCTCGGTCAGCTGCTCGCCTCGCTTCGCGCGCCGGAGCCGCCGCGGGGGCTAGGGGAGGCGTGGCAGAAGCTACCCTTGATCAAGGAAGTCCTGAACATGGCGCCACGCATCAGCCGACACGCACCCTGCCAGGAGGTGGTGCTCGAAGGCCAGGCGGTGAATCTCGGTGATTGGCCCGTTCAGACCTGCTGGCCGGGCGACGCCGGCCCGCTGATCACGTGGGGACTGACGACCACCCGGGGCCCAGAGGGAGGGCCCGCGGGTCCGCGGCAGAACCTCGGCGTCTACCGCCAGCAGGTGATCGGGAGGAATCGACTCATCATGCGCTGGCTCGCCCATCGCGGTGGTGCTACGGATTTCGCGGCATGGCGCCAGGCGAAGCCCACGGAGGCCTTTCCGGTGGCGGTCAGCATCGGCGCCGACCCGGCGACATTGCTGGCGGCGGTCACGCCGATCCCGGATACGCTGTCGGAATACGCATTCGCGGGGCTTATGCGGGGCGCCAGGACGCGGCTCACGACCTGTCTCGGCTCGGATCTGAAGGTACCCGCCAACGCCGAAATGACGCTGGAGGGTTTCATCGCGCCGGAAGACACCGCGCAGGAGGGACCGTTCGGCGATCACACCGGCTATTACAACGAAGTCGAGCGTTTCCCGGTCATGACCGTCGAACGGATCACCCACAGGCGGGACCCGATTTATCACACGACCTACACCGGGCGACCGCCTGATGAGCCCGCCGTGCTGGGTCTGGCACTGAACGATGTCTTCGTGCCCATCCTGAAGACCCAGTTTCCCGAAATCACGGATTTCTACCTCCCCAGCGAGGCCTGCTCGTATCGCATCGCGGTCGTCAGCATTCGTAAGCAATACCCGGGGCACGCCCGACGGATCATGTTCGGCATCTGGTCCTATCTGCGCCAGTTCCTCTATACGAAGCTGGTCATTGTCGTGGACGACGACATCGACCCCCGCAACTGGGCCGATGTCATCTGGGCACTCAGCACGCGCATGGATCCGGCACGCGACACGCAGCTGGCCGAATCCACGCCCATCGACTATCTGGATTTCGCATCCCCGGTTGCCGGTCTGGGGGCGAAGATGGGCTTCGATGCCACCAACAAGTGGCCCGGGGAAACCGAGCGGCGGTGGGGAACGCGCATCGAAATGAGTCCCGACATCGTCACCCGGGTGGATGAGCTGTGGAGCGAGCTCGGCATCCAGTCCTCATCGCACGAGAATGGACATTTGTCATAATGCTGGATACTTTACGGGGTCTCGCGCTCCAGGAGCGCCTCCCCAGACAACAACAATCTGGCCATAAGCCTGCGGAGAACCGATGCGACACATACTGGTGACCAACGCCAAGGGCGGGTGCGGCAAGAGCACCATCGCGACCAATCTTGCCGCCTACTACGCCTCTGAAGGATACGAGACGGCCCTGGCGGACTATGACCCCCAGGCGTCGGCGCTCAGCTGGCTCGACGAGCGACCGGAGGAACAGGCGCCCATCACAGGGCTCGCGGCGTTCGATGACGGACTGCGTCATCTGCCCCGCAATACCGAATACCTCATTATCGACGCACCGGCCCGCTCTCACGGCACTGAGCTCACGACACTCGTGAATCACGCCGAAACGATCATCGTGCCGATCCTGCCCTCACCGATCGACATGAAAGCCGGGGCCGCCTTCATTTCGGAGCTGCTGACCAAGGGCAAGGTGTCGAAAAGAAAGGCCAGGGTTGCCGTGGTGGCCAATCGAATCAAGGAAAACACCTTGATTTTCGAAGAGCTCGACGAGTACCTCGACCATCTGAAGATCCCTTACATCGCGACGCTTCGGGAGGCACAGAACTATATTCGTGCTTATCAGCGGGGCCTCGGTGTGCATGAACTGCCGCCCTACCTGGCGTGGCCTGACTGGGAGCAATGGGACCCGATTATCGAGTGGCTGGATTCACGACGCTCCCGGCCTCGCTAGCCGCGTCCGGCGCCTCGGCCGGCGCATCGAGCGCCGGCAGCTCCTCGACGGCACCGGTCACCAGACCCAGGCCGGAGCGAAACGCGAGCGCAGCGCTGCCCTGTTCGCCGAATTGATTGAGGAGGCGGCCGTAGAGCGCGTACGCATCCGTTCTCGGCGCCATGGCGAGGCTCGATTCGAGATAGCTCCGCGCCTTACCCCAGAGCTCCAGCGCCATGCAGAGTCTGGCGGCCGTCAGCAGCAGCGCCCCGTCTTCGGCGTGTGCCTTGAGCCACTCCTCGGCTCGTCCTAGCTGCTTTTCCGCGCCGCCACCCTGAATACGTCCGTAGGCGAGCACCAGATTCTCATCCCAGTTTTTTCTCAGCGCGCCCCGCACCTCTTTTTCCGCTTCCCTCCCGCGGCCGAGCGCGCTGAGCGCCAGCGCATGGAGCGCGATCAGCCTGGGCGCCTTGCGCAGCGTTCGCGGCAATTGGCCCCAGACGCGCTCCAGGTCCTCGTGGGTCATGCCGTGGCGGGCCGAGTAGACCTCCAGTGCCGAAGCGGACAGGCTCTCCAGCTCACCTGCGTCCAGGCGCGCCTCCCCCAGCCGGGGCAACAACGCGATGAGCCGATCCCAATCCTCCAGCGCCCGATAGATCCTGGCGAGGAGGGAAAGCGCCACGGGGTGGTTCGGGTGGGCCTCCTGGATGCGGCTCAACGTGGCCAGGGCCCGCTCGAAGTCCTCGTGATCCAGCTGCAGCTCAGCCTGAGTCAGGAGGACGGCAGTCTCCGCTTCCGGCATCTCCTCGAAGGCGAGCTTCAACCAATCGTCGCGTCGCGCGTCGGAGCCCTGTAACTGAGCAGCCCGCGCCGCCATCAGATAGTTGATCAGCGGCGCATCCGTTCCTTTGAGACTCTGCGCCAGCAGCCGCTCGCCTTTCGACCAGTCGCCCTCGGCGATGTGAATCAGGCCCCGGGTCAGCTTCTCACCGGCACGCCGGACCCGGCGTTCGGCGACGGCTTCCCCCAGCCGGCGGGGCGCGCGCCAGACCGCGAGTAGCGCTCGAACAGCCGCGTAGGCGACCACGAGCGCCAGCAGCAAAACAGGGACAGACATCTCAACGACGTAGCCCAGGAAGTTGATGAGCACATAGCCGCGGTCCTGCAGCAGGAAATGCGCGGCGAACGCGCCGAGAAACACGGCCACCAGGCCCCAGAGCCCGACCCGCATCAGCCCGCTCTATCCGGGAGCCCGCGCAGAAGATTCAGAGAGCCACTGATGTCGGGGCGGGCCGGATCGATGTCCAGCCGCAACATCTCCTCAATGAGCGTGATCGCGCTTTCCACGGCCGGGTCGGCACTCTCGAAGTCCTCGGCCAGGAGGGTCCTGGCCGAGCTCAGGCTGACCTGGAAGACCTCCGCCTGACCTCGCAGGAGACCCAGCCTCGCCAGCTCCAGCTCCAGTTCCAGCCGCCGCCGCACCAGGGCCTGCTCTTCCGTCGTCAGCGCGCGGTAGGATGGGACATCACTGCGCTCGACGCTGACCATGCCGGCGACGGCCTGTTTCAGACTCAGCCAGACGCGGCCCAGGCCGGGCTCGGCGTCCTCGAGCGCCTCCTCCTCGGTGACGAAGCTCGTGGGTGCGGCCGCACCCATCGGCAAGGAGTCGACGCGCTCGGCGAGCCGTCCGAGGCTGTAGCTCAAGCCCTCGACGTCGGGCAGTTGTGATCCACGAAGCGCCTGTAATTCCTCTGAGATCCGTTGCCGTACGCCGCCGAGGGACGGGCTCGCCAGCTCACGGAGCTTGCCGTCGGCGAGCTCCAGCGCATCGATCGCATTCTGCCAGCGACCGCCCAGGGTCAGCTCCGTGTTGGCGACCGTGAGGTAGTACTCCGCCTCCGCGCGCAACCAGCGTCGCCGGGCGTCGCCGGACACCCCTTGCACGGCGTTCACCCGCTCCTCCAGCGCCACGAACCGCCCGGGCAGTTCCTCCACGCGTCGATCCAGCTCCGCCGCGACGTCAAGCGCGCGCGCATCGGCCTCCTGCAGGTCCTCGACCCGATCCGCGAGCGATCGCAGGGTTGCCCGGACATCCTGGACGGCCAACGCGGAGTCCGAATCCGCCTGATCGAGCGCAACGTAGAACTGCCGGTACTGCCACCAGAGAAACCCCGAGGCCGACGCGGCGAAGAAAGCGAACGCCAGGGCAAGGACGATGACGAAGTAGACCCCTCTGCCTACCCGCGGTTCGCTCACCCGCGTGGACGCTGCCTCGACGTCCGCAGGCTCCGCGTCCTCGGGCTCCGCGTCCTCGGGCTCCGCCGGGGCATCGGCCGCCGAGAGGCTCGCCGCCCCGCCCTCGTTGGTGCTCTCGTCCGGGTCGTTCTGCTCAGGTTTGTCCTGCTCGCTCATGGATTTGGCACGAAGTTAAACCAGATACCCTTTTACCACACGCCTTCGGTGTCAAGCCAAGCGTGCCTGATCACGCTGCGATCAAGGATCGTTTCAACGGGCCTAACCGCCGCCGACTGATCGGCAACGTCTCTCTGGAATCTCTGATGCGTAGGACGGGTTTACCCTCGGCATCCTTCTCCACGGCCTCGATGTGCGCCACCGCGACGAGTATGCTCCTGTGAATACGCACGAACTCGGGCGCGAACTCATCCGCGAGCACCTTCAGCGATTCGTCGATCAGATGCTCGCCCTCGGCGTAATGCACCGTGACGTACTTGTGGTCCGCGCGAAAGAACTGGATGTCCTTCACCGGAATGAGGCGCAGTTCCTCCCTGACCCGGACCGCAATGTTTTGACGCGGCGCCGTGTGTTCGTCTGCTGAGGCCACCTCTAGGAGCTGGGATGCGCTCAGGCGTCCGGCCTGGCGCAAGGCTTGCTCGAGCCTCTCCTTACGCACAGGCTTCAAGAGATAACCCACGGCCCGGGCGTCGAAAGCCTCCATCGCGTACTCGTCGTATGCGGTGGTAAAGACCACGGCGGGCGGCGCCGGCAACGAGGCAAGATGTCGGGCCGCCTCTACACCGCCCATTCCCGGCATCCGGATGTCCAGCAGGACGACGGCGGGATTGAGCTGGCTCACCAGATTCAGAGCCTCGCCCCCGGAACCACAGGAGCCGGCAACATCCCAGTCCGGCAGCTCCGCGACAAGCCGCTCCAGGCGTTCCCGCGCCGGCGGTTCGTCGTCAACGATCAACACGTCAAGTCGCGGCTGTCTCATTCCTCGTAGGGAAACCTGAGCGTCACCTCATAACGCTCTGGCGTTTCCCGCACCTCTACACAGCCCCGGTCGCCATACGCCAGCCGCAATCTCTGGCGGATGTTCTCCAACGCATGGCGATTGCCGGGCCGCGCCGATCCGTTCAGCTCCGTCGCGAGCGGATTGCCCACGGTGATCACCACGTCCTCGCCCTCCACCGCGCCGTCAACCGTCACCGTGCCGCCGCCGTCCAAGGGCTCGATGCCATGGTAGATGGCGTTCTCAAGGAGGGGCTGGACGCTGAGACTGGGCACGATCGCTCGCATCGGGAGTTCGTTCACGCGCCATTTTACCTTGAGCCTCTCTGCCAGTCTGAGCTCCTCGATGCGCTGATAGATTCGGCTCAGCTCGAGCTCCTCCTTCATCCGCAGCGGCCTCTCGGAGTCCTTCAGGGTGGCCCGGAACAGATCGGCGAGATCCTCCACGGCCTCCTCAGCGCGACTCGGGTCCGACCGGGTCAACGATGCGATCGTGTTCATGCTGTTGAACAGGAAATGGGGACGAATACGGGCCTGCAGGGCGTGGATGCGGGACCGCGCCTCTTCGCGCACGTGCAGACGCCACTGATGCGCGACGAACAGATAACGGAGCAGCATCGCGCTGACAATGGCGCAGATCCCCTGGTTGCGAAGCAGGAACGCCCAATGATCCGTGGGGAACAGCGTGTTGTTGAAGCCTCGCTCGCTCAGGTTACGGCCCAAGAGGAAAGCCGCTTCCGAGAGCAGCGCAGTGTTGCCAAGCAACAGCATGAAAGCCAGGGAGCCTGCGAGCGGCACGGATAACCCGGCGAGCCAGCGACGGCTGTAACAAAGCACCGCCGCCCCGCTGAGGCCGAGCCATTGAACGAACAGCGATATCCGGGCAAGGTCGGTCAGGAAGGCGGCACCGCCGGGTTGAGCCAACGCGAACGCGATCGCGAGAAGCTCCGAGACCAGTACGACCGCCAGTACCATGCGGGGAGCGCACAGATCCGGCAGAAAGAAATCATCCTGGGCACCGGGGTCGAAGGCCAACTTGCGCCACGATCGCCAGACACCTGCCGGCCGGGGCGCTCGACCCTCGGTTGCGGATCGCCCTCCCGCCGCCAGGGCGGCACCGTTCGTCAGGCTAATCGCACCACTTTTGGACATCGGCTGTGGCTTGCGTGCGCGCTGCGGTCAACTGTGCATCGTCCAGATACTCACGCCCACCGTCGGGTGTTTCCCGGTACAGGCGATGGGAAATCGCGTAGCGTTCCTCCCGCTCTCTCGCGATCGCGCAGTTCTTTGCGCGATCCTCGGCGCGTTCCTCGGGCGTCGGCTCGCGGCGCTCCCGCTCGACCTCTCCCGCCTCCTCGAGGGCGGGCTCGGATGGGTTGGTGGGCCGCTCGGCGGACGGGCTCGGGGCGGGGGTCGAGGCAGGTCGCCGGGCGGCGATGAAAATGCTCTCCGCGCCATCGTCCTCCGGACGGTCGCTGTAGATGACAGTGCCCTCGGCATCCACGGACCGATACACCTGAGCCGCCCAGGTGGTCAGGGTCGAGAATGTCAGCAACAGGACCCAAACGAAGCGTGCCATCGGCCCACCTTCCCTGTGGTAATCGGCGCAGTCTAGCACCGGGTCACGCCTGCCCCCGTGACTGAGTTCGCCTTTTCCCTCACGCTTTGGGACCGCGCTTATGTTAAGTCACGGCCGGCACCCGCCCGGAGTATCATGTCCCGTTTCTGGGGGCTTTCGACGGAATCATCCCTCCCTCCCGCCACAGATTGCTACAACGATACGGTAATGAGATGACTGACAAATCCGACCGTCCCACGCTGGATTCGCTGGCCAGGCAGATCGCTGACTCGGTGCCTGGCAACCTCAAGTCCATGGGTGAGGACATGGAGCGCAACTTCAAATCCGTCCTGCAGTCGGCGCTGACGCGGATGGATCTGGTGACCCGTGAAGAGTTTGACGTGCAGATGGCCGTGCTGGCTCGAACACGAGAGAGGCTCGAGGCCCTGGAGGCTCGACTGGCGGAGCTGGAGAACCAGCCCGCGACCCCGGACTGAGCGGGCTGGCGCGGGCCGGCGCCCCGGCTGAGCGCCATGGCGCTCGCCCGAATACTCAGCCGTGGACAGCGGGGCATGGACGCTTACCCGGTATTAGTCGAGGTCCATCTGGCGGGGGGCCTGCCGAGCTTCACCATATCCGGCCTCCCCGCGACCGCCGTCAGGGAGAGTAAGGACCGGGTCCGCGCAGCGCTCCAGACCTGCGGGGTGCGGGTGCCGCCAAGTCGCATTACCGCCCACCTTGGCCCGGCCGATGTTCCCAAGGAGGGCGGGCGCTTCGATCTGCCCATCGCGCTCGGGGTCGTGCTGGCACAGCAGCAGCCTCCCGGCTCGCCGGAGGCCTTCGAGTTCATCGGCGAGCTAGCGCTCAGCGGAGAGCTGCGTCCGGTCCGGGGGGTCCTGCCCGCCGTGCTGGCGGCCCGGGACGCCGGCCGCGCGCTGATCCTGCCGGCGGCGAACGCCGCCGAAGCGGCGCTGGTCGAAAATGCCCGCGTTCATCCTGCCGAACACCTCCTGGAGGTCCTCGATCATCTCAACGGGGGCGAAGCGCTCCCGAGGCTCACCCCTGTCCCACCCGATCCGGCACGCGCTTTCCCGGTCGACCTCTCCGACGTCCGTGGCCACGCCCTGGCAAAGCGGGCGCTCTTGATCGCCGCTGCCGGAGGCCATCATCTACTCATGGTCGGTCCGCCGGGCAGCGGCAAGAGCATGCTCGCTCAGCGCCTGATCACGCTGTTACCCCGGCTCCCGGCGGAGGACGTGCTCCGTGTCGCGAGCATCGCTTCGGTCGCGGGCGAGCCTTTGGCGGCGATCTGTCGTGGCGAGCGTCCGTTTCGATCGCCCCACCACACGGCGTCCGCGGTGGCACTGGTGGGTGGCGGCAGCCACCCAACGCCTGGTGAGATTTCCCTGG